>ODAK010005995.1_pt1 | contig 12287 bp, 10 predicted proteins | sample 1539591 | NCBI WGS metagenome assembly ODAK01 (sample SAMEA3539303, study PRJEB22396) | soil metagenome | biome: tundra; feature: field; material: soil | place: USA | collected 2010-05 | depth 0.15 m | reverse complement strand
TGGCTGGTGATCGTCGCCGCCGAGATGCTGGTCGGCGGCACCGGCATCGGCTACTTCGTATGGAACGAGTGGAACAATCTGTCGCTTACCAACGTGATCTTCGCCATTCTTACCATCGGCGTCGTCGGCATGCTGCTCGATCTCGTTTTCGGCTGGCTGACCAGGCTCGTCACTTACCAGGAATAGCGCATGGACAAGGATTTACTCAAGGTCGAGGGGCTGACCAAGACGTTTCCGGCCACGCGCGGCGGCGCGCCGCTCACCGTGTTCGAAAACGTCAACTTTGCGATTGCCAAGGGTGAATTCGTTTGCATCACCGGCCATTCCGGCTGCGGCAAATCGACGATACTCAACATTCTCGCCGGGCTCGATGACGCATGCGCTGGCGTTGTAATCATGGACGGCCGCGAAGTCGTAGGGCCGAGCCTCGACCGCGGCGTGGTGTTTCAGGGTCATGCGCTGATGCCATGGCTCAGCGCGATGAAAAACGTCGCATTCGCGGTCAAGTCGCGCTGGCCCGACGCAGGCCGCGCCAAGGTCGACTCGATCTGCCAGCGCTATCTCGACCTCGTGGGTCTGACCGGCTCCGAGCACAAGAAACCCGCAGAGCTGTCGGGCGGCATGAAGCAGCGCGTCGGCATCGCGCGCGCGTTCGCAATCCAGCCCAAGATGCTGCTGCTCGATGAGCCGTTCGGCGCGCTCGATGCGCTGACGCGCGGTGTGATCCAGGACGAGCTGCTAAAAATCTGCGCCGCAACGCACCAGACGGTGTTCATGATCACCCACGACGTCGACGAGGCGATCCTGCTTGCCGACAAGATCATGCTGATGTCGAACGGCCCGCGCGCGCGCATCGCAGAGATCATCGTCAACACGCTGCCGCGCAACCGCAGCCGCCACACCATACACAAGGATCCGCAGTATTACCCGATCCGTAACCACCTCGTCGATTTCCTGGTGAGCCGCTCGAAGGGCTTCACCGAGCAGCCGCCGGCTGATTACGACCCGCAACATCCACCGCTGGTCATGCCAGGGCTGGGGAATGCGGCTGCAATAACTGAATTACTGGTTCCACCGCGCGCCTCGGCCAAGTCTGTCGTAGTCAGTATCCGCAATTAAACTGAAAGGAGAAAAGGTATGAAACCCTCGAGCAAAACCGAAGCGGCATTTCTTGCCGCCGCGAGCTACGCTAAACCGATGACGCGTGCCGACGTCATCGCAATGGTGATGATGGCGAAAATCAAGAAAGGGCTGTCGTGGACCAAGATCGCCGGGGCTGTCGGTCAAAGCAAGGAGTGGACGACCGCCGCGCTGCTGGGCCAGATGCAGATGACCAAGCAGCAGGCGGCCGCCGCCGGCAAGCTGCTCGGCCTGCCGCCTGATGCGGTGCTGCTGCTGCAGCAGGTCCCGTACAAGGGTTCGCTGCCGACCGCGGTGCCGACCGATCCGCTGATCTACCGCTTCTACGAACTCGTGAATGTTTACGGTACGACATTCAAGGAACTGATTCATGAAGAGTTCGGCGATGGCATCATGAGCGCGATCGATTTCAAGATGGACATCACGCGCGAGCCCGATCCGAAAGGAGATCGCGTCAAAATCACCATGAGCGGCAAGTATTTGCCGTATAAAACCTATTAAGCCAGTATTGCAACCGTTTCATCAGCGCGGAGAGTAATCATGGAAAAAGTAGTGGGTTTGCGTATAGCCCGGCGTGCGGTGTTGGTGTGCGCGGCAGCGTGGATGTTCGCTGCGCCGGTTTCACACGCGGGAGATTTCAAGATACTGCAGCCGCTCGGCGACAAGCCGATGCGACTGAAACAAGGCGCGGGATATTACGTGCCTTCCACCGTGGAGACGGTGCGTTGGGGCAGCTTGCCGAATGCCGAGGCCAAGCCGGTGCTGGCGGTGCCGTCGGGGAGCGTGGTGACGTTCGATTCGGTGTCGCACGAAGGCATCCTCGAGGATCAGGGTAAGGACCCGGTCAAATACTTCAGCCAGTTCGGCATCCAGCCGGAGCAGGTGCTGAAGGACGCGCAAGCGATAGCGGCCTCCAGTCTCGATCATGATTTCGTCAAAGACGGTCCGCACATTGTCACCGGGCCGGTCGAGATTCAGGGCGCGAAGGCGGGCGATGTACTGAAAGTCGAAATGATTGCGCTGAAACCGAGGGTGCCCTATGGCGTCATCTCCAACCGCCATGGCAAGGGCGCGCTGCCGGGCGAATTTCCGGAGAACAAGGGGCCGGAAGCCGGCGCCGACGCCGCGCATCCGGAACTTTACCGCAACGTTTTCACTTTCTGCCCGATCAAAGAAATCGGCGGCAAGTGGTACGGTATCCTGAAAGACAAGAACGGCCGCGAAACGAGCATCCCGCTGCGTCCGTTCCACGGCACCATGGGCGTGGCAGTCAACACCAAGGAGAAGCCCAATTCGATCCCGCCGGGCGAATATGCCGGCAATCTCGATATCAACGACCTCACCGTCGGCGCGACGCTGTATATTCCGGTCCAGGTCGACGGTGCCATGTTTTATGCCGCCGATCCGCATTTCGTGCAAGGCGATGGCGAAGTCGCGCTGACCGCGCTGGAAGGCTCGCTGCGCTCGACCTTTAGGCTGACCGTGCTCAAGGCGGGCGATCCCGCGCTGCCGATGAAGGCGCCGATGAAGAACCCGTTCGCCGAAACGCCGCAGTACTGGATCCCGATCGGACTTAACGCGGACCTCAATGAGGCGATGAAGGACGCAACCCGTCAGACCATACAATTCCTGAACGAAAAACTCGGCATGGACCGGGCCAGCGCGATGGCCTACGCGAGCGCCGCGGTGGATTTCCAGGTCACCCAGGTCGTCGACCGGGTGAAGGGGGTCAACGGCATGATCAGAAAATCCGACTTCGCGGCGGGCGGCAAGAAGAAATAACAATCATGGTCGGCCGAAAAAGCCCCACTCAAGTAGGGCTTTTTTTCGTCCGCGGTGGTGTTTCTGGGCAGTGTCGCTTCGCACCGCATCCCGTTTCGCGCGGTGCGCGTTTTCCCGGCGCTGGTGTTCGCCGCATTGGGTGTGGCGGCATTGCTCGGTATCGGTAGCTGAAGCTATACCACGAAATAAAAAAGGCAGCCGCAGCTGCCTTTTTGGCCAAAACTGAAACCGTGGTTACGCGGCGACGCTTTTGCCCTTGGAAGTCGGCTTGCGCGCGTATTTCTGCCTGAATTTCTCGACGCGGCCGGCGGTGTCGACGATTTTCTGCTTGCCGGTGTAGAACGGATGGCAGTCCGAGCATACCTCGACGTGCAGCTCGCGGGCGAGCGTGGAGCGCGTCTTGAACTTGTTGCCGCAACTGCAGATGACGTTTATCTCTTTGTATTCCGGGTGAATCTTGGCTTTCATGGCATTTGCCTTTGGGTTGCTGCCGTAACCGAAAGGGTGCAATTATCCCTTACCGCGCGGGGAGTTGCAAGTGTAAAACCAGTTTCGGGTTGACTCCGGCGGCGCAGCCGCCGCGTTACAAACATGAAACTTCAGACTCGCAACCCGAAACCGTGATTTATTTGGGCGGGGTCCCGTCCTTGAAAGCCGAGCGCAGTTGTTTCCGGAACTCCGGCGTGTCGGCGTGTTTGTGCACGGCGACCGCATGCTGGACTGCGGCCTCGACCAGCTCATTCTCGCTATCAGCCGCCATCGCGAGCGTGCATTTCATTTCACTCGGGAAATCCCGGCAATCTATGTATTTGCGTGCCATACGGTGCTCCTTGAGGTAAAGGGTGGGTTCGGAGCAGCCAGCGTTCGAGCAGGTGCAAAGTTGTGGTACGGGCCGCTCAGAACGCCAATGCTAAGCTATTTGGGGGCGCCGTGTCACAACGGCGCGCGCCACTGGCTGGGCCGCCAGGTTTCCAGCATCGTGCAGCAGCGCAGAATTTCGGCGTTGCCGACTTCCGGCGGCACGCTGCGAAAGATGGTGTTGCCCGGAGTTTCCACGTCGCCGCCGACGTACATTGCCACGAAATAAACGCTGCCCTCGCGCGTGTCGATTTCCAGCCGGCCCTGATCGCTGGCGATGGCCGCGATGCGATTGCGTCCCGGCCTTACCGCAATGCGGAAATAAGTAGCCGGCAACGTTTGTCCGACGATGCGGTCGTCGACCCAGATGGTGGCGGTTGCGCTGCTGCCGGGAGTATCTGCCCGGTAAAGATAGATGATCGCGACGCGCGAAGCGGACTCGAAACGCTTCGCCTCGGCATCGGCTGCCGGGGGAGCCTCGGAGGTCGAGGCACACCCGCCGCAGAATGCGAGTATCAGAACCAGTGCCGACGCTATTTTCAGGGTGCTGGGCATGACGAAGATTCAATAGTAGCGGATCACTGATTCCGCTTTCAATTCGTCCTAAGGGTAAGGGTGCGCGCCGCGACACGTTAGCCGAAGGCCCGCTTGCGGGAACGGCGCGCGCTACCCGATGGCCATTATCCTCGCCGCATGCTGTCGAAGAAGTAGCCGCCGGGACTCGTTAGCCGTAAGGCCCGCTTGCGGGAACGGCGACCGGGACTTTTTCGTTCCCGGGACTTTGTTCGAGACCTGATCGCTGAGGTTAGCCTCTAACCCCTACGCATCGAATCGAAAAAGTCCGCGTTATTCTTTGTCGCGCGGAGTTTATCGACCAGGAATTCGGTTGCTTCCAATTCGTCCATCGGGTAGAGCAGTTTCCTGAGTACCCAGACCTTCTGCAGAATATCCGGCTTGATCAGCAACTCTTCGCGCCGCGTGCCGGAGCGGTTGACGTTGATCGAAGGATAAATCCGCTTCTCGGCCATGCGTCGGTCGAGGTGGATCTCCATGTTGCCGGTGCCCTTGAACTCTTCGTAAATCACGTCGTCCATGCGCGAGCCGGTGTCGATCAGCGCGGTGGCGATGATGGTGAGCGAGCCGCCCTCCTCGATGTTGCGCGCGGCGCCGAAAAATCGTTTCGGCCGCTGCAGCGCATTGGCGTCGACGCCGCCGGTCAGCACTTTGCCGGAGGCAGGCACCACGGTGTTGTAGGCGCGCGCCAGCCGCGTGATCGAGTCGAGCAGGATCACCACGTCCTTCTTGTGCTCGATCAGGCGCTTTGCTTTTTCAATCACCATGTCCGCGACCTGCACGTGGCGGGTGGCCGGTTCGTCGAAGGTCGAGGACACGACTTCGCCTTTCACCGAGCGCTGCATCTCGGTCACTTCCTCCGGCCGCTCGTCGATCAGCAGCACAATCAGGTAGACTTCGGGATTATTGGTGGCGATCGAGTGCGCGATGTGCTGCATCAGCACGGTCTTGCCGGCTTTCGGCGGGGACACGATCAGCCCGCGCTGGCCTTTGCCGATCGGCGCGACGATGTCGATGATGCGGCCGGTCAGATTTTCCTCCGACTTGATGTCGCGCTCCATCACGAAGCGCTCGTTCGGGAACAGCGGAGTCAGGTTCTCGAACAGGATCTTGTTTTTCGAATTCTCGGGCGGCTCGTCGTTGACCTTGTCGACCTTTACCAGCGCGAAGTAGCGCTCGCCGTCTTTCGGGGTGCGGATCTCGCCATTGATCGAATCGCCGGTGTGCAGATTGAAGCGCCGGATCTGGCTCGGGCTTACATAGATGTCGTCGGTGCCCGCGAGGTAGGAGGTGTCGGGCGAGCGCAGGAAGCCGAAGCCGTCGGGCAGCACTTCGAGCGTACCTTCGCCGAAAATGGATTCGCCTTTCTTGGCCTGATTCTTGAGCAGCGCGAATATGAGCTCCTGCTTGCGCAGGCGGCTGGCGCCATCGATTTCGTTCTTGATGGCCATGTCCACCAGCTCGGTGACGTGGAGGTTTTTGAGGTCTGATAAATGCATACGGTAGATACAGTCAGGGTGTTACTCGGGAAAAACCAGGGGGAAGTTAAGGAAACAGCAGGAGCTTGCGCTCCTCCGGCAAGCCCCGTTACGGGGTCGGTTGCCTGATGGTTTGAATGCTAGAGTAACCAGTTCAGATATTGCTGTCAATAAATGCCGTTAGCTGGGATTTGGACACGGCGCCGACCTTGGTGGCCTCGACATTGCCGTTCTTGAACAACATCAGGGTCGGGATGCCGCGGATGCCGTATTTGGGCGGCGTCGCCTGATTGTTGTCGATGTTGAGTTTGGCGACCTTGAGCCTGCCGGCATATTCCTTGGCGACCTCGTCGAGGATGGGCGCGATCATCTTGCACGGACCGCACCACTCGGCCCAATAGTCGACCAGCACCGGCATCCCAGCTTGCAGAACTTCCGGTTCAAAAGTATCGTCGGTCACGTGATGAATGTGCTCGCTCATGGAACGTCTCCTGCTGCTTGAATATGAATATAAGGGGAACGCCACCGGAATAGGCGGCTACAAGGCTTGATCGCGCGTATGCTAACCAAAAATCCGTGGTTTGGGAAGTGCATACCCGCAACAGTGCCACCGTGCGCTGTCAGTGCCCCCCCGATTCTGCTAAAATAAAATTGTTTGTTATCCCGCAAAATCCCGCATTAAGCCAAGGATTACCATGACTTACGTTGTCACGGAGAGCTGCATCAAGTGCAAGTATACCGATTGCGTTGACGTCTGCCCGGTCGACTGCTTCCGCGAAGGCCCGAATTTCCTTGTCATCGACCCCGACGAGTGCATCGACTGCACGCTGTGCGTCGCCGAATGCCCGGTCGAGGCGATTTTCGCCGAAGACGACGTGCCGGAGGACCAGCAGGAATATACCGCGTTGAACGCCGAGCTTGCCAAGATCTGGAAGCCGATCATCGAGAAGAAAGACGCGCCGGCTGACGCTGATGAGTGGGTTAAAGTCAAGGATAAAAAGCACCTGCTCGAGAAATGACGTCCGGGTGCTAAACCCGCGTCCCGGGCGTGCTCCGGGGTCGCATCCCGACGCAAGCGTCGGGGCCCTGCTCAACCCTCCACACGCCTACGCTTCCGAATGGGCGAAAGTGAAAGAGAAGAAACATCTCCTGGAGAAATAATGACTGTTCGGCGCTATCATGCGCCGGATGTCTGCCGTTGCCGAATTTCCCCGCTCCACCAAAGCCGAAGTTTTTGCGCTCCTCGCTGAAGGGCTGAAGGCGGGTGCGACCGTTATCACGCCCAACCGGCGGCTCGCGCTCGCGCTCAGGCATGACTTCGATGACGCCCAGACCAGGCGCGGCCTCGCGGTGTGGGAATCGGCCGACATCCTGCCGTTTGCCACGTTTGTCGAGCGCGGGTATGAAGACGCGCTTTATTCAGAGCATGCAGCCGGGCTGCCGATCCTGCTCGCGCCCGCGCAGGAGCAGGCGCTGTGGGAAAACGTCATCCGCGGTTCCGAGGCGGGCGCGACATTGCTCGCCGTTCCCGACGCCGCGCGGCTTGCGCGCGAAGCCTGGCATCTTGCGCACGCATGGCAGATCACTCCGCGGCTCAAGAACTTTCCGCTCAACGAAGACGGCAGGGCGTTTCAGGAATGGGCGCAGCGCTTTGAGCGCGATACCCGGCGCGAGCGGCTGATAGACAGAGCCCGGCTTGCCGACCTGGTCGCCGCGGCGTGGGGGCGCCCCGCAATCAGGAAACCGGAAGTTCTGGTCTGCTACGGCTTCGATATTGTTACGCCGCAGCAGGCCGGGTTGCTTGCCGGGCTCGAGACTGCCGGCTGCAAGGTGGTGTTTGCGCAGTTACAGCCACGCAACGGCGTCGCGCAACGTACGGCATGCAAAGACACTCACGATGAAATACGGCGCGCTGCAACGTGGGCGCGCGCGCGGCTCGAGGCCGGCGGCAACCAGCGTATCGGCGTAGTCGTGCCCGAGCTTGCCAGGCAGCGCGCGGCTATCGTGCGTACTTTCAGCGCCACAATGGCGCCGGATTACGCGCTGCCGGGTGCCGTGCGGTCGGTGCCGCCGTTCAACCTGTCGCTCGGTGCGGCGCTCACTTCCTACCCGCTCGTCAATACCGCATTTCTCCTGCTCGAACTCGCAGGCAGGGAGATGGAGTTCGAGCGCGCCAGCCGGCTGCTGCGTTCGCCGTTTCTCGCCGGCGGCGAGGCCGAAATGGAGTGCCGGGCGCGACTCGACGCGCAGTTGCGAAAACGCGCCGAGCCGGTCGTCACGCTGGACCGCCTGCTGACGCTGATCGGGCGTGACGGCACCAGCTGTCCGCTACTTGCGCAGCATTTGTCGGCGCTCGCCGAAATCCGCAAAGCGCGGCTGTTCGGCGCGCAATCGCCGTCGGCGTACGCGAAAGCGATTTCCGAGGCGCTCACGCGCGTCGGCTTTCCCGGCGAGCGCAGTCTCGATTCGACCGAATACCAGACGCTCAAGAAATGGCATGAAGTAATTGCCGCGTTCGCCGCGCTCGACCGTGTCGTGCCGCGCGTGGGCTATGCCGACGCCGTGTCGCGCCTGCGGCGCATGGCGGCGGACACGTTGTTTCAGCCGGAGACGCCCGAAGTGCCGATCCAGATTCTGGGCGTGCTCGAGGCCGCCGGCATGGAGTTCGACCAGCTATGGGTGATGGGTCTGTCGGATGCAGCCTGGCCGCCGAGCCCGCGGCCAAACCCGTTCCTGCCGATCGAATTGCAGTGGGCAGCGAAAATACCGCAGGCTTCGGCCGCCGAGTCGCTCGAGCTCGCGCGCCGACTTACCGGTGAGTGGTTAACCTGCGCGGACGAAGTCGTGCTGAGCTATCCGCAGCGCGAGGACGACCGCGAGTTCAAACCCAGCCCGCTGATAGTCGATGTGCCCGAATCCACACTGTCATTGCCCGTTTACGCGAACTATCGCGATGTCGTCCACCTTGCGCGCGCTCTCGAGAGCAGCACGGACAGTCAGGCGCCGCTGCTGGACAGGATGGCCGCGTTAGGCGGCGGCACCGCGGTTATCAGGGATCATGCGGCGTGCCCGTTTCGCGCGTTCGCGCTGCATCGGCTTGGCGCCGAAAGTCTGCAAACGCCGCACACCGGGCTCGACGCGATGGAGCGCGGCACGCTGGTGCATCGCGTGCTGGCCCAGGTGTGGGCGCAACTCAAGACCCGCAGCGCACTCGACGCGACCGACGCCGCCGATCTCGAGAGGCTGCTAAGGCAGGCCGCGGAAGACGCGGTCGCACGCATCAGGCGCGAACGACCGACCACGCTTGCCGGGCGCTTTGCGGAAATCGAGAAACAACGCCTGGCACGGCTGGCACGCGCCTGGCTCGAGTACGAAAAAACGCGCGGCGGTTTTACGGTGGTCGCCAGCGAAGACAAGCGCTACATCGAAATCGGCGGTCTCAAACTCAACGCGCGCCTGGACCGCGTTGACGAACTCGAAAGCGGTGAGCGCATCGTGATCGACTACAAGACCAGCGCGCCCTCGGCCGGCGCCATGCTGGGCGAGCGGCCGGACGAGCCGCAGCTGCCTCTATACCTCGTCGCTGCGGAGCCCGCGGCCGCAGCGGTAGCGTTTGCACAGGTGAAGGCGGGCGATATGAAATTTGCTGCGCTGGCGCGCGACGGCAATCTGCTGCCGGGCGTCAAAGCCTTCTCCGAATCTTATTACCGCGGCCGTCACGGCTCGTGGCAGGAAGTCATCGACGCATGGCGTGACGACCTTGCGCGTATTGCGGCCGGCTTCGCCGGCGGCGACGCCGAGGTCGACCCCAAAAAATATCCGGACACCTGCCGTTATTGCGACATGAAGCCCTTCTGCCGCATTTACGAACGGCTGGAATCTTCCTTCCCCTTTGATGGGGGAGGGAGCGAGGGAGAGGGTGACAAATGAGCGATTCATCGCGCATCCCCGATCTCACCGAACGCCGCCGCGCGCTCGATCCGGCGCATTCCTTCATCGTGCAGGCGCCGGCGGGCTCGGGCAAGACCGAGCTGCTGATCCAGCGCTACCTGTTGTTGCTCGCGTACGTCGATCATCCCGAGGAAATCGTCGCAGTCACGTTTACCAAGAAAGCTGCGGGCGAAATGCGCGAACGCGTGCTGCAAGCGCTGACTGCTGCGCGTGGCGGCAAGGTTCCTGGGACCGACCACGAAAAACTGACGCTCGAACTGGCGGCCGCCGCGTTGCAGCGTGACGCCATGGCCGGCTGGCGCATCGCGGAAAATCCGGCGCGGCTGCGCATCCAGACCATAGACTCGCTGTGCGCGTCGCTGACACGCCAGATGCCGATACTGTCCGGATTCGGATCGCAGCCGGAGAATATCGAGGATGCTTCCGAGCTGTATCTCGAAGCGGCGCGCGCGCCCGTCGAGCTGGTCGAGAGCGATGACGCGGTCGCGCAGGACATCGGGCGCCTGCTGGCGCATCTCGACAACAATGTCGGGCGTATCGAGGAACTGCTCGCTGACATGCTCCGGCGCCGCGATCATTGGTTGCGTCACGTGCACGGCAGGGAACGCGCGGAGTTGGAAGCGGCGCTCGGTAATGCGCGTCGCGAGGCACTCAAGCGTGTGCGCAATTGCTTTCACCCTCTCCCTAGCCATCTCCCATCAAGGGAGAGGGAACCAGAAACTCCCCTCCCCACCGGTGGGGGAGGGGTTGGGGGAGAGGGGGTGGTCGCCGAGTTGATCGAGCTTGCATGCTATGCCGCCGCCAACCTCGTTGCCGATGGCAAGATCTCGCCGATTGTTGCGTGCGACCGGCTCGCTGCGCTGCCGGATGTTGAGGAATCCGATGCCGAGGCGTGGCTGGGCATTGTCGAGTTGTTGCTGACCGGAGCGGAAGGCGACTGGCGCAAAAAATACGACGTCAGAATCGGATTCCCGGTCGGCAAAACCAAGACCGAAAAAGAAGCTTCGAAGCGGTGGAAAGACCGCATGCTCGCGTTAATTGAGCAACTTCACGTTGACACTGCTTTGCGCGCCGCGCTGCATGATCTGCGGTTTCTGCCGCCAGCGGTGTACCGCGATGACCAGTGGGAAGTGCTGGGCGCGATCCTGCGGCTGCTGCCGCGCGCGGTGGTGCAGCTCAAGTTCGTGTTCCAGTCGCGCGGGCAGGTCGATTTTACCGAGGTATCGCAGGCCTCACTGCGCGCGCTCGTGACCGACGAAGGCCCGACCGATCTCGCGCTGGCGCTCGATTACCGGATACGCCATTTGCTGATCGACGAATTCCAGGACACTTCGATCAGCCAGTACGAGCTCGTCGCCAGACTCACCGCCGGCTGGGAGGCCGGCGACAGCCGCACGGTGCTCGCGGTCGGCGACCCGATGCAGTCCATCTATCGCTTCCGTGAAGCCGAGGTTGGATTGTTTCTGCGCGCGCGCGCCGCGGGCATTGCCAGCGTCGAGCTGCAGGCTATCGGTCTTAGCGCCAATTTCCGCTCGCAGGGCGGCATCGTCGACTGGGTGAACGCAACGTTCGCGCAAATGATGCCGCGGCAGGAAGAGGTCGCCACCGGCGCAGTGCCGTATACAGCATCGGTTGCGACGCACGCTGCGCTCGAGAGCATGGCGGTCGGGGTGCACTCGTTTTTCAACGGCGACCGGGCTGGAGAAGCGGCGAGGGTGGTAGAGATCGTGGCGCAGGCGCGGCGCGACGATGCTCAGGCCAGAGTCGCGATCCTGGTGCGCAACCGCGGTCATTTGCGCGAAATCGTGCCGCAGCTCAAGGACGCCGGGCTGCGCTTTCGCGCGATCGATATCGAAGAGCTCGGCCACCGGCCGGTGGTGCAGGACTTGCTGGCGTTGACGCGCGCGCTGTCGCATCCAGCTGACCGGCTGGCATGGCTGGCACTGCTGCGCGCGCCGTGGTGCGGACTGACGCTCGCCGATCTGCATGCGCTGGCCGGAAACGACCATGTACATACGGTGTGGGAATTGATGCGCGACGAGGCGCCCGCCGCGGTACTGTCCGCCGATGGCCGCGCGCGGTTGCAACGCGTGCATGCCGTTCTGAAGACATGCCTGGCACACCGCGGTCGCGGTTCGCTGCGCGAGCGCATCGCCGGCGCATGGTTCGCGCTCGGCGGGCCGGCATGCGTCGAGGACACCACCGACCTCGAAGACGCCGAAATTTATTTCGAGTATCTCGAAACGCACGAGGAGGCGGGTGAAATCGCCGATCCGGTTGCGTTCGAGGAGGGACTCGCAAAGCTCTACGCATTGCCCGACCTGCAGGCCGACGAGCGGCTACAGATCATGACCATCCACAAGGCCAAGGGCCTCGAGTTCGATATCGTGATCGTGCCCGGCCTCGGCCGCCCGACGCGCAGTGACGACCCGAAGCTGTTCCTGTGGACAGAGCAGCCGCGCAGGGACGAGCGCGACGCCACCGATCTGCTGCTGGCGCCGATCC
>ODAK010005994.1_pt1 | contig 12287 bp, 9 predicted proteins | sample 1539591 | NCBI WGS metagenome assembly ODAK01 (sample SAMEA3539303, study PRJEB22396) | soil metagenome | biome: tundra; feature: field; material: soil | place: USA | collected 2010-05 | depth 0.15 m | reverse complement strand
GCAAGTTGCCCCACATGGTGTTTTCAGGATACTGGCCGGCGTATTCTGGAGGACTTGCCGGGATTGAACTCAGGCCGCCCGCGAAGGAAATGTTCACGTTGTCGAAAAGAATGTTTTTCAACCTATAAGTCACGCCGTTGGTGAGGCAGCCGGAGATCGGGCAGCCGCGTGTGTCCGACATGCTGGAGCCGGTGATGTCGCGAAAGGTGATTCCATTCACGCTGCCGACGGCCGCGCCGCTGCGGCTGCCCAGAACAATGAAGATGCCGTTCTGACAGGAATAAAAATTGATCCGCTGAAACATGACACCGCTGATGGTGCCGCCATCCACCGATTCAATCGCCATCGCCGAGTGCGCGGTGTTCTGCACCGTGCAATCCTGAAACGTGATGTTGGTGAAGGTGCCCGTGCTGGCGGTCCCGAATTTCAAACCGTTGGATTGTGATTTCGTGATCGTGCAATTCTTCACCAGGAGATCATTGATGCCGCGCGCATTGCCGCTCTTGAGGCAGATCGAATCGTCGCCGGAATCAATCGTGCAGTTGGCAATCGTCACATGCCAGCAATCCACCACGTCGCAGCCGTCACGGTTGCCGTTCAGGCCGTCGTCGTTGACGGTGAGGTTGCTGATCGTCAAAAAATCCGACTGCATGTTGACCACGCTCCACATGGCGGCGTCCACGACGTTGATGTTTTGGAGATGAACCTGATTGCACAGCGCGGTCCAAATCGAGATGGGCCGGGTCGCCTCGACGCCGGAGGTGAAATTATTGCGGCCATTGCCATTGATCGTGCCGCCGCCGGTGACAGTCACGTTGGTGCAGCTTTGAGCATAGACGAGGGCTTTTTTGCAATTGCTTGTCTGGCTGTTGCTCAACGGCGGAGTTTGGTCGGGATAATCCGTAACCGAGCCGCTGCCCAGCAAGGTTGCGGTCGGGTCAATGTAAAGCGTCAGGTTGTTTTTCAAATAAATCGTTCCCGACAAAAATGTGCCGTTGTGCAGCCAGACAAATCCGTTTGCCGGACAGTCGGTGATGGCGGACTGGATGGCCGCAGTGTCATTTGTGGTTCCGTTTCCAGTCGCGCCATAATTTTTCACGTCCCGCCAAAGCGAGTTCGTTTGCGTCGTGTCAAAACTGAAAACATTGGTGGCACTGTTGCCGTTCGCGTCCACGGCGATGATGGTGCCGCTGTATTGAACATTAGTGGCGAGCGGCGTGGTGTTGGTCGCCAGAAGTCGTTGCGTGGCTCCGTTGGTGTTGAACACCAAAGTTTGCGCGACGCCATTGAGCAGCAGCGTCACGTTCGCGCCGAGCAGATTTTGATTCAACGCATCCACCTCGAAAAAAACATTGGTGTGCGGATTGACAAAGATGGAGCCATTGGCTGGCTGGATATTGACAATCGTCGGCGGAATGTGCGGGACGGTGATTTGCATCCGGTTGTATATCTGGTCGCCGGTGGTTTCATGGCAGAAAAGAGCGACGCTGTCTATGGTTCCAGAATTCGTCAAAATGCTGTCCAACATGTAAAGCGTCCGGTTCGCCACGCAGTCCTTCAAGATTAGATGATAGGAACTACTGTCCATTCCCACGGTCACCTCGGCTTCGATGGCATTGGTGATATTGCTCCGTCCCAAGTCGCTGAAGGTGACGCCCGTCAAAGATTGGACGCCATTGCCATCCGAAACGTATAGCGTGTTCGGAGACGAGCCATCGAGAAAATATAGGTAAAAGCGCGCGCCAGTCTGAAAATCGGCGGAAGTATTGGTCGCATTCCCATTGCGCAGGGTGAAGCCGCACCAGCCATGCACCTGCGACCCGTTGACGGTAGTGACGCCAGCACCTCTGGATCCCCATTGGAGTTTGAAGGTATTGGTTCCCAGCGGATTCGCAAAGCCCCGATACGCCGCCGTCTCATTTGTGCCCCCGGTTCCATTCGCAAAGAGACCAAAAACATCGGTGTAGTTGACGCTGCTGACGTTGGTAACTGAAGCAATGACGAACATTGGATTGTTGGCCGTGCCGACATAATTGCCATGACTGTTCGGCCCGCTGGTGACCATCTTCCAAGGCGTGAAACCAAAGCCCTGGTTCGCGCCATTAGTCCAGTTGGCGTTGATCAAATAGTTTCCAGCATCGTCGTAAGCATTGATTTGGGCCGACGCCGAACATGCGAACATTGCAATGGCTGTGACGGCGACCAAGATTTTGGCATTTAACATGCCGCTGCCAATTTTCATAAGGATATACTACTTTTGAATCATACCCGTCGCAACCGGCGGGTCGAACAACATGCCACGCTCCGGGAATTTGCCCAGCCCCCAAAAACTGGGGAATTCGTTCAAGGGCCGATCATCGCGCGATAGAACCGGCGGTTGAATCCGTTCGATGGCATGTCCACAAACCGAAACGGCAAAACCACCGGATTGGTCGTGAGCAATCCGGTCCAGTTGACGAGATTCGTCGAAGTTTGAACGGTGTAACTGGCGCCAGCATCGCCGCTAACGAACATACTCCAAATGCCGTTGGTCAGCGCGAGGTTGGTCAGCATGGGACGCGCATAATTGGTGACGGTGACGATGACCTGGTTCGTCGCGCTAAAACCGCCGAACTGGCCGACGGTGCGCGTGGCGAGCCGGGCAATTTCCGCTGCGCTCAACGCATTGGTGAAAATCACCAGATCGTCCAGCGAGCCGTTGAACCAGCGATTGAGGTTTGAGTTGGTTTTGTTATGTCCGCCGAAAACAATCGGCGATTGCTGTGGCAGCGACCAGGTCACGTTCGTCGCCGCAAACTGTGCGCCGTCGAGAAAAGCGTGGAGAGTTCCGGCATTGGCGTTGGTGCGCTGAAAAACGAGCGCGGCGTGATGCCATTGACCGGTGGTCGCGGTGGCGGACGAGAAAATGTTCACATCCAAAGCATTGGTGGTGCTGTAATGTTGAACCGCGAGCGTGGAACTGCCGCCGGGACAATAAAATTGCAATTCGTCTCCATCGCCGCCGAAGCCGTCGCCAGAGCCGATGTAAAAAATAAAATCGTGGTCGGTCGTTGCCGCGCGCTGAAACCAGCCGGCAAACGTCCAGTCGTTGTCGCTCAAATTGAATTCCGCCGGGTTGCTGATGAAACGCGAAAGACAGGCCGCGCCACCCGTGCCGGATTGCGTCAGTTGCAACGACCCAGAATCATAAAGTAAAAATGGCGTGTTCGTGGAAAAGGCAAACGCGCCCGTTCCGACTGCGAGGAGATTTCCGTCGCGGAAATGGCTGGAGTTGTCAGTGACGTAATTGTCAGTGGAACCGTCGGGCGGCTCGAAACTGTAATGGAGAAACTCGCGCGGGTCTTCGCCGTTGTCCGTGACGGTGTAAATGTAGCTGGTGCCGCCGACAAAATTTGTCGTTGGCGTGAAACGCGCGGTGTGGCCGTCGGCGAGCAACATCACCGCACCGTTGGTTGCGCCGCTCACGGAAAAAAGGCATTGCGTCGCGGGCGTCTGCGAATCGCTGGTCAAGGTTGCGAGATCGAAATCTGAAAACGTGTTTCGCAGAATTGTTGCGCTGCCAGCAGTGGCGGTTGGCGGACTATTTGTCGGCGGCGGCGTGGCCGCTGCCTCCGCAAAAGTGTCCGCAACAATTATCTGATCGAAAAACATCGTGTGCCCGTTGTTCGCGTCGGGCTGGTAAATTCCATTTTTGATGTCCAGCCCATCATTCGCGCCAGAAACCTGGCTTGGGTCGTAGCCTATGTTGGTCGTGCAATCCACATACTTCGTGCCGTTGATCCACAGTTTGATATTGCCGTTGTTGTTCGTGTAGCGCGGTGAAATGTAAATGACGACGGCATACCAAGTGTCAGTTTGGATCATGTTGGTGCTCCAAAGCTTGATGTCGGAAATGGCGGAGTCCGGGCCGGTGGCCATGTTGCGGATGTATAGTCCGATGGTGAAAGGAGCCGAACTGTCCGTCGTCAATTTCAAGCTCGCTGGCGGTCCCCACGGCGAACCCTGCCACGCCTGCCAGAACAAATCCGAACTCTGGAACGCGGCGGCGGGCGAACCCAGCCTGAACGCAAATCCCGAATACCGTGCGTTGTCAAAATGCAGGCCGTCCGGGTCGGCAGCCGCGAGGATTTGATATTCAAACCGTTCCTTGCTGCCGGTGTTGTCGGTCGGAACCTGGATTTGAATCGAATTATTACCCGCGAAGTGTTGGGTTGAAATCAAAGGTTGAAACGGCGAGCCGCTTTCCACGGTGGCAAACGTGCTGCCGTTTTCGTAGGCCGACCAGTCGGCGTTAATAGTCGTGTAATCACCCGTCAACATTCTGAAAACAGTCGCGGGTGTCCGCTGAACGAAGAGAATAGCGAGCACGAAAAACAAAATGACGAGCGGTGTCTTCACTTTGAGAATCAGCCTCATAAGCTTCCAGTCCGAAACCGCGATTCAAATCCGCCAGGCAGCCGGTTTCCAGTCGTCGCACTCTTGGCCGTGTCGGCAATGCCCACTTCCATCATCGTGTGCGGCGGGAAACCGGAACCTTGCGGCTTGAATTTCAGCGTCTCGCGCGTGGGCGACCACGAAAACGCCCCGTGAACACTCGGTGAAATTGCAAACGCCGCTTCCACGCTTTTTTCGTCCATTGGTTCGCTGAACCGGATCACGACGGGCGAGACCGGGGAAATTTCTTTGGAATCATGCGCCGGGGAAATGCCCGCAACCGCTGGATCAAGCGGCAGGATTTGCGACTGCGCGATAAAGATTTTCGCCGTGGCACCGGGCACATTGATGGCCGGTATTTTTGAGCCGGCCAGAACTTTTGTCGTCTCGCGTGGGTCAAGCAGGTTCACGAGTTTTGCGCCGGCAGGATAAATTGTCGGACACGATGTCAGCGTCTGATTGGTCGCCGCCGTGTTGAACACGACAAAAATTTCCTGCGCGCCGAGCCGCCGCGCATAGGCGAACAGTCCCGGCCCGGTCGCGTTGCTCCATAAATTGGATTGGACGCCGGTTTGCAGCGCCGGATAGAGCCGCCGGAAATTGTTCAGCTTGGCGACGAGTTGAAACAGCGGATGCGTCAGGTTGAAATTATCGCCGAGCGACGGCCCCCACTCGAATTGGCCGGCAAACATGTCCTCGCGGTCGAACGGGTCTTTTTTGCCGTTGAAAGCCTGTTCCGTTCCGTAATACAAACAGGGAATTCCCTGCGAGGTATAGAGAAAAGCCAGCGCCACTTTGAGCCGGTCAACCTTGTCGTTCGCCCAACCGGGACTCAGAAATCGTGTTTGATCGTGATTGTCCAGAAACGTCACCAGGCGCATTTGCGCGGATGGATCATAGCTGGCCGCAACGGCGGCGTAGTGATCGGCGAGTTGTTTCGTGTTGCCATCAGCCCGGCCAAACACGGAATTGATTTTGAAATAAAGCGTGTAATCCAAAAGAGAATCCAGCTTGAACGGTCCTTGCGGACGGCCACCACCGCCCATCGTGCCGGTATAGGAACCGCATTTGACATCGGACTGGTGCGGCACTTCGCCGAACATGAAAAAATCCGGTTTACCATGCGCCGCCGCGAACGCGTGAACGGCCGGACACCATGTCTGCCAAAATCCCATTTCGACATGTTTCACGGTATCTATCCGAAAGCCGTCAAAGCCGGCCTGCTCGATCCAATACTCATAAATCTTTGTCATCTGCGTCCGCACATAATCTGTCTCCGTTTTCAAATCATCCAGCCGGCTCAACTCGCCCAGTTCGACTTGCGTGTCGTCCTTGTAATCTTGGATGATTCCGTAGTTGTGAAACAGGTTCGTGATGGCGGGATTCGTGGCGTTGAGATCGAACGGCGGTGGATATTGTTTCGCCGGATTGCGAAAACGCATTTGATAGCCGTCGGGCGGATATTTGAAATTGGGATAACCGGGATCGCTGCTTTCAAGCAAGTTGCCGCCGTGGTTCACCACGATGTCGTCAATGACGAGCAAGCCGCGCGCGTGTGCCGCTCGAACCATGTGCTGCAAATCCGCCAAGCTGCCCCAGTGCGGATCCACTTTGTAAAAATCCAGTCCGGCATATCCGTGAAACTCGCCCCGCGCATTCAGCACGACGGGTGAAATCCAGATGGCCGTCGCGCCGAGCGCCTTGATGTAATCAAGTTTTTGTTCGATGCCCTTGAAATCGCCGCCGTGAACAGAGGTGCCACTGTGGCCGGCGGGATCGTAATTGCCGTCGGCATTGTTGTTCGACGGATCGCCGTCGTAAAAACGGTCGGTGATGATTTGATAAATGCTTTGCGCCTGCCAGAAGCCGTTGGAAACCGATTGGGCGTTTGTTTGCGCCGCGAAAGAAACAAACACTGCGAAGAGGCACGAAGCTCCAAGCGCCAACATCCAAGCTCCAGAGAAATTCCAAGCGCCAAACATCAAACGTGCCTCGCGTGGGTTTTGAAACTTGGTTATTGAAGTTTCTCTGGATGTTGGAGCTTGGATATTGGAGCTTTTGCCTTCCAATTCTTTCCACGGAAAACATCGGGGCAGTTGAATCATTTCGCCTTTATTTTGCAATCGGTAAAACCAAGCTGCTCCGGCTACTGCAGGCTGGTGGTGTGCTGCTGAAGCCATTGATAATCTGAGTTGGGCATGGCTGTCAAAGTTTGTTTGGCATGTTTGATGATGTAATTCGCAATGGCCGGATCCATCCACTTATGAGTTTCCGCGTGTCCATCCGCAAAGGACAGCGCCCCGCTGCTGCCGTGATAATTGGCCGGATAATCATTCCAGGTGGTATGGTTCGGATCCATGTCCACGCGAAACAATCCGTCATTGATCGAATCGGCGCTCTCGTCAAGGAACACCCAGGCATCCACGGGCGCGGGAACCTTGATGTCGGACTGCTTGACAAAAACCCGGTAGTTTTTACCGTCGGCAGCCGGTTGATTGACCACGGCTCCCTGGCCCGCAAGGGCGGCCACCACCCCGCCGCCCATCTGGGCGTTCATGGAAATGCTCCGCACGCGCGGCCCCAATGCGCCCGGATAAACGTCTCCAGGACATCGGTAAATGCCCACGGCTTTGGAGCAATACGGACCCAGAAGCGCGTTGGACAGCTTGGTGGTGTCGTAATTATCCTGCACCGGCGGCGTGCCGATATCCCAGGCCAGATTGTCATCTATCCAGCCGACGATGTTGTTCGGCGGATTGATCGCGACGTTGTTGGCATTGATGACCAGTTTGTCGTTGTAATCGCTCGAATAAATGATCCACGCATAAGTCAACTGCTTCTGGTTGCTCAGGCAAACGATGCGTTGCGCCTTCATTTTGGCCTTGCTCAACGCCGGGAGCAGCATCGCCGCCAGAATGGCAATGATCGCAATGACCACCAGCAGTTCGATCAAAGTGAAGGCGTGAAGATGACGCGTGATGCGTGATGCGTGACCAGCACCCCCGGCGCACGCTGGCGCGGTTTGCTGGTCACCTGTCACTCGACACCGGTCACAATCGGATTTCTGTTGGTGCGGGTTCATCAACCTTAATTATGCGCCGGGTTTCCAAACTGGCCAGCCCCCAAAAACTGTGGAAATTGGCAACGTGCCGCGCCTCCGTGTTCGTGAAGTTTTTCACCGGAAAAGCGGCCCCCCGGCGTCGCTGCGGCACATCATCCCAAATTCCGCAGTTGGAATTGCCACAAAAAGGCGCAATAGACACAAAACAAAAGCGTTTGAAGCGCGATGCCGAAGCGGCTCATCTTCATCTGGCGGTGAAGCGAAGTCACCTTTCAAAACCGCAAAACGCATGAGTCTTTTTGCGCTTGTTGCCCGATTTTGGGCATTTACTCACTTGACGCATAATTTGAAAAGTTGATCACACGCCATGTGGTGGAAAGGATGAATAAAAACGCTGCCAAACCACAACTAATTGTGTTGTTTTCATTGGGTTTTTCACATTATTAACAGTCAAACACACATGCTACATAGTGTCGCCGCGTTGTCGCCATGTCGCTTTGGCGTTTCTTAGTTTGTAGGTTTCAAATTATTTTTCAAAATTTCGCTTGCATTCCGCCGGGTTTCTGATAAATTCGATTCAGCGATATGGAAAACACCAGCATAGAGCCAGAACTTCAAAGCTTGCGCGTCAAGCTGGAAGCGAAGATTGAGAAAAACACGAATCATATCGAAATTCTCAAAAAGGAAAACATTGCTGACGAAGCATTGCTTCAAAATGTTAAACGCTCGCTTGGCGCACTCCACCCCGAAAGCAAACAAACCGGCTACGGCAGCAAATCCGAAACGATTCGGGACGCCATTAACAGCATCCCAATTGATAGATTCACTCAAGATCAAGTCGAGGCGGCGATTCTGTTGTTGAAGCCAGGGATGCCGCTTAATCGCAATCGTATTCGGGCAGCATTGTGGGCATTGCAAGATCGCGGTGAAATGATTAAAGTTTTTACGAAGGGCAACAATAACCAACCTGCTGTTTATCAAAAGCTGTCAATCTCAAAACATGAATCGAATGGTTCAAACGGCAACCTGCCTTTAGCGGATGGCGCTATAAAAGATTTGAAGCGCGTGGAGATCACGGAAAGTGGCCGGCGGCCATACGGCAGTTCAAGTGAAACAATTTTAAGTGTTCTTAAAGGCGCAAACGGGAAGCCTTTGCAAACGAAACAAATTGTCACTTTATCTGGATCTTCCTATGGCACAACCTATCGCATTTTGCGGGGGTTTGAGAAGGAAAAGAAGGCCCAGCGTGAAAAAGACAAGTGGACTTTGGTTTTATGAATTTTCTCAGTGCAATGCGGGGAACGAAAAACGCACCCCTTACTTGCCAAGTAAGGCGGTGCGCGTATCGCGTTGGAACTGGCGTTCAAGCGTCAGCCCAAACTCACTGAGGAGTGGCCGAGAGCGAACGGGGTGTGGCTTCCAGCCACAACAAGCCGGCGCTCTCGGTTCATCTTTTTAAGAATGTATTGACTTTTCCCTTTATTGTCAATACCTTTGTGCGTGCAAAAGCATAATTCCACAGGCGGACGACCGAAACAAGTGGCTGAATTTATTGAAGGAAAACAGGCCGCAAACAACTTCTTGGGTGCAATGCGCCAGATTCTTTCAGGTCAAAAAACAGCCGTCCAGCAGATCGGAAACGCACCGTCAAAGCGCCAAAGACTCGCCAGATAATCTTCTTCTATCAAACTGTTTTCCCAGTCAGTTCTTCGTATGTCAGGCGGCGATTGAAAAGACCGCCTATTGCGCCAATAAACCGGCCAGCATCATCTTTAGAGCGTTCGTTGAAACGATATGCTTGCTCATCAAGGTAGCGGAACAAATGGAACGCTTCGCAGTGAACGTAGGTGCCTTTGATTGTGCGCTTGAGCAAGCTCCAAAAGTTTTCCAAACCGTTTGTATGAATGTGCCCGTTGGCATAGGCAACAGCATGCTCAATGACTTCGTGCGCGTATTTATCATTCAGCCCTTCGTAAGATTTCAACGCGTCAGTCAACACGGTTGAACCTTCCGTCACATATTTTCTAACGTGGCGTTGTAACTCCGCTTTGCGGCGTGTTTCCAACACTTCCAAAATGACACGAGATGACTGTTTGCGGGCGCTGCGTTCAAGCAAACCCATATTCTCGATTCCATATTCGAAACCGGCGGCGGTATCGTGACGGCGGGCAGTGAAGCGACCATCGTGCGCAACGTAGATGTGGAGCGCTGCACGACGCGCGGACCAACCGTGCTGCGGCTGAAGCTGCGGCCCGACACGGCACAGCAATATGAAAACATCCACTTGCACGACATCACGCTGGATGGCGCAGGCGTAATTTTCAACGTCGCGCCGTGGAAGCAATATTTTGATCTGAAAGGGCAGCCGCCGCCGAAGTCCTTGGTGCGCAATATCACGATCTCGGACATGAAAGGCTCCGGTGGTTCCTTTGGAAAAATCATTGGCAATCCTGACACGGAGATCAGCGACATCGCTGTGAAGGATGTGGACGTGAAGTTAAAGAATACGAAGTTTGGGGGCCAAGGGGTTCCCCCTTTTGGAACCGGCTTAGACACAGTTAATCCGTTGGCGAAACGGGGCGGGCCACTTCACCGGGCCGCTGCAGGGTGAGGACCGAATAGTTATCGGCAGCGTTGGTGCTCACCGCGAGCTCCAGCCAGCGCGCGGCGCCGTTAAAAATGCCGCCGCCAAAATCGAGCGTGACCATGAACGAGCCGTTGGAAACCACCACGGCGCTGTTCGTCAGCGAATCGCTTAACGGGAGGCCGCCGCTTTCATGATTGTGTCCCTCTCAATTTGATTTCTGATTGCGGATGATTTTTTCCAATGCTTCAAGCCGCTGCTTCAACTCCGCATTCTCGGCGCGTTGTTCCTCCAGCTTCGCGTTCAACTCCTGAACAGCGTTGATGGCCGCCCAATGAATCGGGTCGGCCTTGAAACTCAAGTATCCGTCTTTACCCTCGGTGACAGCGTCGGGAATAACTTCGCGCACTTCCTAGGCGATAAAACCGACCTCCTCATGATTCGAGGTCAGACCGCGCTTGGGGTCATCAAGGTAGCGAAAGCGCACGGGCCGCAGTGGAGGACCTCATTCAGACCGGGTTCATACGGCCGCACATCCTGCTTGAGACGCCGGTCGGAAAGTGCCCCCATGAGGTTCCTCCGGCGGTCTTGACAGCGTCGCCGATCATTTGGAGTTGATTTGGCGACCCGTTTAGCAGCCCGAACTCGTAGTTCCCGAAGGCGTCATCCACGTTAATCGGGTAGGTGTCGCCGGCGCGCGTTTGGAGGGCCATGGTCACGTTCGCAAATGCAAAATGGTTGATGTTAAGTTGCCCGTTAATTCGAGTATTCCCCGCGACTTCCAGTTTGGAGCCGGGAGTGCTCGTGCCGATGCCGACATTGCCGTTGGTGGCAATGGCGAGAGGATAGCTTCCCATCGTCTCATCAAATAGACCAAAGGCGCCAACTCCGATGCCGTCGTTAACTCCGCCGGAAAGAAGATCAAACTTATGCCCGCCGCTCGACGTATTTTCTATGGCAATGCCAGTGCCATTGATCGAGTTCCCGGTCAACTTCAGTCCATTGTTGAAGCTGGTCACACCGGCAATGGTAAGTTTCTCTTGGGGATTCGCTGTTCCGATGCCGACGTTGCCGTTGGTGTAATAGGCACTGGCTCCATTGAGATTCCAGATACCGCTGCCGCCCGCCCCGGCGGAATCGATCGTCAGGGTGTTGCCGCTGGGCGTGATGGTCACGTTCGAGCCGGCGGCGAGCGTGACATCGTCTTTCAGGGCATTGAGACTTTTTACGACGGAGCCTGGAACCACGTCCGAGGCGGTGCTGGCATGGATCGCATACGGAGTTGGCAATAATGCTTGTCGCGGACTTAGAGTCGCAAAGCCGCCGCCATTGGTGGCCACGCCGATTTCCAGCCACCGTGGATCGCCCGGGAACAGGCCCGCGCCAAAGTCCAACGTCCCGGTGAAGAGACCATTGCTCACGGGCGTGGAGACGTTCGTCAGGTTGATACTGACCTGAGTGCCGCCACTGAGCGCGTCAAACACCGAGAACGTCAGGTCATAGTTGCCATTGACGGGGCTGCTGCCGTCAGTGAGCCGGCCTTGATAAGTGAACGCGGTGCCTTGGCCAAATGCCGGATGAGCGGCGCCCAAGAGAAGACAAATGATTGCCAGGAGACAAGAGATGATTTTAGTTTTCATGGGGCCGCTTTGATTTACTTCACCAACCGATAAAACTTCTTCGTGCCAGCGATGGGATTGGTGACGGTATTCTGTCCGTTGATGACGACCGGTAACGGAGAATTGGTGGTCCAGACCGCCGGTGAAACCAAGTTCGTAGTGAACAGCAAGGTGAACCCGGAGGCCGTGTTCGTCCATGTCACAATGACATTGGTTCCGGAACGAATGATGTTCAGCCGCGGCGCGAATACCAAAGCAAGGCTGAACACGTTGCCATTGGCCGACGAGGAATCGCCTCCTTCCGCCGTTCCATACAGGGTGTTGCCAGATAAAATCACACTACCCTCCGGATAAGCCCCGTCGCTGCCGCCGGAGAAGTTATAATAATTCGTAAAACCCGTGCCATTGGTATTGACGGCGAACAGCGTGCCATACCCTGAACTGCCGCGAAACGCCGCCGCCCCGTAAAGGGTTTTGCCCGATAGAATCAATCCGGCAAACGGACTTGCTCCGTCGGCGTAAGTCAAACTATGCAGGTTGGTAAAGCCGGCGCCATTGGTGTTGATGGCGAACACCGTGCCATTGCCAT
>ODAK010005993.1_pt1 | contig 12289 bp, 9 predicted proteins | sample 1539591 | NCBI WGS metagenome assembly ODAK01 (sample SAMEA3539303, study PRJEB22396) | soil metagenome | biome: tundra; feature: field; material: soil | place: USA | collected 2010-05 | depth 0.15 m | reverse complement strand
GGGGACGCTGCGGTGGAAGGTGCGGCTCAAGTCCCAGAACGCGGTGACGCCGTACCCGGGCGAGGTGCACCGCAACCTCACCTCCGACGGCGGGCTCGTCACCTCCTCGGCGTGGTTCGAGCCCGCCACCGCCACGGCTCCCGCCCTCGTCATCTTCGGCGGCGGCTACACCCTGTACGCGCTGAACGCGGCCACCGGTGCGCTGTACTGGGAGCACGACTACACGGGGCGACCCGACGAACCGCCGAGCCCGAACACCGACGGCACGCGCATCTTCTCGTCTCCGGTGGTCGAGGACGGGGTCGTGCTCTTCGGGGTGGACGTCGACGGCGCGCGCGGGTACGAGGGCTACGTCGTCGGTGCGAGCCTGGCCAACGGCGACCCCGTGTGGGAGTACCAGACCGACGTCGACGCCCAGGGCCATGTGCTCGACGACGGATGCGGCAGCGTGTGGTCGTCGGGAACGGTGCTCCCCGCCCTCGGGTTGGTCGTGTTCGGCACCGCCGACTGCGATTTCGCCAACACCCATCCCATGTCGGAGTCCATGATCGCCCTGCACATCAGCGACGGCAGCCTGGCCTGGCAGTACAAGCCGGCTCGGCCCGACCCGCAGTGTGACTGGGACTTCGGGCCCACCCCCAACGCCGGGGTGGACGCCACCGGGAAGGCGCTCTTTCTCGGCGAGGGCTCCAAGGACGGCAGCTACTACTCGGTCGACCCCGCCACGGGAACGCTGCGGTGGAGGACCAACGTCGTCTTCGGTGGATTCTCGGGTGGGTTCATCGCCACCACCGCCTACGACGGCAAGCGGGTATACGGCGCCACGGCCGTCGGCGACTTCGGACGCTTCGAGAAGAACAGCTCGAAGCAGTTGCTCTGCGACCCCTCCAACCCGCGCGACACGGTGTCGCAAGAGCCCACCGACGTCTCCTTCGACGCCCCCTCCGGGAAGGTGCTCTGGCACGAGAACCTCTCTTCGTCCTTCGCTCCTGTCACCGTGGCGGGCGGCATGACCTTCAGCGGCCTGGCCTTGTCGAAGGCGGCCATCGACGTGCGCGATTCCGGGACGGGCCGCCTCATCGCCCAGGTGGCGTTGCCCCAGGCGAACTGGTCGGGCATCGCCACGGTCGGCGATGCGGTCGTGCTCGGGCTCGGCAACACCTACAACCCGGCCCACAACGGCATCGAGGTGCTCACTCCGGGCGGAGGGGCGCCGGTGGTGCCGACGAGGTGACGGTGACCGCGCTCAGCTCGCGGCGCGTGCCGCCGAGGGCCGGGGGCGCCAGAAGGCGGGGATGTCGCGGGGTCGGCGCGGCTCGGCGAGCAGATATCCCTGGTAGAGGTCACAGCCCAGCTGGCGCGCCACGTGGCGTTGCTGGCGGTTCTCCACGCCCTCGGCGATGACCCGCAACCCCAGGCCGTGCCCGAGCTCGGTGATGGCGGCCACGATGCGCTCGTCCTCGGCGTCGGTGCCGAGCCCGCTCACGAAGGACCGGTCGATCTTGATGTAGCTGACCGGCAGCCGCTTCAAGTGGCTCAGCGACGAGTAGCCGGTGCCGAAGTCGTCGATGGCGAGACGGACCCCGAATTCGCGCAGCTCCTCGAGCATGCCGTTGAGGTGCCCGTCGTCAGAGACCAGGCCCGACTCAGTGATCTCGAGCATGAGGGCCCCGGCGGGCAGGCCACTCTTCTCGAGCGCGCTGCGCAGGGCCGGCATCAGTTGCTGGCCGTCGAGCTGGCGGGGTGAGACGTTGACGGCCAGGAAGGAGTCGGTGGCCTCGGGGTGCATGGCCCGCCAACGCGCCATCTGCGCGCACCCGGCTTCGAGCACCCATCCACCGAGGGCCACGATGAGCTCGGACTCCTCGGCCAGGCCCACGAAGCGCGCCGGCAGGAGCAGACCCCGGCGGGGGTGCTCCCAGCGCACGAGGGCCTCGAGGCCGAGCACGCGACCGTTGGCGAGCGACGCCAACGGCTGGTACTCGAGGCGCAGCTCGCCGTTCTCCACCGCGGTGCGCAGGTCGTGTTCGAGCTCGAGGCGGTTCCCCACCTCTTCGCGCAGCCCGGCGTCGAAGATCGCCACGCGCCCGCGCCCTCTGGTCTTGGCCTGGAGCATGGCCATGTCCGCGTCCTGCAGGACGTCAGACGCCTCGCGACCGACATCGGCCAGGCGAACGAGCCCGATGCTCGGGGTCACCGACAACATGCGGCCGGTGCTCAGCTGGACCGGACGAGAAAGGATGGTGCGCAGTTCCTCGGCTCGCTGCAACGCCGCGTCGGTGTCGGTGACGTTGGGCTCGAGCGCGGCGAACTCGTCACCGTGGAGCCGGCTCAGGCTGATGACGTCGGGCATGGTGGCACGCAAGCGCTCGGCCACGGCCAGCAGCACCTCATCGCCCACGGCATGACCGAGCGAGTCGTTGACCAGCTTGAACCGGTCGAGGTCGAAGAAGTACATGACGAGCGACTGCAACGTCTCCTCGTCGCTGTTCTCGATCGCACTCTGCACGGCGGTGAGGAACCCGCTGCGGTTGGCGAGGCCGGTCAGCGGGTCGTTGCGCGCTTCCCAGGCGAGGCGGTCGAGCAGCTGCTTGCGGTCGGTGATGTCGGACACCGAGCACACCACGGTGGCGTTGTCCGCTCCCTCGGAGTCCCCCAGCGGGCGCGAGCTCACCGACAGCCACTGGTCCCTGCCGTGCTCGTCGCACACGCCGATGACGACGTTGGTGGTCGCCTCGCGCCGTGACAGGGCCACCGACAGGGGCAGGGCGTTGGTCGGGAAGGGCGAACCGTCTTCGCGCACGGCCCGGCGTCCCCCGGTAAAGACCTCGTCACCGTGCTCGGTGTGCAGGCGGTGGCCTAGGATCCTTGTGGCCGAATCATTGGAGGCGGCAACCGCGCCCTCGCGGTCGATGACTACCACGCCCTCTTCGAGCGCCACCATGGCCGCCGCGTAGCGACGCTCAATGGCAGCGCGTGCGACCGCCGCCTCCTCCGCGAGCCGGCGTTCCGAAATGTCGCGCATGATGACCTGGAAGGCGGGCTTGCCGTTCCAACTCGTGCGGGCGCTGGCGATCTCGACCGGGAGTTCGCCGCCATCGATGCGCACCAACGTCAGCTCAAATCCCTTGACGACGTCACCCGGCTCGCGTAGATGGGCCAGCCGGGAGATGGTGGCGGTCAGGTCGTCAGGCGAGATGAACGACGTGATGGGTTTGCCGAGCGCGTCGGCGGCTGAGCTCAGGCCCACCATGCGTACTGCCGCAGGGTTGGTGTACACGACGAGTCCGTCTTGGTGGACGATGATCCCGTCCGGCGAGTGTTCGACAAGGAGCTGGAGCCGCTCGGCGACGTCGGCGGTGACCCAGGGAACGTCACCGGGCTCGGAGATGTCGGCGACAATCCCGAGCAACCGAGACCCCCCGGCGTCGGACACAGACACGGCGCGCACAAGGGCGCGGTGCGTCGACCCGTCCGGAGATTCGAATTCCTGGATCAGCTCGTAATTCTCCCAGGCGATCCCACCCTTGACCGTCTCGACGATCGGTGCAAGCAACGCTTCACCAAGTTCTGACGCGTAGAGCTCCTTGCCCTCTGTGCCCGGCGGAACCCGGTATCTGCCATGGGGGTCTTGGCCCGCCAGGAGCCGTTCGAGGGGGGCGTGCCAGACGATGCCGGCATCGGGCATCACGAGCTCCCAGATCACGACGTTGGTGAGATCGGACACCGCCGTGAGTTGTGGCGACGCGTTGGGGACGGAGTCGAAGGGACCCGCTGGAGCGAGCGGGGGCGCGCTCCGCAGTAGCCCTAGACGTGCGTCGGCCATACCCTGCCTATCGGCGCCTGGAGAGGCGATCTTGAACCTGCTCACCTGGTGCGGCCGCGAAGGTGTGAATGCCACGGACGGTGCTGCTGACGGGGAGGGTTCCCCCAACGAAACAACAACAATGTGATTTCGATTTTCCCCTCGAGGCCGAAAAAATGAGTTGCGGTTGTATCGGCAGGTGGACCGCCACACTTGCCAATAAAACCACTTTCGCCCCTTTACGAACATCTGTCCCAGACGTACTGTGTTGCCCCTTCCCCGATCAAGCAGAGGAGTTGGAAGGTGGCCATAGAAACCCAGCAGGACAGTTGGGCGATTCGAGATCGTGGCCGGGACCCGATCTCGGTATGTGGCGTCGGCGCGGTGACCGGGTATGGGTGGGGCCACAAGTTGCTCGTGGAAGGTCTGCTCTCGGGCGTGGGGGCGGACCGTCCCACGCCGGGGTTCTCCCCGTATTTCCAAGACGACCTGGCCTGGGTGGCTCCGATTCCCGACGAAGGCGACCCGTCTGACGGTCCCACTCGATACCAGCAGGCGGTGCGGTACGCGGCACGCGAGGCGTTCCACAATGCGGCCGACCGAGGCTGGAGACCAGGCGGTGTGGTTGGAATGGTGCACGGGTACGTGCTCGGCGACGTCGACGGGTGGAGCAGTTTTCACCAGCGCCGAGGTCTCGATGCGTCACGGCGGGAATGGCTCGGCCTCATGCCCTCGACCGTCCTTTCCGAAGTGGCGAAGGAATTCGGGATCCACGGTCCCACCATGGCCGTGACCGCCATGTGTGCCTCGACCGTGGCCGGGCTGCTCACCGCCAAGATGTGGATCAATGCCGGGCTGGCCGACGATGTTCTCGTGCTCAGTGCGGACCTCTCGGTCACGCCCGAGAACTGCGCAGCCTTCAACAAGCTGGGCGCCCTCTTCCTCGACACGCCATCACTCAATACCTGCCGGCCGTTCCAGGAAGGGAGCCGCGGGTTCACCGCCGGGGAGGCGGCCGTGGGATTCATCGTGTCGCGTCGACCCGCCGGCGCCTATGCCAAGGTCCTGGGCGGCGCCATGACGCAAGACGGCTTCCACGCCATCCACATCGCGCCCGATCACGAGCAGGTCTTTCGCGCCTTCCGCAATGCCGTCGATGACGCTGGGGTCCACCCCGAGGAAATCGCCTATGTGAACGCGCATGGCACGGGGACCCGGCAGTGCGACGCCGCCGAGGCTGCCGTGCTTGACGCGCTGTTCCCGGCGGCCGAGGGCATTTTCTCGGTGAAGCCGCTCACCGGTCACTGCCAGGGCGCCGCCGGCGCCGTGGAGCTGACGGCATCGCTCTACGGGTTCGAGCGTGGTGTCATCCCCGCGCCGCCTCGAGTGGCTAAGGGCCACCCGCGCCTGTTGGACGGGCCCACAGCGTGTGTCGAGGGGCCCATCGTGAAGTCGTCTCTCGGCATGGGGGGCCACAACGCCGTCATGGTCCTCGAGGCCGCTTCGACCTAACTCTCGCCCGGTCCCCGCCCTTGGATGCGGGCGGCGCACACCTAGGATCCCGGCTCGTGAGTCGACCCGAGCCGAGCATCGCCGTCGTGCCGGATTGGCCCCAGGCGGCCGACGCCATCCTCAGCGGGGGAGGCCGGGTCGTGCCCGTCGCCGAGGCCGAGGGCCTGGTGTGGGTGGACTGGTCGGGGCCCGGTCGCCTGGGCTCGGTCCTCGAGGAGTCCCCGAACATCTCCTGGGTGCACCTCCCCGGCGCCGGCATCGAGAGCTTCATCGACGCCGGGCTCCTGGCCGACGGGCGGACGTGGACATGTTCGAAGGGCGCGCACTCCTCGCTCATCGCCGAGCATGCCCTCGCCCTCGCCCTGGCGGGCCTGCACTCGCTGCCCACCTCGGCCCGGGCGTCCTCGTGGGCGCCCACGAGGGTCACCGCACTGGCGGGGCAACCGGTGACCATCGTCGGCGGTGGCGGCATCGCCAACGCCCTCGTCGGCTACCTGGAACCCTTCGGGGCGCGCGTCACCGTGGTGCGCCGCAGTCCCGAACCCGTCCCCGGCGCGTTGCGCACCCTCGGCACCGACTCGTTGCACGAGGCGTTGGCCGATGCCCGCCTGGTGGTGCTCGCCCTCGCCCTCACCCCCGAGACCCGGCGCATCATCGCCGCCCCGGAGCTCGAGGCCATGCACGAGCGGGCCTGGCTCGTGAACGTGTCGCGCGGCGGCCATGTCGACACAGACGCACTCGTCGACGCCCTCGAGCGCGACGCCATCGCCGGAGCCGCCCTCGACGTCACCGACCCCGAACCGCTCCCGGACGGGCATCGGTTGTGGAGCCTGGCCAACTGCATCATCACCCCCCACAACGCCGGGAGTTCGGCTGCGGTCATGCGACTGCTCACCGACCGGATCCGCGACAACGTGCACCGTCTAGGCTCGGGCGAGCCCCTGCTGGGCGTGGTCGACGTCGACGCCGGGTACTGACCGCCGCCCCGCCCCCGGGCTCGAGCAGGCCGCGACCGGACGGGCCGGGGCGATGCCCATTAGCGTCACCAGCCATGAACACCGGTGACGTAGTGGCGGACTTCGAACTTCCCGACGAGACCGGGGCCCCTCGGCACCTGAGCGAGTTCCTGGCCAAGGGGCCCGTGATCCTGTTCTTCTACCCGGCCGCGATGACCATGGGATGTACCCGGGAGAGCTGTCACTTCCGGGACTTGAAGGCGGAGTTCGAGGGCCTCGGCGCCCAGCGCCTGGGGATCAGCGCCGACACCGTCGCCAAGCAGAAGCAGTTCTCCGACACCCACTCCTTCGACTACCCGCTGCTGTCGGACACCGATCGGACCGTGGCCACCCAATTCGGGGTCAAGCGGGGCCTCAACATCCTCCCCAACAAGCGCGCCACCTTCGTCATCGGCACCGACAGCAAGGTGCTGGCGGTCATCAACAGCGAAGTGAACATGGCCAAGCACGCCGACAGCGCCCTCGAGGTCCTGCGCAAGCACACCCCGTAGGGCGCCCTCAGCCGATGTGGTCGGCGGGGATGGTGCCGAGCTTGCCGTGCTGGAAGTCGTCGAGCGCCTGGACGATCTCGGCGCGCGTGTTCATGACGAAGGGGCCGTAGGTCACGACCGGCTCTCCGATGGGTCGGCCCCCGAGCACGAGCACGTCGAGCTCGGGTGTCCGTGATTCCTGGCGGTCGCGGGCCGAGACGACGATGCCGTCACCGGCGCCGAACACCACCAGCTGTCCCATGCCCACGGGCCGGCCTTCGCTGCCCACCGATCCCTCACCGCCGAGGACATAGAGCAGCGCGTTGTGGTCCGGGCTCCACGGCAACGTGACGCGCGCGCCGGGGCTGATGGTCAGATGCGCCATGGCCATGGGGGTATGGGTGACACCGGGCCCGGCGTGCCCGGCCACTTCGCCGGCGATCACGCGCACGAGCGCGCCACCGTCGGGCGACGACACGAGCCCAACCTGGCCCGGCCCGATGTCCTGATAACGCGGGGGGACCCACTTGTCCTTGGACGGGAGGTTGACCCACAGCTGGATGCCGTGGAAGAGGCCGCCCGAGGTCACGAGGGCCTCGGGGGGCCGTTCGATGTGGAGGATGCCCGCACCGGCGGTCATCCACTGGGTGCCGCCGTTGGTGATGAGGCCGCCCCCCCCGGTCGAGTCCTGGTGCTGGAAGGTGCCGTCGATCATGTAGGTCACGGTCTCGAAGCCCCGGTGCGGGTGCCACGACGTTCCCCTCGGTTCGCCCGGCCCGTAGTCGACCTCACCCATCTGGTCCATGTGCACGAAAGGGTCGAGCTGGGCCAGGTCGACCCCGGCAAAGGCGCGGCGCACCGGGAACCCCTCGCCCTCGAAGCCCGACGGGGCGTCTGTCACCGATACCACCGGTCGCTCCTGGCTGGCTCCGTCGGGCAAAGCCAGTCGGGGCAGGGAACAGATGTCGTCGACGGTCACTGCCGGCATGGCGTGGCTCCTTGGTTCGAATTCCGGATCGCTCTGGAGAACACTATTTGCAGACGCAACATTCCCACGGTCATTCTGGCCCGGGGGCGGGGAGCGGGACCTCGTCACCGGCCACGAACCGGGCCCGGGGCGTGGCGTCGAGGACCCACACCGCCCCGTCCCCCCGGACCTGCCACCGGCCGTCCGACCGCACCAAGGCGGTGTCCTCGTCGATGCCGAGGAGGATCGTCCCCACCGGTTGCCACGAGGCGAACCATTCGAGCGCACCGGGGCGCAACCGCTCCATCTGGTCGAAGTGGGGAATGACCGCCAGGCTCCCGATCAGGCCGAGCCCGTTGGCGACACGGGGATGCTCCGGTGCTCGTCGCGAGGCACCTCCGGTGGGGAGGAGATTGTCCGGAGCACCCGATGTGAGTGCCATCGCACCGGCTGAGCATCCACCCAGTGCCGTCCCGGCGCGCCATGCCGCCACGATGGCGTGCCACAGCGCGGTGTCGCGCAGCGTGTCGGCCAGATGGTGCGGGTCGCCGCCCGAAAAGTAGACGAGCCCGGCCCCCTCGATCAGTGCGGCGATGGCGGGCTCCTGCGCGTCCTGGCGCGTCCGCACGTCGAGCAGGACGGGCTCGACGCCCATGGCCTCGTAGTGCGATCGTCCGAGCTCGAGCCAGTACGACACGCGCGCATCGCCTTCTCGTGTCGCCGCGGTGGGCAGGACCACGGCGCGCCGGGGGCGACCCTCGAGGAGCGCGGCGTCGACCGGTTCCATGACGGTGAGGAATTCGCCGCTGCCCACCAGGGCCACCGGGCCCGGTCCGCCTACCATGTCGCCCCTCTCGAGCCGGGCCTGCGCCCGGGCACCGGTCTCACGGTACCCGGCGGGCGCGCCACCGGAGCCGGGAGCTCAGGGTGCGAGCGGGCCCCCGTCGACCGGCGCAAGAGGAATCGACGCGGCGGGCGTGATCGACGGTAGTGCGCCGCTGAACCGGACCGTCAGCCCCGCCCCGCGCATGACGCGGACGAACCACAGCGTGGAGAGCACGATCCCGCCCACCGTCAGCACGGCCGAGACGAGCGAGCGCTCGACGACGAAGGTCCGCACCGACGACTCGAGCAGGAGCCACATGATGAACCCGGCTTGGGTGGCGAGCACGACGAACCACAACAACGACAGCCGCATGAAGAAACGGCGCACGAACGGCCGGGCGAACATCTCGGGATCGAGAGGGCAGAAGTCACGGGCCAACTTCTCGATGATGGGACGCCGGGCCACCGCGGTCACGAGGAACAAGATGGCCACGAGGAACGTGCTCGCCGTGGGCTGGACGAAGTACAGAAAGGCACTGCCCGTCACGTAGGCCACGAGGGTGCGGGCACTCACGAGGACCACGCTCAACACGAGAACGGCCGGGACCTTGTGCCCGCCCACCAGCCGGCGGCCCAACGCCAGGAAAGACCACGCCAGGGCGGCGATGAGCGCCCCGTGGAAGCCGTCGAGCAACAGGACCAGGTAGAAGAGCGCCCCCGGCACGATCGTGCTCTCGAGCAGGGCCGGCGTGGCATGGCGTACGACGGCGCGCAGGGACGGCAACCGGAGGATGTCGTCCCCCCCGTTGTCTTCTCCGCTTTCGTCGGCCCCGAGGGCCGAGCGCGGACCGGATCCAACTACCGCCGTGATCTCAACAGAGTACCAACGGGGCCTTTTCGCGCGTAGGGAGATTTCCCAAATACTTTTGGTCATTTCGAGTGATTCCGGGAACCACGCCTGGCGGTGGTGCCGAATCGCGCATTACGTGAGTGATCGCGGCGGGATCTCTCACGCAGCGTGCCCGTTTTGTGGCGGCATCCGTGCCTGAGATCCGAATAACACCCACCGCCGCCCCTTCGCGGTCACATTCCGTGGCATCTCGTTGTGGTACCCGAGTGCTTTAGGTGGTCAAAGCGAGCGCCGATAGTGGTTATTAGGCCACGAAATGCGTGGCTCGTTGCATTTGACCACTGGGAGTCGTATGCAGGGTCATGGTTTCGGGCGTTTTGTAGCGCTACCTAAAGAGCTCGTGGTCGCCATGCTGGGTGTGGCGATCATGGTGACCTTCGCGGTCGACCTCAATGGAACACCACGCTCTGCGACTGCCGCCCCGACCATCGCGTTCAGCTCCTCCGGTTCTCGCACCACGGCGCCGACCGTTCCGCCCACCACGGTTCCTGCTCCGACCACCACGGTGGCGCCCGTGGCGGTCCCCGCTCCCCCCACCACCGCGGGCCACATCACGAGCGTGGTCAACAAGGCTCCGGCACCGGTCAAGGCCAAGCCCGTCGCCCCGGTGGCGGCGCACCCGGCGAGGTTCGCCTCGGCTCTCGGCCTGTTCGTGGGTTCGCAGTCGCCCGCCGACGTCCTCGCTCTCGGCCGGACACTCAGTGTCACCCCGAGCATCGACACCGTCTACGCCGATCCGTCCTCGGCGTACTGCACGTACTCGCCGCCGACCACATCGATGACGCTCATGGTCGGAATCGGGAATTGCACGGCCGCACAGGTCGCGACCATCGGTCAGAACCTTCTCCACGCGGGCCAGACCCACGCCATCATCCGCGTCATGTGGGAGCAGAACCAAAACGTCGACGGTTGGTTCCAAAGTTGGAATCAAACCACCCTCACCGCCGCCCAATACGTCTCGATCTTCCAGAGCACCGTGGCGACGATGCGGGCGCAGAGCCCCACCTTCAGCTTCATGTGGAACCCCAATGGCGGAACCGGCAATGAAGCGCCGGGACGGACGTGGACCGACACCTGGCCGGGCAAGGCGTACGTCAACCTCGTCGGCGTCGACCAGTACGACTACCAGGGGTATGCGGCGAACGTGCAGACGGCCGTGGCCTTCGCCCACGCGCAGGGGCTTCCCGTCGCAATCCCCGAGTGGGGGTTGAACGGATCTGACGACGCAGCATTCATCAATGGCATGGCTGGTCTCATGAACAACGCTGCCAATGACATCACCGTGCAGGCGTACTTCAGCTTTGCCGGTTCCACCAACTCGGATATCACCCAGTTCCCCGCATCGGCGGCAGCCTACAAAGCAGATCTTGGATGACGCGCGCACAGATCGTTGAGTCGGCCTTGTCGAAGTTCGATGTACGGCGCGCCGATATGAAACATGCGGGGTTGCACAGCGTCAACGTGTGACCGAAAAGAAGTACCAGACACACGAGCAACGGAAGAGAAAACAACCAGGAAAGAAATGCAATCCCTCCGCAAGGAGGGACGCACAGCGGCCGGGTTGTCGAATCGGCGGGGGGAGCAAGACCATCAAGGCCTTTGCCCCGCGCGCCCATTTGCTCCGGTCCCGAAAGGGATGAGGCACGTGGACACAGCAAGGACAACGCAACAGATCGGTTGGGCGGCTCGCGGTGGCGGCATCGCCGGGCGGGTGGCCGGACTGCCTCGTATCGTTGCCGGCGGGCTGCTCTGCTTGGTTCTATTGCTCACGTCGGCGGGCGGGTTCTTCTGGGCCAAGACGGCCCTGGCCAGCTCGGGGGCATCGTCGATCCCGCTCGGTGACTACGCGGGCTGGGTGAACGCCTCGGGCATCGCCGCCTTCGGGACCAAGACCAACACGCAACCCACCATGGCCACGGACTACCTCGACCGCACCGACGGTTGGGCCGCCATGGACAACGGCGGTGGCGAAGGTGGATGGAAGAGCTCGGGACTTCGCCTGGTGCTCGGCGTGCCGATCCTCCCCGGAGTGGGAACCCTGGCCCAGGGCGCCACGGGATCGTACAACCCGTACTTCGCCACCCTGGCGCAGAACCTCGTGTCGCAAGGTGAGGGCAACGCCATCTTGCGCCTCGGGTGGGAGTTCAACGGCAACTGGTACCCGTGGAGCGTCGCCAACAACACCGACGCGCAAAACTTCGCGTCGTTCTGGCGCCAGATCGTGAACACCATGCGGGCCGTGCCCGGCCAACAGTTCCAGTTCATCTGGAATCCCAACCAGGGCGGCCCCACGAGCTGGGACCTGACCCAGGCCTACCCCGGCAGCGCCTATGTCGACTACATCGGCTCCGATGTCTACGACGAATACTGGGGCACTCCCCAGACCCCGCAGGGCTCGTGGAACAACATCGTGACCCAGAGCTGGGGGCTCAACTGGCTGTCGAGCTTCGCCGCCGCCCAGGGCAAGCCCATGGGCTTCCCCGAGTGGTCGGTGTGCTTCCGCAGTGACGGCCACGGCCTCGGGGACGACCCGTACTTCATCAACCAGTTCGCCAACTGGATCGCCACCAACAACGTGGCCTTCACCGACATCTTCTCGTTCAACGACACGGCGGGCGGACAGGACAACGACATCACCAACGGCCTCTTCCCGAACGCGTTGGCGGCCTTCAAGGCGGACTTCGGCGGTGGCGTCGGTACCAACATCGGAACGATCACCACCACGGGCCCGACGACCACCACCACCGTGAACCAGAGCACCACGACCACGACGAAGCCCACCAC
>ODAK010005992.1_pt1 | contig 12289 bp, 14 predicted proteins | sample 1539591 | NCBI WGS metagenome assembly ODAK01 (sample SAMEA3539303, study PRJEB22396) | soil metagenome | biome: tundra; feature: field; material: soil | place: USA | collected 2010-05 | depth 0.15 m | reverse complement strand
GTTGGCTGCCGCAGAAGCGGATCCCGCGGCGGAGGTTCAGCCGGCCGGCAAGCGGACACCGGCGGAGCGCCGGCGGGCGGTGCTGCTCCTCCTCGAGATCTGGCGGGACGTGGCCCTCGACCTCGCGATCGTCGGGCTGGGCGGTCGGCGCGAGGTCCGCGACCCGGCGCTCCTCGACGACCTGGTCGCCGCCGCACTGAGCTCGCCCGCGGCCCAGGTCCGAGGATTCCTGGCTCGGCTCGACCGGGTGGCCGAGCTGGTCGAGGGCAATACCGGGCCGGAGCTCGCGCTGGACGTCCTGGTCCTGGCCTGGCCACGGGCCGGCCGGGCGGCTGCCTGAGCGGGATGAGCCCCCAGGCAGCGCCGGCTCGGCTTGAAGCAGTCGTCCGCGGCCGTGTCCAGGGCGTGGGCTTCCGCTTCTTCGTCGCCGGCCGGGCCGCTGCCCTGGGGGTTCGCGGCTGGGTCGCGAACGGCCCTGATGGCAGCGTCCAGTGCGTCGCCGAAGGCGCCCGCGACACGCTCGAGGCATTGCTGGCCGCCCTCGAGCTGGGACCGGCCGGCGCACGCGTCGATGGGGTCAGCACAGCCTGGTCATCCGCAGCCGGCTCATTTGACCGCTTCGAGATCCGGAGCGGCTGGACCTCCGGAGACTGAGCGTGCCCCGCCGGGCGCCCCGAATGCCGGTCAGGGCAGGCCGCTGATCAAGCCCCCGTCGACCGCGCTGAACGTGCCGGTCTGGTAGCTCGCCAGGTCCGAGGCGAGGTAGGCGACGAGCGTGGCCAGCTCGTCCGGTCGGCCGTAGCGGCCGGCCGGAATCGCAGCGAGGTGGGCGGCCCGGACCGATTCGACCGACTGGCCCGTTCCCTCGGCGCGGCCCCGATCGAGACTCTCGATCCGGGGCGTGCTCAGCCGACCGGGCAGGACCCCGTTGATCGTGACCCCGTCCCCGGCGACCAATCGGGCGGTGGTCTTGAGCCAGGCCGCGAGCGCCCCACGCCCAGCGTTCGAGTAAACGAGGTCCGGGATCGGCTGGCGGATCCCCGAGGAGAGGATCGCCACGATCCGGCCCCAGCCGGCCGCGCGCATCGCCGGCAGGAGCGCCGTGGCCAGCTCGATCGGAGTCGTGGCCAGGAGCTGGAAGGCTCGGGCCCAGCCGGCCGCGTCTGTCTTCGTCGGGTCAACCGGAGGCGGGTAGCCGGCATTGAGGACGACGATGTCGACTCGCCCGAGGGCCGCCGTCGCCTCCGCCGCGATCCGGCCGGCCGCGCCCGGCTCCTCGGCGTCGCCGACCAGGCTGACCACGTCCACCCCGTGGCGGCGCCGTATCTCCTCCGCGACCGCGACGAGTCGCTCCTCGCCCCGGGACCAGATCGCCAGGCGGCAGCCCTCGGCCGCGAGGCGCTCTGCCGATGCCCGGCCAAGTCCTGACGAGGCGCCACCCACCAGGGCGGCACGCCCCCGGATCCCGAGGTCCATCCCATCCTCCATCGCGTTGGTCGAAGCCCATCGTGCCATGGACGCGCTGCGGGCGGGGCCCGGCGTGGGCCGATCGCCGACCCTGACCCGGACCTGTCGGCCATGGCCAGCAGCGTGACCAGGGATCAGCCTGATTGTGATGGAATCGCGTTCGGACCTGGCCGCCGACCTGCCGGTGCTGTATCGGGCCGCCCTGGACGCCGTCGACGAGCTCAGCCGGCTCGGCCTGCGCCGCGACGCCTCGAAGCTGCGCGACCGGGCGATCCGCGCCTACAGCCGATCGTGGGATGAAGGCTGCCTGCGCAACCTGGAAGATGTCCAGGGCAAGGCGAAGGCCGCCAGCGTCTCGGTCGCAGCCCGGACCGGCCGGCCGCTGCCCGGATCGGGCCTGGCTGGCTGATCCACCCCGCGACGCACGCGGGCTGCGTTCCGGTACGCTCATCCCATGGACCTCGATCCCACCCTCGGAACGCTGCTCGCGGCCGCGATCGCGGCAGAGGCTGCTCTCGCCGACATTGGCGAGTCGATCGATGCTGAGTGGTCCTACGTCAACGACCTCCGCCAGGCATGGACCGATCGGCTGGACGAGGTCGCCAGCGGGCCGTACGGAGCCCAACCCGCCGGCCCGGCGGTCGTCGAGGCAATCCAGCTGGCGATCGATGAGGCCGGCCGGATCGCCGACCCGCACCGGGCAATCGACTGGTTGTCGACGTTCCCCCAGGTCGTCCTGCTCGCTGCCGGAGCCACGATCGGGGCCACGCCCGATGGCCTGGAGGGCTGAAGTTGCGCTTCCAGGATGCGGCTCGCGACGGCCGCGCCGTCGTCTACGCGACGATCCAGGCCGACCCCCTGGTCGCCCGGGCGGCGGAGCTGCTCAGCCAGGCGTCCCGGGCCGAGCGGATCCTGGCCCGGGCGGTGATGAACGGCGAGTCGACCGACGCCGATCGCTGGCGTCGGATGTTCCCGACCCTGTTCAGCCCCGCACCGGCGACCGGCGACCCAGGCGAGGCCGGCACGCCCGGGCGCTCCGTGCGCGAGCGCTCGGACGCGATCCTGACGGCGTCGCTCGCAGTCGCAGATCGTGGCGAGCAGGTCCGCAGCCAGGTTCGCGGCGCCATCGTCGAGGAGCTCACGGCGCGGCTGCTCGCCCGGCGCAGCCCGACCGCCGCCATCCGGCGCGAGCGGCGGATCCTGTTCGACGGCGTGCCGGCTGAGATCCATCCATACGACGTCACGGTTGAGGTGACCGGGGCATTCGAGACGTTCGATTGCAAATGGGGTGCCCGGGGGATCAACGCCGACGTCCTCTACCAGCTCGATGATGCCCGGACACATGCGCTCGACGAAGAGCAGCCGTTGCGGGTCGCCCTCGTCGTCTTCGACGCCGAGCGGTCCTGTCGGGTTCGTCTCGAGGCGCACACGGCACCTCACGCCGAGACCCGGCTGGTCGCCCTGGAGCAGCTCGATTCGCTCGCCCGGCCGGGTCCGGCCGGTCAGTGAGCGACGACACGCCGGCGGGCTCGGCTCCCGTTCAGTCAGTCCACGATCCGGCGACCGACCGCTACGCCCCGCCGACCGAGACCGAGCGGCGGACCTCGTCGACGTACCGGGTTCGTTTCGACGAGGCTGGGCCCGACGGAATCGCGCGAGCGTCGGGCTACCTCCGCTACGCCCAGGATCTCGCCTGGCTCCATTCCGAACGGCGCGGCTTTGGGCGGTCCTGGTATCAGGACCGCGGGCTGGCCTGGGTCGTGCGGGCGGTCGACCTGGTGATCGAGACGCCGCTGCCCACGGGTGCCGTGCTGCTGGCCACGACCGAGGTGATCGGTGGTCGCCGGGTGATGGCCCGCCGGCGCTGCGACCTGCGGGCTGAAGCTGACGGGTCGTTGGTTGCCAGCGTGGTGACCGATTGGGTGATGACCACCACGGCCGGCGTGCCGACCCGTGTTCCGGACGCCTTCCCGATCGCATTCGGGGTCCCCCTGGGCAGCTTCGAGCCGATCCGCGTCGATCCGGGCGAGCCTCCGGCCGGCGCCTCGCGGCACTCGTTCGACGTCCGCCTCCACGAGCTCGATCCGATGGGCCACGTGAACAACGCCGTCTACGTCGACTGGCTTGACGAGGCGGTCCACCTCGTCGACCCGGCCGTGATCCGGGTCGTGCCCAGGCGCTACCGACTCGAGTACCGGGCCGCTGCCTCGCCTGGAGCCGACCTGGTCGGGCGAGCGTGGTCGGATGGCGTCGGCTGGTCCTATCGGCTGGAGGATGGCGACGGCCGGCTGTGCCTTGGCGGACGGCTCGATGGCGGCCTGAACGGCTGAGCCGGGGGCCGCCCTGCGGCCAGCCGTGGCCCGCCGTCAACGCTGGTCGGTGACCGCTCGCACCGCGCGCCAGCCAGCACGCCAGCAGACCCCAACAAGCGGGGTACTTCCGATCCCCCCGCGACCGGGACGTGCACCGACGCACCGGCCCGCGAAGGATGGGGTACCGGTCGCCGACGGATTCGCGCTGGACGATCTGGCTATACCAGCACCGGGACCTCCGGCCCCAGTCTTGGCCCTGATCACCACTCGATCAAACAGCCCCGAATCCGGGGGCGACTGCGGCCGACGTTAGGGGACAGACAAGCAATGGCGATCCCGCCCGGGACCGAGCTCCTGCTCGCCGCGCTGGTCGTCGCATTCACCGGAGCCATCCTCGGCAGCGCCGGGTTCGCTGCCACGGTCGGCCGTCGCCAGGTTCGCAAGATCACCGCGATCACCGAGGCGCTCGCCGGCGCGAGTGACCCGTTCTCGGTGGTGGATACGGAGGGCCTCCAGGATCCGAAGCTGCGGGCCGCCTTCGGCCGGCTGGCCGGCCGGGTCTCCGAAGCGTGGACCCTGGCCACCGTGGATCCCCTGACTGCGGTCCTCAATCGCCAGGCGCTGATCGGCCGGATCGAATCCGAGCTCGATCGAGCCAGCCGCTATGGACGGCCGCTGTCGCTGGTCCTGGTGGACCTGGACCACTTCAAGCGCGTCAACGACACGCATGGGCACTCGGCCGGCGACACCGTCCTGCGCGAGTTCGCCCAGGTCCTCCAGGCCAACGTCCGCGCAGTCGACGTCGTCGGGCGCTACGGCGGCGAAGAGTTCATGCTCCTCCTGCCCGAGACCGATGCCGACGCGGCAGCGACGATGGCCGAGAAGCTCCGCCGAGTCGTGGCCGGGCGCCAGATCCGGATCGAGGACGGCAACGTCCTGACGATCACGATGAGTGCCGGGGTGGCCGGCGGGCTCGGGCCGCACCTTCACCTTGACGCGCTGATCAATGATGCCGACGCGGCCCTCTACTCGGCCAAGGCCCTCGGGCGCGATCAGGTCTACGTCTTCCACGAGCTCGCCGAGGGCAACCTCGTGCGCCGGGCGGCGATCGCACCGCAGGCCCGCCAGCGAGCGGTGGACGTCGGCCGGGCCGCGATGCGGGCCGCGACGGCGACCCTCCAGGCCGCGCTCGAGGAGCGCAACGGCTGGACCGGCAAGCCCTCGGACATGATTGCCGGGATGTCGACGATGCTGGCCCAGGCACTCGAGCTGCCGCCCGGCGAGATCGAACGCGTCCATACCGCCAGCCTCCTCCACGACCTGGGCAAGCTGGCCATCCCGGACGAGATCCTGGACAACCCGGGCGAGCTGAACGACCGCGAATGGCGGGTCGTCTCGGAGCATCCCAAGATCGGCCAGGTCGTCCTGGAGCAGGCCGGCGCGCTGCGCGACGCGGCCACGATCGTCCTCCACCATCACGAGTGGTTCGACGGCCGCGGCTATCCCCACGGCCTGGCCGGCCAGGAGATCCCGGTGGGTGCCCGGATCGTGGCGATCGCCGACGCCTACGAGGCGATGGTGGCCGGACGTCCCTACCGCAGTGCCGTTGCCCACGAAGCCGCGCTGGCCGAGCTGCGCCGCCACGCCGGGGTCCAGTTCGACCCGGAGCTGGTCCAGCTCTTCGTGACCCTGTTCGCCGATGGCGTGCCCTGGTCGCCCACGGAGCACGTCCACGCCCACTGCGGCGGTGACCCGGAGCTGGACCGGCTGGCCGGCGACCATCGCCACCACGGCGCAATCCACGATGCCGTCCACGCCCGGCGGAGGGGTGAGGTCAGTCACTCGTCGAGCCGTTCGCGGCGCGCCGCGACCCACCCCCCGAAGGCGGTCTGAGATGCTCGTTGTCTGTGCGCATTGCGGCTCTTCCCTGGTCGAGCGTCGGAACCGGACGACCGGCCTGCCGTTCCTTGCCTGTGAGCGCGACCCGGCCTGCCCTGGAACCCGGGCCGGCGTGGACGGCAATGGACTGCCGCGGCGGCCCCGGGTCCGGGCGCAGGAGCACGGCTCGTCCCGTGGCCGCTGGTGGCGGGCGGCCCGCCGGGCGATCTGGGCCCTGACCGACTGAGGGCCGCCGGCCGGTCCGGCCGATCGCAATGGTGGACAATCTCGCCTGAGGGGACCGGCCCGGATCCCCGCTTGGCCCCGGATCATGAGCAGGAACATGACCGACTACGTCGGCGCCCTGGATCAGGGCACCAGCAGCACCCGCTTTGCCGTCTTCGACCGGGCCGGCCGGCCGATCGCGATCGTCCAACGCGAGCACCAGGTCTATCCCCGGCCGGGCTGGGTCGAGCACGATCCGGTCGAGATCCTGGAGCGCTCCGACGAGGTGATCCGGGCTGCCCTGGGCAGGGCCGGGATCACGGCCGCCGACCTCGTCGGCGTGGGCATCACCAACCAGCGCGAGACGACGGTCGTGTGGGATCGCCAGACCGGCCGACCGATCCACAACGCAATCGTGTGGCAGGACACCCGGACCACCTGGGACATCTGTGAGTTCCTGCTCGACCTGCACGAGCGGGGCCAGCTCGACACGCACTTCGGAACGCTCGATCGGACGCTGCCGTACCACGCTCCATGCCAGCTCCGCAGCCACGGCATCGGCCTGCCGGTGCTCGACCTGTTCGAGCTCGTCCGGCGGAGCGGTGCCAGCCAGGCAGCCTGCGACTCCGAGACCTGTCGCTGGCAGATCGAGAAGGCGACCGGGACCAGCCTCCGCCACCCGGTGGAGATCCTGGCCGAGGCGTACGCCGCCGGTGACCGCGAGGCCAACCGGTCGGACCCGCAAGGGGCGGCGAGCCGCTTGACGGACCAGTGATCCTCGTGATCGGGGCCGGAGCGGTCGGCTCGTTCCTGGGCTGGACGCTCGCTTCAGCCGGCGAGGAGATCCAGCTCCTGCGCCGTCGAGGGCCCGCCGGCGCGCGCACCGAAGTGCTGGCCATGGCCGGCCGGGCCGGGCCGGGAGCGACCGTCCAGGTCAGCGTGGCCGGTTCGGCCGAGGCGGTCACGCAGTCTCCGGAGATCGTCCTGATCGCGGTGAAGATGCCCGAGCTGGCCGGCGCGATCAGCACCGCCGCGGCCTGGCCCGAGGCCACGGTCGTGGCCGTCGAGAACGGCGTCGGAGCGGATGCGCTGCTGCGTGACACTCGACCCGGGGGCGGCCTGATCGCCGCCTCGCTGACCACTTCAGTCGAACGAACCGAAGACGGATCGATCCGGCGGCTTTCCCGCGGCGGGATCGTCCTCGCGCCGGTCCGCGGCGACGTTCACCTGGCGATCCAGCGGCTCGCCGCGGCCTTTTCCGCCGGTGGGCTGCGCGCGCGGGAGGCGGCCGACCCGGCGGCGATGCGCTGGTCGAAGCTGCTGATCAACCTGCTCGGCAATGCCACGGGCGCGATCGTGGATTGGGATCCGGTCGCGGTCTTCCGCCAGCGCGACCTGTTCCGCCTGGAGCGTCGCCAGCTGGCCGAGGCGCTGGCTGTGATGGCCGGCCTGGGACTCCGGCCGATCCGGCTGTTCGGTGCCGACACCCGCCTGCTGCCGATCGCCGCACGCCTGCCGGGGCCACTCGTCCAGCCGATCCTCAGCCGGGTGGTCGCGGCCGGGCGGGGCGGCAAACGGCCGTCGCTCCATCTCCACCTCGAAGCTGGCAGCGGCGATCCCAGCGAGGTCGGCTGGCTCAACGGGGCCGTCGCCCAGGCGGCTGCGGAGCTCGGCCGGCAGGCCCCGGTCAACGCTCGTCTCGCCGAGCTGGTCGAGGCATGCACCAGGGATCCGGAGCGTCGGGCCTGGTTCCGCGGACGGCCCGATCGCCTGCTCGAGGCGATCGCGGCGGCATAGGGACCGGGCAGGTTCGGCCGGACCCGCTCGATATACTGCGCCGGCATGGACACGACGACGATTGCCTTGGGGGTGGTCTCGATCGGGGGTGCCTATCTGGTCGGCGGGATCCCCTGGGGCGTCGTCCTGGCCCGGCTTGTCGGTGGTCCGGACCCACGGACGCAGGGCAGCGGCCGGACCGGCGGCGCGAACGTCCTGCGGGTGCTCGGTCCGCGGGTCGCCGCCGTCGCCGGCGTCCTCGACCTCCTGAAAGGCTCGCTGGCCGCAGCCGTGCCGGGGCTGCTCAGCGCCGGGCTGGTCATCCAGGGGATCGCCGTCCTCGTCGCGATCATTGGCCATAGCCGCTCGCCGTATATCGGCTTCCGGGGTGGCCGGGGCGTCTCGCCTGCCTTCGGCTCGCTCGTCGTCCTGTGGCCACTGGTGGCCCTCATCGTGATCCCGGTGTTCTTCGGGGTGATTCGCCTGACCCACTACTCGTCGCTCGGGTCGCTCGTGGCGACCACCCTGGCCGGCGTGATCGTCGTTTCCGTCGTCCTCGTCCAGGGCCTGCCGCTGACCCACCTGATCTATGCCCTTGGCGCGCCGGCCCTGATCTGGTATTTCCATCGCGACAACGTCGAACGGCTGCTGGCTGGACAGGAGCGCACGATCGACAATCGGCCCTGATCCCGTTGTCGCTGGACGTCCTGTCAATCAGGAGTAACGTAACCTCGGTTACGATGAAGATCCGGGTCGGTCACAACCCCCGGCTGAGCGCGTTCGTTAGTTCGGGACGATGAAAGATCCGAGGCCGAAGGCCGGTCGCGATCGGGACTCGAGTGGGCCGGTCCACCCAACATCCAGGCGCACGACGCCTGACCAGGCAGGACGAGCCCCCCGGACAGGCCCAGCGGCGGTTCCGGGCTTTGGGAACCTCGTGGAGGCGCGCCTGCGTGACCTCATGGAAGCGGCCCCGGTGGTCGCCTTCGTCAAGGATCCCGGCGGTCACTACCGCTACGCCAACCCGTACCTGCTGGCGACCTTCGGGGAGCGGATGGGGTCCGATTGGTACGGCAAGACCGATGCCGAGATCTGGCCACCAGAGGTTGCCGCGCTGCTCCGCGCGAACGACGAGGCGGTTCTCGGCGAAGGTCGCCTGCAGGTGTTCTCGCAGCTCATGCCGCTGGCAGCCGGGGCTCACCGGTTGCTCATGTTGAAGTTCCCGCTGCCCAGCGCCGGGCCAGAGGTCGACCTCGGGGGCATTGGGGTCGACCTGACCGAACGCTCGAACGCTGATACGGAGCGGGACCAGCTCGCGATCGCCATCGAGCAGGCGGCCGAGTCCGTCGTGATCACCGACCTCGAGGCGCGGATCACCTACGTGAACCCCGCCTTCGAACGGGTGACCGGCTACACCCGGGCCGAGGTGATCGGCCAGAATCCACGCCTGCTGTCGAGTGGCCTCCTGCCACGCGCGTTCTTCGAGGCGATGTGGGCTGCGCTCACGACCGGGGTGCCCTGGGTGGCGGACTTCGTCAATCGGCGCAAGGACGGTTCGCTCTTCACGGAGGAGGCAGTCATCACGCCGATCCGCGATCCATCGGGTGCGATCACCGGCTACGTCGCCGTCAAGCGCGACGTGACGCGTGAGCGGGCTGTCGGCCAGCGCTCCGCCCAGTTCGCCCGGGAGCGCGCGCTCATCGCCGAGACGATCCGCAACCTCGGCGCACGCGACACGCCGGAAGGCACAGCCCAGGCGATCTGCCGTCAGGTGTTGGGCCTGACGGGTGTCACGGCCGCCCAATTCTTCCTCTTCGAGCTTGATGGACGGGCGATGCCGGTTGGCTTCGTCGTGGCCGGCCAGCCGGACCCGCCGCTGCGCCGGCTGCCCTACCAGCGCAGCCGCCATCTCCGCGAGCGAGCCGCCGAGGGCCCCTGGATCGAACCCTGGGTGAACCGGCCGTGGCATCCCTACAACCAGCTCCTGACCGGCCTCGGGGTGCACGCCGTCGCCTACGCTCCGGTACGCCACGACCAGCGCCTGATCGGGGTGCTCGTCATCGACGCCGACGACTCCGTCGACGAGGCCACCCTGACGGAGGCTTTGCCCGCCCTCGTCGAGTTCGCGGACCTCGCCGGGGCAATGATCGGGCGCGACGTCGTCGAGCGGACCGAGGTCACCCGAGGACGGGACCAGATTCGGGCGATCATCACCAATCGCGCCTTCCAGCCGGTCTTCCAGCCGATCGTTGACCTGGAACGTGACGCGATCGTTGGCTACGAGGCGCTCACGCGCTTCGCGGATGGCGTGGCGCCCGACGAACGGTTCCGCGAGGCGGCCGCGATCGAGCTCGGCCAGGAACTGGAGCTCGCCACGCTCGCGGCGGCGCTGAGGGCCGCCAAGGCCCTGCCCCGGCAGGCGTGGCTGAACCTGAACGTGTCGCCCGGTTTGATCATCGCCGGAGACCCCCTGCGAACCCTGATCGATGGCAGCCGCCGCCGGCTGGTGCTGGAGGTGACCGAGCACGCCGCCATTGCCGACTACCCGGTCCTTCTGGCGGCCATGGCCAGGCTGGGGCCGAACGTCGAGTTCGCCGTGGACGACGCCGGTGCCGGGTTCGCCAGCCTGCGCCACATCCTGGAGCTTCGGCCGGCCTTCGTGAAGCTCGACCGGTGGCTCATCGCCGACCTCGAGTCCGATGACGCGCGCCAGGCGATGATTGTGGGCCTGCGCCACTTCGCCCGTGCGACCGGCTGCCGCCTGATCGCCGAGGGCATCGAGACCGAGGATGAGCTGGCGATTCTGCGCGCCCTGAACATCCGCCTCGGCCAGGGCTACCTGCTCGGTCGGCCCAAGCCGGTCGGCGAGGCTCGCGCCTAGTTCCCTCGATCAGCCGCAGGTCACGTCGCCGGCCAGGTGGATCACGGGCGCGCTGTCGCTGCTGTAGGCCTTCGGCGCGTCCCCGCTCACCTGAGCACCGCCGGGGACGAGCGAGGCCACGCCCGGCGCATCGATCAGGAAGAACCCTCCCGCGCCGGCCGGCGTGGCAGCGGCAACCGAGAAATGGTCCTTGGCCAGGCTGATGACCAGGAGTACCGGGGTCGACCCGGCACTGGCCCGGCCGATGATCGAGACGCTCTTGCCGTCGGCCGCGCACACGACGCTGGCCGGATTGACCGGTCCGTCCATGTGTCCGGCCGCGATGTCGCCGGTGATCGTGAGGGTCGAGGTTCCGGCCAGCTGCTCGTTGCAGGCGATGCTGCCCTTGAGTGACGTGATGGCGCCGAGCTTGCCCGGGTTGAGCCCGGCCGCGGTTGTCTCGGTCAGGGTCGTGTCGATCTGCGCGCCGGCCGCGGGGTCGAAGCCGGTCACTCCGGTCCCCTCGAAATCGCGCTCGGTATATGACGTGCCCGCGCCGGCGGCGACCCTGACGGTGACCTTGCCCGCCGTCACGACGATCCGGTCGAGCACGGTTGGATCGGCCGGCTGAGCAAAGACGGCGATGGTCAGGCCGTCGAACGACGGCTCGGAGCACCGGATCGAAGGCTTGGTCGCGCTGCCGGCCAGGCCGGTGGCGCCGGCGAAGGTGAAGTCCGCGGTCGCTGGGCCAAGCGAAGGCCGGGGCGACGACGACGCGCTGGCAGCCGGACTGGCCGATCCAGGGGCCGTGCTGGGCGAGACGAGCGGGGCAGCCGAAGGCGTCGAGGGAGCCGCGCTCGTGGCACCTCCGCAACTGACCACGAACATGCCAGTCACGAGGCCGAGGCCGACCTGACGCCACCACTTCGGCGCGGATCGGATCGTGGCACGAGGCATCGTTGATCTCCTACGGGGCGGCCGCAATCGGGACGGGTGCCGCGAAGGATAGTCGGTGCAGTGTGTCGCAGCCCAAGGGCCGCCTGCGATCAGCGAGTCAGGCTGGCGAGGACCATTTCTCGATCCGCTAGCGCGGGACGACGAGCACCTTGCGCCGGGCCTGCTCGGAGACCCGGGCGGAGGTGCTGCCGAGGACGAGCCGGCCGAGAAGGCCCCGGCGGTGCGAGCCGAGGACGATGACATCCACGTTCTCCGCCTCGGATGCCGCCAGGATCGCCTCGGCCGGGTCGCCCTCCCAGACGAGGAATGCCGCCCGGGCGCCCGCCGCCATGGCCCGACTGACGAGCATCTGTACGCCGGTCTCGATCCTTGACCGCTCCTGGTCGACGCGCCGGAGGATCCTGCCACCAGGAAGGCTGAGCCGCCCCGGGTCGATGACACTCAGGACGATCAGTTGAGCGCCGGATTCAACGGCGAGGTTGATCGCCTCCTCGGCCGCCCGCTCGGACGCGGCCGACAGGTCCGTCGCCAGCAGGAGGCGCTGGATCTCGGCCGGAATCGGGGCAGTCACACCCCCGCCGCTCTTGATGTCCCCCACTCCGGACAGGCTGGGCGTCGACTCGTTCGCCGTCATGTGGTCGGCAGCCGGTTGCATCTGGCGATCATCGGGCTGGTGGCTCGGTAGAGGCCAGTGACGTCCGGCCCATTCGAGCGGGCCATCCAGCCCCGATCTCCCCGGGACGCGCTCTTGCTATCCTCGCACCGTGACGATCGACAGCCAGCCCGGGGCCGGCAGCCGCGTCGTCGTCCTCGT
>ODAK010005990.1_pt1 | contig 12290 bp, 1 predicted proteins | sample 1539591 | NCBI WGS metagenome assembly ODAK01 (sample SAMEA3539303, study PRJEB22396) | soil metagenome | biome: tundra; feature: field; material: soil | place: USA | collected 2010-05 | depth 0.15 m | reverse complement strand
GTACAGCGTCGAGCCGTCGACGCTGGTGGTGTCGCTCGTCGGGGTGGCCTGGGTGATCAGGCTCGCCGTGACGGTAAGCGTGTAGGTCCACGCGCCGGTGTCGCCGAAACCGTCGGTGTCGGTCCCCGAGACCGTGTAATGGCCCACGGCAAGTGGCGCGCTCACGATAGTGATCGCGCCCGAAGAGGAAACCTTGAGATTCGAGTTGGACGACGTCGTGGTGTAGACGACGGCGCTCCCGTCGTGCGTCGCCGGTGCCAACTGGTCCGCGAAGCTCAGTGTCTGGTCAACCGTGATCGTGTTCCCGTTGGGAATCGTCTGAAGAATCGTGCTGGCCGTGACCGTCAACGTGTACTGCCAGGCGCCGGTGTCACCGAGGGCGTCGGTGTCGGTGCCCGAGACACCGTACGTGCCAACGGCGAGCGGTGCGCCAACGGTCGTGACGGCGCCCGAACTCGACACGGCCAGGCCGGCGTTCTTCGTGACCGTCGTGAACGTCACGGCACCGCCATCGTGTGTGGCCGGGGCCAGTTGATCAGTGAAGGCCGATGAACCATCCACGGCCGTCGTGCCCGTCGTCGGCGGGGTCTGAACAATCGTGCTGGCGGTCACCTGCAAGGCGAACGTCCACGTGCCGGTGTCACCATCGGCGTCAACGATCGTGCCGCCAAAGGTGTAGGTACCGACCTTGAGGTAGCCGCTCGTCGACACGAGACCACTGGAAGTGACCTTTAGATTCGTGATGTTGCCGGTCGTGGCGGCGAAAACGACGCCACCGCCGTTACTACCGGACGTACTGAGTTGACTCGTGTACACCGAAGATCCGTCGACCGTCGTGGTGTCCGCGGTCAGTCCGATCTGGGCGATCGTGCTCGGCGTGACCGTGAGCGTGAACGTCCACGTGCCGGTGTCACCCAGGCCGTCGGAGTCGGTGCCCGAGACGACGTAGGCGCCGACGGGCAGGGTGCCGCCGGTGACCGAGATCGCACCCGTGCTCGATACAACGATTTTCGCGTTCGCCACGGTCGTGACGTACGAAACGGCACTGCCGTCGTGAGTGGTCGGAACAATCTGTGCGGTGTAACTCGACGAACTGTCGACCGGCACCGAGGCGCTCGTGGGCGACGTCTGAACGATGACCACCGGTGTGACCGTGAGCGTGAACGTCCACGTGCCGGTGTCACCCAGACCGTCGGAGTCGGTGCCCGAGACGATGTAGGACTTCGCCGCCAGTGGCACCGCGTTGGTCGTCAGGGCGCCGGAACTCGAGACGTTGAGCCCGGCGCTCTTGACGACCGTCACGTAGGTCACGTTGGTGCCGTCGTGCGACGTCGGCGCGAGTTGACCGGTGAACGCCGACGAATTGTCGACCGAGACAGTCGCGGTCGTCGGCGAGGTCTGCGTGAGCGTGCTGGGGTTGACCGTGAGTGCGTAGGTCCACGTACCCGAGTCACCCAAGACGTCGGAGTCGGTGCCCGAGACGCTGTAGGTCCCGACGGCGAGCGGTGCACCAACCACGGTGATAGCGCCACTGCTCGCGATGCTCAGGTGGGCGTTGGTGGGTGTCGCCAGGTACGACACTGCACTCCCGTCGTGCGTCGTCGGTGCCAAGTGGTCAGTGAAGGCCGATGAACTGTCCACGGTCGTCGTACCCGTCAACGGCGTCGTCTGGAGAATCGTGCTCGGCGTGACCGTGAGCGTGAACGTCCACGTGCCGGTGTCGCCATCAGCGTCACTGATCTTCCCGCCGAAGGTGTACGTACCGACCTTCAGGTAACCGACGGTCGAGACGAGACCCGTCGAAGAGAGCTTCAAGTCAGTCATGTCACCACTGGTCGCGGCGAACGTGACGTTGCCACCGTTGCTGCCGGACGTGGTGAGTTGCGACGTCGCCGTCGATGACGCGTCAACCGTCGACGTGTTGCCTGTCAACCCGATCTGTGTGATCGTGCTCGGCGTCACGCTGAGCGTGAACGTCCAGGTGCCCGTGTCGCTCAAGGTGTCGCTGTCCTTGCCCGAGACGGTGTAGGAGCCAACCGGAATAGGCCCACCGGTGACCGTGACCGCACCAGTGGACGAGACGCTCACGAAGGTGCTGGTGACCGACGTGGCGAACGAGATGGCACTGCCGTCGTGCGTGCCCGGCGCAAGCTGGGCCACGAGTGGGGTCGAACCGGAACTGTCCACCGTTACCGACGCGCTGGTGGGCGCCAATTGAGTGATCGTGCTCGCCGAGACCGTGAGAGCGAAGCTCCAGGTGCCCTTGTCACTGTTGGCGTCAACGTCGGTGCCGTTCAAGTTGTACGTGCCGACTGGGAGATAACCGCTGGTCTTCACAATGCCGCTGAAACTGATCGACAGATCGGCGGTATTGCCACCGGTCGCCGTGAAGTTCGCGGCGCCGTTGTTACCCGTGACGTTCAATTGCTTCGTGTACGCACTCGAGAGATCAACTGTGGTCGAGTCACTCGTCGGCGCGATCTGCGTGATTGCGGAGGCGTTCAAGACGATCGACAGCGCTTGGGTGAAGGAACTGACGTAGTTGGTCGCCGTGACGCCGATATTGAACGGCGAATCGACCTGGAAACCAGCCAGCGGCGTACCCGAAATCGTGGCCGTGCCATCGTGGTTGTCGGTGAAAGTGAGTCCCGGGGGTAAGGAGCCCGTCGTGATGCCAATGGTCGGCGCCGGGAATCCAGTCGTGGTCACCTTGAAGCTGTACGGGGTCCCGACCGTCGCCGCCGGGGGCGCAGCGTTGGACACTGACGGCGCGGAGCCGACGTTCACGGTAATGGTCTGTTGGGCGTTCGGCGTGACGCCGTTTGCGGCGGTCACGACGATCGGGAAGGCGCCGACCTGCGTCGACGAACCGGAGATAGCGGCGGTGCCGTTCCCGTTGTCCTTGAAGCCGATGCCGGTCGGCAGGGTGCCGGAGTAGGTGAGGGCCGGCGTCGGCACTCCCGTGGAGGTCACGCCCACACTGCCGACGGTACCCGAGACGAAGTCCGCGGTGGCCGATGAGGTGATCGTGGGTGCGCTCGAGGTTGCCACGGTGATGGTCAAGTGCAATGTCGCGGTGCTGCCGGAAATGTTCGACGCCGCAATCGTGACCGGGTAGCTCCCGTTCGAACCGGTGGGCGGAGTTCCGGTGATGGTCGCCGTGCCATTTCCGTTGTCCTTGAAGTTCACGTTCGTCGGCAGCGTTCCGGTCTCTGTGATCGTCGGCGTCGGTGAACCCGTCGTGGTCACGCTGTAGGTGCCGACAAAGCCGGTGTAGAACTGCGCGGTGGTCGCGCTCGTGATTGTGGGTGCTTGGGTGTTGGTGAGCGTGAAGGCCTGAGTTGTGGTGCCCGCCGACGACGCGGCGGTAATCGTGATTGGGAATGAACCACCCGTTCCCGCGGCGGCGGTGCCGGAGATGATGGCGGTGCCGTTGCCGTTGTCGAGGAATCCAATGCCGGTGGGCAGGCTGCCGGTAAACGAGAGGGCCGGTGAAGGAGCACCGGTCGTGTGCACCGTGAAGCTGAAAGGCGTGCCCACAATCGACGTCGCGACATTCGCGCTGGTGATCTGCGGGGCGACCTTCTCGTCAATCACGAGGGTGCCCTTACTCGCGATCGTCGTCCACGCCGACAATGCGCCGCCGTAGGACTGGCCGTAGGGGGCGCCACTCACGGTGGATCCGAGCGGCGCGGTGAACGGCACGCTGATCGGGGCGGCCGAAGTGTTGGTGAGTGTGACGACACCGTTGGTGTATGCGGCGGTCACCGACTTGGCGCCTTGGGCACTCGCCCAGGCGGACTGCTGACCGAGCACGGTTGACTCGGTGGCGTCGGTCATTTGGTCGAGCGGCGTGTTCGTCCACGAGCTGTACTGCGAGAGCATGGAGTTGATGAGACTCAGGATTGTGTAGCCCGTTGACGCGGGACCGATGAGGTTGGTCTGGTGGGCGTATCCGACGCGCGGGTTATTGGCGAGCACGTGACTCAACATGATCGAGGACTCCGAGGCCAGGATTGACGCTTCCGTCGCCGGCGTCGTCAAACACGTCGTCGCGCCGGAGGAGACGCAATGTCCGGTTTCAGTCGGATACGTCGCGTTGCCGAGGCTCACGCCGGGAGCGACGTAAAGCGTGTTGTATTCGTTGATCTGATCTGGCCAGTTCGAAGCGTTGTAGTAGATGTTGCTTGGGTAGCGCGGGGCTGATTCGGCCGTCGTACCACCGGAACTGAGCGCGTTCTGCTGAGGTTGACGCGACGCGTCAGAGGCGAAGACGTTCACGCCGACGTTGTGCAGCGCGGCCGGCATATTCGGGTTCTCGACTCCGGAGTGTTCTCCGGTGATCACGACGGCCGGGCTGTAGTTGGTCAGACCGTTCGCCGCGGCGAACTCCTGATCCCACGCGATCTCGGTGTCGATTGACGCGTCGGTCTGACCGGCCGGGTCGTTGGCGGGGTCCCACGCGGTGGTGCCGTTAGCACAGTCGATGCCGGGGTTCGTCGCGGTCGGGTCAGTCGTCGACGAATCCGGCGCGACGCCAGGCGTCACCGCACCAGTGTCAGTGAACATGTAGTTCGCGGTCGCACCAGTGGGGTCCTCGGCCACTTGTCCGATGTACCCGTACGTCGTGCCGGTCGATGCCTTGCGATATATGTTGTAGCCCCAGAAACCGGATCCACCAGTGTGACTCGCTTTTTCTTGCCACAGTTTCGGTCCGGCGCCGGCGGTTCCGGTGCCGTTCGTGGCGTCGGGCCACGTAAGAGTCGCCGAGTGCGTATTGAGCGCCGTGGAGAGGGTCACGGCCCGATCGACCGATGGCTCAGACTCACCGTAGGCGGTCGCCGCGGTGATTTCGTAGTCGTACGTGCCCGCGGCCAACGTCCCACCTGTCTTGGCGATGGCGGACGTGAGGGGCTGCTGTTGCCAGATGGCGCAACCAAGGAATTCGTGACTCCACGTGTGCGTCGTCCAATTGAAATCCTTTTGGTCGGCGAGCAGCGCGTTGATGAGGCCTTGGTCGTTCGGTGATGTCGCGTCGACGACTTGACCGGGAAGCGTGTACGTCGTGCCGTTCTCGGTGATCGCGCCCGTGCACTTCGCGCTCGATTCCGCGGCGGCAGTCGGTGCGGTGCAGGCGCCAACACCGTTGAAGGCCATGTTCAAGGTGATGCCGGTCTGCGCTTCCCACGCGACGACGTAGGCGACGTCGGCCGCACTCATCTGCACGTCGGCCGGTTCGTCGGCTGGGTTGCCGGCGACACCGACGGGACAGGTGAAGTCGATCGGCTCCGATGCTGCGGGCGTGCACTGATACTTCGAGCTCCACTCGTTATCGGCGATGAAGTTGTCGTCAATGTCTTGACCGAAGTAGTTGCGGTAGAGACCCACGTGCGTGTTCTGTGTTACCCAATTGATGAGACCCGGGGAGAGAAGAAGCCATTCGAGCGACGTGGCCACGTAGTCGAAGTTCAACGTGAGTTCGGCGACTCCGCTCTGCGCGTCACCATTGGGATGTTGGTACACACCGGCGAGCACGTTGCTCGTCGAACTCGTGAGCCACGGCGTGAACGGCGCACCTGCGCTCACCGTGGCGCCGTAGCCGAGTGTGCCGATGTCGAACGGCACCGGACCCTTCAACGCCGGCAGCGCGGCGAGACCGGCCGCGTTCAGCGTGCCCGTCGTGCCGGCAATCGATCCAGTGGTCACGTCGGTCTCACCGAGCAATGTGGAAGGAAATGCGTATCCGTCAATCTGGCGAATCTGAAACTGTGATTCGAATACGAACAGCGACGTCAATTGCCCCGAGGCGAACGCGAACGGTGAATCGGCGAACACGACGCCATCAAAGTTGGCCGTCGTGCCGCTTGACAGCGCTGGCAACGTCAAGGTCTCCGCACCGTACGTCCCGCTGGGAGTGACGAGCGTGTACGCGACTCCCTCACTCGAAAGTGCAGACTGCCACGCCGCGGTCGTCGCGCCACCAATGAGCAACACGTTCAGATTGAGCGTCGGTGGAGTTGCAGCCGACGCCACCGTCGCATCGAGTGGCGCCATGAGTGCCCCGCTCATTGCGATTACCGCGACGGCGACTCTAATCGTCAGCGACTTGGCTGTACGCATGTGAACTCCTCGTTCGGAAAGGCGCCACGGACCCACTCTGGGTCGCGTTCCATTGAGAAAACTAGAGGGAGTACGTTGACCAAACCACCCCAAGATTGGTCATTTTTAAGGCTTTGCGACCCTCGCAAAATGTCAGGGAGCCCTTGAATTACTTGCGAGAGCACCCTTGCCAACTTCGAAATGTGGTGGATGTCAAAACGATCAACTCGTTTCAATAGAAGAGTCGCATCGCAGTGCGTGTCTCGCCCCTGCTGTCACACGAGACCGTGCGATCAACGCACGATCATTCGTCTAGTTCGTGCGTCGTTGGATCACCTACTCGGCTGCAAAGTGAAACGTCGCTGGCCATGTGCACTGCTGCAAGGGCAGTGACCATGGCCAGCGACGTCCTACGAGAGCGCCTCTCGGGATGTTGCGCCCGTTAGTTCCTCGTTGGAGTGACGATGACCTTTTGTGGGGCCTTCTTCTTGACTTGATGCATATTGAACGTCACCGTATACAGCGTGTGACTGCGAAGGAACTTCACGGTCGTCTTCGCTCGTGAAGTCGCGAGCGCGCTTTGGCTCTTCGTGTAGTACGTGATTGTCACCGCCGCACCATTGACGAGCTTCTTCGCCAGAGCATTCAGAGCCTTCTTGTAGTTGGCTTGCAATCCGACGGACGACTTCGAGAATGTCACGGTCAAGGCGTGAGGGATTGCCGGCGCAGTCTTTGGCGGCTTGGAAGGAACCACAATGGGACCGATGAACGTCACCGTTGTTGCGGCCGACGACGCCGACTTGTACTTCGTGTCCGCGGCTTTCGTCACGGTGACGGTGCAAGTCCCTGCAGTAGTGGCATTCAGTGTTCCGCTCGCGATCGTGCACCCGGCCGTGCCAGCATCAGTCACGGCGTACGTAACAGCGCCGGTCCCAGAACCGCCGCTGTAGGCAAGCGTGATTGCGGTTCCTACGGTGCCAGCCGTACTCGTGAGAGTGAGCGCGGCCTGCGTGAGTGGAGCACTTCCACCGCCACCGCCGCCGCCGCCGCCGCCACCGCCGCCACCGCCGCCACCGGCGTTAGCGACGACATAGGCGTAAGCCGCACTGGTTAAGCCATTGAAGTCGGCATCGCCCAAATAGACGGCTTGAAGATCGGCAGTTCCGGCTGGAAGCGCGGTTGTGACGCAGGTAGCTAGTGTGCCGACGATGGCCTGGCCCGGGCACGCCACGATGCTGGAGTACGTCGAACCATCGGTCGAAGAATTGAAGTCCACTACCCCAGTTGCTCCGGCAGGAAGCGTCGCAGTGATCGTGACACTCGTGCCAGCGACGTCGGGCGATCCCGGTGAGGCGCTGAGTGTGACCGCTCCCGACTTCTTGCTGACGACGAACGGCAGAGCGCTACTCGTCGCGGTACTGAAGTTCACGTCACCGTTGGCGGTCGCTTCGAGATCAGCGTTCCCGACCGGAAGAGACGACGTCGTGCAGGTCGCCGTGGTCCCCGAGATCGCCTCGGTCGTACAGCCAGTAATGGCGGTATAGGTGACGCCGTCGAGAGAGGACTCGAAACTAACGGACCCGGTTTCTCCCGTCGGCACCGTGGCCGTCACGACGACCGATCCTCCAACCACGGCACTGCCGCTGGGGACCGTCGCGAGTGCCACCGAACTCGGGGCCTGACCGACCACGAGTGTGAATCCTTGTGTCGATGTGCCCGTGCCATTTACCGCGGTGATGTTGATCGGGTAGCTTCCGACAGTACCGAGCGGGGGCTTACCGGCAATCGTGGCCGTACCGTTGCCGTTGTCAACAAAGCTGACTCCGGTAGGCAAGGCGCCCGTTTCAGCCATGGAAGGTGCCGGTGAACCAGAGTTCGTCACTGTAAATGTTCCAGCGCTGCCAACCACGAAGTTCGTGGTTGCGGCACTCGTGAATACCGGCCCCGCACCAACGATGATCGTGAGGCTCTGCGTCGCATTCGGTGTGATCGTGTTCGCCGCCGTCACCGTCAGCACCGTCGTCCCGGTTGCCGTTGGCGTTCCGGCAATTAACGCGGTGCCGTTGCCCTGGTCCGTGAAGGTGAGTCCCGCCGGCATCACTGGAGTCTCGGTCAACGCCGGGATCGGTTCACCAGTCGTTGTGACGGCGAAGGATCCGGCGGCGTTGAGCGTGAAGTAGGCAGTGCTTCCGTTAGTGATCTTGGGCGCCACCGGCGCAAACACCGTGATCGTGAGATCGAGCGTCGACGTGCTTCCCGATACGTTCGTCGCCGAAAGCGTCACCACCGGCGACCACGATCCCACTGCCGCAGTCGTGGTTCCCGCAATGGTGGCCGTGCCATTGCCGTTGTCCGTGAATATCAATCCAGTCGGCAAGGCTCCCGCCTCGGTGATGGTCGGCGCCGGGAATCCGGTGGTGGTCACCGTATAGGTGCTGTTCACAGTTTTAACGAAACTGGCTGTGGTCGCGCTCGTGATCGTCGGCGCTGAGGCCACGAGCAAGGTGAATGACTGAGTGGCGTTGGGCGTCGCGCCGTTGCTCGCCGTAACGACCAATGGATAGTTCGCACCCGTGCCCGTCGCGGTTCCCGCAATCGTGGCCGTTCCGTTGCCGTTGTCCGTGAACAGAATGCCGGCGGGCATCGCACCGACCTCGGTAATCGCCGGCGCTGGGAGACCAGTCGTGAAGATCGTGAAGGTATACGGTGTGCCGACAATCGCCATTGGAGGTGCCGCGCTGGTGATCGTGGGAGGCACGTGCTCGGTCAAAGTGAGCGTTGCACCTGGTGCGAGGGTGTTCCACGCTGACAGGGCACCCCCGTACGACGTTCCGTAGGCTGCGGTACCATTCAGCGTCCCGACAGGCGCGGTCACAGGAACCGTCACGGTGGTAGTTCCGTTGTTCTTGATCGTCACCACGCCGTTCGTCACCGAGTCACTGATCTTGCCCGCGCTCAGTGCGCTCGCCCAGTTCGATTGCAAGAGGAGCGTCGAGGCATCGGTGGCGTCCGTCACCGGGACGAGCGGAGTGTTGGTCCAGGAGCTGTACTGACTCTGCATCGAACTGAGCAACGTCAACAGCGTGTAATCCGGACCAATCAGGTTCGTCTGGTGCGCGTAGCCAACACGAGGATCGTTGTTGAGTACGTGGCTAAGCATGATGCTCGACTCCGAAGCGAGTAGCGACGTCTCCGTGGCGGGCGTCGTGAGACACGTCGTGTCGATCGATACACCACAGTGTCCAGTTTCGGTCGGATAGGTGGGGTCGCCTATGAGAGTCCCCGGGGCCACGTAGAGCGTGTTGTACTCATTTACCTCGTCGGCCCAGGTTGAGGCGTTGTAGTAGATGTTGCTCGGGTACCGTGGCGACGATTCCGCCACTTTTCCAACGGAAGTGAGTGAATACTGCTGAGGTTGGCGAGAAGCGTCGGTGGCAAAGGTCGTCACGCCGACGCCAGCCAGTGCTGAGGGCATATTGGGATTCTCAATACCGGAGTGCTCGCCGGTGATGACCACTGACTTGCTGTAATTCGTGAGGCCGTTCGCCTTCGCGAACGCCTGGTCCCACCCGATCTCGGTGTCGATCGACGTGTCAGTGTTACCCGTGTTCGCGGCTTCCCAACTACCGGCGACACTGGAACAGTCAATCCCCGGATTCGTTGCCGTGGGATCGGTCGACGTGCTCGAAGGCGAACCACCGGGAGTCACAGCCCCGCCGTCGGTGAATTGGTAAGTCGTGGTCACGCCCGTCGGGTCTTCGGCAACGTGTCCGATGTATCCGTACGTTCCAGTAGGAGTGTCCGATCGGTAGATGTTGTAACCCCAGAAGCCTGTACCACCGGTGTGATTCGCTTCTTCCTGCCAAAGGGTAGGTCCACTGCCTGCAGTGCCGGTGCCGTTTGTGGCGTCGGGCCACAACAGGGTGACCGATCCATTCGTCACGACCGTGGCCGTCTGGGCGAGCGATGGTTCGGACTCTCCATAGGCGGTTGCCGCAGTTATCTCATAAGAGTAACTACTCGCGGCGAGTGTTCCACCTGTTGCGTTCGCAGTAGCCGACGTCAATGCTTGAGGTTGCCCAACGTTGCAGCCGAGGAATTGGTGACTCCACGTGTGCGTCGTCCAATTGAAGTCGGTTTGATCAGCGAGGAGCGCATTGACGAGGGCCGCGTCATTCGGTGCACTGGCGTCCGCCGCGTAACCCGGGTCCGTGAACGTACCGGCGGCATCGGTGATGGAACCATTGCAAATCGCTGCCGACGCGGTCGGCGAGTCGCATGCTCCGGCAGCATTGAATGCGAGGTTCAGTTTGATTCCGGTCTGTGCTTCCCAGGCGACAACGTAGGCAACGTCTGCCGCACTCATCTGAACATCCTTAGGAGTGTCTGCCGGATTGTTGGCGACGCCCGCAGCACACGTGAAGTCACTCGGATTGGTGGCCGCCGGTGTGCACTGGTACTGCGAACTCCACTCGTTGTCGGCGATGAACGTGTCGTCGACGTCCTGACCGAAGTAGTTGCGATAGAGACCGAGGTGCGTGTCTTGCGTAACCCAGTTGATGAGTTGCGGTGCTAACAGCAACCACTGCAGTGATGACGCAACGTATTGGAAATCAACTTGCATCTCCGAGACACCCGCTTGAGGGTCCGGCAAAGTTGATTGGGGAAGCAGGTTTGCGTGCACATAGACACCAGTGAGAGTGTTGCCGCTGGGGTCGTTGATCCACGAAGTGTACGGAGCGCCGGCGGTGACGACGCCGGGTACGACGTACGTCAGCGCGGCGATTGGCAGTGGTCCTTTCAGTGCTGGAAGTCCGACGAGACCGGCGGCCGTGACAGTCGCAGTTTCGCCCGGAGTGTCGCCCGGAGCGTCAGGAGCGGTCGCAATGGTTGTTCCCAAATACGGAAACGTTGATCCGTCAATCTGTCGAACTTGAAACGCAGATTCGTAGGCGTCAAGCGCGGTGAGCTGAGTTGATACAAAGCTCGCCGGTGAGTCAGCGAATACGACGGCATCGAAGTTTCCCGTCGTACCGCTCGACAACGTCGGTAAAGTCATCGTCTCCGTTGGAGCTGTGCCGCTCGGTGTTACGAGCGTGTACTGAACACCTTCGCTCGAGAGCGCTGACACCCACGCCGGGGTCGTCGTTCCGCCAATCAGGAGAACGTTGAGATCAAGAGTATTGGGAGTAGCTGCTGATGCCACACCACTTGCGAGTGGCGCAACTAACGCACCACTCATCGCGATGACGGCACAAGCCACTTTGATTAACAGCCACTTCGACGACTTCATTCGAACTCCTTAGTCTGTCGAACCCAACGTGGGTTCCGTCCTCCGCAGATACTAAGAATGCGAAGGCGCCCGGCACTACCCCAGATTTGGGTAATTCGTAAGGGATTCAACCCTTACGAAATCGCAATACCCCCCCTGCAATACCCACAGCGCTCGCCGTTGGAACTCGTTGATTGCGACTTTGTCCACCGGACAATCAACATTTGTTTCCTCTCAAAACAGCCACGTTTCGTTCACCGGCTTGACACGAGGGTCCCTATTGACTGATGCAAGGGTTCGAGGGTGGTTCACAAGGGTCAATGGTCACATTTCCTTGGTTGGCCGGCTCTCCCTGAAATCAAAGTTGTGGGTAGTCGCGGAGCCTGGCATCACATACTTTTCCACTGATGACTTACGTCGATCCCACGACCACGGATCAGGAGCAAGAGTGCCTTCGCGTCGCTCTGCTCACTGAAGGCACGTACCCGTACCATCCGGGTGGCGTCAGCGTGTGGTGCGATCAACTCGTGCGCGGAATGGCTCCGCATCGTTTCACCATCTATTCGATCGTCGCGGCATCGGACCTTCATCCCACGTGGGATCTTCCGGACAACGTCGACGCACTTCATTCCATTGCGCTATGGGGAGATCCGCAGTCGAAGGGATCACGATTGTTCAAGCGTGTCCGAAAGACGTTGGGGCACATCGGCGACGCCCTCGTAGAAGAAGACGACACTCCCGGGCTTTTCTCCGCACAGCGTGATTCAGCGAACGAGAACGCCGCGACGCCACGCCGTCAGAGCTCGTCGGCCAAGACGCGTCGCGACGCCGAGGCGCACGACGCCTTCGAAGCGTTCGCGTGGTCAATGGCCCAACCCGACGGTGGCAGTGAATTCCTCCACGGACTGCATCGACTGTT
>ODAK010005986.1_pt1 | contig 12294 bp, 14 predicted proteins | sample 1539591 | NCBI WGS metagenome assembly ODAK01 (sample SAMEA3539303, study PRJEB22396) | soil metagenome | biome: tundra; feature: field; material: soil | place: USA | collected 2010-05 | depth 0.15 m | reverse complement strand
TCGCTATCTCACTTCCTTCTATTTGATGGTGTCGGTGGGCGGCGCGATCGGCGGCCTGTTAATCGGTTTCGCCGCACCCTATCTCTTCAACGCCCTTTACGATCTGCCCGTCGTCATCTCGCTCGCCGGCTTCCTCTTCGTCTACCTGCTGTGGCGCGATCGCGATCCCGTCACGGCACCCGCGGTTTCAGCCCCCAGCCAGTTTCTCAACGAGCCTGCCGATAAGTTCGTGGTCACCGGACTCGCCGTCCTGCTGGTCCTCTACGTCGCGGTGCGCATCGCAGCGTCGAAATTGGGCGGCCCCGCGCTGCTCCGTCCGCAATTCCTGAGTGCGCCCTACGATACGCCGGTGCTCCTCAGCATTGCCGGCGCGCTGGCCCTTTACGTCCTGTGGCGCAGCCGCGATTCCGTGGAAAACGGCTTCGTCATGTTCGCTATCGCCGCCGGACTCGTCGTCGGCATGACCGGCTTCCTCGTCCGCGACACTTATAACAACGTCTCTGATTCCCGCGTCCTGGTGCGCAATTTCTATGGCGCCCTGCATGTCGCCGATTCCACGCCTGAGGAATCCAGCATGGGCCCGGTCCGCACCCTCAAACACGGCACCATCGACCATGGCGAGGAATTTCTCTGGCCGCAGAATGAGCGCTTCGCCACCACCTATTACGCCGAAGGTTCGGGCATCGGCGTGGCCATCCAGACGCTGCAGCCGGACGGCCCCATGAACGTGGGGATGATCGGCCTCGGCGCCGGCACCATCACCACCTACGCGCGCCCCGTGGATCACTACTTCATCTACGACATCAACCCGGCCGTAGTCCGCATCGCGCAGACGCAGTTCCGCTTCCTGCGCAACTGCATGGCGCCCTATAAGATTCTCCTCGGCGACGCCCGCCTCACGCTCGAAGCCGAGGATTCGCGCCAGTTCGATGTCCTCGCCGTCGACGCTTTTTCCGGCGACGCCATTCCGGTGCACCTGCTCACGCGCGAGGCGTTCAAGCTTTACTGGCGGCATCTGAAACCGGATGGCGTGCTCGCTGTCCACGTTTCGAATCGTTATTTGAGACTGGCTCCCGTGGTGGCCCTCGCCGCTGCCGAAGACGACAAGCAGGCCATGAACCTCAGCCTCGATTCCGATGACGACAAGGAAATCGCCTCCTCCGACTGGGTGCTGGTGACCTCTCGCCCCGGCTTCTTCGATCAGCCCAAAGTGAAGAGCAAGGTGGATAAAATTCAACCCGCCCCCGGCCTGCGCATGTGGACCGACGATTACAGCAACCTGTATAAAATCCTGCGCTAGCAGTTCCGATGCACTTACTGAGCCGCGACCGTGAGTGAGCGGTTGCCGATCTGCCGGCGACCTTTCTGGCTCCACTCCCCGACTCCCTCGGTATTGGGCATTTGACCAGGTGGTAACTCCGCGCCTAAACTTGAAAGCGAACTGAGCCCGGCGTCATACTCTCACTGATGAGAACCAGCACCGCATCCACGACTCCCGGTTATGCAGCGCCTAAATGACGCTGCTTGAATTCTGCCAGTGGCTCGAACAATCGCCCGTGGGTACGGGGATTCGCGAGTCCGCCTGGTGGTATTCGATTCTCGAAACCTTCCACACACTCGGCATCGTCCTCGTCGCCGGAACTATCGTGCTGGTCGACCTCCGCCTGCTCGGCTATGGCCTGCGCCGCGTCCCCGTCTCTCAGGTGATTGGCTACGTGGTGCCGATCACGCTCTCCGGTTTCGTCTTCATGGCCATCAGCGGCAGCCTGATCCTGACATCGGAAGCGGTGACTTGTTACAACAGCGCCTTCTTCCGCACTAAACTCGTGCTCCTCGCCCTCGCCGGCCTCAATGCGCTGATCTTTCATGCCACCGTTTACCGCGACGCCCCTTCGTGGGATCCCAGGGCCGCCACGCCCCCGCGCGCCCGCATGGCCGGCCTTGCGTCACTCATTCTGTGGGCGGGAATCGTCGCCGCCGGACGAGCCGTCGCCTACGCGCCAGGGTATGGCCTGTGAACCTCGAACCCGTCTTCCAGTGGCTGCAGACCACGCCCATCTCGAAGGTGGTCCGCAGCTCCAACGCGGTGGTCGACGGCATCGAGACCGTGCATCTGTTCGGGTTGTGTCTGCTGGGTGGCACGGTGCTGATGGTGGACCTCAGCCTGATGGGTCTCGGCCTGCGCGGCCAGCCGGTAGCGGGCATCGCGCGCGACCTCGCACCGTGGACCCGCCGCGGCCTCACCCTCATGCTCGTCACCGGCCCGCTGCTCTTTTTCGGCGAGGCGCTGAAGTGCTACGACCGCCCCTGGTTCTGGGTGAAGATGTCGATCCTCGCCGCCGCGCTGATCTTTCATTTCCGTACCCAGCAGCCGGTCGCCTTCGCCGAGCCGCCTGTCAGCCACAGGCGCGCAGTTGCGGTGGGCGCGGCGTCGCTCGCGCTGTGGATCGGCGTCGCGCTGGCTGCAAAGATCTTCGCCTCGTAGGGCGATTAACGATTGTCCGTGGCCCTGCTATCGTTGAAGTGAAGTGATCGTCCCTGTCAAAAACGGCGCGCCCGTGATTGTCCCTCCAGCAGCCCTCCGTCGCGCGGGCTTCAAGAACGGTGAGTACACACCGGCGCAGCGCGCGAAAATCGACGCCGAACTTGCTGAAGCCGCCAAGGGACCGTTCCACGGTCCTTTCGACACCATGGCTGAGATGATCGAACACCTGCAGGGGCAACTGAAGCCATGAAGACCTACAATTTCAAAGTGGTGGTCGAGCCGGACGAAGACGCAGAGGGCAACCCCGCGTGGCACGCATTTTGCCCGGCACTGGAGAGCGCAGGCGCAGCGACCTCTGGCCGCACCAAAGAAGAAGCGTTACGCCAACTCAACGAAGTCATCCACATGATCGCCCTCGAATTCATCGAGGAGGGCAGGGCCTTGCCAGAGGGCCCGGAAGATTCTGTCCGCGTGGAATTAGTTTCGCAGGAGGATCCCCGTATCGCAGTCACGGTTTAGGCCATGGCTGTCGACTACAGCGGTATTCGCACACTCACTGCCAGGGAAATCATCGCAGCACTTAAGCGGGATGGATTTTTCTTCGTCCGCCAGACCGGATCTCATCAGCGTTTCCGTCATCCGGACGGTAGGCGCGTAACGGTGGCGCCCCATGGCGGCGGGGACACTTTCACGATCAAGACCCTCAGGGCGATGATCGAGGTGCAAGCTTGCTGGGACGAAGAAGATTTGAAGCGCCTGAAAATTATTCCCTGATCGGAGTGCCCCGTTCCGGTTGATTGAGCGTTCAGCCACCATCCTCCTGGTACAGGCCAGTCATTTCTCTTTCAGCCAGCGCGCCGGCATGCGAACCGGCTGCTTGCGAATCAGTTGGAATCGGGTTCCGGTCCACTTGTAGAACCTGGTCGCACAATCGCACGTATCCTCAACGCAGCCTTCAACGACCAGAAGGGAGCTGTTGGCGCGGTATTCCTCACCCTTGTACGAGACAGACTCCGTTTTGGCTGTGTCAAAGGGCCCGACGTCAATCACTCCGGGGGGAAGCCGTTCGTAGAATTTGCCGTTGACCGCATCCCACATGAACAGATAGTGACATCCACTTCCACAGGTGCAGACGTCGATCACAAAATGGCTGGCGAAATTCACCTGCCGGGCAGAATAAGCTGCGGGATCTCCGCCAAAGCACCTCACGTCGGTTCCTGTAAAACGGTCGGGATTGCCAAAATTCGGCGGCTTGACAGCACCTCGGTATACGTTGGAGACGGGATAGTCTTCGAAGCGAGGCGGTGCCTGACTGACCGCTCCCGTTGGGCAAATCGCCGCGATAAGAAGAATTGTCAAAATCCGGCCAGCCTTCCTGTTGGCAGTTACGAGTTGTGCCGACCGAAGTGTCTGTCGCATCGAATCTCCCTCTACCGCGGCCCCCGTTTGCCTTCCGCGCTCAGCATCCGCTCCCGCTCCGCATTAAACTCGCACCCCAGCAGCGCAATAACCGCCAGCAAATACATCCACACCAGCAGCGCCATACTCGTCCCCACACTGCCGTAAATCAGGTTGTAATTGGTCACATTGCGCACGTACCAGGCAAATCCCAGCGTCGCCAGCAGCCACAAAATCGTCGCCAGAAAAGCCCCCGGCCAGACCGCGATCCAACGCTGTTTCCGGTACGGCCCGTAATAGTAAACAATCTCCATCAGTATCACCGTCGCGCCGAACGCCACGCCGAAACGCAGCCCGCGCCACAGCAGCACCCAGCCGCTTGCCAGAGGATACAAATCCGGGTCCACCCGCAGTGCGTGCAGCACCGTCGATTCCACCGTGCCGCCGAACAAAATCAGCGACGTCGCGCCCAGCAGCGGCACCAGCGCGATCAGCACCAGCAGAATCCCCACCGCCGAATGCGCCAGAATGGTCCGGCTGCGTGGCACCCGGTACGCGGCGTTGAAGCCGTCCATCAGGCTCTTGATTACACTCGACGCCGCCCACAGCGCGACCAGCGCCGCCACCGTCAGCAGCGCGCGCGGCCTTCGCCCCTGATAGCGGAATTGTTCCAGCACCACTCCCTCGGTGCCGGGCGGCAGGATGCGGGAAAGGAAGCGCGCCAGAATGCGCTGTACGTAATCGGCCTTGAACTGCACCAGCAGCGCCGCGAAGGACGCCAGCACCGGGAACAGCGACAACAGCGCGGAATACGCCGCACCTTTGGCGACTGCGAACTGCCCGTCGTCGATCGCCGCCATCACGGTGCGGCGCAGAAGATCCGGCAGTGAGCGCACTAGTTAGATGATAGTTCGAAAAGCGCCGCGAGCATCACGCCGCGTTCCGGCGAGTGTGCGCTTTCCAGGCTTCGATCCCTACCGGCAACAGCGACAGGAAAATGATCCCCAGCACTACTTTTTCGAAGTTCCGCCGCACTATATCGATCTGCCCCAGCTGGTAGCCCAGCGTCGTCATGAACGCAATCCACAACACGCCGCCGAACAGGCTGTACGCCAGAAAGCGCGCATACTTCATCTGCGCCACGCCCGAAATAAACGGCGTGCAGGTGCGGATGATGGGGATGAACCGTGCATACACCACCGCCCGCGGCCCGTACTTTTCGTAAAATTCGCTGGTGCGCTTCAGGTGGTCGGGATGAAACAGAGCCGACTGCGGTTTGCTGAAAATCTTCGGCCCCGCCTTGAGCCCCAGAAAATACCCCACGTTGTCGCCTGCAATGGCCGCGCACATCAGCAGCACGGCCAGCAGATAAATGTTGATGCCCGTCGCCCCGCTCGCCACGCCCACGGAAAACAGCAGCGAATCCCCCGGCAGAAAAAATCCCACCAGCAGCCCTGTCTCCGCGAAAACAATGCCGAACAGGCCAGCCACTCCCAGCGGACTTGCCAGCAGGCTTCGCACCAGCGCCAACAGTTTCTCGGCCCCGTACAGCGACCGCAGGAAGTCGAGAATTCCGTCCATGCAGGCTGTCTAGCTCTTATTCGAGTAAGTCTGCACCAGACGTGTAATCACGTCCTGGCGGATCTTGAGCTTGCCTTCGTCCTGCAGCCGTTTCTTCAGGCCTTCCTCAAAGAGCTGCGAGCGGTCGCGTGCTTTCTGCGCCTTGAGCTCGTCGCGCAGGCTCACCGTCTGCGCCCCGAGGCCGGACAGATCGGCGTCCGTTTTTCCCACCACTTTCGCGAACACCCGGCCGCCGGGCACCACCAGCGGGCCGATCACCGAACCCACCGGCTTGCTGAACGCATCCGCCAGCGTGGACGCCGTGCCCACGCCTTCAATGGCGCCCTGCCGGTCCACATCTGAGGAAGTCTTCACTTCGATCCCCATCTCCTTGCCGGCCTTCTGCAGATCGCCGTTGAGCGCCTGCGTCCGCAGCGCCAAATCCGACGCCTTCTGCGTCAGAATCTTCTGCAGTTTCTCGTCGCGCGCTCCGGTGCGCACTTCCGCTTTCGCCTCATCCAGAGTGGCCTGACGGGCCGGCTGGTAGTCCAGCACGGTAGCCACTACCTCGCGGTTGCCCTGAATCACCACCGGGCCTGTCGTGGCCTCGCCCTTGTGCAGCGCGGCCAGCGCGTCGCTCAGTTCCTTGGAAACACCCACGCTCGGAATCGGGTCGCCCACCTGCCAGTTGTCCACGTGAGTCACCATGGCGCCTACCGCAGCCGCGGCCTTTTCGGGATGCATCGGATCCTTGCGCAGTTCCGCGCTCGCCTTGTCGGCATTCTTCTGAATCTCGTCGGCCGCCATGCGCTGCAGGTAATCGTTGATCAACTGCGGGCGTACTTCCTCATACGGCGCCACGCGAGCTGCATCGTGCTTTTCCACCTGCAGGATGTGATAGCCGTAGGTGGTCTTCACCAGGCCGCTGGTCTGTCCGGGCTGCAGGCTGAACGCCGCCTTCTCGAATTCCGGCACCGTCTGGCCCTTCACTACAAAGCCCAGTTCGCCGCCTTTGTCCTTCGACCCCGGGTCGTCCGAATTCGCCTGTGCCAGCTTGGCGAAATCGCCGCCGCCCTGGATCTGCTTCAGCAGCCCCTCGGCTTTGGCCTTCATAGCGGCGTCGTTGGTGGCATCGGATTTCACCAGCAAATGCCGCACCTGTACCCGGTCCGGTGTCCGGTACTTATCCAGACTGGCGGTGTAATCCTTGCGCAGTAAATCCTCGTCCGGCGGTTTGCTGGCGCCCCCGGGCGTCAGCGCAATCACGGCCAGCGTGCGTTTTTCCATCGTCTTGTACGCGGCTTTATGCGCGTCGTAATAAGCCTTGAGTTCCGCATCCGTCGGTTCGGCTTCCGTCTGATATTTCGCCGGCGCCACCAGCGCATATTCCAGCTTCACTTTGTCGTTCCGGCGGTGATATTCGGTTTCGATTTCCCGCGGCGAAACAAACACGCCCTGCGCCACCGTCTGCCGCAGACGGCCGATCAGCAACTGCCGCTCCGTATCGGCCTTCAGCTCCTGCATCGTAATGCCCTGCTGCTGCAGCACCGCATTGAAAGTGGTGCTGTCCACCTTGCCGTCCTTCACCAGGTCGGCCGGCAGCGAATCCAGAATCGCGTTGTCCACTTCATCGCCCGAAACTTTCAAACCTACGCGCCCCGCCTCATAGGCCAGCGCGCGGTCGGAAATCATCTGCTGGATGATCTGCGGCACGTAGATCGTGAGCAGGTCCGCCGGCAATTGCCGCGACTGCGTCATGTTCCGGACCGCCTTCGTGACCGCCTGCGCCGTCAGGTCGTCCTTCCCCACCTTGGCCACCACCGACGTGTCCGTGTACACGCCCGTGTCGTCCTGTCCCGACGTGGGAATCAGGTACGTCACCATGGAAAGGCCAACGAGGCCAAGCAACACACTCAGGGTTATGCGCACAGCCTTCTTTTGGCTGCGAAATAGATCAAACATTGCCGGGGAATCTCCTGCTGGATGAAATCAACTTCAGGTACTGGACAGAATCACTTTAATTGTAGCGCGGGTTTTCCCGCGTTTTGCCGCCGCCCACTACAAATGACATTCGGCGTGTACCGCCCGCACGGCCTTCTCGAGCCCCTCCCGCCGCACCACAATCGAAATCGTCAGTTCGCTCGACCCCTGCGCAATGGCGATGATATTGATCTTCTCCCGTGAGATCGCCGTAAAAATGCGCCCCGCGAGGCCGGAAAACCCGCGCATCCCCTCGCCCACCACTGCCAGCAGCCCCACGTTGCGGTCCACGTCGATTCCCCGCACATAGCCGTGAGTCAGTTCCAGATTCAGCGCCGCTTCAATCGCCTGCGTCGCCTTTTCCAGTTCCTCGTTCCGCACCAGAAAGCAAAAACTCTGCCGGTAGCTCGAGCTCGACAGCGCCAGAATTTCAATATTCGCCGATTCCAGCGCCTCCAGCGACCGCGCCATCACACGTACGCCCCCCGCGCCCGGCGCCGGCTCCAGCGACACCAGCGCTACGTTCGCCATCGACGTCACTGCTTTCGCTCCGCTGTTGCCTTCGCCCAGTTCCGGCACAATCCGGGTCCCCGGCTTCTCCGGCGCGAAACTGTTCTTGCTCCACACCGGAATGCGCTTGGCCACCAGCGGCGCCAGCGTCCGCGGATGCAGCACTTTCGCCCCCGCCCACGCCAACTCGGCAGCTTCGCTGTAAGTGATCTCCGGCAGTATGCGCGCATCCGGCACCAGCCGCGGATCCGCCGTCATGATCCCGTCCACGTCGGTCCAGATCCATAATTCGGACGCCCCCAGGGCCGCCGCCATGATGGACGCCGAAAAGTCCGATCCGCCTCGTCCCAGCGTAGTCGGCGTACCATCCGCCGTGGCGCCGTTGAACCCGGTCACAATGGGAATCCCGCCCTTGCGCAACAGAGGCTTCAACTTCGCGTTGGCATTCTCTTCCGTGGGGCCCATCAGCGGCGACGCATTGCCGAATACCGCATCCGTCACCAGCACATCCGCCGCATTCACCGCCACCGCATTCAGCCCGCGCGACTTCAAATGCTCGCTCACCAGCAGCGCCGACAGCCGTTCTCCCACCGCCACCGCTTCATCCACCGCCCGCAGCGGCTTATACCCCAGCATCTGCATGCCGTTCATGATGCGCCGGAAGTCAGCCGTAATTTCCCCGATGCCCGCCCGCAGCCGCGCCTGTTCACTGGCCTCAAATAGCCCTGCCGCCGCTTCGATGTGCCGCGCCTCCAGCGTCTCCAGATTGCGCGTCAGCCCGGCCTGGTCGTCCGCTACCGCATGCCGTGTCGTATCGAGCAACAGGTCCGTGATCTTCGACATGGCCGAAACCACTGCCAGCACCGGCCGCTTCGCCGCCTCTGCCGCGATCAGGTCGCACGCCACCCTCATCCGCTCGGCCGACCCCACGCTCGTCCCGCCGAACTTCATCACCAGCAGATCTTTCAAGCTGTCTGTTCCTTCCCGTTCGAAATTCTTTCCCGCACCACGCGCAGAACCGCCTCCTGAACTTGCTCCGCCGTCAGCCCCGTGGTGTCCACATACACCGCATCCGGCGCCTGTACCAGCGGCGACTCGGCCCGCCCGCGGTCCCGCGCATCGCGTTCGGATATCTGCTGCGCCAGTGCCTCCGCCGGCACCTCCGGCTGATCCGCCGAGCGCCGCCGCACCCGCTCACCCGCATCCGCATCGAGAAAAATCTTCACCCGCGCGTCGGGAAACACTACGGTTCCGATATCGCGGCCCTCCATCACCACATTCGCCCGCGCCGCCACCTCGCGCTGCTTCTCCACCAGCGCCGCCCGCACCGCACCGATGGCCGCCACTTTCGACGCCGCTCCGGCCACTTCGAACTCCCGGATGGCCTCGCTCACATCTTCACCGTTGAGCCGGATGTGCCCCGGCGTCAGCACAAACTCCGCCGCCCGCGCCAGTTGCTCCACGCGGTGCGCATCGTCCAGCGCCACGCCTTCGCGCATGGCCCACAGCGCCACCGCCCGATACATCGCGCCCGTATCTATATACGTGTAACCGAGCCGCGCTGCGATGGCGCGCGCAATGGTGCTCTTACCCGCCCCGGCGGGGCCGTCGATCGCTATTACATGACCCATGGAATGGTTTCTTCACCACGTTAGCGCACCGGGTTCCACGCGCTCGCGCAGATTATCCGGAGAATTTCCCCGCGCCCCGCCTCCAATTAGAGATGGCAGCCGCTGTGAAATCCGTCTCCTCCAAAAGCCTCACCCTTCCCCGCCCGGTTGAAACTCTCATCCGCGTCATCCGCGGCCGCAAAGTCATGCTGGACCGCGACCTTGCCGAACTCTATGGCGTCAAACCCATCGCCCTTCGCCAGCAGGTGAAGCGCAATATGAAGCGGTTCCCCGAGGATTTCATGTTCCAGCTCACGGCTGAGGAAACCTCCCTCTTGCTATCACAATTTGTGATACCAACCCGCCGCAGTTTTGGCGGCTCGATGCCTTACGTCTTCACCCAGGAGGGCGTCGCCATGCTTTCATCGGTGCTGCGCAGCCCCCGAGCCATCCAGATGAACATCGGCATCATGCGCGCCTTCGTCCGTCTGCGCCAGATCATCGGCCACAACCGCAACATCGCTGCCCGCATTGAAAAGCTGGAAGCCAGCCACGACCGCACAGTCTCGGTGATCGAGATCCTCGTCGACGACATCGACCAGCTTTCGCACGAGGTCAAGGAAATGAAAGCGCTCCCGCCCCCTTCTAAACGCCGCATCGGCTTTCATCCCGGCCCCGCCACCCGGCAATAGCGCGCCCCACGCGCCTCGCTTGTCCGGAATCAAGCCGATCTCTCACCGCACTGCGTCCTGAATCACAGCCGGGCCGCCCAGCGCTCCTGCACCGGTGGGCTCCCCAACAGCTCTCAGTTCCTGATCAAAGCAGCCCAGGGTGGTCTCGCGGAAGTCGAACCGGGCAAACTGGCCGCGCAGAAAGCCACCAGTCCTTCCGTGAAACAGTTTGCGGAAAAAATCGTGCAGGAGCATGGAGCGGTCAATACCCGTCTGAAACGTGTTGCCGAACACATGCGCGTCACGCTCCCCACCTCGCTCAGCGCCAGGGATGCGTCTCTCCGCGAGCGCTTAAGCGGGTTGTCCGGTCACGAATTCGACAGCCAATATATGGAAGCCATGGTGAGGGATCACCCGAACGACGTCGCCGACTTCCGGAACGAGGCGAACCACGGAGACAACGCCCAGGTCAAGGCGCTTGCCTCCGATAGATTACACACCCTTCAGGAGCATTTGCTGATGGCGGAAAAGACCTTTCACGAGGTCGAAAACCCCCGCTCAGCCCGCCGGTAGTTCAGCCACGGTGGTGGCGCTCTCGCCGGGCGTCATCGCCTTCCCGCGAAGTGATCCCAACCCTTCGCCTCCAGCTTCTCCCCGTTTAGCCGGACTTCCCCCGCAGTTCCCGCCGTCATACGGCCGATCCGCGTCAGCCCCAGCCCCTCGAAGTCGCCCGGTACCCGCGTGCCCGGCCGCACCGTGAACAGCAGTTCGTACTCCTCGCCTCCATGCAGCGACTGCTCGAGGCTGGCCCCGTTAAAACGCGGGGGCGCGGTGATTTCCGCCGACACGTTCGAGGCCGCGCACATCCTCTTCAGATCCAGCGACAGCCCGTCGCTCACATCCATTGCAGCCGTCGCCCTGAGCCTTTCCCGAATGAACTGCCCGAGCGCCAGCCGCGGCTCCGGCCGCACGTGCCGACGTTTCGCCTTACCTTTATTAGTCTCCAGCCCCAGCGCCGACCCGCCCAGTTCGCCCGATACCCAAATCTCGTGACCCGCCCGCGCCCCGCTTCGCAGCAGCGCCTCCCCGCGCGGCACCGCTCCGCCAACCACTACATCGCAGGCCATCCGTTCGCCGTTCGCTAAATCTCCGCCGGCCAGCACCGTGCCGGTCTCCGCCGCCAATGCCAGCACCCCTTCGAAGAATCCATCCATCCATTTCTCATTGGCCTTCTGATTCAGGCCGTCCCCCACGCACAGCGAGATCAGACAAAACCGTGGTGCGCCCCCCATCGCAGCAATGTCGCTCAGCCCGCGTGCCAGCGCCTTCCGGCCAACCTCCGCCGGCTTGTGCGTCTCCCGCCGGAAGTGGACATTCTCGATCAGCATGTCGGTGGTGAACAGCAGATCGTCCGCCGACCCAAGCGGCCGGTAGATCGCGCAGTCGTCCCCGATGCCCTGTACAACCGGCGAACCGGCCGGAATCAAGGCTTTCCGCCGCAGCTTTTCCGTGATCGTGAATTCGTCGCGCAAGTGGATCGCTTTCACCGGGTTGATGCCCACCCCGGTTGCTATCACATATTACGCTGTGAGATATTGGGCTCGCAGTTCAAAATGGTGTCCGGATCCTGACATTTGTCGGCTGAGGGCTACGCTCGCGCAGCCTTTTCTTGTTGGTGGGCCGGCTTCTTCCGGTCCGGCACTCTGAGGAGCAAGGTTGTGAAAGAAAAAGGTACAGTTAAGTGGTTCAACGCTGCCAAGGGCTTCGGCTTCATTCAGCGGGCCAGCGGAGACGACGTCTTCGTCCATTTTTCGGCGATCGCCGCAAGCGGTTACCGTTCGCTCGATGAAGGGGCGCAGGTGGAGTTTGAGGTCAAGCAAGGCCCCAAAGGCCTGCAGGCGGAGAACGTCGTGCTGGTCTGATCCACATCACAATCCGACTTCGCGCCAAACGAGCTCCGATCTTCGGGGCTCGTTTTGTTTTTTGAAGCCGCCCATCTCAGGGCTTTTTTCTTTCCCCGCCCACCATTACAATCCCCGGGTGTGGTTTCGAACAGAACGCCGGCAATGTTAGTGTTAGT
>ODAK010005984.1_pt1 | contig 12294 bp, 13 predicted proteins | sample 1539591 | NCBI WGS metagenome assembly ODAK01 (sample SAMEA3539303, study PRJEB22396) | soil metagenome | biome: tundra; feature: field; material: soil | place: USA | collected 2010-05 | depth 0.15 m | reverse complement strand
CGTGTCCGAAGTCCCTCATGTCCTCGCTGGGCGAGTGCGTATGCGTGGCCTTGCGCGCCCCCGAGATGAGGTCGTCGCCCATCTTGACGCCGGTCTCCTTGGCGCCAAGCGCGGCTTGATGGTCGGCCGAGTCGAGTAGCGATCCGATCGGACTCGCGAACGTCTTGAGGATCGGATGCGCGTCGGCGAACCCGGACCACGCCTCGTAGATGTGGTAGCCGCGCTCGAGGATGTGAATGAGCGGCGCGAACGCGATCTCTGCGCGCAGGCCGGCGATCACGAGATCCTCGCCAAGGATAACGCCCGCGTCGATCGTCTTGCCCATCCAGTCGACGATCGTCTGAAACACCGCCTCGATGCCGCCCTTGTGATCGGCGACGAAGCCGAGCGCGGTCGATACGTCGAGTAGACCTTGTTCCAGCGGTTTGAGGTCGATGCCCTGCACCATCCGACGGAAGAAGTTGCTCGAGTCCGTCGTGAAGTCGTGGATATCGTACTTGGCGCGCGCGGTCTGGCCGATCACGCCGCTGTTGATCTTCTCGGTCAGCGCCGTAACGCCTTCCTCAACCGTGATCTGCCCGGCCTTGAGCTCGGCCTTCACCTGTCCGACCGACTTGCGCGTGTCCTTTGCGATCTGATCGATGAGGCCGGGGAGCGACACGCCGAGGCCCGCCAGCGCACGACCGCTGGGCGCGGAACCCTTCTTTCCGCCACCGAGCTTGCCCGGATCGAAGTGTCCGCTCGCCGTCGACCGTTCGATGATCTTCTGGAGCTTCTCGGCCCCTGCGATCTGGCCAGTCCTCATCAGGGCCGCTTGCGCCTCGATGGTTTCGCCGATCAGCTTCGTGTCGTTGAGGCCCTGCAGCATGAGATCGCGCGCGAGCCCATGCGCCTTCTCGGCCGGCATGTGGAACGAGCTGGCGATCTTGTCGATGTACTCGAAGGCTTTCTTGCCCTCTTCGGCCGAGCCCTTCGCTTCCGAATACGCGAGCGTCGTGTCTTGGCGGAACATGGCCGCGTCGATCGCGAACTCGGTAGCGGAGACGGCGAGCTTGCCAACCGCCTCGGCCGCCTCGGTCGCCTCGGACGCGACCTTGCTGATCGCGCTGGCGAAAAGTAGCGACGGGGTGACGCCGCCGAACATCTTGCCGCCGACCTCGTGGAGTAGGCCGCCTAGTTCTTCGATACTCGGGGCCGTCGCGCCGACCGCTCGCTCGATGCCACGGATAGCGGCGGCGATCCGGTTGGCTGGTCCGGACGCTCCGTCTTCGATATTGATCGGGTAGTCCAGGCCGTCCACTTACTTCCTCTTCTTCTCCAAGTGTGCCTTGACCCACGCGATCTGCCACAAGCTTGTCTCGTGAAACTTCTCGGCGGCGACGAGGGCCCCGATGGTCCGGGCTCCTCGGAACATGGCCAGGTAGCACCGCGCGGCGTAGAGGCTGTCGTCGGCGAACCTCTTGCGCGCGGCCCTTATTTTTTTGCGAAGTCCTCCTTGATGACGCCCGCGCACTTCTGGAGCGTGATGTAGACGTCGCCGTTGCCGCAAAGACCCGGGCACTGGTGCAGCAGGCCGCCTTGATTCGTGTACTCGGCCGCCACCGGATCCACGGCGCACGCCGTCAGGAGGGCATCGATCGATCCGGCCTTGGTCGCCGCGTCGTCGCTCTGCGTTTGCGCGCGGTACGCGAGGTAGAGACCGCGCGGAGGGACGCCAAGGATCAGGACGCCGGCCGGGCTATCGACGGCATAGATCCGCCGGTTCGGATTGAGCTGCCTCGCCGTGTTCCATCGAGCTTCGCCGGCCAGCTCTTTCGCCTTGTCCTCTTCGGACTTCTCGCTAACGTCAGACATGTTCGGAACTCCCTTTCAGTTCTGGACCAAGCCGGGGGCGTTCACGCGCCGCCCGGCACTTTCACGCCACGGCAATTGCCGTGAACGTCTCGACGATCGTCGGCGCACCATTCCAGAGGATCTGTTGCGGGATGATGAGTGAAAACTTGCGCGTGATCGCCTCGTCGCCCTCGTTCTGATCGCCGTCGATGTCGCCGATGAAACACACCGGGAGCGTGTCTACGTTCATCATGCCGTCGCCGTTCGGTCCGTAGGTGATCACGATTGGCCGTGGCGCCATCCTGATCGCAGGTCCGAGCCACCCCGCCAGGATCGCGGCCTTGAGGTACACCTCGATCTCGCCGCTCGCCTTGTACTTGCCGCGCGTCAGACCGATCTGCACCGATCCGGTCCCGTACACGTCACCTCGCGTGAGGTTGTCCTTGTACGAGATCCGCTTGATGCCGGCGGTAGGAAGCGGCGAGTACGTTTCGATATTGACGAACGCAAACGTGTTGCCGGGGATGATTTCAAAGGCGGGCATGGCTCACGTTTGATTCTGGACGGCAACGACCGCCGGGTTGAGGAAGGAGATCGTCACGTTGACCGCCTTGACGTAACCGAGCGGAACGATCTGTAGCGACACCGTCAGCGTTGCGGTGGAGAGAATGTTGTCCGTGCCGCTCACAACGCAAACGGCGCTCGATACCGCGTTGGGCGTTACAAGCTGATTGCCTAGCTGCGCGTTGCATCCGGCCTGCAGTCTGGCGCGATCTTGCGGCAGGATGAACCCGGTCGTCGCGGACACGCGCACCGACGAACTGATCTTCTGGATGAAGTACGCGTAGGCGATGCAGCAAGCCGAGTCGATGACATGGCCGTGCTGCAGCCAATTGAAGTCCGACCCTGGCGGAGCCATTAGGTTCGGATTCATGATGTAGACGCCAGGCAGTCCGACGATCTGCCACGCGGTCAGGAACCGGGCGGCGTCGAGTCCGGGCGTCTGCTGCTCGTCGTGATAGACGAATGTGCCGTTTCCGAACGCGTCCGGAGTGGGCGGCAGAAGCAGGCCCTGAAGATTGCCCATGTCGACTTCGCCTAGGTCGACCTGAATCGCCACACCGGCATCGCGCGAGGCGGCGCCGTAGATGAGGCTCGATCGAAGCTGCGACTGCGTGAACGGATCGAGAAATCGGTAATGCCCGGCGCACACGCCGACGCGGAGGCTCGACGAGTTCGCGTAGGATGTCTGGAGCGCCGACAGCCACGCCGCCTCGCTCTGCGTCGACGCGCCACCCCATGTGATGTCGTTCGTCGTGACGAGCATGCGCGAGAAGCGCTTGTTCGTGTTCGCCAGCGTCGTCATGTAGCCGTCGAACGCGGTCACGTCGGATGCGGACGCGAGGCCGGCCACCATGATGTCCTGGAACTGGATCGACTTGATCGCCGCGGCCGCCTGGATTGCAGACTGCACGCTGGCCTGACTCCAGAGCGGAGCCGCGCAGACGCCGTAGTACGAGTCGCCCAGGGACTGGGCCGCGCTCGTGAAGCTCAACGTCAGGCCGGTGTACAACGTGAAGGCCGACCCGGTCGTCACGTTCGTGGCCGTGCCCATGTTCACGATCCACGGATACGTCGCGCCGCCGTCGATTGAGATCCCGAGCTGCACCGGACCCGTGCCGATCGTGCCGGCGAGCAGGTTCTTCGCGACGAGGTAGTAATCGTCGTTCGGCGTTCCGGTGACGGTCATGACGGACGTTCCGCCGTTGCCCGCCGTCGGATAGATCGCGCTGACCGTGCCGGGCGTCGTCGACGGCACCTTGACGAATCCGACCGGGTTGCCCGTCAAGTTCGCCATGAACGCGGCGAGGCGAGGCCCGGGGCCGTATCCGCTGTTCGCTGAGAACGCGCTCGGGTTGTTGCTCGTGTAGACACCGAACGATCCGACCGTGCTGCTGGAGCTGACGGTGCTTCCGGAGCTGCATCCGATGACGAATTGCGTAGGCCCCTGGCCCGGCGGGACTTGGCCAAGCTGGTCGTCCAGGATGTTGATATTGACGCCTTGAGCGGTCATCGATTCGCCTCAGTTTGGCACGGAGTGGCACTCATGGCACGGAAAAGACGCCCTCGGAGATCGTCGAAGTCCCGTCCGGGCTCGTGAGGTTCGGTGTGATCACCATCGTTGCGCCGCCAGTGGTCGACGTCGCAAGCGGCACGAGGATCGGCGCGTCGTGCGCCACAAACGCCTCGATCGAGCACATCATGACGAGCGTTCGTCCGTTCCTGTTCGTGTCGGTGCGCTGCACGAACTCCGACTCGTCGATCCGCACTCGCGCGACGCCGCCGTTCACCGACTGGAGCGCAACGAGTACCTGTCTCGCAAGCTCGGTGGCGGTAGAGAACGAGTAGAGCGGCATCGTACGCCGCGGGTCGTCGTCTCCCCAGCAATGCACCTCGAGCTCCAGCCAAGACGACCATAGGAGCTGCGGCACGAACGAGTCGCGCGTGTGCCGAGCTGGCGCGTACTTGAACCCGCGCGGAACGATCACGATGCTCGGCGCGTCCCGGTGCTCCGGCAACGTCTCCTGACCGACGAGGATCGTATTGTCTGGCACAAGCGGAGGCTGCTGACGCTGCGTGCGCGACCTCTGCACGTGCGCTTGCACGCCGCCGAAGAACGCCTGGAAGTCGAAGTCGAACGGCGCGGCCGGCGGAGCTGGGAATGGGATAGGCCACGGCGTGGTCACCTACGCGCCCCTTGAATCGCCTGTTTCGCCGCGTCGTCCAGCACCTTCCGCCACGCCGCCGGAAGTCCGAACGCCGGCAGGATCCGCCGGGCCGCCATGTTGCGCGTGCCGGTCTGGTGAAAGACGCCGTACTTTGCGCCAACGGTGAGCGTGATGCCTGCGGGTCCAACCTTCGCACCCGTACCGCCAGCGAGCTTGCCGGAGTCAGTCAGCGGTGGCGGACGGCGACCCTTCGCGATCGTCGCAGGCTTGAGCGCGCGCCACTGGCGCCCGTACGGGTCGAGCCCTTGCGCGAACTGGCGCCTGATGAGGTCCGTGAGTTTCGGGGCCGCGATCCGTGCCGTTGCGCGCGGGACGTACGCAAGTTTCTCCACCGTGAGGAGGAGCTTGTGCAGATCGGCGAGGACGCGAGCGGCGCTCATACGGATGGCCTCATCTTGTACAGCGGACCGCCGTAAACGCAGTAGACGCCGGTGGCGGTCGTGCTGGTCGCGAAGATCTGCGTGACTGCGAGGTCGTAGATAACGCCGGCGAGGATCGTGCGCGTGTTCGTCGAGCCGCCGGCGGTGGTGAACCTGATCGTCCCGGCTACGTCCGCACCGAATCCGGCAGCGATGTTGCCAGGAACCTTCAGCGTGTCACTCGGCGTGACGTTCCGCATATCCTCGTAAGTGATCGAGCTGACGTCACCCACTTACCACCGTCCTACTCGTGTCCAGCCGCGCGTCGGGCTGGAGATGACTGCCGGAAAGCTGTAGTTCGGCGCGTTCGTTTGGCTCACCGTGACGTTTGGATGCGCCGCCTGCCTCTGGACGCACCCGAACCATGCGACGGCTTCCTTGTATCGTTCATCGATCTGATCGTCGTATCCGGCCTCCGGGTTTCGACCTCGACTCGAGAGCAGTAGCCAGATCGCAACGTGGGCGACGCGCAGGGTGATATCGACGTCGAACGTCACGAACGGCAACGGGTACCGACCGCGAAAGTACGAGTCGGCCGTGGCAGACGCCGCGACGCATGCGGCGTTCTGTTCGGCGAGGCTGACTTTCTGAATCGCGAATGGGTTCAGTCCGTACAGCGGCAACTGCGCCGGCGTGACGTACTGCGCGCCCATGTCACGTTCCGGATCGTGCGCAGAGGAACGAAAACGACCAGCCCGCGTTTCCGCGCCCGCGCCCACCCCAGAGGAGCCGGTGCGTATCGAACCGAACCGGATCGTCCGGCGAGATTCGCGGCACCACGTTGGACGCCTCGCGGAGCTGCCAGAGGAACGGCTTGCTTGCGCCCTCGTGCGAATCCATCAGGTACCACTTGGTCCCGCTGGTCAGGTACGGGTTGATCAGCAGATCCACACCGAACCGCTTGAACACGTTGTCGGCCGCGCCGACTTGGCCGGTGATGGCGCCCCACGACGGCGGCGAGAACATCTGATTCTTGAGTACGAGTTCGCACTCCGTCTTCAGTTGCACCGGCGCCATGAGGAGGTTCGGCACGACACCGAGCGGCTCGCCATCTTCGCCGAGCATCCGGAGCATGTACTCGTAGAGCGTGGCGAACGCCGTCACGCCGAATGTGCCGCCTACCGTGGTGTTCGATCCGGACCCGCCAGGAACTCCGCCGGCCACCGCGACGCCGCCGCCGGTGAAGTCGTTGCAGTACGTGATCGGGTTGGGAACGTACGGATCGACAGGGTGGGCCGTGTTCCAGTACGTGAGACCGTCGAGGCCGAGCTGCGGACTGCCGGGCTGGCCGGTGGCGAATACGCCGGTGGCCTCGATCAGATCGCGGAGCCAGTAGTCGGGATGCCGACGGAGCTGGCGCAGCTGATCGGTAAGGAGCCGATAGAAGACGCCCATGTGATCGTCCTCGCTGAGGAACTCGTCGATGCCGACGGTGAGCTCCCATGGACGATTGACCAGGATGTACGTCAGCGACGACGGTTCGACGACCACGCGAGGGCCGCTCCACTGGCGGGCCTTCGGGATCATCTGCGTCCAGGCGTACACGTTTTGCGACGTGGTGGACGGCTTCTCGGTGGCGATCTGCGTGTAGATGACCGGGATGTTCTTCTCCGTCTCGGCGTAGATCTCCCCGAGGGTGACCTCGGCGAGCGAGAAGAAGATGGCTTGGTTCGCGGGAGTGATTGCCATTTGTTTTACCCGACCACCGTTGTTCCGAGTTTGACCGCGTAGTTACCGGGAGCCTGAGCGCGGGATTCCGTCGAGATGTTGACGAGGACGCCTGCAGCCGGGCGCGTTCCGCCACCAGTCGTCAGGCCGACCGTGTACTCGTTGATGACATACACCGTCTTGCCAATACTCGACTGCGAGAGCTGGTCCGATCCGCTTCCGGACGCGAGGAAGAACGCGCCCTGGTAGATCATGGCCGAGACGGCGCTTGCGACCGAGCTAGAATTGATGACGCCCGGCGCCATGTCGGTAGTTCCGGGCCCGTATCCGGCGATGAGGCCCCAGCACGTATCCGTGCTGGCAGGGCTCGACGCGTTCTTGACGTTGCCGCTCGAATCGAGGAGAGCGATCGAGCCGCGGTACACCGTGACCGACCCGCCGAGAGGCTGAACGATCGGAGCCGTCGTATCGCCGACGCCCCATCGCTCGTAGTGGATGTCGCCTGTAAGTGCCATGTCAGACCACCGGAGCCTTTCCGTTCAGGGACTTTTCGAGTGCCGCGGCGGCCGACTCGATCGTGATCTTCGACCCGTTGGCCTGCAGCTTCTTGACCTCGGCCTCGAGCTCGGCCCGCATCGACAGGGTGATCGGGCTCGATCCGCTCATCGGCGGCACCTGAATGTCGTCGCCCGCGGACTGCACGATGGCCTTGGGGCGCATCGCGAGGAAGTCGCGAACGAACGTGATCGGCTTCTCGACGAGCGCCTTTCGTTCGGCCGGCGTGATGCGTCGGCCCGAAAACGCTGACTCGACGAGGGCGAGACGATCCGACGTGTCGAGTCGCGCCTTGAGGGCCGCGATCTCTTCCGAGTGGCTCGCCGCGATCTCGCCTTGACCGGCGAGTGCGGCGACGGCGCCGGGACTCAGTTCGGCAGACGGCGGCGTGCCGGCGGAGAGGGCATCTGCGCCGTCGTCGTCTTCGGCCATGGCCTTCTTGGCCTCGTCTTCGCTGTCCTTCGCCTTCTGCTTGTACTCGGCAGCCTTGGCCTTGTGCTTCATCGCGATGGCCTTGCGCGCGGCCTTCTCGGCGGCAGCCTTGGCTTTCTTGGCCTTGGCGTCCTTGCCATCCTCGCCATCCTCGCCATCCTCACCGTCTTCCCCGTCCTCGCCGTCTTCGCATTCGGCGCGGAGTGACGTGAGCTTGAACGCGGCGAGGTCGGCCTCGAGCCGGACCTTCTTTTTCGGTTCGGCTGCCGCCGCGATGGCCGCTTCCGTCTTCGTGATGAGGGCTTTGATATTCATCGCGCTTCCTTGGTCACTTGTGCCATGTTGTGCCGGTAGTGCCACTACGTCAAGCGGAGTTTGGATCTCGCTCATGTCGCGACAGAGCGCGTCGAGCGAGCACACAATGTCGGTAAGGCCGATTGCGTACGCCTGCGGACCCCGAAAGGTGCCAGCTTGGAGCCCCTCGATCGCTGACACCTTCATGTGACGCGCGCCCGCTGCCAGCCGGAAGAAGTCTCGCCCAGACGCATCGACGCGAGCCTGTTCATCGGCCACCGCCGCATCGCTGATGGGCGCGTGCGGGTTGCCGTCCGCCTTGCGGGCGCCGCTCGTAAGGAGACGGATGTCGATCCCGGCTTCCTGATCCGCCTCGAACTGAGAGCCCATCATCGAGATCGTGCCGATGCTGCCGAGGAGCGCCGAACGCGGGCAAGCGATCTTGTCGCACGCGCACGCGAGAGCGTAGGCTGCGCTCGCCGCCATCTCGTTGACGAACGCGATCATTGGAATGCCCGATGACGCTCGTAGCGTGCGCAGCGTGGCGATGCACTCGAGCATCCCTGCCACCGCCCCTCCGCGCGAGTCGATGCAGAGGACGACGGCGGCCGGCTCGTCGGCGAGCGCGCTTGCGACTCGGCTGGTGATGGCCTCGTAGCTATCGAGAACGCCGGTATCGTGGTGGTCGATGGCGCCGCGGACGTGGACGATCGCCACGTCCGAGTAGATAGCGTGTCGCTCGTTTGGCGGCACGCTCGTGCCGAACATGAAAAGGAAGCCGTCGGCGCCACGGCGCACACCGGACGGCGAGACGGCGAGGAGCTCGCCAGGATGAACGATGCGCGAGATCACTTGCCGCCTCCGCCCATGCTCTGCACCGGATCGCCGATCGTGAAGTCGGGCAGGTCTTTCAGCCCGAACCGGATCGACGCAAACTTCCGCACCGCGTCCGCGTCCTTGAACTTGATGCCGCCGCGCGACAGGCCCTCGAGCGCCGTGCTGAACTTGTTGAACGCCTCCGCCGCTGCCGCGTGCTCGCTAAGCTTTGGGATGTCCCATCGCGTGTGCGGGGCGAGATCCGGATCGCCAAAGTTCACCCACGCGAACGGGCGAGCGACTTGCTGATCGATCGTCTGAGACCACGCCTCGGCGCGGAAGCCGATCCCGCCCTCACGGATATCCATGTGCGAAGAGGTGGCGGCGAAGGACCCGCCCTTCACCTCGGTTGTGAGGTTCTGGAACATGATCGCGAGAACGATCGCCATGTCGCAGCGATCGATGAGGCCAGGGAACGATTGCCACGAGTCGTCCGTCGGCTCGGCGTATTCGACGTCGTACCCGATCTGTCCGTCGACGCCGCGCGGTAGCAGGATGGTCGATTCCGATCCGAGCTGCCCGACCGCTCGCTCGAAGCTGTCGCGCTGGCCCTCTTCGCTCGCCGCCGGGGCGTACGCCTTGACGATCGGGATCCCATGCTTCTCCGAATACCTCGCCCAATCGCGCATCGCCCAGTGCCGCATCAGCCACGGCTCCGCCACCGCTCGAACCACACCGCGAATCCAGCCGCGGTACTCGCCAAACGGAGCGTGAAGGAGCCACTTGCCGTTGCCTGGCTCGATGACGACCTGAGCCCCCTGCGTGATCGCGATGTAGCGCCGCAGGTCCCAGTGGTAATACTCGAACGTCGGGTGCCACGGCCGCATGTACGGCTGCCACACGGGCTTGTCCGTGTCCCAAACGAGCTGCGCGGCCTCGAATCCCATCAGCGTCGCGTACGCCTCGGACTCGTTGAGCGCGGACGTGGACGCGAACCGAGGCCACGCGAGCTGCCACGCGTCCGCTACCTCCTTGGCCGCATCCGACTCGTCCGCGGGCTCGATGATGATCTCGCGTGAAAAGAGGCCGGACGTCAGCGATCCGACCGTCGCCATGACGCGATCGTCACCGAGGATCGCGTCAGCAAGTCGGCCCGATCCAAAGAACTGCCCGTACGAGTGCGCGTAGAGCGCGTCGCGAATGCACTTGACGTCCCACGTGCCGACCGTCGAGACGAGCGGGATGTCCGCGTGAACGATCTTGACGCTGGTTGGGACGAGGCCTTTCAGTGGCGCCGGCGCCTGGAACTGAGGCAACAGCGTGCCGACCGCCGGCACGTCTGCACCGGCCGCGCGCGCGATGTCGTTCTGCGCCGACACGGAGGTCAGCTAGCGGTCGACGGGATCATCCGGGCCGGCAACGGCCTGCCGACGTACTCGAGCCGGTCGGGCTGAAGGAGCGCGCCGAACCGCCATTCGCGGTACTCGCGCGTGTACATGCCCTCGCTCATGGCCATCACGGTCGACTCGTCCAGGCCGTCCGCGTTCAGGTTTGGGGCCACGCCGCCCTTCGTCGCAAAGACCTGGATGCCGTCGGGAACGATGCCGCCGAACTTGACGTTACGATCCGCGCCCTTCGGGAGGCGAACGTTCGAGATCGACAGCACCTTCGCGCCGGGCTTCGCGCTCGCCAGGGTCACGTCGATCGTGCACACGGTGCGCTCGCTGATCACGTTGGCGATCTTCGGCGTGTCCCATCCGGGCACGTTGAGCCGGTTGCGCATCTGCTCGAGACGGACCTCGTCCTGACTCTTGCCCTCGACGGCGTCGAGGCGAGCCATGAGTTTCGTGTTCGTCTCCTGCATCTGCGCAAGGACAGAGAGGATGGCCGTCATCGGGTCCGTGGCGGACGCGGGCTTGTGCTTGGATTCGTCGCTCATGGCGCAAGCGTGCCACACTGCGCCGAAGGTTGCCAGCTAGATCCGGCGCTTGCCCAGTGCGCGGGGTGTGCCGACCATGCCCGTCATGCCGCCGTCGACCGCGGACACGAGGGCGTCGATCTCGTCGTCGTTCCCGGCCTTGTCGTCGCCGGTGAAGAGGATCATGCGGGCGATCATGCCGCTCACCCACGGCGCCTGCTCGGGGAATCGGATGCGCCCCGCGTTGGACTTGTCGATCGTCTTCTGCGCCCGCTGACGCTTGGAGTACCGCGCCGGCATGACCTGAATCGGGATGCCCTTCTCGGCGAGGTAGTGGGCGATCCCGATCTCCGGGCCGCTCATGTAGCTGTAGAGCACGGCGCCAGGGTACATGCCGCGCGCCATGCGAAGGATCTGCTCGGACTGCGCCGGATCCCACTTCTCGCGCCACGCGTTGGCGACGTACGCCATCTCTGCGGTGATGGTCCGCCCGTCCTCGACGACCTGCTCCACGTAGATCTTCAACGCGACCAGGGCGAAGTAGTCGGCTCGGCGCGAGGGCGAGTAGGAGAGGTCGGCGCCGAGGATGGTGCGGAAGCTTCCGATCGGTAGGGACGAGTATCGCGCGGGCGAACGGAAGAGACCAAGTCCGTCCGGCAGAGGGTCGTTCTGAAAGTTCGCGTACCACACCCGCTCGGTCGGATCGACCTCCGCGAACTCGGCGCGACGCAGCCGGAGCTCCTCGATCGGCATGACGGCCGGCGCGAAGGCCACTTCTTCGCCGTTGTCGTTGATGGTGATGGCGGGATGAACGATCGATTCCCACTGCTGCGCCACACGGACCAGGCGCCTGCCAATGGGGTCGTCAGGATGCCACCGGCTCATGACACCGATCGCCGACCCCCGCCGCCCGACTCGACCCGCGCGCCCCGTGTAGAGCGCGATGGCCATGTCGACACGCTCGCGGATCTCTGGGAGGAACACATCATCTTCGTCGATCGGATCGTCGAAGATAAGTACGTCGACGTCGGAGCCCTGTCTCGACTGCTTGGCGGACATGGTCTGTACGCCGCCGCCGTACTCGTTCTTCCACGACGTCTTGACGTTCTGCCCCTTCTCCGGCCCGATCCGTTTACCAAAACGCGCTGCCGCCGCGCTGCAAACGAGCCGGATTCGGTTCGCGCGGTCGTTCGCCATCCGTTCGTCCGCCACCATGTAGATGATCTGGATCGTCGGATCCATACAGAGCAGCCACGCGATCCCGTGGATGGTGCTTTCGGTCTTAAAGTGGCGGATGGGAATGCTGCAGATGCCACGGACGCCGCCGCCCACGCACTGCATGATGATGGCGCACCAGTCGCCAAGGTGGTCCGGTCTTGAGAACTGCGGCGACACGAGCGGGATGAAGTCGAGCAGCTTTGGGAACGTGTCGCCAGGCGTGACCGGCTCGTCCTCAGGGCTCGACTTGGCCGCCTCTTCCCATGCCTCGCGCGTCATTGTGTGCCAACCTTAGCACCATGACCGCCCCGGCTCAGTTTCTCAACAGCATCATCGCCACGCCGGCCGTCGT
>ODAK010005982.1_pt1 | contig 12298 bp, 11 predicted proteins | sample 1539591 | NCBI WGS metagenome assembly ODAK01 (sample SAMEA3539303, study PRJEB22396) | soil metagenome | biome: tundra; feature: field; material: soil | place: USA | collected 2010-05 | depth 0.15 m | reverse complement strand
ATTTATTTATTTATTTTCCTTAATCACTATCCACTATGTAGTTGGTGTGCCGCCTTGCACAATAGCTACCACACCCGCTCCATTAGCTCTGCGCGAACGACCGCCAAGTTTTATCTCCGCAGAATAAGTATCGCCATAGTTCTCGGCAAGTCCGATTGATTCAAAGAACTTAGCAGAGCCCATTGCTTTCGCAACAGCATTTTTTTGCCAGCAGATAACAGCCATATTATCGGTTGTAGTTCCTGATGCAGCCGGTGCTTTAGGAGCGTTAGTAACATCATAGACGGTAGTATCGCTACGTTCCATCAATGCGAATCCAAATAAGCGCAATACAATGCCTTCTTTCAAATCTATCTCACCGCCCATCACGCCGTCACGGCGAATCAACTCTTTGTCTTCCATTAGTTGTGCATATAAATCTGTTGGACACAATGCGTATCTGTCTTCTTTCGCGATGTTTTGCTTATTCATCAAGCGTTGTGCTGCTTTCAAATCTTCTTTAGTAAATTTGTTTCGATTACCGGTAGCCGATGGAGCCAATGCTGTTGCAACGGAATCTCCGGTAGTATTAATGATGTTGCCAGCAAGTGTCGGCGCCCATTTGAATAGTAAATCATCGCTGAAGGATTCATTCAATGAACTCACGTGCTCGCCAAGAACCGAATCAATTTTGTTATAAGAAATTTCTTTCTCCTCAGCATTCGTAATTAAAGTGGGATCGGTTGAGTAAACATCCAACGGATAAGTAATGTCTGTATCGGTACGTTTCACCATCGTTGCCGGAAAGGAAGAGCGATTCTTAACAACTGTCGGTTTAGCTCCTGCCTGCGGTATGTGAACCACAGAACCAGCGAGAACACTATCGCTTTCATCAAAGCATTTCATCAAAAAACTATTATCCTTAAATAAATTACCGATGATGTAATTAACCCAAAACTCTTGCTGAATGGCATTTAAAACAATGCTTCCGTCATTTGCAACTCCTTTATTTTTAAAAGCGTTATAAGCCGCACTAACAACGAATGCAACTGCAATTATTGCTACACAGGCATTAAGTCCAATACCAATATATGATGCCGCCAAACTGCCTAAAACTGATATTGTTAATGCGAACATTAAGAAACTTAATATCGCTTTCGATGTACTGTTAATTTTTTTAGTTTTCATTTTTCTTTTTTTTTAGTTTTATTGTTATTTTTAAAAATTGCATTAAATATTCGATTCCCATTTTTCCCAACCATCCACCAATGCTGCCTATTAAACCAAGCACAAAGGCTTCATAAACATTTGCCATGTGGATAAATCCTAAGAGTCCAAAACTAATGGTGCTGATAAACCCCATTAAAGCTCCCCACATATCGCCGTGATGATGCACCTAAGCGTTCTCTTTAATTAGCTGTTTAAATCTATCCGGCTCTTCAGCTTTTATTCTTGCAAGCTCAATAGGCGCTTCTTTATGAAGTTGTTTCAAGCCCCAATTAGCATACTTCTCAGTAGTCGATGTTTTATCAGCATTAAGTTGTGAACTCAACGATGTATGCGCTTTCATACCATCAATGATTTGTTTCGTTGTTTCATAATCAGCAGCAGCAAGCTTTTCGTATTGCGCTGTTTTATCCGCAGTAATTTTACCGGCTTTCACAGCTCCTGCTACCAATTCCTTTTCAGCTTTTGTTTTCCCTTCTTTTGCCGATGTTTCCAACGCTGTTAACTTCACAGTCAACTTCATTTTATCAGCAACCAGCGTAGTGTTCTCTTCAACCACCTCAGCGTGTTTTGCTGATAATTTTTGCACTGACTTTAACAATTCATCTTCTGTAACATCTGCTCTTAGCTCGATTCCTGCCACTGCCATAGCAGCGATAAAAAATTGTAATTTTTTCATTTCGTTATTATTTGGATTAATTGATAAAAGAATTTTTATATCTGATGCTGATAATTGCTTGCCTGTATTGTCATACATTCTGAGAGCATTGCTATTACTTGGTAGTGGAGTAAGTGATGCTTCCATCAACTCTGATTTAGTTATTACCGGCAAATCTTTGGGAAAGCCCGGAACATTTAATTCTACTTTTAATGGCTCTAAACCTATGGATGCTCCTTTAATGGTTCCTTTTTCAAATTTCTTTGAAAGCTTCACCGCGTCCTCATCATCATCAAATAAAGGCTCTGCAATTAAATTGTCTCCTTCTACTTTCAAATTTCCCCAACTACCCGGCACGTTGTTTGGATCGTGATTAAATAACATCACCGGATTCTTCAAAAAACGCTCAGTATCTATACCGCTTGTCAATACAGCGAACCCATGAGAGTTCGTGCTATGGTCGCTTAATATGATTTCGTTTTTCTTCATTTCGTTGGCACAAAGTTGCGGTGCATTTTCAGCACAAAAAAACAATCCAAAGTACACCGCCCTTTCTAATGGCGTACACCGCACCTTCTTAGCGCGGTGTATTCTCGCTTTTTTTATTAGACTATTACTATTACCCACCTTTGTACGACACCTATCGCCTCCTCTCCAATTGGAGAGGGGATAAAGGGGTGAGGCGAATGGCAACACTAACAAACAAACAAAAGCGTGAATGGGCTGAATTACTATATACCCGTCAGGGATTGACAGGTAAGGAAATCGCTGCAAAAGTAGGAGCCACAGAATCAAGCGTTTCCAAATGGAAAGCGGACGGGCATTGGGACAATCTTAAAGCCTCGCTATCAGTAACCAAGTCGGAACAGCTTCTAAATATTTATGCTCAACTAAATGAATTAAATGAGCATATAAAAAATAAAGAGGAAGGAAAACGCTTTGCCAATGCAAGCGAAGCCGACACGTTGAGCAAATTAGCTTCCACCGCCAAAAGTTTAGAAACAGAAACAAGCATTTCCGAAGTGGTGAATACTTTTGTTGGTTTCAATGATTGGCTTAGAAGTATTGATGTTATTAAGGCAAAAGAGTTTATACCATTGCAAGACGAATACATTAAAACGCTGCTTAAATGAAAGTTAAAGACCGCGAAGCCCTACGTTATTGGGATGAATACCGCAATGGTGTTCTAAAATCCACTTCCATTGATTTGGATGAATCCTTTCCGGATAAAGAAAAGCGCATTGTTTTGTTAAAAAATAATTTTGAAGCTTTCTGTAAATATTACTTTCCTGCCTATGTAATGTCCGAATTCAGCGGCTTTCACAAACGCTTCGCAAAAAAGGTAATCAAAAATAAACGCATATACATTACACGTGCTTGGGCGCGTGCTCACGCAAAATCAGTGATGGCAGGAGTTATGTTGCCGCTCTTTTTAAAATTCACAGGCGAATTAAAAAATATGTTATGCGTCAGTTATAACGGCGACAATGCGGAAACATTGCTAACTCCGATGCAAATACAATTAGAATCGAATCAACGATTAATCAATGATTTCGGAATTCAAAAAGGTTTCGGTAATTGGGAATCGGGCGAATTCATTACAAAAGACGGCTGCTCTTTTCGTTCCATCGGAAGCGGGCAATCACCACGCGGAACCCGCAATGAAGCTGCCCGTCCTGATTACATTCTCTGCGACGATATTGATGAAGACGAATTATGCCGCAATCCTAAAAGATTAGACCAAGCATGGGACTGGATGCAAGGCGCATTATTCGGATGTTTCGACATTACAGGTACTGCGCGCTTTATCGTTGTAGGAAATATCATTGCTCCGGATAGTCTCGTGAAACGAGCAATTACTGTAAGTGATGACAATGAGCAAATTGATATTCTCTGCAAAGGCAAAGAAACGGATCGCAAGTTAATAAGACAGCTTCAGGGAGAACTGAAAATTTGCAATGATGCAAAGAAAGGCGAAATATATACCGATGCAATAGGCTACTTAAAACAAGGATTAAAGCCATCGTGGAGCGAACGATTCACGATGATGGATGTTGCATATATGATTAATAAAATGGGCTACCGCAACTCCCAGCGCGAATACTGCAACAATCCATTAACTGAAGGTAAAGTGTTTAAAAAAGATTGGATGCAATTCAAAACATTACCTCCTCTCAAAGCCTATCGTTTCCTTGTAAATTATTTGGATCCGGGGTTCAAGAAAACAGCGACCAGCGACAGCAAAGCAATGGTATTAGTAGGATTGCACAATGGCGAATTTCACATAAGAAAAGTATTCTGCGGACAGGCATCCATCGAAGAGATGGTGGAATGGGGCTACTCAATGGATGATTATGTGAAGCTCTACAACGCATCGTACATTTTCAAAATGGAAGAAGTGTTTTTGCAATCATTATTATACAAGGACTTTAACGAAGCAGGCAAGCGCAAGAACCGCCAGCTACCTGTTAGTGGAGACACGCGCAAAAAGCCTGATAAAGATGCCCGGATTGAAGCTATCAGTGGTTACTTTGAGCGTGGCGCAGTCTTCTTTGATGCCGCGATTGAATCCGACCATCATTGTAAGATGCTGATACAGCAGCTTACCAATTTTGAACCCGGAGTAAAATCCAAAAAGGACGGACCCGATGCCCTCGAAGGCGCAATACATATATTACAACAATCCGTGATGCTTAATGCTGATGTAGGTATAGGAGAGAGGCATACGAACAAACAACGCGTTTAATTTACAATAAAATATGTTCATACTTAAAACCGACTACGGCGATGCAATCAGAACCAATATCCTTGATGATATTGTTGAAGCTGACGATACATTAATTGACAAAGCAAGTAAGAGTTCCATATCGTTAATGAAAGGCTATCTGAATGCGCGTTATGATACCAACGCAATCTTCAATGCTACCGACGATGCCCGTCATCCCAATGTATTGGAGTTCGGTGTTGATATTGCATTATACGATTTGCACCGGCGCATCAATCCTCGCAAAGTACCTGCAATTCGCGCAGAACGCTACAAAGTAGCGAAAGAATGGTTAATGGATGTCAGCGAAGGAGTCATCAATCCGCCCGACCTGCCACTTGCAGCCAACGGCGCAAAGGATTACATTAATTTAGGCAGCAATACAAAAAGAGACAATTATATTTAACCAACTATGGCATCACCAACTAATTCTAAAATAGGTCGCACATACAAAGCCTTCTCGTCCGACATCACCATCAATCCGATTATGATGATTTCGCAGGAAATCGTCAATTGGAAAAACGCAATTAACGCAGCTCGCAGTATTCACAATCCGCGCCGCAGGATGTTATTGGAACTGTTCGATAATATAAAGATTGATGGTCATTTATCTTCAACAATGAATAAGCGCGAAATGGGAATCACGAACAAACGCATATTGTTTGAACCAGCCAAAGGTATTGATATCGCGAACGAAGACATTGACGATAAAATTATTGAGACTCCCTGGTTCTCCGATTTAATGAAATATGCCTGCGAAGCAATGCCTTACGGACACTCATTAATAGAGATGATACCCGGCACAGATGGCTTATCTATACTTGACAGAGTTGAACTTATCAACCGCGCCAACGTGATTCCTGAATGGAGTTTCGTAATGAAGAATGCGAATGATTTCACGAACGGAATTTATTTTAACGGTCCTAAAGCGGATCCCTATTACAGCCAATACCTCATCGAAGTGGGCGGTAAGAAAGACTATGGGTTACTAATGATTACCGCGCAATATGTGATTTACAAACGCGGCGGATTTGGCGATTGGGCGCAGTTTGCGGAATTATTCGGGATGCCGTTTAGAATCGGAAAATACAATATGTTCGATGATTTGTCGCGCAAAAAATTAGAGGACGGTCTCAAATCAATGGGCGGTGCAGGTTACGCAGTTATACCGGAAGGAACATCCCTCGAATTCCACCAAACAAACGGTACAGGACAGGCTGATATATTCAAGCTGTTAGTAGAAATGTGCAATGATGAGATGAGTAAAACTTTTGTAGGTCAAACAATGACAACTGATAACGGCTCATCCCGCAGCCAATCACAGGTTCACAAATCAGTGGAGGAGGAAATTAATATGTCGGATATGATTCGGATGGAGTACGTGCTTAACTGGCAATTCAAACCTAAGATACTTGCTATATCAGGCATTTCAGATTTAGAAAAAGGAAAGTTCCGTTTCCCCCAAACAATGAATCTGTCGCTTGACAAACGCTATCTAATAGATTCCGGGTTGAGTAAAATAATTCCGATGACTGAGGAGTACTTCTATCGCACCTACGGCATAGCCAAGCCCGCCGAAGGTGAAACCATTATTGAAATTCCCGATGTCAGTTCGAGCGTAGTCGAGAACCAATCATCACCGACACCGGTTGAAAAAAAAAAGTTAAAACTAAACCATAAACATAGCACTTGCTGTGTTGATGGTTACATCACTCTTTCCGTCAACTCTTCGGACCTGTCGCCTGAAGAAAACGATTTTATCAAATCAGTTTATGATGGTAATGGTAAAAAATACGACTACGAAACCTTTCAACAAAATACTACCAAGCTACGCGAAGGCTTGATACAGGGATTAATGGGCGGCTCTAAAGTGCCTATTGATTATGGTACTCCCGATAACATCGCTGCCACAATGATGGAGATAAACATCAATCGTTTTGGTTTCGATAAAAACTTAGCGCAGATATACCAGTTAAATCAGGCATTGAAACAAACCGGTACATTTTCTGAATTTAAAAAACAAGCCGCCCAGGTACTCGGTAATTTCAATAAAAATTTTCTTCAGACAGAATACGACACTGCTATTGCTGTCGGACAAAACGCATCCGCCTGGAACGCGCAAATACGCGATAAAAAAGACTTCCCTTATGTAAAATATATTACAGCCGGTGATGATAGAGTTCGTCCGCCACACGCCGCTTTAGATGGTAAAATATTTAATCTCAATGATTCCTCTTGGACAGCTATCTATCCTCCAAACGGTTGGAACTGCCGTTGCGAAATGATTTCTATTAACGACACAGGCAAACAATTAATCAGCACAGGTGATGATGCTAAACAAGCGTTGGGCGATGAATGGGCGAAAATGCAAAAGGCTGGATTCGCTGTAAACAGAGGCGAACTGAATGAAGTGTTCGATTTGAATAAAGCGTATGTAAAACAATTGCCGGCAACGGAAAGAATTAAGTCTTTAAACAATCTTACATACAAAGATGCTGGATTGAAAGCGTGGAAAGAAATAACCGGATTAAGCCCTATTCCTATTGATGCAAGTGCGACACGCGAAAGCTTATTGAATAATTTTGACAAGCAAAAAACAACTTTTAAAGTAGGAAATAATGACAGAACTGTTAATCTGTTTACCGATTACAATAATAGAAAGATAGCTATTACAAAGAGTAACCTCAATTCACATATTAAGGGAAAGTACTCTGATGAAAAACGCTATGAATTTTATCACAATGTCCCTGATGTATTGGCTAAACCTGATGAGGTGTACTTTTTAACAGAAGACGGCAAACAACCAACTTATCGTTTTATTAAATTTTACAGCGATGAAATATTGGTGGTAAATGTTGCCTTATTTGATGATATAAATACTCTTGAAATTAAAACGTGGTACGTATCAAATAAAGGAGATGATGTGAGAGCGGGAGTTTTACTAAAAAATAAAAAAGAGTTAAAATAATCCTCCGGTTCTCCCGGACTATTAGCATATCATCATACGGAGTATGAAGCGTTGGCTTATTGACAAGGACTAATCTAACTCTCAAAACAAAATTAATACAGTTTAATTCAAAATCCAAATAATTATGAAAAAAAGATTTCAAAAATTTCTATGCAAAATAAATGTGTAAACTTATCCTTATATGCGGCACTTGACACATCAACCTTTATAACATTTGGCATCATGATGATGGAGTCGATTAGACTCGCTTCAATTGTAACCGAGGAACGTTTTTGAGAATATGCTATGCCCGAAAGCATTACAAAAAATAAAATAAGATTGTTTTTCATTTGCTTGTTTATTAGGTGAGCAAATGTTCAAAATTATTTTCGCAAAAAAATATGATAGTCATCACTTTTTGCATTTCCGTCAAAAGCGATTCTATTATCAACCAATCACCAAGTTAATCGCTTCAACCGTTTGCGCTCGCTCTTTGGCGGCGCTGATGTAATACGTAATTTTATTGCTTTCTCAGTTGAATGAGTTGGGGATTAGTTTGAAGAAGTAATAAACAGGTATTGTTAATTATGTATAGTTCTTTATATTTTTAGTGATTAAAGTTTTTTGTACCATAGGGTTAACAATGGTTTACATATAAGGTTTGCAAAGATTTACATTAGGATTGCTATACCATATTAACAATGCCGAAAAAAATTATTCTTTAATATTCGCCATAAAAAATTCGCGATTCATACGCGCAATATTTCCCAATGAAATTCCTTTCGGACATTCCACTTCGCAAGCACCCGTATTGGTGCAGTTACCAAAGCCTTCCGCATCCATTTGTGCAACCATATTTTTAGCGCGAGCAATGCCTTCAACTTGTCCTTGCGGAAGTAAAGCTAATTGTGAAATTTTAGCGGCAACGAATAACATCGCTGAAGAATTTTTACAAGTGGCGACGCATGCACCGCAACCTATACATGCGGCAGCGCTAAAAGCCGCGTCAGCATCTGGTTTTGGGATAGGTATATTATTTGCATCTTGTGCATTGCCTGTATTTACTGATATAAAACCACCCTTCGCAATAATTCTATCGAATGCTGAACGGTCAACTGTTAAATCTTTTATCACCGGAAATGCAGCGGCACGCCAAGGTTCTACAACAATGGTGTCGCCATCTTTAAATGAGCGCATGTGCAATTGACAAGTGGTTACGCCTTTCTTCGGTCCGTGAGGTTGTCCATTGATAAACATGCTGCACATACCACAAATACCTTCTCGGCAATCGTGATCAAACGCAATTGATTCTTCTCCTTTAGATATCAACTGCTCGTTCAATACATCAAACATTTCAAGAAATGACATATCCGGAGATATATCGCTTACTTTATAATCAACAATCTGACCTTTGTCGCTTGCATTTTTTTGACGCCAAACTTTTAGCGTTAAATTCATATTTCCGTGACTCATATTTTTATTTATTAGTGAATAGCGAATAGGCAATAGTTAATAGCCAATAGCGAATAGGCAATAGGGATTAGCGCTACGCCTATTCGCTATTGCCTATTCACTATTCGCTATATTAATTTTTTGTTGCATACTTTTAATTAAACCTTGAAGAATTTTTCCTGTTTCTTCTATTTTATTTGAAATCAATTCAAAGTTTTTATCGTTAACATAATTAAGATTTTTTGAAATCAACATTAATGTTTCTACTTCCATTAATGAACCTCTTGAAATTCTTAAAAATTGCAAATAATTTTTTGAAGATTCTCTTCCCCAACCTTCTGCAATATTAGTGGGGACGGATACAACAGCACGATTCAGTTGACTAACTACCCCAAATTTCTCATCGTTAGGAAAGTTTCTAGTTAAAGAATAAATTGTTGTAACCAAATCAATAGCTTTTTGCCAAACAATTAAATCTTTGTAAGAATTTATTTTGTTATATATTTTAGTTTCCATCTTATATTCACTAACGCTCCCTATTGCCTATTCGCTATTGGCTATTAACTATTTGTAACTCCTTGCAGCAATTTTTATCGCCTCAAATTTCAATTCTTCTTTATGTAATTCATACGTGTAATCGCCTTTGTTTTCCCATGCAGCCACATAAGCGAATTCGTCATCTTTACGCAACGCTTCGCCTTCTTCGGTTTGTGATTCTTCACGGAAGTGCCCGCCACAAGATTCTGTTCTGTGTAAAGCATCAATGCACATTAATTCGCCAAGTTCAATGAAATCAGCAACTCTGCCTGCTTTTTCCAACTCAGGATTAAACTCATTCGCTGTTCCTAAAACACGAACATCTTTCCAAAACTCTTCACGCAATAGTTTTATTTCCTGAATAGCTTCCTTTAATCCTTTCTCGTTACGAGCCATTCCACATTTATCCCACATAATTTTTCCTAAATGTTTATGGAAATGGTCAACTGATTTTGTCCCTTTAATAGCGAATAATTTATCAATGATTGCTTGCACACTTTTTTCAGCTGCAACAAATGCTTCATGGTCAGTCGATATAGCTTTAACACTAATTTCTTTAGCTAAATAAGCACCGATAGTATATGGTATTACAAAATATCCATCTGCTAAACCCTGCATCAATGCAGATGCTCCAAGACGGTTAGCACCGTGGTCGGAAAAATTAGCTTCACCCAAACAATATAATCCGGGAACGGTTGTCATCAAATTATAATCTACCCATAAACCGCCCATTGTATAATGTACCGCAGGGTATATTCGCATTGGTAATTCATAAGGATTTTCTCCGGTAATTTGTTCATACATCTCAAACAAGTTACCATATTTTTCTTCAATTACTTCTTTACCATAAGTTTTTAATTGTTCGGGTGTTGGGTTGTGCACGCCTGATTTAACAGCTTGTGTATGACCATAGCGAGCAATAGCAGATTTAAAATCCAAGTACACCGCCATTTTTGAAGTGCCTACTCCGAAACCTGCATCACAACGCTCTTTCGCGGCACGAGAAGCGACATCGCGAGGAACAAGATTTCCAAACGCCGGATATCTGCGTTCTAAATAATAATCTCTTTCTTCTTCAGGAATTTCGTTTGCTTTGCGGGTATCTCCTTGTTTTTTAGGAACCCAGATACGTCCATCATTCCGAAGTGATTCACTCATCAATGTTAATTTTGATTGGTGGTCACCGGAAACAGGAATGCAAGTTGGATGAATTTGTGTATAACAAGGATTACCAAAGAATGCTCCTTTTTTAGTTGCTTTCCAAGCCGCAGTAACATTGCTTCCCATGGCATTGGTTGATAAATAAAATACGTTACCATATCCGCCGGTGCATAATAAAACTGCGTGTCCAAAATGACGTTCTAATTTACCGGAAACTAAATCACGGGCAATGATGCCACGCGCTTTGCCTTCAATAGTAACTACTTCCAGCATTTCGTGGCGGGAAAACATTTCAACAGTTCCTAAACCAACCTGACGTTGTAAACCGCTGTATGCTCCCAGCAATAATTGTTGTCCTGTTTGTCCGGCAGCGTAGAATGTGCGTTGTACCTGCGTTCCGCCGAATGAACGATTGCTCAACATGCCGCCATATTCGCGTGCCAAAGGAACACCCATTGCAACACATTGGTCAATAATATTAGCGCTGACAGATGCTAAACGATAAACATTTCCTTCCCTTGCCCTGTAATCGCCACCTTTAATGGTATCGTAAAATAAACGATAGGTGCTATCACCATCGTTCTGATAATTTTTCGCTGCGTTAATACCTCCCTGAGCGGCAATGGAATGTGCTCTTCGTGGAGAATCCTGAAAACAAAATACTTTTACTTTGTATCCCATTTCGGCTAAAGAAGAGGCTGCCGAAGCTCCTGCAAGTCCCGAACCAACCACAATAATTTCTAAATTTCTTTTGTTAGCCGGATTAACAAGTGCAACAGAGGATTTATATTTATCCCATTTTTGTTCTAAATTTCCTTCAGGTATTTTTGAATCTAATTTTGACATATCTTAAAATTCTATTTATTAGCAATTATTTTATTAAACCTAAAAAAATTGAAATCGGCATTGCAGCAAAAATGGCTGAAATAATGATGGAGAACCATAATCCAAACGATTTGACAATTGGAGTATATTTTGGGTGATTCCAACCCAATGTTTGAAATGCTGATTGAAAACCATGCATTAAGTGATATGCTAATGAACCAACCCCTAAAAGGTAAATTAGAATAATAAGAGGTTCTTTAAATTCTTCCAACATCACAGCATATAAATTTTCATTGCCGTTAGCATCTACTCCTGGAAGACCTGTAAAGCGTGACTTTACCCAGAAGTTAGCAAGGTGAACAACTAAAAAGATTAATAATAAACTGCCTAAAATTCCCATGGAGCGGGAATACCATGTGCTGTTGGCGGCACCGTTTTGCACTGCATATTTTATCGGGCGGGCTTTATTATTGTGCATCGTTAAAATCAGAGCCTGAACCGCGTGTAAAATCAAACCGGCAAATAATACTATTTCCATAATGCGGATGATAGGATTTTTTGCCATAAACTTTGCACCTTCATTAAAAAGTAACCCTCCATCATTGGCAAATATGAAAGAGTTGATTAAACAATGTACAACCAAAAAAGAAATTAAAAACAAACCGGTGAGGCTCATTATTAATTTTTTTCCAAGCGATGATTGTAGGAAATTTGATGAGGTAGTAGTACAGATCGGAAGAGCACACGT
>ODAK010005980.1_pt1 | contig 12301 bp, 10 predicted proteins | sample 1539591 | NCBI WGS metagenome assembly ODAK01 (sample SAMEA3539303, study PRJEB22396) | soil metagenome | biome: tundra; feature: field; material: soil | place: USA | collected 2010-05 | depth 0.15 m | reverse complement strand
GTGGAAGCGGTTCCAAAGGTGTTCTGACTCATCGGTGATTCCAATATATCCAACGGCTTTGGGCGGCTCCGCCGGTACACCCGGCTTCGGCCGCGTTTTCCCGCTGCGGCCTTGACTCCGGCCTCACCGCCTTATAAAATTCGTCATGATTGTCGCGTCCGCGCGCGCCGGGCTTTCTGTTTCGCTGCCCCGTGTGCCGCCGCTGCAGCCCGCTCTGAAGGAGAGTTCCATGAAACAGAAACTCGCATTTTCGCTCGCCGCCGTCTTGCTGGGCGCCGCCCTGCCTGCGCTCGCCCATCATTCTTTTTCTGCTGAGTACGACAACAACAAGCCCATCACGCTAAAGGGTAAGGTCACCAAGGTCGAGTGGGCCAATCCCCACATCTATTACTATCTGGACGTGACCGACGCCAAAGGTGCGACGAAGAATTATGCCATCGAAGGCGGCGCTCCCAACGGCCTCTACCGCCAGGGCTGGCGCAAGGATTCTCTGAAGATCGGCGATGTCATCACCGTAGACGGCTATCAGGCCAAAGATGGCACCGACCATGTGAACGGCCGCTCTGTCATCACCGCCGAAGGCAAGAAAATCTTCGCCGGTTCCGACGACGGCGGCCCCAATTCCAACTATCGCTAGTCGGGATTCAGAAAAACGAAAAGGTGACCCTATGCGTTATTCGCTTTACCTTCTTTCCTGCGCCCTCATCGGCGGCGCTCTCCCCGCCCTGGCCCAGTCCAAAACGCCGGATCTTTCCGGCATGTGGGATGGCGCCCACCCTACCGGGGACATCGCCCGCGCCCTGCCGAAAGGCGAGAAAATTCCCTTCACCCCGCTCGGCCTCGAGAAATACAAGAACGTCGACATGGCCACCAATCCCAATGGCCAGTGCCTGCCCCCCGGCCCTTCGCGCTCGGTCACCGGACCTTCCCCGTTCCAGATCGTGCAAAGCCCCGACATCGTCGCCATCCTGTTTGAAAACCATTTCGACTTCCGCATGATCTATATCAACGGCAAACATCCCGCTGATGTGGCCGACTATCCCACCTTCATGGGCCATTCCATCGGTAAGTGGGAAGGCGACACGCTGGTCGTGGATACGGTCGGCATGAATGACCGCACCTGGCTCGACAGCAACGGCCTCCAGCACAGCGAGAAGCTACACCTGACCGAGAAGTTCAGTAAGAAAGGCAACGACAGTATCCACTACGCTGTCACCTACGAGGACCCTGTTTACTTCACCAAACCCTGGACCTTCGATCTCGAAGTGGTGCGTCAGAAGAAGGACGACCGCCTCCTTGAGTACGTCTGCGAAGAGAACGAAAAAGACTTCAAGACGCTCAAGCCCACCTCTCGCAAAGTCGGCGAGTAAATTCCGAACCCAGTCTGTTCACGCTGCCGCCTCGTCGCGGCAGCGTTTTTTTTGCTCGATCGATCGCCACCGTTTCCGCTTGGTAATTATCCCTGTCGTTCAACCCGTCGAGGAACCCCATAAACCTGGGTTCGCTTTTAACGGTCGGGGGTTCGGACCAGATAGGGAACTGAGTCCAGTCCGGGTTGGGAGACTTCAGGTTGGCCAGAGACCAGACAGCGTGATCGAGAGCCGACCTCAAATTTTGGAGGGCATCAGATGCGATCAAAAAGATGTAGACAGGGGGATGATTAACCTCGACTCGATTGCAAACGACATCCTTTTCAGGCTCATCGCAGGAGCTTATGGTGTAGGGTTTCAGTTCCCCATCCGGGGGAGAAATATGCCGCGCAACTGCTTCATTAAGCGCATCAAGTGAAGCTTTGCCCGCTTTCGCTGCGGCGGCGGCCGCCATCTCCGGGACCAGCGTCACGATGGCGTTCACCTTCGGGTTGACGCGCTCGATCTGTTTCAGATGTGCGGCCAGCGCTTCCCGCGCCGACAGCTTTTTTGTGCGAATCAGCCGGGCCATCTCAACCGCGCTGATAAAACAAACAGATGGAGCAGCGGGCCTGCGCCTCCAAAGCACTCTGGAGAAGTGGCGCCGCAGCCACGCCCAGCAGGACCTCGCGGCGGGTTGGATGGTTCTCACTCATGGGTGTGAGCCTAGCAGGGGAAGCGCTTCTCAGCGCGGCCCCCCCGATTGCGCCCCGGGCCGGTATCTGATGTACTCTTTGGGAGGCTTGTTCCAATGACACTCCGCTTCTCTTTCGCCCTGGCCCTCTCCGTGACCGCAGCCTTCGCTGCCGACACCGCTCCCGCCACGTTTTCCAAAGACGTCCTCCCGATCCTGCAGCAAAACTGCCAAACCTGCCACCGCCCCGGCGAAATGGCGCCGATGTCTCTCCTCACATACACCGATTCACGTCCTTGGGCGAAAGCCATTAAGGCTGCCGTCGTCACGCAGAAGATGCCGCCGTGGTTCGCCGACTCCAATGTCGGCCACTTCCGCAACGAACGCCGCCTCAATGCGAAGGAAATCGCCACTCTTTCAGCGTGGGCCGACAACGGTGCGCCCGAAGGTAATCCGAAAGACGCTCCCGCGCCTGTGAAGTTCAACGACGGCTGGAATCTCAAGCCCGACATGATCGTCGAAATGCCCAATGATTTCCATGTCCCCGCCTCGGGAGCGATCGACTATCAATACATGCTGGTTAAGGGTAACTTCCCGGAGGATGTCTGGGTCACCGGCGCCGAGATGCGTGCAGGTAACTCGCGCGTCGTCCATCACGGCGAAGTTTGGGTTCGTCCCCCGCAATCTAAATGGATGCGCGATGCCGAGCCCGGAGTGGCCTACTCCAACGGCGAAATGCGCCGCAGTTCCACGGAAGGCAACGACATCATCGGTAAGTTCAACCCCGGCATCGGCGCGCAGGACTTCACCCTCGGCGGCGCCGCCAAACTCATACCCAAGGGCTCGGACCTGGTTTTCGAAATCCACTACACCTCCGTCGGCACGCCGCAGACCGACCGCACCAAAGTTGGCTTCGTTCTTTCGAAAACCCAGCCCAAATTGCGTTACGTCACCGGCTATGGCCCCTCGGCGAATAACTTAGTCATTCCCGCCGGTGATGGCAACGCCGAGGTGGTCAGCGAAATTACCGCCCAGGACGACGTGACACTTGCCTATGTCCAGCCCCACATGCATCTCCGCGGCAAGGACTATGAAGTTCGCGTGATTTACAGCTCCGGCGAATCGGAAACTGTCTTCCGCGGCAAGTTTGATTTCAACTGGCAGTTCGGCTACGAACTCTCGAAGCCCGTGCAGTTACACAAAGGCGATCGCCTGGTCGGCGTAGCCCATTTCGACAACTCTGCCAACAACGCGTTCAATCCCGATCCGACGAAGGAAATCGTCTGGGGCCCGCAGAACTGGGATGAAATGCAGAACTGCTTTATGGGCCTGCTGATCGACGTGAAAACCGATCCGGCGAAGATTTTCAAACCATCGGGACCGAGCGTGCAAAAGCGCGTACCGGGTCAGGCTGGTCCCACGCTCAGCGCCCTCGAGGTCGCGCCTCGCTAATCGGGCCCCTCACGCCTTCGCGGAATCGTGCAGGAACTTAACGAGCAGGGTGCTGACCTGCTCGGGTTGTTCCTGCTGTACCCAATGTCCGGCCCCATCCAGAAGATGGAAGCCCACCATATGCGTGCAGGCTGTGCTGCGCATCTTGTCGACGGCACCCGGCGTTTGATAGACGCCCCAATCGCTTTTTCCCGCGATGAACTGAGAAGGCACATCGATGGCCCGGCCAGAAAACGTGTGCATCTCCGCAATGCTTCTTGGATCGGAGCCCCTCCGCACGCGATAACCCTGCAGCGCGCCTGCGAAGCCAGTCCTGCCGTATTCGCTCGCGTACACATCAACCTCGGCTTCGGTCAGCCATTTGCATTTCGCGATGTAATCCGCCGGCGGCATGAACGACGCTGCGGTTGCCGCCATACCCTTGTCCTTCTCCATCACGTAATAGTTGGGAATCTGCGCCATCTCCCCGGCGGTGCGCGCCTTAAGAGGATGCGGGTTGTTCCCCTTATTGTCGGCGCTTTTGCTGAAATAATAAGCGCGGAAGAACGCGTGCAGGCCTTGCGGCGCATGCAGCATATCGTCGTTGGCACCGCGTGTGCGCTGATAGTTTTGATAATATTTCCGCGGCGGATGAAGCTTCGCAAGCTCGGCATCCAGCTCATCGTCCGTGATTGCCGGGCGCGGCAGCGGCGCTCCATTTGCGGTATCGAAAGGCAGCGCAGGCGCGCCTTCGAACGGCGAGCTCATGATGGTGACCGAACGGAAAATATCCGGCCGGATGAGGGCGGCCCAGGAGGCAACCGGAGCCCCGGCATCGTGTCCCACCACCATCGCTACCGAGCGGTGACCAAGAGCGTAGACCAGGCCGATGGCGTCCCGCGTCATATTGAGGATGCGAAACGGATCCGGATCGGCGTCGTAAGAATCGTCCCAGCCGAGGGTGCGGCCGTAGCCTCGCTGATCCGGGGCAATCACGTGATAGCCGGCGGCTGCCAGAGACGGCATCACTTTGCGCCAACTGTAGGCGAGTTCCGGGAAGCCATGCAGCAGCAGGACCGCCGGACGGCCTGGTGTCTCGTAACCTGCCTCCAGGATATGCACTGTCATGCCATTCACGCTGGCAATCTGGCGCGAGCGGATGCCTGAAGGCAAAGTTCCGTTGCCGTAAGGCGGCAGTGTAGAAAAATCGGTACGCACGATAGCGGCACGCACGGCAGTACCTTGAGCGATAGCCATCCCGGCGAGTCCCGCCGTCGTCGTCCCGAGAAAGACGCGCCGCGAGCGGTTCGTGATCGTCTCGACTCTTGCCTTTTCAGCCATGGCACACTCCCGCGGTCAATGATGCGTCATCATAATCGCTGAGAGTGCGGCCTGTGTCAAGAGCGGTTTGAGCGCCGCCTACAACCCGGTTGTGGGCAGTGGCGTCGGATAAGCCCGGAGTCTGGCGAGGCCGGCCACGAGCTGCTCCAGTTCCGTCTCGCGCTGCGAATAGTTGGTGTGCATCAAACGAACGGCATCGGCTTGCCGGTCGAGCCGCTCCACCAGCGCGTCCACCCTGGAAGAGTGCGAATTGAGGGTCGATTTGACGGCTGCAATATCTTCCTGCTGAACGCCAAGGTCCCTGCAGAGGCTGTCGACCTGCTGCGAAACCGACTTGGACGACGCTCGCGTCTCGCTCTGCAGCGCCGCCAGATCCGTCGCCTGTCGCGCGTCGGATTCCTGCAGAGCCGTCACGGTCACCGTAATCCGTTCGGAGACAGAGCCGGAGAACGCCTTGGTTTCCGTGCGTAAAGCTTCCAGCTCAGATGCATGCCTGGCATCCGATTCCTGCAACGAGGCTGTGGAGATATCGATACGCTGCGTCACGGATGCCGAGAATTCCTTCGCCTCGGTGCGCAGGGCTTCCAGCTCCACCGCCTGGCGGGCATCGGTTTCCTGCAGCTTTGCTCCGGCCACCGTAAGTTGCTGCAGCTGGTCCTGCACCACAACGTTGGCAGCCCGCTGCTCCCCGACAAATCTGGTGAGTTCCTGCAGGCTGATATGAAGCGTGTCGAGCCGGCGTTCGACTGTATCTCCCACCTTGCGCGTTTCGCTCGCGATGTGATGCTCCAGCTCTTTCATCGCCACCACCAGCCCTCTGGCGATGCCAAAAGCGATCTTGTCCACCAGCGGCGCAAGCGCGAAGTCATCGGCCGCTTCCGCCGGCTCCGCCCGCTCGGTGACGCGCTTACCGGCAGCCTGACCATGGTCCATTTTCTGGATAACGAATTTTTCTTCTTCGAGCCTCGGCTCCGTCGCGATGTGTGTTCCGTTTGTTGCCATGTCTAAAATCCTCTTCTGTGTTCCGTCACACCAAAAACTGTTCCGCCAGCTCGATATTGCCCCGCAGTGCGGTTTGCCAGGCGGCTTGTGCTTCCTCGTGTTTCCCCAATGTCATCAGGGCGTGACCAAGATTCAGCAGGGCCTGGGGAAAGCCGGGCTGGATGGCCAGCGCCTGCCGGTAACATCGGATCGCTTCCGCTGCGCGCCCGCGCTTTTGCAGAAGCAGCGCCATGTTATACAGCAACTCGCTGGTCGGTTCACCCAGTTCCAGTAGTTGCTTGTGCAGCGTGAGCGCCTGTTCATAGTCCTGCTGGTGCAGAGCGATCGATGCCAGGCAGCGCAGCGCCTCTCCCCGTCCCGACGGCGCGCGCAGACACTGGCGGAAAGTCTCTTTCGCCAGCTCGATGTTGCGCATCTTCCAGTGCGCGATTCCAATGTTCAACAAAGCCTCGGGGCATTTTCCCGGCAGCGCAAGACAAGCCCCCAATGCATGGAGGCACGCAGCATAATCAGCAAGCTGCAGCCTCACATAGCCGAGCCGGAACCAGGCATCCTGCGCCCCGGGGTGGTGCTCAACCAGGCGCGCATAGAGATTGGCTGCCTGCTGCAGTTCCTTACGGCTTTCGTACAGCAGCGCGAGATTCCAGAGCGCCACCCTCAGCGTGGGGGCCAGCTTCAGCGCCTTTTCGTAAGCCTCCCGCGCCGGTTCCCATCGCTCGATTTCGTGTAGAACCGTTCCCAGGCTCAGGAATGCTTCCGCCGATTGTGGATCGATGGCGGCAGCCCGCGCATACGCTTCAGCCGCTTTGTCATACCGACTCAGTTTCTGCAGCGCAACGCCATAATTGAACCAACCTGCGAAATGGGCGGGGTGGGCCTCGACCAGCGCTGCACAGAATCGAAAAGCAGCATCGAAGTCGCGTCTCGCAAACGCAGCCAGGGCGGCCCCCTCCAGCGCGGCCAACGAAGCGGGCTGAACCTCGAGCAACCTGCCGGAACATTGCTCGAGCAGTTGGTAATCGCCGTGGCTGATCGCCAGAGCAATGGCATTGCCCAGCAATTCCTCCGATCTGGCATCGCGCGACAAGAGCCGCTGGTACGCTTCCCTTGCCTCCTGGTGACGGCCAATCATGTGCAACGCGATAGCCTGGCCCCGCAGCGCGGCTTCGCGAAAAGGCTGCCGTTCCAGGCATCTTTCAAAGGCGGCCAGGGCCTCCTCGGGACGTTCCAGATGGAGTTGTGAGATCCCCAGGCCGAGATGTGCTCCCGCCCGGCGCGAATCAAGTTCGATCGCTTTCTGAAAAGCCGCCGCCGCATCGGGCCAGGCGTTCAGGCGTTCGAAGCAAACCCCCAGGTTATAGTGCGTGGTCGCATCGTCGCGATCGATGCGCAGCGCCTCTTCGTAGGTGCCCGCGGCTGCCGCAAAGCTCCTCAGCTCAAATTGCAGATGGCCGATTGCGCCGCACAGCTTCGCCGAATGGTGGCCTGCATCGCGCGCCTGGCAGAGCTCCGCCAGCGCCTCTTCCTTCTTCCCGGCAATCTCGAATGATGCCGCCGTGATCATTGACTCCGCCAGCGATGAAATCATTGGTATCCCTGCTTGCGGCAAATGGTCCGCGGATCCCACCCCAAAGGCGTTAGATCGCTCTGCGGAAACGCGCCAGGGCCAGCTGGCCTGAGTACGTCGCTCATACCATCCAAGGCAGCGGGACGATTTGGCGGTGCGCTGTCTGCGCGCAGAAAATCCGGTGCAGGAATGCGGTAGTGACGTTCGATGGCCAGACCTGTCCACGCCGGAATCGAAGGCGCTTGTTCCGATTGCAGCCATAAAGCCGCATGTATCAGCCACATTGGCGCGTCAATTGGCTCGATCCCGCCGGTGATGAAACTTGCCTCCATCGGCTCCGGCGCGGTCTGCACACCGGAGTCAACGGATCGCCCGGGCTTTGGCTTGTTCTTCCGGTTGGCCCCATGCGTACCGTTTCCCGCCGCCGGGGGCACGGCAGAAGTCAGACTTGAAAAATCCGCGTCGTTCATATCCGCAGAGTCCTCTTCACGGCGATGGCGAGTGAAGAAATGTCGTAGTGGGCTGCACTCTGCGGCGCAAAATCCCCGATCCACTGCCCGGCTCCGAAGGCTTCGACGAAAGCAGTGCGCTGATGAATCGCCGGCCCTACATTCTCGCCGAAGCTGCGCACCCGTTCCTCGATCTGCCGTCCGGCATCCGTGCGGCGATCGATTTTGGATGGCACGATCAGGCATTTCGGGGCTTCGCTGTTGCGCAGCGAGCGCGCCTTGCGAATCAAATCCACCACGGCTTGCGTGGCCGCGAGATCTACCCCGCTCGCCGTCACCGGCACAAGAACCAGGTCGGCGATTTTTCCCGCCGCCAGCGCTGCCGCCCCTACGTGAGCAGGCGCATCCAGCACCACGTAGCGTTCTTTCCTTGCTGCCACCGCGCGCATCAGGCGCTCACCATCTTCGTCGTTCTCGAGGGGCATAAACTCGCCCTGGACCGGCAGACGGCCATGGGACAACCATTGGCTGGCCGTCCCCTGTGAATCGTTATCCAGCAGCAGCACGGAGTCCCCGTTCCCGGCAAGTTCGCAGGCGAGGTTGATGGCAATGGTCGATTTCCCGCAGCCGCCTTTCAGGTTGAGCAGTGCAATAACCACGGCGGGTTCGCGCGGCGTATAGCGAACTGCACCGAACAAAAATCTTGTAAGTTGACCTGTGATCTGAGTTACTGGATTACCGGACACGTTATTTTGCATTGGCAAATGAAACCCGTATTGTTCTGGTCGTGGCGATCGGCTGGCCATTGAGGGTAGCGGCTTTGTATTTCCATTTCAGGACTGAGTTCCTTGCGGCCTCAGACAGAATCGGATCGCCGCTCAAAACTTTGGCGGTTTTTACCGTACCTTTCTCGTCGATGGTGGCTTCGATTTGCACTGTGCCGAAAATACGCCGCTGGCGCGCCACGTCGGGATACTCAGGCAATGCCCGCTCCACCAGTTGAGCCTCTTCCAGTTTGCTGACAGGTGCCGGCGGCTTGGGCGCGGCAGGCGGAACCGGGGGGGCTGCAGCACGGGGCGCCGCGGCCAGCGGTGGAACGGGAACATTATTCGGCCGGACCAGATCAGCCGACAGAGGCGCCAGCATTTCGGCGGAAACCACCGCGGTTTCCGGAGGCAACGGTATTTGACTCTGCGCCTGAACAGGCGTTTGCTTCGCGCCCGGCGGAACGAACGACTTTACGTACCGCGCGCGCGGTGTCGCGTCCTGCGTGCCCTCGCTGGCAGGAGCCGTGCTGGTAGTCGCGGATGGCTGACGCGCGGCGGGCGGCGGCGGCGGCGGTGCCGAAGGTTTCTGTTGTATTGCGGCAGGAGGCGCTGCCTTGACAACGGGACTGGCAACCGCAGGCGTGACAGGAGGCGGCGGTACGACGGCCTGCAGCGGTTTCGGTGCCACCGGCACCGACGGTTTGGTTACCGGTGCCTCACCGTGGCTGAGTTTCCAGCCCAACCCCGCCGAGATTAACACCAGCACTGCGGTCCCGGCGATCGCTGTCCGCCTGGCGCCCGGAGAAATGCGTATTCGAACCGTTCGTCCTTCTACCGGGCTCGCCTCGGGCTTCAGCCGAAGCGCACCAAATGAGGGCGGGGCTATGTGCAGTTGCTGAGGCTCGCGGTTTTCTTCTTGTTGTTCTGCCTCGGGAGCCACCGTGATCCTGGGGGCCCGGTCCAGTGCGGCCTGGGCTGCCAGCAGGTCTCTTTCCAGTATGGGATTGCCCGGAAAAAGCGAGTGCAGGTTTCTCAGCAGATCGGCTGCCTGAGCGAACTGCTGCTGCTGCATCAGCTTCAGGGCTTTTTCACGGCCGCGCTCAAAAAAGTTCTCTTCTTCGGTAACGGCCTTCGCCTGTCTCACGGCCTGCAGCAGCGCCTGAGCCTCCGGACGGTCCTGGGACACCAATCCCGCCAGTACGCGTTCGGCCTCCGCCAACTGGCGGCGTCCAAACAGGAGCTGGGCGCTTCGAAATTCCTCGCGATAATGTCTCTCGGATTTCAGTTCCCTGCTTAAGGCTTCGAGCGCGGCTTCCTGCCCCAGCGATTCCAGGCCCCTGCGAAGGATCTGCTCTGCGTGATCCGGTTCGCCATCCGCCAGGCACTGCCGTACCTCGGCCACAATGGCTTCGCACTCGGCGTGTCTTAAGCCTGCCTCCACCTCGCGCCGCAGTGGTGTCAATTCCGGCACACCGGGGAATTCCGCCTGCGTACTCTCGAGCAACGCCAGTGCCTGCTTCCAGGACGTGGCAGCAATCTTCTGCCCGATCAGTTCCAGACGACGCGCCAGCCTGTTCTGGCGTTCCTGATCGGCCAGCCGGTCCCGCACACGCCGCGCCGCTCCGGTCAACTCTTCGGATGCCGAGAAAGACTGCAGTGCCTCTTCGACGGTAGTCAGGGCCACCTGCCACTGTTGCAGTTCTTCCAGTGCCGCCACCCGGCCCAGTGCTGCCTGCACATGGCGGTCCTGCTCCCATTGCGGCAGCAAGGCTTCGATTTCCCGCAGCCGAGCCGCCAGCGCCGGTTGATCCGGCAAGTCAGCCGCCTTTTCTTTCAGGAAATGAGCTGCCAGATCGAGGCGGTTCTGCTTGACCAGCCATTGCGCCTCCTCAAGCGCCGTTCGAACTGTAGCCGCCGATTGGAAAGCTCTCTGCCGCGCCTCCACATCGTGACGCCGCGTGAGGAGCGCAGGGTCGTCCGGATACGCGACCAGGCTGGCATCCAGAACCTGGACGGCTTTCTCGAATTGGCCTTCCCTGAGGAGTTCTTCGCACTCGGCAGCAGCGCGCGCGATTACGTTAGCCCGATCCAGAGCTTCCTGCACTTCGGCGAGAAGACCCGCCATCTGGGCCTGATCCGGCAACTCGCCGCCGGACGAGTTCAAACGAGTGATCGCCTCGCGCAGGAGAGAGAGCGGATTATCGCGCCCTGCAACCGGCGTGGCAATGCGCATTTCTGGATCGGCAGCCGGGATAGTCGCGCTTTCCAGGTCACGAACCTGGGGAACTACGCTCATTGGGAGTTAGTAGTTTGTAGCAGGCCGGGGAACTCTATGTCCATGGATAACCGGCATCGATTTGCACGTTTTCCACAGATTTGGAGAGGTGTGAAATGTACCAATTGCAGAATTTGAACTGTTCAAAGAATGTGTATAAAACAAGGACGCCATTGTTTGTTGGATGCTGGCACAGGGTCAAGGGGCTTTTGATGTGTCTCCGGTGGTCATTCTCTCAGGTAAGTCCCGAGCCAGCGGCAACCGGCTGGTCAACTGCTTTAAACTCAAGGCGGAACCTGGCCCCTTGCTTGCTTACGAGAGCAACGCCGCAGAAGACGTTCACGCGCCCGCATTTTTTAGCCAGTTCACCAGCCCATGGAATTCTTTAACAAAACCAACCCGACGAAAGCTTTTGGATGGCCGGGCATCGAGCCCCGCTGGACGCACGGCGGAAAAGACGGGGTCGGAACTGCGTACGCCGCTTCCAGCCGCATCTGGTTTACCTGTTGGAACGGCATTCTCACAGAGGTCTACTACCCGACCGTGGATCGGCCACAGCTTCGGGATCTTCAATATCTCGTCACCGACGGCAAGAGCTTCTTCCATGAAGAAAAGCGTCATCTTCACACTCGTTTGGAAGGCCTGTCGAATCATGCTCCGGGTTACCGGTGTACGAATTCAGATCCGGACGGGCGGTATGCCATTGTCAAAGAAATCATCACCGATCCGCATCTGTCCTGCGTTCTGCAATACACCCGGCTGACGGGCGACGAGTCGTTTGTTTCGGGGTTGCGGATGTACGCCTTGTGTGCCCCCCATCTCGAGGTCGGTGGCTGGGGCAACAACGGTTGTGTCGTTGAGGTAGTGGGACGGACGATTCTGATTGCGGAACGAAAAGGAACATGGCTGGCGCTGGCCGCTACCGTCCCGTTCTCCCGTGTTTCCTGCGGTTACGTCGGCAAGAGTGACGGATGGACTGACCTCGCCGGCAACTTTCAGATGGACTGGGAATTCGACTCCGCCCCTGACGGCAATATCGCGCTCACCGGGGAACTGGACCTTACTGCAACCCGTGAATTCACCCTTGGCCTGGCTTTCGGCAAGAGCCAGCACCACGCCATCTCGACGTTGCTTCAGTCGCTGAGTACCCCTTTCGCCGAGCACAGGGAGCGGTATGCGGACCAGTGGGTGAGATCGAGTGCAAATCTTCTCCCGTTGGAAAAGACCGCGTGCGACGGAGGCAACTTGTATCGCACCAGCTTCAATTTGCTGCGGGCCCATGAGGATAAGTCGTATCCCGGGGCATTGATCGCTTCGTTGTCCATTCCCTGGGGAGAAGCCGTGGGCGACGAAAATCAGGGCGGCTACCACCTGGTATGGACGCGCGACCTCGTTAACAGCGCGAATGCCATGCTGGCCGCCGGAG
>ODAK010005979.1_pt1 | contig 12302 bp, 12 predicted proteins | sample 1539591 | NCBI WGS metagenome assembly ODAK01 (sample SAMEA3539303, study PRJEB22396) | soil metagenome | biome: tundra; feature: field; material: soil | place: USA | collected 2010-05 | depth 0.15 m | reverse complement strand
TCCCTGGGAACACGGGCGCTTCACGCTGGGCTTTGGTCCCAGCTACGTATTCAGGCTCGAGGGCGGCACCCGCGAGCGATTCTGGTTCCAAGGCTCCTATTTTCAGGTCGCGCCCGCGGACTATCCCTACTGCGCCGACTGGATCTGGACGAGCGACGACATCGTGATCTACGCCGATCCGGATCACGACGGCTGGTACCTGGCGTACAACGTCCGGTTCGGCACCTACGTGCACGTGCTGTACTTGGGGCCAAGTTAGCGTCAGCGATCCGGTGGCCCCGAAGTGACGGTCTAGAATGGTGAGCTATGGGTGACGACCAACACTTGAAGTCCTCCTACGAGCTGGCGATGGAGCGGTTGCGAAAGAGCGACGAGGCCGCGGGCGTCGAGCGACGGCCCGTGACCAAGGCGCAGAAGGCGGCGATCGCCGAGATCCGGAATTTCTACGAGGCGAAGCTTGCCGAGGTGGAGGTGCTCCACCAGGGGCGGATGCTGACGACGGTGGACCCGGCCGAGCGGGCCGCGCGCGACGAGGAATACCGCCGCGACCGCGAGCGGCTGACGAGCGAGCGGGACGCCAAGATCGAGAAAGCGCGTCAGTGACGCTCACCGAACGTCTTCGATTTCACGCCGGACGGACGCGGAACCGATTGGCGCCCGAGGCTGCGAGATGACTGACATCGCGCGCCGGGCGCTGCCCCGCGGCGCCGGCATCGGCCCCGCCCCCGCCCAAGACGGGCATGACGATACCGGAGTAGAATAGACACATCATGAAGAACTCGAACGTATGGCGCCGTTGATCCTGCTGGGCGTCGGCGGCGTCATCGCGATCGCGATGGGACTTTGGGCGCTCGTGCGTCGCTCGGGAGACGGCCGGGATGGTCCAGACCTCGGGACAATCAGCGGCCAGTGGATCGCGGAACGACGCGTCCACGAACGCGAGTCGTCGTCGGACCGCTAACCCGCATCCTCCAAATTACTCGACGCCGCGCGGCAGCCATCGGCCGATCGCCTTGCGGAGAGACCACCCGGGTGCGGTGTGCGCCGTGTCCGTAGCCGCGTCGGCGTCAGGAGCCGCGGCCTTGTCCGCGAATAGCGCGCGCTCAGGCGCGGGCGGTTCAGATGCGATGCGGCCAAGCGTGGCCTCGGCATCGGTCCACGCGGCACGGCGGGCGCGGGCCCAGCTCGCGGCGGTGTTGGCCGCCGCGCGGACAGCGGCGGCTCGATCGTGCACGCCGGCGCAGGCTGCAAATCGCGGACCCGACGCGCCGGCTCGTGCGGCCCACGGAAACGGTCCATCGTGCATCCGGTCCCTCGACAGAACTGATATCTCTGTTACGAAACCGTGCGGCGATCTGCATCGGATCGGCGCGCGGCGCTTGCCGGCGGCGTGGCGTTCAGATTGCACTTAGGAGGCGGAGCCCCGACGCACGCACCGGCCACAACAGACGATGACCACTGCCGCCTTCGCCCGAGCCGAGACCGGCGCGTCAGTCGCCGCGCTGCGGCGTCACGTCGCCGATCTCACGCGCGAGCTCGACGGCCTTCGCACCGCGCTCGACACCAAGCTCGCGACGCTCGAAGCGGCGCTCAAGAATCCCGGACAAGACGAGTCGCTCGAGACGCTCGTGATCGAGCTGGCGCGTGTCGCCACGGCTGAAGCCGAAGCGACGGCCGCGCGCGTGTGCCTGCAGGCGAAGCTCGCCGGCGAGGAGCTGGTGCAGACCGTCCGCGCCGAAGCGGAGCGGTCGGTTCAGGCCGAGCGCGCGACGGCCGGCACCGTCCGCGCGCAGCTCGACGAACGGCAGGCGGCGCTCGACGCCGCGTCCGAGAGCGCGGAAGCGCTCCAGCGCGACCTCGAAGCGCTGCACGGCGCGCTCGACGGAGAACGCGCGACGAGCGGCGCGCTGCGGCAGAATCTCGAGGAAGCCGGCCAGCGGATCTCGGTCATCGAGCGCGCCATGGAGGCGCAGGTCAGCGGCATCCGGCGCGAGCTCGAGGACGCACGCGACGCGGCCGCGCGCCAGATCAGCGGCCGCGAGCTCGAGGACGCACGCGACGCGGCCGCGCGCCAGATCAGCGGCCCCGACGCCGGGCGTCAGGAGGCGATCGCGCGCGCCGACGCGGCTGCTCGCGAGCGCGACACCCTTGCCGCGCAGCTGCAGGCGTCGCACGAAGCGGCCGACCAGCGGCTCGCCGTGCTCGAAGCGGCGCAGCGGCACCTCGAAGCGGCCGCGCGCCAGATCACCGAAGCCGAAGGCGCGCGCCAGGAAGCGCTCGCCCGCGCCGAGGCGGCCGTCCGCGATCGCGACGCGCTGGCCATCGAACGCGCCGAGATCGAGCGCGCGCTCAGGGAGACCGAGGTGTGCCTCGACACGGCGACGCACGATCGCGACGGGGCAAAGGCCGCCCTCGAAGACGCGCGCAAGACGGCGAAGGCGGATCTCGACGCCGCGCGCGACGCCGCGCGCGCGGCAATCGCCGAAACAGAAAAGCAGCGCGACGAGGCGGTTCAACTCGCGTCGCAAGCCGCCGCGGAAGCGGCCGCGCAAGCCGCTGCGCGGGCCGCCGCGGAAGCCGCCGCGCACGCCACGGCACGCGCCGCCGCCGAAGCCGCGGCCCAGGCGGCGGCGCAGTCGGCCGCCGCTCCAGAGTCGTCCACCGACGGCCCGCTGTATCCGAATCAGCCGGCTCGGCGCGCGAGCCGCTACGCCCTCCCCGATCACGTGCAGGTCGAGGTCGACGGCGGCCCGGCCGTCCTCGTGGACCTGTCGGCGACCGGCGCGCAGCTGTTGTCGCCGACCGCGTTGAAGCCGAATCGCCCCGTCAAGCTGACGCTGCCCGTCAATGGGAATCCCGTTCTCTGCAAGGGGAAAGTCGTCTGGGCGCGCCTCGAGCCGGCGTCCAAGTCTCGGCCGCTCGCCTATCGCGCCGGCGTCTGCTTCACCACCGCGGACGAGGCGGCCGTCGAAGCCTTTCTGGCGAGCGTGCAACACTAGCGCCCTGTCGCGATACACTCGGAGTTGCGATGTTCCGCACCATCCTGTGTGCCGCACTCGTCGTCCAGGCGGCCGCCACCTCGCCCGCGCCGAGCGTCCCCGTCCCCGCGCGGTACCGCGGCGGCGTGCTGCCGCCGATTCCGATTCGAGCGCTCGGCGGCGGCGAAGTGTTCCTGGAACTGTCGGTGAGCCGCGACAGCGTCATCACCGGCATCAAAGTGCTGCGGGCGACGCCGCCGTTCACCGATGCGCTGACCACGGCGGTTCACGGATGGCAGTTCATGCCGGCCGAACAAGACGTCGAGCCCGTGCCCGGAGCGCCGCCCGTGTCGCCCACGCCTCGCGAGCCGGCCGATTCGACCGTGCTCGTGGCGGGTCTGTTCCTGCCGCCCGCGCTGAACGCGCCGACGCTCGGCGAACCGCCGAGAGACGTGGCGGCGCCTTCGTCACCGGAGACGCCGTTCCCGCTCTCGACGCCGGTGCCGCTGTATCCGCCTCGGGCGCTGATGGGTGGGCTCGTGCTGGTCGAAGTGCGCGTCGCGCCGGGCGGCGATGTCGCGGAGGCCAAGGTGATGGCCTCGTGGCCTCCCTTCGACCAGCCCGCGCTCGACGCGGCGCTGCAGTGGAAATTCCGCCCGGGGCGCGTGCGCGGGCTCGCCGTCCCGAAGTTGGCCTACCTCGTGTTCGGGTTCTCCCAGCCGGTGACGTCTCGATAAGAGCGGACGGGATCCCTCGAAGCTGAATACGAACGGGCGCGTCCTTTCGTTTGCGTCACTCGAAAGGCTGTATCCTTTTGCCCATGCGCAATCATCTTTTTCGCCGCTGTGCGGCCGCTTTGGCGTGCACCAGTCTTCTGACGATCGCCGCCGTGTCCGCGGCCGGACGTTCGGCCCTCTTATCCGCCGAAGCCGGCGGGCCGCCGGTCGCCATCGATTTTCGCGCCGCGCTCGACGATGGGCGTCCCGTGCTCGACTTGAAGCGCGAGGACGTGACGCTGAAGGTCAACGGCAAGCCGCGCGAGATCCGATCGCTGCAGCTCGTGCAGTTCGGCGGGCCGGCGGCCATCACCGTCGGGCCGTCGATGCCGGTTCCGTACGGGAGCAACGTGGCCGCCGATGCCGGCCGCGAGGTCCTGTTCGCGATTGAGGATCAGTCGATTGTCGCCGGCAACGAGCAGCCAGTGAAAGATGCGGTGAAACAGATCGTGTCCGGGCTCTCGGCGAACGATCGCATCGGCCTCGTGCCGGTCACAACCACGGCGCCGAACCTGGCGCCGACCCGGGACCGCGACAGCGTCGCCGCCGCGGTAACGGGACTGGTCGGCCATGCGAACGCGACCGACGATGCGGTCTGCCGGACAAAAACCACACTCGCCGCGCTGAGCGATCGCTTCAAGAACACCTCGACCGGCGCGGCAACGACACTGGTCTTCTTTTCGTCGGGTCTGACGCCGCCGACCGGCGGCACGACCGCGATGCTGGGCCGCAGAACGGGCGCGGGCGCCGACACCTGCAGCGTGACGACGCAGGACTTTACCAATGTCGGGAACGCGGCGGTCGCGTCGAACCTGAACTTCTACGTCCTGTACGTGACGGGATCGGCGGTCACGACGTCGCGGACGTCGAGCGGCAACGACATGCTCACCGGCGTGCAGAGCCTCGCGGGGCAATCGGGCGCGCAGACGATCATGCTGAGCGGCAACAACGACGCGGCACTGCAGCGGATCCCGCGCGACACCTCGGCCTACTACGTCGCGACATTCGAGCCGGACGCGTCGGAGCGCACCGGCGCGGCGTCCCACGTCGAGCTGCGGGTCGGGCGCGACGGCGTCAAAGTGCGCGCGCGGTCCGAAGTCGCGGTCGCAAAATCCTCCGGTGCCATGACGACAAAAGACATGACCCGCGTCCTGACCGTGTTTCGCGATCTGCCGCTGCGCGCCACCGGCTACGTCAAGCGGAATCCTGGCGACGACAAGATGGTCCAGGTGCTCGCGATCGTCGAGCCCGCCGAGCCGTCGACCAAGCTGACGGCGGCGACGGTTGCGCTCTTCGACGAGAAGGGCAAGCTCGCGGCGCAGTTCACCGCGCAGCCGAGTGAATTGTCGTCCGGCAGCCTGCGGACGCCGTTGCCGGTGCCGCCCGGGATCTATCGCATGCGCGTCGCGGCGACCGACGCATCAGGCCGCGCCGGGACGGTGGACTATCCCGTGCACGCGGAATTGGCCGCCGCCGCTCCACTGAAATTAAGCAGCCTGATTCTCGGCACCACGGATCCACCGCCGTTCATGCCGCGCATGCTGTTCGGCCCGTCGCAGGCGCAGGCGATTGGCGTCCTCGAGATCAACGGCGTCGCCAAGGGCGCCGGCCTCGTGGTCTCGCTGGAACTCGCGGCGACGCCGGACGGTCCGGCCATGGGAACGGCCGAGACGACCGTCCAGGCGGGCGCCGTCGAGGATCAGCGTCTCGCGTTCGGCGGATTCCCGATCAGCTCGCTGGCGCCCGGCGACTACGTGATGCGCGCGCTCGTGTCCGTGAACGGCAAGTCCGCCGGCCGAGTGATCCAGACGCTGCGGAAGACCGCGCAATAGTCTATCGTTCGTCCGTCCGGCACAGCCCAGCCAAATCTTGTCCATGCGGTTGTCGTGGCACCCGGACGCCGACACCGCGGCCCTGAAAAACTCGGGATGAAACAGCATCCCGCCGAGCGAGCTCTGCCCGGCGGCCGACGTCCTCCATGGGAGCGCGAGTGGCATATCGTATACCGGTGAAGCAGATCGCGGTCCTTGCCGTTCACGGCGTCGGCGACCAGCAGCCCTTCGAAACGGCCCGCCGGATCGCCGATCTGCTGCAGGATCTCGATCGTTCCGGCCCGTCGGCGCCAGCCCGCCCGGCCTACCAGCCGTTCGAGGAGCACACGATTCGTTTCAGCGTGCGGCCGGTGGTCGTGCCGGTCGAAGGCACCTCGCCACCCGGCCAGCCGGCCATGCGCGGACCGTTTCACGCCTGGGTGACGCGCGCGTGGACCAAAGCCGCGGCCGATCCGGCGAGCGCTGTGAGTGATGACGGCCTGGCGCGCGAGTTCATGCGCGGGCAGCTCCGCGGTTACCGCGGCGAGGATCCGGAAGACACCTGCGAAAGCATCCGCCTCGAAGGCGCGCGCGGCGCCTCTGGCGGATCGGAGGCGCGCGACGTGCACGTCTATGAGCTGTACTGGGCCGATCTCTCGCGGCTCAAGGCGGGGCTCCTCAGCATCTTCACCGAGCTCTATCAGCTGCTGTTTCACCTCTCGTCGCTCGGCACGCACGTCGTCGACGCCGAAGCGCTGCATCATCGGACGCCGGCGTGGGATCGCTTCCGCCGCGCGCAGAGCGCGACGGCGATGATCCTCACGGTGCAGATTCCGATCCTCAATCTGCTGATGCTCGGCGTGGCGGCGATCGTGATGGGCCTGGTCGAGATCGGTCGCCTGACGGTCGCGTGGCAATTCGTGATCGCGTCGGCCGCGGTCGCGCTGGCCGTCTCGGCGGCGATCGGACGATCGCTGTGGGTGCGCGACGTCGGCGCGCGCACGTGGATCGCGCCGGTGTTTCTGTGGATCGCGATCGTGTCCGGCGCCGCGTATGTCGGACACCGGGGCTGCGGAGCAGACGAGACCGCGCATGTCCGTGCATGCGTGGCGATCGCGGCTGGGAGCCGGATGATCGAAAACGTCGTGCTCGTCGCGTTCGCGGCCGGCGTACTCGCGATGATCCTGCTCGCCTACGATCGCCGGCGTCCCGGCGCCGCGAAGTGGGCGCTTGCCACCGCCGCGGTGATGCTGCCCGCGGGATGGATCGGCGCGGCGGTCAGGAAGCCGCAGGCGGCGGTAGACGGCCTGGTCTTCGTGTGGGCGAGGACGTTCGAAGCGCTCTTCGGCGCGCTCACGATTGCGTGGACGGTCTTTTTCGTCTGTGCGATCGCGAGCTTCGTGCTGGGCACGTTGGCGGTCAACGGCATTGAAGATGTCGGCGACGCCGGTGATGATGCGGCGCGCGCGCTGGCCGTGCGCGGCCGCTGGACCGCGCGGCTGATGCTCAGCCTCCCGACCTTCGCCTTCATCGTCGTGACGCTCGTCGGGTGGAGTCTGCTGGCAATGGCGCTCAAGCCGCGCCTCGGCGCGATCCCATATGGGCCAATGCTCGGCTTCTTCATACAGGCGTCCACGCTCGGTGACTTCGCGGACGCGCTCGTGCAGAACCCGGCGACCGTCGCGCTGCCGCTCGTGCTCATTGCCGGCGGCGTCGCCGCGTTGCCGGCGATCTGGGGCATGGCGCCCGTGCTCTGGACCGAGCTGCGAACGCCTGAACCGCGCGACGCGCGGGACGCCGCCTACACGGCGCGCCTCGGCCGCTGGCTGACGCACGCCATCGCCGGCCTCAAGCTCTCGGGTATCGTCATGTACAGCGCCATGACGTTCGCGCTGCCGGTCGGTGCGCTGGTCGCGCTGCTGCAAACGCTCAAGTACCTGCCGCCGGACTTGTGGGGCGCCGCGCTCCCGCACATTCAGACGCTCGGCATGGCCGCGGGCGCGGCGTTCGCGTGGCTCTTCGCGATCCGCGGGCGCCTGAAACAGCTTGCGCTCGGCTTCCGCCCCGCCCTCGACATTCTGCTCGACGTCGACAACTGGATGCGTGAGCTTCCCGCGGATGCGAGCCCGAGGGCGCGGATCTCGGGCCGCTACGTGTCGCTGCTCCGCTACCTGGCCGCGCGGCGGTACGACGCGCTCGTGATCGTCGCGCACAGCCAGGGCACCGTGATCACCGCCGACCTGCTCCGCTTTCTTCGAGGCACTGCGGGCGACGACCCGCAGCTTGCCGGGCTCGGCGCGTTGCCGGTGTATTTCCTGACGATGGGTTGTCCGCTGCGCGATCTGTATGCCTTGAGGTTCCCGCGCCTTTATCATTGGGCCGCGTCACCCGATCCCGCGGGGCTCGGCGTCCGGCAGTGGACCAACGCGTACCGCAGCGGCGACTACATCGGCCGATCGTTGTGGCCGCACGAGCACGCGGACGACGCGTCTCGGGTCGAGTTCTGCATTGGCGCCGGCGCGCATACGCACTATTGGGACGGGACCGCTCCGATGATCGCCGACGCCCTGGATCGGTTGATCGCGCGGGCATGAAGTCGCTCGAGAATCTCGACGTCGATCGTCCCGAGGTCGCCGCGATCATCGCGCTCTACCTGAAGCGGGACGTCTTCTACGACGCGATAATCAGCGCCTACGGTTACTTCGGCGAGAAGGATCCTGCGGTCTACACGTACTGGGTGCTGGTGGAAGGGGCGCACGCGCTTCGCCGGTGCGCCGGAAAACCGGCGCTACCGCTGGCGCTGTTCGGTGTTAAAATTCGAATCGCTATGCCCAAAGAACTGACGCTCGTCGATTCCGTCTCGGTGCCCGAGGGCGTGGTGTCGCGCGAGCTGGACGGTGAAACCGTTCTGCTCAACCTCGATACGGGCATCTACTTTGGCCTCGACGCCGTGGCCACCGACATGTGGCGCGCTATGCATTCCACAAAGGCGCTCGGCGAGGCCGTCGAGACGGTGCGTACGCAATACGCCGCGGATCCCGTGGTACTGCGCGACGATCTGCTGCGGCTGGCCAATCAGATGCTCACGAAGGGCTTGCTTCAAGTGGGCTCGTCGCCGTCACCGCCTTCCGGGACGTGAACGCCATCGACGATACCGCCCCGATCCTGCAACTGACGCAGCAACGATTCAGCGACAGGCGCTTTTTCGGCCGGATCTACCGCCGGCTGCCCAACGGCCCGTCCATGGCGGAAGGTACGTGAGCGCCATCGCCGGCCTGGTGCACCTCGATGGCCGGCCGTGCGATCCCGCGGCCGTGCAGAAACTGGCCGACGCCCTCGAGTACCGCGCGCCGGGCGGCACGTCGATCTGGACCGAGGGGAGCGCGGGCCTCGTGCACGGGCTGATCGTCACGACACCCGAGTCCGCGACCGAGCGCCAGCCCGTCGTGGACGCGGGCGCCGGCCTGGCAATCACCTTCGACGGCCGGCTCGACAATCGCGCCGACCTTTCGCGCCTGCTCGACGTCGCGATCGTCGACCGTGGCGCGATCGGAGATGCCGAGCTGACCCTGTGCGCGTATCGGGTGTTCGGCGACGCCGTGGTCGATCATCTGCTCGGTGATTTTTCGTTCGCCATCTGGGAGACACCGCGCCGGAGGCTCTTCTGCGCGCGTGACGCGATGGGCGTCAAGCCGTTCTGCTATCGCGTCGACCGCCAGTCGATCGCGTGGGCGTCGGATATCGGCGTGCTCGCCGCGGCCGCCGGACCGATCCCGGCTCCCAACGAAGGCATGGTGGGTGAGTACCTCGCGGGCGTCATCACCGACAAGCGCGAGACGCTTTTTCGCGACATCTTACGTCTGCCGCCCGCGCACCTGCTCACCGCCGACGCGCGTGGGATCGCGGTGCGCGCCTACTGGCGGCCCGATCCCCGGCGTGAGCTTCGTTACCGGCGCGACGAGGAGTACGTCGAACAGCTCTCCGAACTGGCGCACAGCGCCATCGCCGCACGCTTGCGCACGCGCCGGACGGTCGGCGTCATGCTCAGCGGCGGCGTGGACTCCTCCGCCGTCACCGGCATCGCGACGCAGTTGTGGCGGGAAGGCGTGGTGCCGTGCGCCGGCCTCGAGACGTTCTCCATCAGCGTGCCGGGACCAGACGATGAACGTCCGTTCTTCGATCAGGTGGCCGATCGGTGGCAGCTGCCCGCGCACTGCACCACGGTCCGACCGCCGACGAAAGGCCAGTTTCGCGACGAGATTGCCCGGCACCTCGACGTCCTGACCTACGCGAATGCGCCGGCAATGGACCCGCTCTGCAAGCGCGCGCAGCAGCGCGGCGTCGACGTACTGCTCACCGGGATCGGCGCGGACGAATGGCTCGGCTCGGGTTCCGCCGCGTATGCCGATTTGCTCAAGCAGGGGCATCTTGGCGCGCTCGCCCGGCGATGGCGGTACGAGGCCTCGCTCAAAGACTTCATGGGATGGCGCGCCGCCGCGAAGGCTGCCGTCTGGCCGCTCGTGCCGGCGCTCGCACAGCACGCCATCAAGCGGGCGCTCCGCCGCGGCCGCCCGCCGGCATGGCTCGACCCGGACTTCGCCGCGCGCATCGATCTTGCCGGACGACTCGCGCGACACGACGATGGCCTGCGGTTCCCGTCGCTCGAGCAGACCGAGACATGGCACGAAGGCACCAGCGGCTCCGCGGTGCATTCGGCCGAAATGTTCGACCGCGCCGGTGCGCGCTTCGGCATCGAGCACTGGCACCCCTTCCTCGACCGCCGCATTGTGGAATTCGGCCTCGCCCTGCCGGCCGAGCAGCGGTGGCGCGACGGGCGCGAGAAGGATCTGTTCCGCCGCGCCATGGCGCCGCACGTGCCGCCGGCGATCGCCAGCCGGCTGCTCAGCCCGGGCGCGTCGGGCGCGTTCGTCGAGGCGATCGTCGCCGAAGGAGGTCCGGCGCCATTCGACGACATGGCCGCCGAGCGGCTCGGGTGGGTCCGCGGACCGCTGGTCCGTGAGCTATATCAGCGCATGACGCATCTGTATCACTCAGGCGACGCGCGCTACCCGCCGATGGCGTGGACGCTTTGGCTCATTTTGTCGATAGAAATGTGGCTCCAGGTCGTCACCCGCGCCCCGATCACGGCACCGGAGCGCTTCGCGGCCGAGAGCGAAACTGTGGTTCAATAGCTTACGTAAACCTGAGGAGAACGCTGGTGTCTGAATCAGAAGAGCCCGGCAATACGCCGCCGGACGAGGCCAAGAAGCCGTACGCCACGCCCACGTTGATCGAGTACGGGAGCGTATCCAAGTTGACGATGACCAAAGGCAGCACGAACAGCGAGTTCGGCGTTCCGAACAAGCTAAGGCGCCCTTGTCTGTGATCGTGGGGAGCTGCCGATTAAGCGAGGCGCGCTGTGTCGCTCGTTGTCGATGAGCACCGGCAATACCTGGCGGATACGGCGCGCGTCGATGCATTCGACCGCGCGCTGAAAGCGGTTGTCAGGCCCGGCGACGTCGTCCTCGATCTTGCGTCGGGCACCGGGATTCTGGGCTTGCTGGCCTGTCGGGCCGGGGCCGGTCGTGTCTACGCGATTGAGATGGAGCCGATCGTCGAGCTCGCGCGGCAGATCGCCAGCGACAACGGCTTCGCCGATCGCATCGTCTGCATTCAAGCGGTGTCCACTCGCGCCACCCTCCCTGAACCGGTCGATCTCATCGTCACCGACGGCGCCGGGCGCTTCGGCTTCGAGGCCGGCCTGCTCGAGACGCTGCCCGACGCGCGGCGGAGATTTCTGAAGCCGGGCGGTCGCACCATTCCATCGGCGCTGACGCTGTGGCTCGCGCCGGTCGAGGCGGACGAACCGCGCGCGCATGTGGACTTCTGGGCGCAGCCGGTGCAGGGGCTCTCCTTTGCGGCCGCGCACGCGATCGCGCGATCGACCGGCTATCCGCGACACTTCACGACGCACGAACTGCTGGCAGAACCGGCGGCGCTAATGACGCTCGATCCGAGCAGGGAGACGCCCCTGCTGTCGGGACGCGTCGAGCTCAGGATATGCCGCGACGCGACGCTGCACGGCATCGGCGGCTGGTTTTCGGCGACGCTCGCGCCGGGCGTGGAGTTGACGAACGCGCCGGACGCGCCCGGACGCATCAACCGGCGCAACGTCTTTTTTCCGCTGCACGATCCGGTCATCGTGGCTGCCGGCGATCGCGTCACCGTCTCGATGCGTATTCGCCCCGCGTCGTTGCTCGTGGGTTGGCACGTCGAGGTCCGAGGCGGCGCGGACGGGCATCTGCGGCATACAACGGGCGCGTCGACGTTCGAAGGCATGCTCATCTCCCGCGAGGACATGGCCCGCACCCGGCCGACCTTTCAGCCGGCCTTGACACCGGCGGGACTCGCGCGCCGCACCGTCCTCGACCTCTGCGACGGCGCCCGCTCTCTGGCCGACATCGAGCGCGAGATGTGGCACCGCCACCCCGCGCTTTTCCGCGATCGGGACGCCGCCGCCGCGTTCGTCGCGGAAGTAGTGACGCGGTACGCCACCTGACGTGACGACGTACCAATGGTGTCAGCTGACGCTCCGCAGCGACATCGAGCTGCCGGAGTTGCGGCCCGCACCCGAGGAGCAGGGCGCACGGCACGACTGGCACGTCCGGATGAACCGCGGCCGCGCGCCGCGGCGCGCCGACCGGCACTGGTTTCACCACTGGCGCTTTCCGGATGGC
>ODAK010005975.1_pt1 | contig 12308 bp, 12 predicted proteins | sample 1539591 | NCBI WGS metagenome assembly ODAK01 (sample SAMEA3539303, study PRJEB22396) | soil metagenome | biome: tundra; feature: field; material: soil | place: USA | collected 2010-05 | depth 0.15 m | reverse complement strand
CTCTCCGAAGCCGGGGTGCCCATCGTGCAGCCGCCGGGCGGCCACGCCATTTATCTCGACGCGCGTGCCTTCCTGCCGCACATCCCACTCGAACAATTTCCCGGGGTCGCTCTTACCTGTGAGCTTTATCTAGAAGGCGGCATCCGTTCCGTCGAGATCGGCGGCCTCATGTTCGGCAAATCGGCAAAAATGGATTTAGTGCGTCTCGCGATCCCGCGACGCGTCTATACCCAGAGCCACATCGACTACGTAATCGAGGTACTGCTGGAAGTCTGGCAACGTCGCGAGCAGGTCGTTGGCATGCAGCTGACTTATGAAGCGCCCTTTTTGCGGCATTTCACAGCGCGCCTCGCCCCGCTGCAAACAGCCGCCGTCTCCGCTCGCTGATTTTTATTCCGTGATCACGGCGAATGAATAGAGGTACTTCTCTCCCCCGGCAGAACATTCGAAATCGACATCGATAGCTACGCGCCACTGACCGTTTGCCTGGCGGTGCTGTACCTGGAATGTGTAACCGTTTCCCGCCGTCTCGAAGCTCATCGCAAGGATCAGCAATGACTCCTGCTGAGAACGATCCCCCACCACCGGCCAAAGCCGCATATACGTTGCCGGAGTCAACAAGGTCGGTGGAACCTGATCGGAGAGAATGATCTCTTTCGTGATGGCATCGGTCAGCGAAAAGCGCGACTCTGATGCTGAACTGGTTACCAGGTATTGGAGAAATTCGCCGCCTCGCAGGTTGAGCGCAACCGCTGGCGCTTCGAATCTAACTTTTTTCGTGACCGTCACTCGTCGTCCTGCGCTCCCGGAAGCGAAATTTTCGATTTCCCGAACAGGGCCATCATGACGGGCGTAAGCGAATAAAGTGCATGTCGGGGAATGTTGTTCTGAAAGCAGAACAACCTGGACTCCTCAGCGCGAGGACGTCAGGGATTGCAGCGAAGACATGCTGTTGGCAGCCGACTGATAATTCATCACCGCACCCGAAAGATCAGGCAGGAACCCGGGGATTAGTTCGCCCACATAGAGCGAAGCCAGAGCACGCAGGGCGCGGGTTCGGGTCGCAAGCGACGCATCCAGCAGCGCGCGGGCTGACTCTGCCACTGCGGGGTCTTCGGTATGACGAGCTGCTTCCCCGGTTGCAATCAGAATTCTCGTATTGTGCGAAATCCTCCGTACATACGCCCGCAGCGCCCGATTGCGCTCCCGCTGCGCTTTGCGGAAATCGGAAGCGCTGAGCGAGCGCCGGAGAAATTCAAGGTTGTGCTCATCGATCAGGTTCATCAGCGCTGGTACGTAGATCGGCTCCAGGGCCAGGTGCAGTTTGTCGGGAGGGGGCGCTGCCGATCGCGTCGGGGCGTAGCGAATCAGGAATATTACAAACAGCAGCGCAACTCCGAGCAATCCCAGCGTGATTGTCATGACCTGCCTACCATTCTGCGTCCGCCGAATGCCATGGTCGCATTCTGGAGTTCATCCAAGCTATGCTAGAGTCCCGGGCTAAGCTATGAAATCTTTGTTGTTTACTTCCCGAAAGCAGAACAACCACCATTCTTCAGGATCGAGCCAGAAGTTCTTCGAGCGCGGTGTTCCATCGCACCAGGTTGGGCGAATACGGCACCTCCGTGACGTACAACTTCGATTCCTGCCGCACCAGGTAGTAACTCCAGACCAACACGCCAAGATCGAATCCAGCCGACACCACCAACTCGTAGATACGGTGAATGTGGTACCCAAATTCAACGCGAAACGACTCGCCCAGCACCTCAAGTCCGGTCAACACTGCCATGCCCAGGACAATTCCGAACAGGTAGTGTCTCCAGGTCAACCCAAATAGCCTGCAAAACATAAATAGAACGAACAATAGGCCGAAGCGCACGAAATCCACGCTCCTCTGCCCCGACACAATCCACACCGTGAGCTTTGCCACGCTGACATCCGACGGTGGCGTCTCGATCAACATCCAGGCTGCAATCGCAACCAATAGGATCCCCGCTATTAGGTAAACAAGATGGCCTAATTTGCGGATCCCCGGATAGGGCTTAAGCATCTTTGAAAACAACTCCAACAGTACCGCCATCGACAGCACGGCATCGAGCACCGACTGCACAACCCATGATTTGAAGTAAACGGGATTGCTGCACCGCAAACGAATCCAAAGCGATACCGCCGCCGTTACTAGTTGAAAGATTGCGTACGCGCAGAAGACCGGAAACTCCGCGTAAAGCTTCCTCCGCAGAACCAGCGACACCACCAGGCCTAACAGGAGAATCCCGGTAACCCAGATCAAGAGTTGCGTTGTGGACAGAGGCTGCATGGGGCTGCCGGAAGCATACTTCTAACTCCGGCAGCCTGCAATCACCTTGATTTGGCATGCTGGAACTTATGGGGGACAGATTTGTCCCGAACATGTAGGCGGGATACTAGGGCCGCCTTGCAAAATCACGAGAGGTTGCTTCCCCGTTTGGATCGGATAGGTCTGGCTGCTGTGGATAGATTGAGAGACTGTAGGTACTAAAAGCAGCACTGCTGCTAGAAATTGAAGCTGTTTCACGAAAACTCTCCTTCTTCAGATCGAGATTTCGTGTTACCTTGACCTCATTCCGTGAACTTGCACGCTTTCTTTTCACGCGTTCTTGGTTCGGAAGTCAGAACAAAATGTCTCTTTTCTCTGCTCTCGAAGATTTCATGCAGCGCTCGCTGTCCGCGCTCCCCACCCTTTGGGAAAAATTGCAGTTCGTTGGGGATTTGCGTGAGGATGGGACTGTTTACCGGCACTGGGGCTTAGAGCAGAAGTTTGGCGAGCAGGCCGCGCGCGCAGCGATCGCCGAAGCACACAATGGACTGTTCAACGAGGTGGTTTCCACCAGGCTTGCGGAATTATGGCTCGCAGCTGATCAGGCCGCTCATCGCGAACGCTTGGAAGTGGCCGAGTATCTGCGGAAAATGCGCGATTCAGAAACTGCGTTGCCGCTTGACGCTCAGGGCGTCGCGCCGGAACACTTTGCTTTCGTCGTGACTAACCTTTGCCGTGTAGCCCATTCCCGTTCGACTCCCAACCGCCAAGCCGCATAGCAATCCCAACCACCTGCCCCAGTACCTCGACTTCGCTGCCGTGGCGAAACATCTGCGTGCGCGCCGGTGACATGGGATGCGGCCTCACTGCGAGCATCTGCCCATTTAACTCGCACCAGGAACATACGAAGCCATCACGCGTCTCAAGAAAATAGATAGGGCGTTCGTATTCCGACCGCCAAGGTCCCTCGGCGATCTTGCGCAACGACTCGTCGATCTGCACGAAGCTACCCGGAAGCAGCAGCGGATACATCGTGAGATCTTCCGTACCGATATAACCGTAGGTGTATTCCCGCTGTCTGAACTGCCAGAGTGCGGTCAGCGGAACCGTTCCCCACTTTACGATCATCCGGCCCACCGCACTGGTCGTGCGAGCGTCAAACCCGGGATCTAGCCGTATGGGTACCTCTACCAGTTCATTGCTGCCTTGATCAGTAAACGCGTGGGTCTTCGGAATGGAAACCACATCGGAATCTCCTGCGGATTTTTGCAGGTCAATCCCGTAAAGTCCGAGCAGTTCCCGGAAATCGCGTCGATAAATGGCAGAAAACGAGTACAGTTTGTAGAGACTCGGGGTCACGCCTTTTGTTTCGATATCGGAAAGACGGCTAAGCGAGATCAGGTAGTCCGGGTTGCCGTACTTTTCAGCCAGTCGGGAGCTCGCCCCCTCCACATCGCGAAGGGTCAAACCGAGCCGCTCTCGGATTTGCCTCAAACTCTCCCCTCCGGCCAAAATGTAATCCTCCAATCTCCTTTACTACCATGAATATACTCAGGTTTCACCGAACCGCACAAAGAGAATCTAGGCGGCCGGGACATGGCGCTTGGAAGGATTTTACGAGCAACGGCGACAATACTTTCGAACAGCTTGGTCTTGTAGGCGCCCTCTGTTCCGATTTCAGAACAAAATCCGAAGAAACAAGAACTATAAACCTCGACGCGCACAATCACAGCCGATGTCGATCACGAGGCTGGTATGACGCGGACCCAGAAGTTACGCGCTTTACGCAGAAGACTTCGCTCGGTGAACCGCACCATCAGGGAACTCCAGCGCCTGCAAAAGTTGGACCTGTTACGCAACCCTGATATTTCTGGACGCAATTTCGGCAAGCTTCTCGCGATGTCGCCGCAGCCAAAATCGCCAGGCCCTCTCCACCCGATGCGCGAAAGCCCTATGGGATGCACGACCGCAAAGATTCTTCTCTTCCCTGCAGCGGGGAAGAGAGTAATCATCGTAAAGGAGAGCCCGGTTTCCGAAGATGCCAAGAACGCCTAAGCTGGCCGTTCAAGAGCTCGACTAGGCAGCCTTCTTCTTTCGCTGCGCCCAGCGCAACTTCATCGCTTTCGAAATTCGCGCTCGTGCTTCCGCGCTCATGTGTCGGCGCACGCGTGTCCCTTTACCCGCGCCCTTGCCCTTGCCTAGACCCTGCAGAGCTGAAATCGCCTCTTCGATTCGATCCCGTTCCTGCTTAAGTTCCGCGAGTAGACTTTGTATATCCAAGTGTGTTCTCCCTTTTAGTAGCGTTTAGGCTTCAATTCACAATTTCGAATTCGATCTCAGGTATTCTTACTTACGCTTTGGCGTTAAGCAAGTAAAAGCACGTATCGCTCGCGCGCGAGTGAGAACTTTTATTTGTCTTTTCCGTTGAAGTGTCATTTCTGGAAGAACACTGCAAAAATGTGCATAGTGCTCCGTAGAGGAATGCCTGAGCTCTGCACCAAATCTCGAAACCCTTCAAAACCACAGACTGCTGCCCTCTTTCTCGTTGAATCAAAAGGGCAGCAGCGGTGATCTCTACTTCACTGTTTGTCGTAAACGAAGGTAGCGGATGTTTTCTTGCCGTCGGCATCCATCGAGTGAGTGACCAGCGTCCGCGTCTTGCCGTCTGCTGAAAGCTCGATTGTCCCCGTCGTCGTCGGCTTCCCGCCTTTTTTGTTTGCCAGGCTGTAGTGATTCGCTTTCTCCATCTTCACCGCGCGCGTGTCCGCATTAGCATCGCCCACGAGTGGGTAATCCTTGCCATCGAATGCGCCGGTCCACTCGTTGTGTAATGGCTGACCCGCAGCGTCCACGCCGTCCACTACGCATTTGTACTTGTCGCCTTCCGCCGTGTACACAACGCTCGTGTTCTTCGGCACGCCGGCAGGAATCTTCGATTTTGCTTCGTTTAACTTCCAAGTCCCGAGGTTCGGGTCGGATGCGAAACAGGCTACGGCTCCGGCCAGCAGAAAGCTCAGGACAAGGAGGGTCTTTGTTGCTCTCATGATTGGTTCTCTTTCTTGAAGGTTGTGAGGTAGGGGCCCGACGACAGGGCTGGCATATTAGCCCGCACTTCCTTTTTAAGCAATAAGGACCTCAGCCATTTTCCAGCGGAGCGGCCTGCACCTCACGAAGGCGGCGATTATCCTGGCAGCTTCTTCGAAGTGTTCCCTTCTTCGAACGTGAAGTGAGTATCGAGGTTCGGATATGGCTTGCCATCGACTTCGACATACGGATAAACGAAATAATTCAGAGCCGGCCCATCCTGTTTAGGAACCAGCGTAATGTCGCGTCCCGTCGAGAACTGCACCCGATTCGCATCCACACTTCCGAAGAAATAGTTTTTCTTCTGCTTTGCTTTCCAGGCCTCCGAAATATCGACTGGGATCCACCCAGCCTGGACCGCATAAAATTCAGCCCAGCAGTGATAACCCGCGATCTCTCCCTTCTCTTTGTTCTCCGGCACTGGGAATCCAATATCGAACCGCGCCGGAATGCCATCCGCTCGCAGCATCCCGATGAACGGCGAGTGGAAATCCGTGCAGTTTCCGTGCTTCGCGTCGCAAGCCCAAACCGCGTCGCCGCGTCCCCATCCTGTTCCGCTCTTGTCATAGCGCATGGTCGAGAAAAGGTAATCGTAGGCAGCCTTCGCTTTATCCACCGCGCCCGTCTTCGATCCGGTCACCTCTACAGCGAGTGCTTTGATCTTGCCGTCGGTCGGAATCAACTGATCTGGCGCTACCAGTCGATTCATTGACGCCGCGACTAACCCCGGCCGTCGATCCTTCCGTTCGAGTTGCGCATAGGTACCGCGCGTATACTCGCGGCGCGTCACTTCGTAATCCACACTGAATTCCGCTTTGGTATCACCGGGGTTCTGCAATTCCACGTACATGATTCGGTTGCCATACTCGGGCTCGCGGGTCATTTGCGACTTCGCCGGAGTTTTCACGCTGAGCACGCGCACCGTCTGGTGCTCATCCGTCTGCGGCACGGGTATCCATACCCGTACCCGCTTCGCACCGGAAACATCCTTGACGGCAAAACTGTAAGTGAATTGGAATGTGCGTGACGGAGCGCTGAATTTCTGTGCGTCCCCGGGTGTTTGGGCGTCCAGCCCGCAAGTGAGAAAAGAAACCAGCAGCAACGGCAATAGCAGTCGCAGTCTCATAGAGAAGCTCCCATAAGAAAAAGGTACGAGATTGTCAGGTGTGAAATCGACCCGCGATTAGAGGGAGCAGGTTCAAGTAAATCCGGTGCGGTAAAGAGGCGAGCGGAACTCCGGCAGCATGGTTGCAGATTCTAGCAGCTCGGGGCATAGAGAATCGTGCCGCAAATTGCGGATTTTATTCGTCGGAGGTTGCGCTCCGGGCCGCCCGATAGGTGTAAACTCCGCGGATATTGGGGTAGCCAATGCCTCTCCGATGGAAACACTTGCTCGTTCCGCTCTTCGCTGGGATCCAAGCCATCTCCGCCATCGCCCAAGCTCCGCCCCCGAAACGCCCGCCAGATGGCGGTACCTTCGAGCGTCTCATCAGCATCTTCATCCCATCCATGGCGGGCGCACCGTTTTCTGCAACCGTGAACACGGAATGGGTTCGCCAGCTCGCCGACGGCACCACGATCACCCTCAAGAATCACCGCGCCATCGCTCGCGATAAGCGGGGCCGCATCTTTCAGGAACGCAGAATGCTCGTGCCCGAGAACGGCCGCCAGGAATCGTTCGTCACCCAGATCGAGATCAGCGATCCCGTGGCACATCGGCTATATATCTGCATCCCTCACGAACACGTCTGCCAGGTGGAAGCTTTCTCTGCCCCAGTGACTGCACCGCCCACTGCGGTGGCTGGTGCGGGCGAACAATCCAGCAAAGAAGCTCTCGGCAAGAAGTTGATCGATGGCGTGGAAGTCACGGGAACGCTGGAAACCTTCGTCATTCCCAGTGGCGCAATCGGCAATGACAGTCCTCTCTCGGTGAAGCGTGAGTATTGGAACTCCCCCAACTTGGGCTCAACCTCATCAGCCGACGTCAGGATCCACGCTTCGGAACTCAGAACTTCGAACTCTCCGACGTGGTGCTAGGCGAACCCGATGCAAAACTCTTCCAGGCGCCCCGTGGATTTGAAGTCATTGATCTGTTGAAGGCAACTCATCCCGCCAAATAATTCTGCAAAAAGAAAGTGCCCGCGAATGATCTCGCGGGCACAGAACTTCGACGAAGATTACTTCGCTGGCACGTAACTCAGATCGGGACGATAATCCGCCATCTCCGAAACCGTGTGATCCACAGCATCCCGCAGACTCTGTAGCGTCTTATCGTCAGCCCCGTAAGCCTGTTTGAGCATCTCGCTCATTTGTTGCTCCGGAGGCTGCATGTCGGCCCACGAATTGCGATCGGTCACCGCTACATAATGTGGACCAGTCCCGCCATTCACCAGCTGATACCAACGCGTCGGCTTCGACGGGTAGTTGGTCTGCCCGATCGCGGCGTTGATCCGTTTCACGCTGTCAGTAAATTGCACAATCCCGCTGGGCTTCAGGAAGTAGTGAACGATAGTCATCCGCTTCGCGATGTTCTCTCCTTCTTTCCCGGTACTCAGGTCCCCGCGATAGATGTAATACGACTGCTGGTTCGTTCCGACCGCGGGTGCCATCGTCTTCGCCCTATCCGCCGCATCGCGCTTATCGAAATCGTCGTGGCCATCCATATCTTTCCACGTCATGCCACACGACACCGTCAGGTAATCGCCGGAATTCGGTCCGGTCGTTAGATCCCACACCAGGATCGGCGTCTTGTCTTTTTCGGCAACGTGGAACTTGTTGTGTGTCTTGCGGGCTTCCTCGAATAGCTTCGCGGCGCCGTGGTTAGGGGCTGATACGTTCACCTCGCAAACATGTTCCGGACCGTTCTGCGAGAAACTCATTGAAGCACTCAACATCAACAAACCGATTCCAGCCCACATGAGTGGCTGCTTCTTCATGCTGCTCTCCTTCTCCGCGTTACGTATGGGAGCGAATGAAATGCTGCTGCTTTCAGGAATGAGACAGCGAGCGCCGCCTCCAGAATTTTCAAGACTATGGAGTCGGCTTCTTTGCCGGCTTCTTCTCCGTCGCCGCCGGCGCTTTGCTCTTCCAGAAATCTGGATCGCTCTTCACCCACTCCGGCGGTGCGTAACTCTCTGCCGGGTTAAACGAGAACAGATTCGCCTCCAGGAATTCCGTCGAGGCCGCCATCATCTCGTCAAGTTTCTTCATGCCATCGTCGCCCATTGTCTCCGTGAACTTCTTGGAGTCGCCAAAACTCTTGTCCACTTCGGCCAGCGACTTTAGCGGAGTGATCACGATGAAAATGCCCGCGCCCTCTTTTCCATAAATGTCTTCGAACACCGCCCAATGCGCGTCCGGAACCGCCTTCGCATACCCGTCCTTGAACATCTTCACGATCGCTTCCCAGTCCTTGCCGTGACCGGTGCGCACCTTGTACCGCGAGATGTCGAAGTAACGCATCTTGGCCACGTCGATGTTTGCCTGGTAGCTCAAGTCTTCGCGATAAGCAAATGCTGTCGTCTCGATTCCCGTCAGCAACTCGCCGTCCGCGACTGCTGCTTTGCTCAACGCAGCCGACAACGACGCGTTCTTTTCGGTAGCTTGGTTGTCCTTCTCCCAGGCTTCGAACGAGTCATAGCCTTCAAAGAACAGCGAGCGCGGTGGACCGGTCAGCGAATCCATCGCAAAATAATGTTGCGGCCACTTGGCAGCGGCCATCGCGCTGACAAATGCACTCTCTGTCTTTACATGGGGCGGCCCGGACTTCCCCGGCTTCACCCACTCGCGCGTAATCGTCAGCACCTTCGGTGGTGACATCTCTCGCTTCTCTTGCGCGCCCACACTTCCCAGGCACGCCAGTACAAGCGAGCACAACTGCAAATATCCAATCGTCTTTCGCATGGAGATCGCCTACTTTCCGGTTGTGAATTGGAGCCGTACGAACTTGGGAATGGGGCCGAGACGGGGAGACGCCAGACTACTGCAGCGCTTCGGTCTTGAAATCGCAATCGACGCAGCGGCAATCCGCGATCTGCTTCGTTTGCGTGAAAAGGAGGCCCAGAGAATTGCGCACATAGTACTCGCACCCCGAATTTCGTCAAGTGAAATCCCGTTCCGCCCTCTCCTCCATTCCCAGATCCCTCTCGCCTTCATCTCCGGGAATGAGTGTCCGGTTCCGAACACAAAAACTCGGCGCCGAACAGATTTCTCAGCAACCGGCGATGGCCAAGTGATTCCTTATCAACCTCATACCGGCGTCATTCCACTGGCGATACAAGTGCACTGTCAGACCGTGAGGATCGGCGCAACCGCCACGTAAAAAAGCATGACTTCCCTCACCCCAAGAGTTCTGATCGGAGAAGACCAGCAAGACGTGCAGGATGCTCTGCACCTCCTGTTGAAAGGTGCCGGCTATGCGGCCGACGCCGCCTCCACCCCCGACGCCATTCTCACCAAGCTCGACGCCGGCAAATACGATCTGCTGCTGATGGATTTAAACTATCGCCGCGACACCACTTCAGGCAGTGAAGGGCTCGAGATCCTCGGCATGCTTCGCAATCTGCCGACACCTCCGCCCGTGATCGTTATGACCGCGTGGGGCAGCATCGAACTCGCCGTGCAAGCCATGCACATGGGCGCCCGCGACTTCATCCAGAAGCCTTGGGATAACAACCACCTGCTCCACCTCGCCGAAAAACACATCGGTGCCCATCGCGCCGAACAGTTGCGCAAGTTCAAACTGGATTACGAACTGGAAGAAGCCGTCGCCGTGCAGCGTCGCCTCATGCCCACCGGACTGCCGAAACTTCCGGGCATCGATCTCGCAGGACATTGTCAGCCCGCGGGCGCCATCGCCGGCGACTACTTCGACGTCCTCCAACTCGGCGATAAACTCGGTCTGTGCATCGCCGATGTCATCGGCAAAGGCTTACCTGCTGCTCTCATGATGAGCAACCTCCAGGCCGCCGTAAAAGTCACGGCCGCCGATTGGGTGCAGCCCTCCGAACTCTGCTTGCGAGTCAATAAGCTTGCCTGCCGCAACGGCGCCGTCGATAAATTCATTTCGTTCTTCTACGCGCTCTACCATCCCGAAACGCGTAAGCTCACTTACGCAAATGCCGGCCACAATCCGCCCATCGTCGTGCGGAAGAATGGCGAAGCCGCCCTGCTCGAATCTCCCGACATCGTCCTCGGCCAGGTACCCGACTGGCAGTATCACGATGCCGAACTCGCTCTGCACTCCGGCGATCGCGTCGTCTTCTACACCGATGGCATCACCGAAGCCGGTGGAGACTCCGGCGAAGAGTTCGGTCCCGATCGCCTTCGCGATCTTATCCAGCAGCAGCCCAACCTCCGAGCCACCGAACTACTAGCCAGCGTAATGGCGAACGTCTCCGAGCACTGCCACAATAGCTTCTCCGACGACGCCACCTGCCTCATCCTGTCGCTCGATTAGCGGTTGAAGAATGGGGACTTCCACCCCCACTCTGCAAACTTCTGCGCACTCTTCAGCTAAAAAATAGGATTAAGGCAATTTTGACATCAGCCATCTACTCTGGCTGGGTTAACATCCCACATACATGAACGGGCTGTGTAGCCCACAGCTTCTTCATCTCCCCCCAAACGATCATCCGTGGCAATTCCATGCGATTACACGCTGCTGTGCGCGGCGGGTTTTCGATCCGTGCAATGTGAGTTCTCGATTCAGCAGTTCCGTCGCTGACAAAGGTAGTCACGAACCAACTTGAGGATGGCACCATGAAATGCTTAGCAGCGCTGGGAGTAACCACGCTAATTGGATTGGGGATTTTAACCGGCTGTGGCGGCATGCCAGCTACCATGGCCAGCAGGCCGCAGATGATGCACACGCAAGCTGTCACCCCGCAAGTCGGAACCGGCAGCGTGACCCAACTCAACCACATCATCTGGATGCTGCAGGAAAATCGATCGTTCGACTCCTACTTCGGCAGTTTGAACGCCTATCGCCTGGCGCACAATCTGCCCGCCAGCGTTGACGGTCTTCCCGCCAGTGCCAGCAACCCCGTCGTGAAGGGCGTCGGGACCGTGAAGTCCTACCACCTCAATACCGTGTGCATTGAAAACGTCACGCCCTCATGGGACGAGAGCCGCCGCGATATCGACCGCTACAATCCGAAAGATCCCAAGGCTCCCATGGACGGCTTCGTTTACTCCGCAGCCAACTATGCAATCAATGAGAATGCTGCCGGACACGGAACCTACGCCGACATCACCGGTGTGCGCGCGATGGGCTACTACACCGATCGCGAGCTTCCCTACTACTACTTCATGGCTTCGCAGTTCGCCACCTCCGACCGATTCTTTTCGCCGATCCTCTCCCGCACTCCGCCCAATCGCTTGGCAGGTCTGGCGGCTTCGTCTCTCGGCATCGTGAACAACATTCCCAAGGCCACCTCGTTCAAGGCGCCCACCATCTTCACCCTCCTGCAGAATGCGGGTATTTCCTGGAAGGTTTACACCACGTCGGGGAACACCTATCTGGGATACTTCGGCGGCTTCTACGGGAAGTACAAAGCGACGCATGTCTTTCCCATCGCTCAATACCTCACCGACCTCAAGGCAGGCACATTGCCGCAGGTTGCGTTCATCGAGACCGGGGTGGAAACCTCTGACGGCAGCGGTACCAGCGAGTTGGACGAACATCCCGACACCAACATTCAGAAGGGCGCCGCTTACGTCTCGAGCCTGATCAATCCCTTGATGCAGAGCCCTTATTGGAAGGACTCGGTCTTCATCCTCGGTTACGATGAAGGCGGCGGTCTTTACGACCACGTCGCTCCGCAACCCGCCAAGATCCCCGATTCCATTGCTCCGATACTCGCACCGAACAATGACATCGACACCTTCTCGCGTACTGGCTTCCGCATTCCGATCATCCTGATCTCCC
>ODAK010005974.1_pt1 | contig 12308 bp, 8 predicted proteins | sample 1539591 | NCBI WGS metagenome assembly ODAK01 (sample SAMEA3539303, study PRJEB22396) | soil metagenome | biome: tundra; feature: field; material: soil | place: USA | collected 2010-05 | depth 0.15 m | reverse complement strand
CCTGCTCCTGCCCCACCACCTCTTCGAACAGCGCGGCGACCGGGGGCGCCGCCGCAGGCAGCTCAGGGTTCATGGGGCCGCCCCGGGAGGTTGACCCAGGCGTTCGTGCACGATGGCCAGAATACGGCTGGTCAGCGCAGCCGGATCGGTGGTCCCGTCGACCACGGCCCAGTGCGCGGGGTCAGCCGCGGCCAGTGCCAGGAAGCCATCTCGCACCAAGCCGGCGAACGCCGGACCAAGCCGTTCGAGCCGGTCGGGGGCGGTCGTCCCCACGCGGGCCTGGGCCACCTCGACGGGCACGTCGACCAGGATCGACAGGTCCGCCATCAGACCCGAGGTGGCCCAGTCGATGACCCGGCGGAGCTCGGCCGTATTCAGCCCACGCCCGTAGCCTTGATACGCCAGGGTCGACCCGGAGAAGCGATCGCTCACCACCCACTCGCCGGCGGGCAGAGCGGGCTCGACGACCAGCGCGACGTGCTCGGCCCGGTCGGCCGCCATCAGGAGGGCCTCGGCCCGCAGCGAGATGGCCGGCGAATCCGGAGCCAGCAAGAGGCGCCGCAACGCCGTGCCCAACTCGGTCGCTCCGGGCTCATGGGTCAGGCGTGCGCCCAGGGCGGCGGCTAAGGCCCGGGCCTGGGTCGACTTGCCGCAGCCGTCGATCCCCTCGAGGGCGAGCAAGCGACCCCGTGGCGCCACGTCAGAACGGTTCGAGCAGCGCAGCGTTCGCCGCCGCCCCGGAGGCGACAGCCGTCTTCTTGGAAGCGGCGGCCTTCTTGGCCGCCCCCGCCTTCTTCACGCCGCCGGTCTTCTTCGTCCCAGCCGCCTTCTTCGTCGCTCCGGCCTTCTTCGCCCCGGCGGCCTTCTTGGCCCCGGCCTTCTTGCGGGTCGAAGGACCGGCGGCCCGGCGCTCGGCCAGGAGCTCGGAAGCCCGTTCGATCGTGATCGACTCGACGTCGTCACCCTTGCGCAGCGATGCGTTCGTCGTCCCATCGGTGACATAGGGCCCGAAGCGCCCCTCTTTGACCACCACGGGCAGCTCGGACGCGGGGTCTGCTCCCAGCTCGCGCAGGGGCGCCGCCGCCGTGCGCCCGCGGCGCTGCTTGGGCTGGGCGAAGAGCGCCTGCGCCTCGGGCAACGTGACCGTCAGGATCTGCTCCTCGCTGGCCAGGCTGCGGGTGTCCGTCCCCTTCTTCAGGTAGGGCCCGAACTTGCCGTTGTGGGCCACCACCTCCTCACCGCTCTCAGGGTCGGTGCCCACCGTGCGCGGGATCTTGAGCAGTTCGAGGGCTTGGGGGAAGGTGAGCGTGGCCGGGTCCATGGTCGAGAAGAGCGACGATGTGCGCGGCTTGACCGAACCCTCGCCCGCCTCGCCGAGCTGGACGTACGGCCCGAAGCGGCCGGCCTTGACGGACACGTCGAGCCCCGTCTCGGGATCGACGCCGAGCACCCGATCGTTGGTGGGGGCGGCCAGCAGCTCCTCGGAGCGGGCCACCGTCAGCTCGTCGGGGGCCATGTCGTCGGGCAACGAGGCCCGGTCGTCGCCCCGTTGCAGGTACGGCCCGTAGCGGCCGACGCGCGCCACGATCGGCACGCCATCGCTCCCCGCCCCGATCGGGATGGAGTTGATCTCCCGGGCATCGATGTCGCCCATGTGGGTGGCCACGCTGGCCTTGAGCCCGAGCGAGGCGCCGTCGGTGCCGCCCGGCGCCGTCACGCCCGGCGACGTGGTGCCGAAGTAGAAGCGGGACAACCAGGGCAACGACTCCTCGCGGCCCGAGGCGATCTCGTCGAGGTCGTCCTCCATGCTGGCGGTGAAGCCGTAGTCGACCAGTTCACCGAAGTAGCGCTCCAGGAGGCCGACCACGGCGAAGGCGGTGAAGCTGGGCACCAGGGCCGTGCCCTTCTTCCAGACGTACCCCCGGTCCAAAATGGTGGCGATCACGCTGGCGTAGGTCGACGGGCGTCCCACCCCCAGTTCCTCCATCGCCTTGACCAGCGAGGCCTCGGTGTAGCGGGCGGGAGGTTGGGTGCTGTGCGACCCGGGCTCGAAGGCGGTGCCCTCGACCACGTCGCCGACGGCCAGTGCCGGCAGCACGACCTCGCGGTCGGCCAACTCGGCCTCGGGATCGTCCTGGCCCTCCACGTAGGCCCGCAGGAACCCGGGGAAGGCGATGACCCTGCCGCTGGCCGAGAACTCGGCCACCTCACCGGCGGCAACGTTGCCGGGCCCCCCGGCGGGAACCTCGCTGACCAGGCGGATCTGGGCGCTGGTCCCGGTCGCATCGTTCATCTGGGAGGCCACGGTGCGCTTCCAGATCAGGTCGTAGAGGTGGAGCTCGTCCCCCGACAACGAGCGTGCGGCCTGCTCGGGCGTGCGGAAGGTCTCGCCGGCCGGGCGGATCGCCTCGTGCGCCTCCTGGGCGTTCTTCACCTTGCGCTCGTAGCGGCGCGGCGTGTCGGGCACGTAGGCGTCGCCGTACATCTCGCGGGCCTGCGCACGCGCCGCCGTCAGTGCCTGGTCGGACAATGTGGTCGAGTCCGTCCGCATGTAGGTGATGTAGCCCTGCTCGTAGAGGCGCTGGGCCACCTGCATGGCCCGCTGGGCACTGAAGCGCAGCTTGCGGCCGGCTTCCTGCTGCAGGGTGGACGTCATGAAGGGCGCGGCCGGGGAGCGCCGGAAGGGCCTCTCGGTGACCGCACTGACGGTGAAGGACTGCCCGGCCAGGGCCGTGGCGACCGAGGTCGCCTCCTCTTCGACCAGGACGCGCACCGCGCCCTTGCTGGTCTGGACGCCGTCCTCGTTGAAGTCCTTGCCCGTGGCCACAGCGGTGCCGCCCAGCGAGACCAAGGTGGCGCCGAACGGAGCCGCCTCGGTGTGCGTGAACGTCCCCTCTATGCCCCACCAGGTGGCGGAGCGGAAGCGCATCCGGGCCCGCTCGCGCTCGACGACCATACGGGTGGCCACGCTCTGCACCCGTCCGGCCGAGAGCCGCGGCATGACCTTGCGCCACAGGACCGGCGAGACCTCGTAGCCGTAGAGACGGTCCAGGATCCGCCGGGCCTCCTGGGCGTCGACCAGGCGACGGTCCAGGTCCCGCCACTCCTCGACCGCCCGCGTGATCGCCTCGGGGGTGATCTCGTGGAAGACCATGCGCTTGACCGGGACGGTGGGCGACAGCACCTCGTAGAGATGCCATGCGATCGACTCGCCCTCGCGGTCTTCGTCGGTGGCGAGATACAGCTCGTCGGCATCCTTGAGCAACCGCTTGAGGTTGGCCACGACGGACTTCTTCGAGGCTGACACCACATAGAGGGGTTTGAACCCGTTGTCGACGTCGACGCCGAGCCGGGCCCAGTTCTCACCCTTGTAGGCGGCCGGCACCTCGTCCGCCCCCCGGGGCAGGTCGCGGATGTGACCGATCGAGGACTCGACGATGAAGTCCGGACCCAGCAGGCCGCTGATCGTGCGGGCCTTGGCCGGCGATTCGACGATGACCAGTGCCTTACCCATGGCAGGCCAGTGCGAGTCTCAAATTGTGGGTTCGTTCGGTCCGCATGGTCTCGCAAGGTTGAAGGCCCGCCACCCGCCTGTCAAGAGCAGATCCCAGGCGGCGCACCGCGACATAGGGGTTTTTCGTAGCCCTGACCAGGTCAGTCGCCCGGGGCGGCAACGACGGCAGCCGGCGGCTCAACAGCGGAGGCGTCGGCCCCCATGTCTTCGGTGGCCCGCTTGGAGAAGGCCAGCGCGCCCAGCAGGATCACCAGCGCCACGGCGGCGATGGCATAGCGCTCACCGTTGTGGTGGCGCAGCGAGATGACCGCCGGCAGGATCAGCAATGAGACCAGGTTCATCACCTTGATCATGGGGTTGAGCGCGGGGCCGGCCGTGTCCTTGAAGGGGTCGCCCACCGTGTCGCCGATGACAGCCGCCTTGTGGGCCTCGGAGCCCTTGCCGCCCTCGTTGCCGTCCTCGATGTACTTCTTGGCGTTGTCCCAGGCCCCACCGGAGTTGGACAGCGTGTTGGCCATCAGCTGCCCGGTCAGGATGGCTCCGGCCAGGAAGGCGCCCAGCGCCAGGTAGTTGATGCCGAAGCCGACGATGACCGGGGTCAAGATGGCCAAAAGGGCAGGTGTGGCGAGCTCGCGCTGGGCCGCCGCGGTGCAGATCGAGATGACCCGCCCGTATTCCGGTTTCTCGGAGTAGTCCATGATCCCGGGGTGCTCGCGGAATTGGCGCCGCACCTCGAGGACCACCGTTCCGGCCGAACGGCCCACGGCCCGGATGGCCAGGGACGAGAAGAGGAAGGCGATGGAGCCGCCGATCAGCAGGCCGATGAACGTGGTCGGATTGGCCACGTTGATCTGAATGATCGAGAACAGCTCCTTGCCGGTGGCATGCAGGCTCGGGATCTGTTCACCGATGGTCTCGATGAACGATGCAAAGAGCGCGACCGAAGCGATGACGGCCGAGCCGATGGCCACACCCTTGGTGATGGCCTTGGTCGTGTTGCCGACGGCGTCGAGGCTGACCATGATGCGCTCGGCCTCACCGGTGAACTCCCCGGACATCTCGGCGATGCCCGCCGCGTTGTCCGAGACCGGTCCGAAGCTGTCTTCGGACACCACCATGCCGGCGGTGGCCAACAGCCCGATACCGATGAGCGCGACCAGGTAGAAGGTCAGCTCGATATTGCCCCCACCCATCCCGATGGCCACACCCAGGGCGATGGCGATGGCGATGATGGCCCACACCGAGGACTCGAGGCCGATGGAGATGCCCGAGAGCACCGCCGTGGCCGGGCCGGTTCGGGTCGATGCGGCAATTTCCTTGACCGGTCCCCGCTCGGTCGACGTGAACTGCTCGGTGATCTGGCTGGCCACCAGGGAGAGCACGACGCCGGTGAAGACGGCCCAGAACACCTTGAGGTTGTGCACGTAGTACTGCGCCACCAGGAAGGCCCCGATGACAGTCAGGACGGCGGCCAACCAGAAGCCCCGGTTGATGGGCGCCAGGGCGTTGCGGTCCTTGTTGCGGGCCTTGACCACCAGGACGCCGATGACCGAGGCCAGGATCCCGATGGCCGGGACGATGAGGGGGAAGAGGACAGCCGGCGTGGGATTGACGTGGTGGCCGTTCTTGAGCAGCGTGTTGAAGGCCGAGTAGCCCAGGATCAGCGAGGAGATGATGGTGATCTCGTAGGACTCGAAGAGGTCGGCCGCCATGCCGGCGCAGTCGCCCACGTTGTCGCCCACGTTGTCGGCGATGGTGGCCGCGTTGCGCGGGTCGTCCTCGGGGATGCCGGCCTCGACCTTGCCCACCAGGTCGGCGCCGACGTCGGCCGCCTTGGTGAAGATGCCACCGCCGACTCGCATGAACAGGGCGAGGAGCGAGGCGCCGAAGGCAAAGCCGATGAGGACGGCGGTGGCCGAGTTCTGGAAGATCAGCACGATGCCGGTGGCGCCGAGCAGGCCCAGGCCGACACAGAGCATGCCGGTCACGGCTCCGGTCCGGAAGGCCACCCGGAGGGCGCCGGCCATGCCGCCACCCTTGGAGGCCGCTGCCGCCGTGCGCACGTTGCCCCGCACGGCGATGCTCATGCCGATGAAGCCGGTCAGGCCGGAGAAGGCGGCGCCGAAGAGGAAGCAGATGACGCGGTAGAGGCCGTCCTGCTGGAAGCTGAGGGCGAGGTGGCCGTTCGGCTTCACCACCTTGGTGGCAGTGAAGAAGATGAGGATGGCGAGGGGTACCACGATGATGGCGATGGTGCGGAACTGGCGCTTGAGGAACGCTTCGGCGCCCTCCTGCACGGCCAGGGCGATCTCCCGCATCTTCGGGGTCCCCGTGTCGGCGGCGAGCACGTTCCGCGCCAGGAGCAGACCGGCCGCGATTCCCACCACGCCGGCGGCCAGGCAGATGTACAGCCACGTTTTGTCCGCTCCACCAAGGTGGAACGCTTGGTATCCACCGTTGCCTGCAGCGAGGAGGTTGATCATGCCTGGAGTGCCCTTTCTGTATCTCTCACGGTCCGCCTGGGTACAGCCCACTTCATGGCGTTTCGGTGGTCCCTGGTCGAAGGCGCGCGTGGCGATGCAGCCGTCGACGGGCCGGGGGGCACGTTAGCGACTGTGGGGTGGTCGAGCAAGAACGCTCGTCGGGGTCACTCCCCCCCGGCGTCCTGTTCGGCCCCGGCGACCAGCTCGAAAGCCGGGTTGAGCATGGCCGTGCGACGGCCCCAGGTCCCGACCATTCCCTCGGCCACGAGGCGGGCGCCCGGCTCGATCCCGGCGATCTTCGGGCGCCCCTGGAAGACCAGCAGCAAGCCGCCGGAGCCATCGCTCAGGACACACTCGAGGTTGGAGTTCCCCGCCCGTGGCTGGACGCGCACGGACTTGACGCGCCCCGCCACCTTCACCCTTTGCCGCACGGCGACGTTGGCGATCGGCGTGGTGGCCCCGGCCCGACGGGCCAGGGCCCGGTCGGCCTCGTCCACCGCATTGGCCTTGCGCGCGCTGTCGCGGCGAGTCACCGGGCGATCGATGCCCGCGCGACCGTCGGCATCGACGGGCGGACGTTGGCGGCCGCCGCTCGGTGGGCCGGGCTCGCTCGAGGTGCTGACCAGGCGGGCCTGTTGCACCGAACGGCCGTAGGAGCGCACCTTCTCGCCGTAGCGCCCGGGGAGGTTGTACGGGATGATGGTGGCGCTCACGTGCGGCACCTGGGACAGCACGGCGGCGATCTTGTCGGCCGTGCGATCGTGCAGGAAGCGCTGCCACACCCGGGAGTAGCCCCGGCGGGGCAACAGGACGGTGCACTCGGTATCCCCGTCGAGGGTGGCATCGGCCACCAACTCGATGGCGGCCCGGCCGAGCCGGCGGTCGGGACACTCGATGATGTCGAGCGGGAGCCGGGCCAACCCGAGCCGCCCCCACTCCTCCTCGAGCTCGCGCGCCTCTTTGGAGTCGATGTCGAAGTGCACGGCGCGCAGGTCGTCGGGGGTCAGGGTGCGGGCGTACTGCAGCGCACGGGCGGTGGCCATATCGAGCCGGTCGACGAGGACGACGACCACGTGACGGCGCAGGATGGGCGCCTCCGACGCCTCGACCGCACCCGTCTCGAGCAGGGTGGACTCGCGGTCGTACTGGTGGTGCAGGCGGATCAGCGCCACATAGAGCAGTGGGCCCACCACCACGATCACCCACGCCCCCTCCTTGAACTTCGCCACGGCGAAGATCAACACGACGATGCCGGCCAGGAAGGCCGAGAACCCGTTCACCGCCACGCTGCGTCGCCAGTGCCGTCCCTTTTGGGTCAGGTGATGCTTCACCATGCCGGCACCGGCCATGGTGAACCCGGTGAAGACACCGATGGCGTAGAGCGACACCAACCCATCGACCTGGGCCTTGAACACGAGGACCAACGCGATCGACACCCCGGCCAGCACCAGGATCCCGTTGGAGAAGGCCAGGCGGTGGCCGCGTCTGGTCAGCTGTCGGGGCAAGAAGTGGTCGCCCGCCACGAAGTTGGCCAGGTAGGGGAAGCCGTTGAAGCTGGTGTTGCCGCCCGTATAAAGGATGAGGATGGTGGCGAGCTCCACGATGAAGTAGACGAAGCCCCGGCCGAAGATGGCCTGCACCTCCTGGGAGACCACGGTGGGCGAGCCGACGGCGTAGGGCACGGCATGCGTCCAGCGGGCCAGCAAGGTGGTACCCAGCACCAGGAACGCCAGCACCGAGCTCATCACGACCAGGGTCTGGCGGGCGTGGCGCGAGGCCGGTCGCCGGAAGCTGCCCACCCCGTTGGAGATGGCTTCCAGACCGGTCAGCGAAGAGCCGCCGTTGGCGAAGGCGCGCAGGAGCGTGATGAAGGCCAGGCCCATCAACCAGCCGTGGCCCGGCGTCCCGAGGTGTCCCCCGAAGAGCGCCTGGTGGGACGGGACCGGGATGTGGTGAAGGTTGCCCAGGGCCTCCTTGACGTAACCGACGATGATCACCGTGGCCAGCGAGACCACGTAGAAGTAGGTCGGGATGGCGAAGATCCTCCCGGCCTCGCGGATACCGCGCAGGTTCCCGTAGAGGAGCAGGAGCACGACGCCGACCGTGATGGCCACCGTGTCGGTGGTGTTGGCCAGGCTCGGGATGGCGCTGGTCAGGTTGGCCGTGCCCGCCGCCGTCTGCACGGCCACGGTGACCGTGTAGTCGATCAACAGGGCCACGGCGGCGATCTGGGCGATGCGCGGCCCGAAGTTGTCCCGGGCCACCACGTAGGCCCCCCCGGCCTTCGTGTAGTACTGGATCACGTCGAGATACGACAAGGTCACGAAGAAGAGGACGCCCAGGATGGCCAGCGTGATGGGGACGAGCAGGCTGAAGGCAGCGAGCCCGATGTACGGCGTCATCTGGGTCAGCATCTCCTCGGTGCCGTAGGCCGAGGACGAGATGCAGTCGGGCGCCAGCACGCCCAGCGCAGTGGGCCGGCCCAGGCGCTCCGAGCTCAGCTGCTCGGTGACCAGGGGCGGCCCCAGCAGCCTGTTCTTGAGGCGATAGAGCCGACGCTCGGGGATGCTGCCGGCCGTCAGCCCCGACAGAGCAACCGGGGGCCTGAGACCTGAGCTGGGCGCCACCGCGCCAGCGTAGAAGGAAACTGCAACCTGCTCGGGCTACTCCTCTTTGCACAACGGTGCGCCGCGTGTTGTGCTGTGGCGTGCACGTGATCGTGGTGGGATGTGGCCGGGTCGGTTCCGGCCTGGCGATTTCCCTCGTGGCCCAGGGCCACTCGGTCGCCATCATGGACAAGAACGCCCGGGCCTTCCGTCGCTTGAAGGAGTGGGAGGGGCCGCGCATCGTCGGCTCGGGATTCGATCGGGACGACCTGGAGCGGGCGGGCGCGGTCGGAGCCGATGCGCTGGCTGCGGTGACGAGCGGCGACAACACGAACATCTTGACGGTGCGCATCGCCCGCGAGACCTATCTCATCCCGAACGTGGTCGCCCGCATCTATGACCCGCGACGGGCCGAGATCTACCAGCGCCTGGGCATACCCACGGTGGCCACGGTCACCTGGACCATCGACCAGGTGCGGCGGCGCCTGTTGCCCGACGAAGACGTCGGCGATTGGTCCGACCCCTCCGGGCAACTCACCCTGCTCGACCGCTCGCTGCCCGATTCGTGGGCCGGCCGGCGGTTGTCGGACCTCGAAGAGCCCGGCCGGCTGAGCGTGGTTGCCGTCACGCGCTCGGGCGTGCCCCGGCTCGATGCACGAGACCTCGTCGGCCAGGAAGGCGACGTGCTCCACCTGGCGATCATGACCACGGCCCGGAAGGAGCTCGACGCGCTCCTCGAGCCGGGCGCGCCATGAAGGTCGCCATCGCCGGAGCCGGGAGCGTGGGCACGGCCATCGCGGCCGACCTCTTCGCCAACGGTCATGACGTGTTGGTCTTCGAGCAGGATCCGGACCTCGTCGAACGCCTACGACCGACGTTGGGCGTGACGTGGATCGCCGCCGACGCCTGCGAAGCGTCCTCCCTCGAGGCGGCCGGGTTGTCCAGCGTCGACGTCGTCGTGGCCGCCACCGGCGACGACGAGGACAACCTGGTCATCTCGCTCCTGGCCAAGCAGGAATTCGCCGTCCCCCGCGTGGTGGCCCGGGTCAACCACCCGAAGAACCAGTGGCTGTTCAACGAGAGCTGGGGGGTCGACGTGTCGGTCAGCACGCCGCAATTGCTCACCGCCCTGGTGGAGGAGGCCGTCTCGGTCGGCGCCCTGGTCCGGCTGCTGCAGTTCCAGGGCGGGTCGGCCCACCTGGTCGAAATCACCCTGGCCGAGGACTCGCCGGCGAACGGCATCGCCATCGCCGACCTGGCCTTTCCCCGCGACGGCGTCGTCGTGGCCGTGGTCCGGGCCGATCGCCTGATCGTGCCCCGCGGCGACACCGTGCTCATGTCCGGCGACGAGGTGCTCGTCCTGTCGACGGCCGACGCGGAGGACGCCGTGCACACCCTGTTCATCCGGGACTGACACCCCGAAACGTCGCGGCCCGTTCCGCCAACTGTCACCCGCGGTACTGGGCTGACCAGGACCGACTTACCATGGTAGGTATGGAAGCGGCCTTCTTCGATCTCGACAAGACGGTTATAGACCGCGCTTCCATCGCCGCCTTCGGCCGGCCCTTCATGAAGGGTGGTCTCATCAACCGGCGGGTGGTGGCCCGCGCCGCCTTCTCTCAACTCATCTACCTCTACTTCGGAGCCGACGAGGAGCGACTGGTGCGGGTGCGTCAGTCGATGCTCGCCATGACCAAGGGGTGGGACCGGGACCAGGTGCGCCAGATCGTCCGGGAGACCTTGCTCGAGACCATTGAGCCGATCATGTACGCCGAGGCGCTCGAGCTGATGGAGATCCACCGCGCCGCCGGCCACCGGGTGTACCTGGTCTCCGCGTCACCCGAGGAGATCGTCCTCCCGCTCACCGACATGCTCGGCGTCGACGGCGCCATCTGCTCGCGAGGTGAGGTCGACGCCGAGGGCCGCTACACGGGCCGGATGGCCTTCTATGCCTACGGACCGGAGAAGGCCACCGCCATGCGCGAGCTGGCGGCGCGCACCGGCATTGACCTCAGCGCGAGCAGCGCCTACTCGGACTCGGCCACCGATCTCCCCATGCTCGAGGCCGTCGGCCGGCCGGTGGCTGTGAACGCCGATCGCGCCTTGGCCAAGGTGGCGCGCGAACGCGGCTGGGAGACGCTGCAATTCACGAAGCCAATCCGGCTGCGTGATCGCGTCGGACGTACCACCCCGGTGGTGACGACGAGCTTGGCCGTCGCCGGGGCTGCGCTTCTCCTGTGGCGCCGCGGTGTGCGTGGCCGCGCCCCGGGCCCAGGTCCGGGCGGACGCGCCGCAGCCTGAGACACCCAACTCCCCTCCCCCGAGAACCGGGGGACCATACGCCGTCCCTAGGGTCAGGCGTCGGCGCGCAGCCGCTTGGCGGCGACGATACCGAGTCCGACGAGCAGGGCCAGGAACAGAAACTTCTTCATACGGGTCAGCCTATCGGTCGCGGTGGAACCGCTCCGACCGGATGGCTCGAGCGGTTGCTCAGACGGTGAGAAGGTCGCGGGCGCCGGTGTCCGACGAAGGGTGGCGCAACTTCGACATGGCACGGGCCTCAATCTGACGGATGCGCTCGCGGGTGAGGTTGAAGTGCTCGCCCACCTCCTCGAGCGTCCGGGGCTCCCCCCGATCGAGGCCGAAGCGCAGGCGGAGTATCTCGCGCTCGCGCTCGTCCAACGGGGAAAGGAGGCGGCCGATCTCGTCGGGAAGCAACGACACGGCGGCGACTTCGAACGGGGACTCGGCGGAGCGGTCCTCGACGACGTCGCCGAGCTCGGCGTCGCCATCCTCACGCAACGGCTCGGAGAGGGAGAGGGGTTCGGCCCGGAATCGGAGTGCCTCGACAAGCTTGTCTTCTGGCATCTCCACTTCGATGCCCAGTTCGGCCAGGGTGGCCGGGCGTCCGAGCTTGAGCTCCAAACGGGCCTGTGCCTTCTGCACCCGGGCCAGCGTGTCGCCGGCATGGACCGGGAGGCGGATGGTGCGCCCGGTGTTGGCAATGCCCCGGGTGATGGCCTGACGGATCCACCAGGTGGCATAGGTGGAGAACTTGAAGCCCTTGCGCCAGTCGAACTTCTCGACGGCGTGCATCAGGCCGAGGTTCCCTTCTTGAATCAGATCCAAGAGCGGCAGTCCCGATGCCTGGTACTTCTTGGCGATCGACACCACGAGGCGGAGGTTGGACTGGACGAACGTCTGTTGCGCCTGCTCGCCCTCCATGACCGCACGGCGCATCTCTCGTTTCTTCGCCGTGGTCAGCCCCTTGGGGGCCTTGGCCACCGCGGCCTCTGCTTCTCGGCCCGCTTCAATGGCCTGCGCCAAACGGACCTCGTCGTCCTTTGTCAGCAGTGGGTACTGGCCGATATCTGTCAGATAGAGACGAACGAGGTCCTCGTCGTCGCGCTCAATGCGTTCCTTGGCCAAGATATGCCGAACCTTCCCTCGCTGTGGGCCTCGGCAGACGATCTTTGCCGGGCGCTCACTTTCGTAGTGCAGCTTGCGTCGCTTTCGGCGCACAAGGGCTGCAGAAACATTGTAGTGGGCGTGTCAAGATGCCCGTGCACCAGGAAAGATGGCGCGCTCGGCCGCCAACACCCGTTGAAGGCGCCCCGCCATATCCGACCCCATTCGAGTCGCTCCGCCCGCATCTCCCCCGGCGCGCCGCCCCCGGAGCAGGAGCTCGCGCCCCCCCTCGATCTC
>ODAK010005973.1_pt1 | contig 12310 bp, 10 predicted proteins | sample 1539591 | NCBI WGS metagenome assembly ODAK01 (sample SAMEA3539303, study PRJEB22396) | soil metagenome | biome: tundra; feature: field; material: soil | place: USA | collected 2010-05 | depth 0.15 m | reverse complement strand
CCATGGAGAGCTCCTCCTCGTGATGGCGGGACCACGCCACTGTACCCGTTGGGCGGGGGACTACTTACTCCCGATTTCCACGGGGATCCACGCTGATCACTGTGGGATGAATCGCAGCCAGTCAGGTTCGTGGAACATTGAGGCCCGTGATGACCGTCTCGATAGCCTGCGAGGCAATTTCATCGAGAGGGGAATGCGCTTGCCGCTGGCAGTCGGGTCAACGGCCGACGTCCGGCCGCGTCATCAGTCGCGTCCAGAGGTCGCCGAGCCACTGCGCGAAGCGCTCATCTGACCAACCGCGCTCGTTGATGAGGCGGTGCCAGAGCGCGCCGTCACAGGTCGACCAGAGCACGTCGAGGCACTCCTGCTCGCTGACCACCAGCTGCCCGGTCGCCGCGGCGTCGCGGGTCATCACGCCGTAGCCAGCGAGGCGCTGACGGCCAATCTCCTCGAGCATGGCCTCGGCTGCGGGTTCTGACCCGCTCGCCGCCTGCAGCGCCAGCGTGAAGGGCACGATGCGGTGCGCCGTCTCGGTGTAGAGGGCTGCTTGCATGTGGAAGCGGCGCGCCAGGTCGGGCTCCGCGCGGACCGCACGCACCTCGGGGCGCTCATGGTATGGCACGTCCTGGTCGTCGCCCCCGATGGTCACGTCCCATGCACGGTGCAGGAGGCCTGCCTTGGTGCCGAACGCCGCGTAGACCGTCTCCACCGACACGCCCGCGCTGCGCGCGACGTCGGCCATGGTGGTGCGCCCGTAGCCCTGCGCGATGAAGAGGTCGTGGGCGGCTCGCAGGACCTCCCCCTGGGTCTCGCGTGCCTGGGCACGCCGCCGGGAGGAGTCGTAGGCACGCGCCGGTTTGACAGCACGGTCACTTATGGCTACAGTCCACCAGTATTGAATACCAACGACATGGAGGGATTATCCCATGACCACCACAGGAACGTTCGACTGGACCGCAGTGGCATCGGGCTGGGACGCGCATCGCGGTCACGTGGAAGGGATGAAGGAGGAGCTCTCCCGGCGGCTCCTCGCCCAGCTCGACCTCCAGCCTGGCGACCGGGTCCTCGAGCTCGGTGCCGGTACCGGTGAGTTGGCGCGCCAGCTGGCAACGGCAGTCGGGCCGGAGGGCCACGTCGTCGCCAGTGACGTGGCCCCGGGGATGGTCGAGCTCCAGCGCAAAACCCTGGCGGGGCTCGACAACGCCGAGGTCGCCCAGCTCGACGCCTTCGACACCGGCCTGGAGGCGGGAACATTCGACGCCGTCGTCTTCCGCATGGGCCTGATGCTGGTCGACGATCCTCCACGCGTGCTGCGCGAGTGCCACCGCCTGCTGGCCCAGGGTGGCCGCCTCGCAGTCGCGGTGTGGGCGGGGCCGGAGCACAACCCCTGGATGACGTGCGTCGGCATGGCGGCGATGATGCACGGCCTGGTCAGCGGCGGCCCCCCGACGGGCCCCGGCGGCATGTTCTCTCTGGCCGATCCCGCAGTCCTCGAGCGGGTGGTGGCCGACGCCGGCTTCACCGACGTGGTCGTGCGCGACGTGTCGACACCGTCCAGGTTCGCGTCCGCCGACGAGCACTTCGACACGGTCACCGCACTGGCCGGCCCACTGTCGGCGGCCATCGCGGCGGCGTCAGAGGACACCCAGGCCGCGGTGCGCAAGACGGCGGCCGGCCTCTCCGCGGCCCACCGCACCGCCAATGGCCTCGAGCTGGCCGGGCGTGCCCTGGTCTGCACCGCGAAGAGGGCCGAGCCCGGCGCCAGGTAGCGCCGCTCGCCTAGCATGAACCCATGCTGACGGAGCTTGGTATGAGTGAGCGCCTTGACCGCATCACCGACCGGCGCCGTATCGCAATTCTTCCGATTCGCGGCGTCATCGGCGGCGCGGTGCGCACCGACGATCTGCTGCGTACCCTCGGCGCGGCGCGACGCAATCCTCGCATCCGGGCGGTACTGCTGGAAATCGATTCGCCCGGCGGCGGAGCTACCGCTTCGGAAGCTCTGTACGTCGCGGTGAAGCGCGTCGCGGCGGTGAAGCCGGTGGTCGCCTGGATCCGTGGCACCGGCGCCTCAGGAGCGTACTTCCTTGCGTGTGGCGCGACACGCATTCTTTCGTTTCCCAGCGCGATTGTCGGTTCGATCGGTGTCATCAGCATCCGTCCCATTGCCGTCGAAGCACTGCAGCGGCTCGGGACTCGCATCGCCGTCACCAAGACCGGACAGTACAAAGATCTGGGCGCGCCGTGGCGTGAAGTCACCGACGAGGACGCGGCGAAGGAACGTGAACTTGTCGATGCCATCTTCCGGCGCTTCGTCAGTACGGTACGCGCGGCGCGCAGTCTCGACGACGCCGCAGTGGCGCGCGTCACCACCGGCGAGGTCTGGCTGGGAGTCCACGCGGTGGACCTCAAGCTGGTCGACGGTCTCTCCGAGCACGAGGACGCTGCGCTCGAAGTCGCTCAGGATCTCGCCGGATTGCCGCATCGTCACGCGCTGCGGTTGGGCCCGCGGCGCACCCTGCTGCAGCGCTTGGGCGTGCCGGGCGCCGGCATGGGGCCGCCCGGCGAACGTTGGGTCATCGAACTCGAAGGGTGGTTGCGCGCCCCCCGCATGCGCGCGTAAGCAAATGCGGATGGACGATGCCTCCAGCGACAGGTGGGAAGCTGGTCGCGCAACACTCGAAGCCCCCTCGCCTGCCGCTCGGCGCAGGGGCGCGGGGTGTCTCCTGTAGGGTTCTGAGCGACCCCTCACCCTCAGTGGAGCATCGCTGTCATGAAGCTCGGCCTTCACGTCTCCGACTTCACGTGGCCCGGCGGCCCAGCGCGCCTGGGCGCCAACCTGGCCGCCATCGCCCAGGCGGCCGAGGCGGCCGGCTTCGACCGCCTCAGCGTGATGGACCACTTCTTCCAGATCCCGATGATCGGTCCGCCCGAGCGCGAGATGCTGACGGCGTACACCACCCTCGGCTATGTCGCGGGCAAGACCTCGGCGATCAAGCTGCTCACCGTGGTCACCGGCGTGATCTACCGGCAGCCCGGCCTGCTCGCCAAGGCAGTGAGCACTCTCGATGTCCTCAGCGGCGGCCGCGCCATGCTCGGCATCGGCGCCGCCTGGAACGAAGAGGAGGCACGCGGCCTGGGCTTCCCGTTCCCGCCGCTTGCTGAGCGGTTCGAGCGGCTGGAGGAGACCCTGCAGATCATCCTGCAGATGTGGAGCGACGACGATGGCCCATACCACGGCCACCACTACCACTTGGAGCGAACCATCAACTCCCCGCAGCCGCTACAGCGGCCGCATCCACCGATCCTCGTCGGCGGCAGCGGCGAGCGCAAGACGCTGCGCCTTGTCGCCCAGTACGCCGACGCCTGCAACCTCTTCGGCACACCCGACGTCGGACGCAAGCTCGACGTGCTGCGCTCGCACTGCGAGCGGCTGGGGCGCGACTACGACACGATCGAAAAGACTGTCATCACCACCTTTGACGTGGGCGAGAACGGCGAGCGCACCCGAGAGCTGCTTGACCGCCTGCGCGAGTTTGCGGCGCTGGGGTTTGACGAGGTGCACGGCACGCTGCGGCATGTGTCGCGGATCGCGCCCATCGAGGCCATCGGGCGCGAGGTGATCCCGGCCATCACCGACCTGTGACCTGGACCCTCGGCGCTGCGCCTCCCGCGGCGCGGACGCGCGAAGGGCAGCTCGGCACCGGGCGAGATCTTCGCGGCCCAGGCGAGCCGGAGAGGCCCGGCACTGATGAACTCCGGCAATCGGGCGCCTCCCCACCGGCGTACGCTTGCCGAAATGAGGCTCAGTCCTGCGTGGGGGCATGACGGGGTTGATCGCCTTCCTCTGAGGTCGGCGCCCGCGCTGACCGAGACCGGCCCCTGCCAGCCAACAGGCGCGGGGCTCCAAGTTCGCCCTGCAGCCGAGGCGTCGCCGCTCTCATGACCACGCTCGCTGACAACCCGCTCGTGCGCGCCGTCGGGCGCGTCCCCACAACGGTCCAACGCAAGCTGCTCGTTGCTTTTACAGGCATCGTGGCCCTCCTCGTGATCCTCGGCGTCCTCGGCCTCCGGGAGCTCAGCGCGTCGAACGGCCGCGTCGTGTCGCTGGGGCAGCTACCCCAGCGCGTGGCAACCTACCGGGAGCTCCAGATCGACAGTGGTCAGCTCGCTCCGCTGCTCGACGATCGAAATGCCTACGTCACCGGTATCAGCTGCGATGCCTCCTCAAACCTATGCGGTCCGGTGGCGCCACTGAGCATCGCCAGCGGTGGGGTGGAAGGCCCACTGAGCCTCGCTACGAAAGCGTCCGCGATCACCGCGGACGACACGACGATCCAACTGATCCTCGCCCAGCTTGCGCCCCTGACCAATGTCGCCGGCCTGGGCTTCCTGCCTCCCCCCGAAGAGAGACGCATCCTGACCGCGATCCACGCGGAATTTGCCCAGTTCTACGCGACGATGTCGAGCCTGATCGCCAAGGACCAGGCTGGAGAGTACAGCCCCTCTGTGTGCGCGCTCCAGAACTGCGCGGTGCCGACGGGTTCAAACCCTGACGAGACGATCGCCCTCAGGAGCAATGCCGACCAGCTGGCCGGTCTTACCCAGTCGGACACAGCCAACCTGATCGCCGACAACCAGGTTGCCTACCTCGACTCGCAGCATCTTGTCATCGGCGTGGCCGCCGCGAGCATCTTCTTAGCCCTGCTCCTCGGCCTCGTCCTCTCCGGGTCGCTCATCGTGCCGATCAAACAGGTGCGCGCCCGGCTGGCGGCCATCGCCTCCGGCGACTTCTCTGGACATCTCGACGTGCCCAACCGCGACGAGCTCGGCGCCCTCGCAGCCGATCTCAACCGGATGAACGACCAGCTGGAGCGCCTGTACCGAAAGCTCGAGACGGCGAGCCAGCACAAGTCGGAGTTCCTCGCCAACATGTCGCACGAGCTGCGCACCCCGCTCAACGCTGTGATCGGATTCTCGGAGGTGTTGCAGGACCGCCTCTTCGGCGATCTCAACGACAAGCAGGCCGAGTACGTCGGCGACATCCACACTTCAGGACGCCATCTCCTATCGCTGATCAACGACATCCTGGACCTCTCGAAGGTCGAGGCGGGGAGGATGGAGCTGCAGCTCACCACGTTCGCGCTCTCCGACGTGCTCGAGAACGCGGTCGCTCTGGCCCGGGAGCGGGCCACCCGGCAGGGGACCAGCCTGCGGCTGGAGATCGATCCGAGCGCGGGCGTCGTCGACGCCGACGAGCGAAAGATCAAGCAGGTGCTCTTCAACCTGCTCACCAACGCGTTGAAGTTCACCGCCCGCGGCGGCCACGTCGATGTCACCGCCCGTGGCGATGGTGACGAGGTGCTCGTCTCGGTGAGTGACGATGGCATCGGCATCGCCACCGCGGATCACGCCCGCATCTTCGAGGAGTTCCAGCAGGTGGGCCCGTCCCAGCTGCAGGAGGGCACCGGACTCGGCCTTGCCCTGTCGCGTAGCTTCGTCGAGCTTCACGGTGGGCGCCTCTGGGTTGAGAGCGAACCCGGGAAGGGCAGCACCTTCACGTTCGCACTGCCGTGCAGCCAGAGGGCCGGCGCTGCCGCGGAGGCCGATGGTTGGCGGCGTCCGGAGTCCGCAAGCGTGGCGCTTACGACTGCGCCGCCGCTCTCATGACCACGCTCGCCCACGGTGAGCTGGTTCTGATCGTCGAGGACAACGAGAAGAACCTCAAGCTCGCCCGCGACCTCCTGCGGTACCACGGCTTTCGCACGATCGAGGCCGCGGACGCCGAGACGGGCATCCGAATGGCGTCGGATTCGGCGCCCGACCTCATCCTCATGGACATCGAGCTGCCCGGCATTGACGGGGTCACGGCGCTGGAACAGCTGCGGGCCGATCCCGCGACCGCGCGCATCACCGTGGTCGCCGTGACCGCGTCGGTGATGCCGGTCGACCAGGAGCGTTTCGCGCGCGCCGGCTTCGCCGGGATCATCGTGAAACCGATCGACGTCAGGGCATTTCCCAACCAGGTGCTCTCTTACTGCGACCACTTCGTGGAGGGTGCCTGATGCACCAGGCGGCCAGGCTCCTGGTCGTCGACGATGTGCCGCAGAATGGGCGGCTTCTCGAGGCGATGCTCTCTCCGCACGGCTACTCGGTGACCCTGACGTACTCCGGCAGCGAGGCGCTCGAGAAGGTGCGCACCGAGCATCCCGACCTCGTCCTTCTCGACATCCTGATGCCCGACATGACCGGATACGACGTCTGTCGTCGTCTTCGCGCGGATCCCGCGACCCGACTGCTGCCCGTGGTGATGTTGACCTCGAGCGGTGACCAGGACAAGGTCGACGCCATCGAAGCGGGGGCCGATGATTTCATTGCCCGACCTTGCAATCCGCAGGAGCTGCTCAGCCGGGTGCGATCCCTCCTGCGGATCAAGGAGTATCACGACACCATCAAGGCGCAGGCAGTTGAGCTTGCCGAGTGGAACCTCACCCTCGAGCAACGCGTGCAGAGTCAGCTGGCGCAGCTCGAGGGACTCGATCGTCTGCGCCGCTTCTTCTCGGCGCCGGTCGCGGAGGTCATCCTGTCCGGCGGCGGTCAGATGCTCGAGCCTCATCGGCGCGAGGTCACCATCGTCTTCTGCAACCTCAGAGGCTTCACGGCATTCTCCGCGACAGCGGAGCCCGAAGAGGTGATGCGCGCGTTGGGTCAGTTCTATGACGCGGTGGGCCACACGACGCTTCGTTTCGAGGCGACGCTCGAGCAGTTCGCCGGGGACTCGGTCATGACCATCTTCAACGACCCGATGCCCTGCCCGGACCACACTGCGGCCGCAGTGTGCATGGCGGTCGAGGTGCGTGAGCGGACGATGGCGCTGAGTCACGGCTGGCGCCTCAACGGCTACGACCTCGACGTTGGCGTCGGCATTGCCGAGGGCTACGCGACCCTGGGTCGCGTTGGCTTCGAAGGACGCTTCGACTATCGCGCCACCGGGACGGTCGTCAATCTTGCCTCGCACCTCTGCTCCCAAGCTCTGGGCGGGCAGATACTGCTCGCACTACGCGCCTACGCATGCGTGACTGATCTGGTGGATGTCGAAGCCGTGGGCCCTCTTCATCTCGAGGGGTTCCACGACCCCGTCCAGGCGTACAACGTCACGGGTCTCAAGGACCAGACGCCGAGCCGGGAGGAACCGGTAACGATTGATCAACGCGTCGCCGCGAACCTATTCCTCTGCGAGGGGGACCTCTGGTCACTGACCTACGACGATGTGGTTGTGCGCCTCAAGGACAGCAAGGGACTGCGAGACATCGCCCGGCTGCTTGCAACGCCCGGGCACGAAGTCGCAGCCGTCGATCTCGCAGCCGGAGCTCACCCGGACTCGGGTCGTGCGGCGTCGACGATCGCCGACCTTGGGTTGGCGGTGGAGGCGGATGCCGGCGAAGCGCTCGACGCCCAGGCGCGGGCGCAATACCGCTCGCGGTTCGCCGATCTCGAGGAGGAGATCTCGGAGGCCGAGGCCAACAACGACCCGGAGCGAGCCAGCCGGGCGCGCGAGGAACGCGAGTTCCTGCTCGCCGAGCTGGGAGCGGCGGTGGGCTTGGGTGGGCGCCCCCGGCGTCTACTCGATCCTGCCGAGCGGGCGCGCAAGGCGGTGACCTGGCGGGTGCATGAGGCGATCGGTCACATCGAGAAGATCCATCAAGCGTTGGGAACGCATTTGCGCCGCTCGGTGCGGACCGGCAGCTTCTGCGTCTACGACCCCGCTGAACCGACGGACTGGCGGCTCTCGGAAGAGGACCCGGCGACAGGTCGCTAGGCCGGCCCTGTCGATGCTAGTCACTTCCTCGCGCCTCATCTATTGAGGGTCGCTCGCGATCAGCGAGGGCCGCTCACGAGGAGACAGTGATGGCCATCCCTGTCAATTTCGGGGACCAGTCCGGAGGGACAAACCGGAGGATGGCTCCATGAGCAGGCTCACGCGCTCCTGGACACGTCGCCTCGTGGTTGCGGCCGCGATCCTTTCTCTGACCGGCCTCGCTCTCGCTCGCGCCCCATCGGTATCGGCGTCCCCGGTGTCGGCGTCCTCCGCGCGAAGCGGAGATCTCCATGTGACCAAGGAGTGCTCGCAGTTCACGGGCTTGGCCGATTCCTTCTGCACGATCACGTCCTCGAACCTCCCGGCGATCACGGTCGGCTCGAGGATCGTCTATCTCCAGGCGGCTGGTGCCACCGCGGTGGACAGTGACGTCGTCCTCGTCGTCGGGCCCGGCGACTTCGCGCTCGGCCATGTCGTCCTGAGTCGTTTGACCCATCTCGGGGTGATCACGTTCTCGGGCGGGACCGGGAAGTTCACCTGGTTCCATGCCCGTATCGCTGTCAAGCCCGATCCGAGTATCGCTTTCGGGTGGTTCTGGAACGGTGACTATCGCTTCAGTCCCGGCGAGGCGACGAAAGAGTCGTCGCCCGTATCGGGGTCCGCGCGGAGCGGCGGGCTCGATTTGACGAAGGACTGCTCGCTGTACACGGGCCTCGCCGATTCGTTCTGCCCGATCGTGTCCTCGAACCTCCTGGCGATCACGGCCGGCTCGAGGGAGGTCGCCCTCCAGGCGGCTAGTGCCACGGCGCTGGACACTGACATCGTCCTCGTCGTCGGGCCCGGTGACTTCGCGCTCGGCCATGTCGTCCTCAATCGTTTGACCCATCTCGGGGTGATCACGTTCTCGGGCGGGACCGGGGAGTTGCGCTGGTTCCATGCCCATGCCGTTGTCAATACATCCACCAAACCGGTGTCCGAGAATGGGCATTACCGCTTCAGTCCGGGCCAGGAGACGAGAGAGTCGTAACTGCTCCGCGAGACGCGGAACCGCTGCTGGCGTCTGGTCAGCCCGACCGGGCGGTGGCCGAACGAATCGCGTCGTCAAACTTGACCACCAGCGGCGGGCTTTCACCCGCCACTGGTCGTCGGAATTCCCCGACTTGGCAGCGCCTACGCGAGGGCACCGACCTCCTGCAGTTGGCGCACTGGCTCTGCGGATGAGTCCCGGACATCGAAGACGATCCGCCCGGAGACACGTCCCCGGAGGACATCGTCGATCGACTCGTTGACGGTGCTGAGCTGGCGCGTCTCACGGATGACCGTGGTCCGCCCGCGCGCGTGGAGCTCGAAGACCTCGTCGAGGTCCTTCCGCGTACCGACGATCGAGCCAACCACGGTGATGCCCTGAAGGACCGTCTCGAAAATCGGCAGGCTCACGGCGTTATCAGCGGGCAGAGCGACGAACACCAAGGTGCCCTTGCGACGCAGCGAGCCGAATGCCTGCTCGAACGCTTGCGGTGCGACCGCGAGCGCGATGGCTGCGTGAGCCCCGCCGAGGCGCTGGATTGCCTGCACCGGGTCTTCTTCCGCGGCGTTCACCGTGTAGTCGGCACCGAGGCGCTTGGCCATTGCAAGCTTGTCGGCCGAGATGTCGACCGCCACCACCGTGGCGCCTGCGATCTTCGCGTACTGCAGTGCCAGGTGTCCCAGGCCTCCGATGCCGAAGATGGCCACCAGATCGGAGGAGCGTGCCCCCGAGACCTTGACGGCCTTGTAGGTCGTGACACCGGCGCAACTCAAGGGGGCCGCGTCGAAGGGATCGACACCGGACGGCACGATGCCGACGTAGCTGGCCGACGCCTTCGCGTACTCCGCATAGCAGCCATCGATCGAATAGCCGGTGTTCTGCTGCCGCAAACACAGCGTCTCCCATCCAGAGACGCAGTATTCGCATGTTCCGCAAGCGTATCCGAGCCAGGGGAGGGCCACCCGATCACCCTCGCTGACCCTCGTCACGCCGGCCCCGATCGCGGTGACAAGGCCGACCCCCTCGTGGCCCGGGACAAACGGAAGTGTTGGCTTGACGGGCCAGTCGCCATGAGCGGCGTGGATGTCGGTGTGGCAGAGCCCCGACGCCTCGAGACGGACGACCACCTCACCTGGACCCGGTGTCGGGATCGGCCGATCCTCGATAACCAGTGCCTGCTTGAACTGACGCACCACGGCTGCTTTCATAGCGTCGCTCCTCACGAACCAATCGGCTGGCACCCGGTATCGGGCGTTTCCAGTACGGCTACCGGCGGCTGTCAAGCCCTGGCCGCTTGGTCACAGGACTCATCCGCCGAAACGCGAGCGTGCGCCCACGGACATAACAAGGTCAGCAATACTGACGGTGCTTTCGATGTGCTCGCACGCCGACTGCTAAGGGGCGAGCCGCCACCTGGTCTGCGCCGGGAGGCACCGATGCAGCTAGTCCGTGTTCCGAAACGTCAGGGAGTATCCGCGACCGGGTCGGTTGACCAAGTCACAAGGAACCTCCAGCCGAGCCAGGATCTTCCTGAGCCGCAAGACGTAGTTGCGGACTTCCTCTTGGAGTAGTGCGGCGTCTGACCAGGCATACCCGGTGATCTGCGACGCGGTGAAGAAGCGATGGGGATGGTCGAGCAGGAATTGCAAGAGTTCGAACTCTCGGTGAGTGAGGACAGCCTCCTTCCCCTTGAGGCGCAACACACGATCACTCGGATCAAGCCATAGGCCATGGAGTTTCCAGACCCGCTGATACCACAAGTCCAGACGGCGATGGTACCCATCCATCTGGGTCTCGATGAAGCCGATGTCCACGTCCGCGGCTCTCTGTGCCACCGGATGCATTTTGGGTAGCTCGCGTTTGACACGGTCGAGAAGGCCTAGTTTGAACCGAATCAGGTCATCGTAGATGCTCATCCAGTGGCGCGCGTCTTCCCAGTGCTCCGTGTCGATGTCCTCTCCCTCTAGAGGAGCAGTGGCGGGCCTCGTGGCATCTCCTGCCGACATGGTCCTCACTATACGGAGCCTGTTGCTGATCTTCTTACGCCGGTCCGTGTATCAGGTCAGGATGAAACCTATGAGTGCTCGTCGGGGCCGGCCCGACATTGTTGCGGCGACAAGGGGCGGGGACAATTCGGTGGGCATGGACGATGAGGCTGATCCCACAACCGCCTCTCTGGAGGCGGCGCTGTTCTGGAGAAACATCTACAGCGAGATCCTAACCATGGAGGAATCAGTCCTTGAGCGTATCCAGCAACTCATGGCAGGCCAATCACCCCAAGCGCGACGGGAAGTTGAGTTGACCAACCTCCCGGTGGTTGCGTCGCAGGTTGCCCGATTTCGATCGAGGTGGCAGCTTTGGGAATCCCGTGTACAAGCGCATCAATAGTGTTGTCGTTCGGTCAGGGAGTGTGGAGCGCAAAGCCTTCGCTTCGGTATCCCGCCGCGGTCACTGAGTTGAACTCGGCTTCTACTCGGCCACCCGGAACAGGACCCGTCGCTGGCGCAGCGCAGTCATCCCAGTGGCGGCAGGTGTTATCGTGGCCTCTGGGCCATCGTGGCCAATTGAGACACAGGGCGTGGGACGTGCATGACCCGAAGCGCCGAGAAGATGTGACATTCGGCCCTCTGAGCGATGTCATTCGGCTCTGCCGGCGCGGCCAACCCGCACCTACGCTGGCAGGCGGTCGACCTTCACAGAGGCAGCACCATGCTCAACGCGGCGCACACGGCGGTCACCGACGCGACACCGCCCCTGCTGATCCAGGGTGGCATGGGCGTGGCCGTGTCCAACCACCGCCTCGCCCGGGCCGTGGCCATGACCGGTCATCTCGGGGTCGTCTCGGGGACGGCCATCGACCTGGTGCTGGCGCGGCGGCTCCAGGACGGTGATCCCGGCGGCGAGATGCGTGACGCCATGGCGCGGTTCCCGGTGCCCAGCATCGCCGAGGAGGTGTTGCAACGCTACTTCCTCCCCGCCGGTCGCGGCGGGCGTCCGTATCGCGGCGTGTCGATGCACTCGCATCGTGACAAGCACTCATCGCAAGACCTGCTCGCGGTCGCGGCGTTTGTCGAGGTGATGCTGTCCAAGCGCGATCACCATGGGCGCATCGGCATCAACCTGCTCACCAAGCTGCAGATCCCCACCGTGCCGATACTTTTCGGCGCCATGCTCGCCGGTGTCGACTACGTGCTCATGGGTGCGGGAATCCCGCGTGAGGTTCCCGGCATTCTCGACCGTCTCGCTGCCATGGAGCCGGTGGAGACACGGCTCGACGTCATGGGCACCTCCGCGTCCGCCTCCGTCCCCCACCTCCGCTTCGATCCCAGCCGCTTCGACATCACCACCCCCCCGCGGCGTCCGGCGTTCCTGCCGATCGTGTCGTCGCATTCCCTGGCGAGCGTGCTGGTCCGCAAGGCGAGCGGCCCGGTGCAGGGCTTCATCGTCGAGGCACCGACGGCGGG
>ODAK010005972.1_pt1 | contig 12311 bp, 5 predicted proteins | sample 1539591 | NCBI WGS metagenome assembly ODAK01 (sample SAMEA3539303, study PRJEB22396) | soil metagenome | biome: tundra; feature: field; material: soil | place: USA | collected 2010-05 | depth 0.15 m | reverse complement strand
GCCCGCGAAATCGATCTTTTCATTGACGCCGCTATTTGGATTGCCGGTGTTTAGTGAAAATTCGGTTTTGACATAGTTGATCAGGTTCTGCGGTCCCTGGAGGCCACCGGCGCCGACCGTGTCAAGGGTGATGCCGACGAGTTGAATTTTCGGGAAGGGCAAGTCGAAATTGTTCAGCGCGGGGACGCCGGCGATCGCGTGGACGGGGAAACCCGCCTGCTTGCTTCCCCCGGCCGCCGCGAGGGCAATGTACTCGGCCTCCATCGATAGGTCCGGCAAACTTGGGTTGAAGGTGGAACTCAATTTCGAGTTCTCTTCACTGGCGAATCCGGTATTACCCGGAAAAAACACCCCGATGCCTCCGACCAAGAGGCCGCCTTCGTAAAGAGGAATGCCGCCAGGCAAAGTCGCAATACCGCGCGAAGCAACATGAGCAATGGCCGCGTTCTGTTGGCCAGCAACTCCCGGCGCTAGAAGCGTGTCATAATACGAGAGCGGCGCGACCAGCGAATTGGCCGCGCTGATGTTGAAGCGTCCCGCCAATGCGACATCGGTCGCCGCGCTGCCGCCCCCGCCGGGCGTAAATAGCACGCCGTTCGAGTTGGGTCCCGGATTGACGAGCATGTCGCGGTTTGTATTTTCAATGCCGAACAGGTCCACCTGCGGTGTGTTGGCGACATTCGGAGGAAAATGCCCCCCGATGCCAATCGGCGCAACAAAGCCCGGACCGCCGACGGTTGAACTCGGATCGGAAATGAACGTATAAGAATTCACTTCCCGCTGCGTGATGGTGGACTGGCTGATAAACTGCACCGTCCGCGACGTGAGCGGATCGGCGTCGGAAGAAAAATACGCGGCCGTGCGCGCCAACGAGACGGCCCCATCGATCGAAAAATCAAGCACATTCGCATTGGTCGTGACGGCGCTTGATACGTTGCCCTCGACGCGCACGCCAAGAATGTCGCCATCGCGGTCCACCACCGCGACGATCGCATTGTCGGTGGAAGTCGCCCCCGCGGCTCGCTGCAGCAAAGTCTGCACCTGAGCGGTGGTAAGCGTCAACGGCGGAAGTGCGGCGGGGTTCAACTGACTGGCGACGAATGCCGGCACGACGCGATTCTCCAGCGGCTCAACGCTCGGCCGGTATCGGTGAGTGCGGACGTCCCTTCGACTGCCTTTTCTGCTTGCAGTACAACCCAAGAAAGGTGCGAGCCAATTCATGACCATCCGTTCCTCGCAAAATAATCAAAGTCTAATAGCGAAACTCAACGCCCAGATTGACGCCGTGAGCAAAAAAGTCGGTGCTTCGAAAAGAAAAGGCCGGCCGAGCCTGACCCCCAGCCGCGCCAAACGTATTGCTGGAAGGCACTAAATTCGGATTGATTGCCGTATCGATCTGGTCGCCTGGGCGGACTACGCTGCTCCAGTACAAAAAGTTGTAACCCGCGATCATACGGATGTGGTCCGTGAGTTGGTAGCCAAAGTTCAATCCAACCTCGGGAACAACCGCGAAAGTGTTCCGGCTAAAACTGCCACTATTGCTCGATACCGCCAAAAGTCCCGCATTGGCCGTGGTTGCTGGTTGGGTGTCGATGGTCGTCGTGCCGCGTATGGCGACGATTTCATTGGACGCCCCTAACGCCACCTTGGCTGAAATACTCAGTGAACAACGTTTGTAAAGAAACTCGGCGCGGGCGCCAATCTGACCGCCGTAAAATTGATTGCGTGTATCGAAATAGTCGCCGATCACAATCGTGTTTCCATTGAACGGCACGAGCCCAACGTATTGCGGAGCAAGATCAACCAAGGAAGATTGTTGAAGATGCAGGCCTTCGTTAAGCCCCACATATCGAAAGCCGGCGATCGCTTCCACGTGAAAATGCGGCGTGTGCCATAATACTGCAATTAGGTTGGCTTCCGCGCTTTGAAGAAAGCTCGGCGCGTCGAGCGCGATTCGGCCGCTCATCACGCCCGGATAGGTTACTAACGACGAGTCGGCCGCACCGGTATTGACGTTAAAAAAGGGCACCGCCAAAACGGGGTTGCCGGGCGATGAAACTCCAAAAGTAATTGGCCGACCCGCCAAGAAAAAGTAACTCGCTTCGAAGCCCCAATGTAATTCATCGTCAAGCCAGGATCCGACCGCAAATCGCCCGCCTGAGCGATCCTGGTAATCCAGGCCGGAACCGCCGAAGAGTATATTGGTATTAGGCGAACTCAACGCTCCGGGCAGCGGATCGGAAAATGCCCCACTCGTTACCAGGGGTGGTACATTGGCGACCTTCAATCGCCACAGCATGAACTCCGCACGAATCCAGATTCGATCCGATTTGTCGCTCGATTGGTCAAAATCCTCTGCCGCTTCCGCATTGTCCGCGATCGGTTCCCCTGCTTTTCTGCGCAGAAAATTCCGGCCTTGCTTCCTAGCGCCAGCCGCGTTCTCGTCCACTAAACTTAGCGGGATGTCGTCGGCGCCTGGTTTCGCCCCATCGCCGGATTGCCCCATCAATAATGAGGCCTGGGCAACAAAAACCAACATAATGGCCGCGATGTTCATTCGCATTTGACTGTTAATGTACCTTGCGGGAATTCATTTATTTCGGATCGCAAAGAATGTGCAAGGTCTATCGGCTGAACGGACGGCTGTACTATATGCCGCCTCATCCAATGATACAAAAATAAAGGCAAAATCGAGCCTTTACGTGAATCTGCTAGAAATGCGCCGCTACGACCTGAAAAGGCGTTAAGTCTGTTAAGGTCCTATGCAGTTTATTCCGATAATAGTGATGAGACAAAAAAGAATTAAATTTTTTGTCCGCTTCAACCAAGAGATGCTGTTGCAAACGACGTTGATCGTTCGGGCAGTTGCACGATGAATTGAAAGAAAAGTCCGTTTGGCGTGATGGATGATGGAATGCTTGATAAGCGGAGAGTATGGCGAGGTTGGAAGGCGTTAGTACTACTTGCATGCGTTCCTATTTGTGGTTGCATCAGCATTCCCGACGTTCCAAAAAACACCGCGCTGTACCCTTCATTGCAGTCTACCGCGACGCCCGAGTCTTCCCAGTCGGAAGAATCCGAACCTAATTCCGCAGCATCGCCCATTTTCCCGCGACTCACTTCATCGGCACCAGACCCGGACACCTCGCCTGCGCAATTCATTCCGAGCGCCGAGATCCCAGGGGAAGCACCATTGGGTTTCGCCGGAAAATCGGGTATTTTACCACGCGACCACCAGCAAGATGAGCACTTTGTCCCAATCGAAGATCGCTGGCGTATCGGCTTTCCGGACTGGGATCGCTATGGTAAGGGGCACCCCGTTGGCGACGATTACCCCTACGTGCGAGGCCGCTGGTGGGATCCGTTCAACCAAAATGTCCTCAAGGGAGATTACCCGATTTTCGGCCAGAACATATTTCTTGAGTTGACCGGGACAACGACCGCCTTGTTAGAGCCACGTCAAGTCCCAACCGCCACCACTCCTTTTGAAAGTACCGTCAATCCGAATTCAAAGGACTTCTTCGGCAATCCGAATCAGTTTTCTTATACACAGAACTTTCTCGTTTCGCTTGATCTATTCCACGGCGACGCAGCTTTTCGGCCTGTTGATTGGCGCGTCAAAATCACGCCGGCGTTCAACGTTAACTACCTTTCTGTCAGTGAGTTGGGAGTTGTCGGCCCGGATGTGACTGACGGAACCACCCGCGGTCGAACCTTTTTGACCCTTCAAGAATGGTTCGTGGAAAGCAAGCTGGCCGACATCGGGCCGAACTACGATTTTGTTTCGGCACGCGTCGGTGCTCAGCCGTTCACGAGCGACTTTCGCGGTTTTATTTTTAGCGACACGAACCGCGCAGTCCGCCTATTCGGCACCAATTTTTCAAACCGTGACCAGTTCAACCTGATCTTTTTTCAGCAGTTGGAAAAAGACACCAATAGCCTTCTCAACTCATTTCACAATCGCCATCAGCAAATCGTGATTGCCAATTACTATAGGCAAGATTTCATTTTTCCTGGCTACACAGCGCAATGGAGTGTTCATTACGATCACGACGCTGCCACCACCAAATTCGACACCAACGGCTTCCTCGTACGGCCCGATCCGGTCGGAGTATTTCAGCCACATATCGTCGATGTCGTCTATCTCGGATGGGCGGGCGACGGGCATATCAATCATATCAACATCAACCACGCCTTTTATTGGGCTTTGGGACACGACACGCTTAACCCGTTGGCCAATCAGCCTCAAAATATTAACGCACAAATGACTGCCTTAGAATTATCCTACGATCAGGATTGGCTGCGCTTTCGAACTTCGTTTTTTTGGGCCTCCGGCGATCGCGACGTAAATAACGGACACGCCACCGGTTTTGATACAATCCTAGACAATCCGAACTTCGCTGGCGGCGAGTTTACGTATTGGCAACGTCAACAAATCAAACTCTTCGGTGTAGACCTCGTGCAACGGATGAGCTTGGTTCCCGACCTGCGATCCAGCAAAGCTCAAGGTCAGGCCAACTTCGTGAATCCTGGTCTGTTTCTCGGCAACTTCGGCGTGGACGCAGAGCTTACTCCCAAATGTCGGCTCATTAACAACGTCAATGTCATGTGGTTTGATAGCATCAATCCTTTGCAGCAGTTGACCTATCAGCAAAACATCAGCCACTTTATCGGCGTGGACCTGAGCATTGGCATGGAGTATCGCCCGTACCTCAACAACAATGTCATCCTAAAGTTCGGCGTCTCGTCGTTGTTGCCCGGCCAAGGATTTCGTGATCTATTCGATAGTTATGACCATTCAGCGCGCGTCTTGTTTGCCAGCTTTTTCGAAGCCGTGCTAACATTCTGATTCAGAAATGCACTTGATTGCCTTTTCCAATTTGTTATAGATCCCCATTCTTTCTTCCTTAATAATGCCGTGATATTCTCGGCGGAGGGATCGCCGTGTTTGCCGAACTGGTCAAAAAACGCGTGTTTTGGCGACATTTAGTCGTCGGATTGAGCATACTTGCCGCCATCCTCGTCGGGATGCAACCCTGGTCGCTTGGCCAAGGACGACTTGTTCCCGCGGTCAACCCAGACCTCCTATTCAATGACGGTAAGCATCCGGCAGACTTACGAAGCCAAACGAAAAATCAGGCGGCTGTTAGCAGTGTCGGTTGTATACAGTGCCACCAGCACACAGGCGATCCACACGAGAAATCGACTGTAAATTTGGGGTGCGTCGATTGTCATGGCGGCAACCCAACCACCGGCGACAAGGAAATTGCCCATGTTCAGCCGCGCTTTCCCCAGGCTTGGCGTTCGTCCGCGAACCCTGTACGCTCCTACACGCTACTAAATCATGAAACACCCGATTTTATACGTTTTGTAAATCCCGGCGATTTGCGGATCGCTCATATCAGTTGCGGGATCTGTCACCAAGACGAAGTTTTGCAAGCCCGCACAAGCATGATGACGCACGGGTGTATGTTGTGGGGAGCCGCCTTGTATAACAATGGCGCCTTTCCGCAAAAACAAGCGCGATTTGGCGAAAGTTACAGCATGAACGGAACGCCTCAGCGGTTGCAAACGTGGCCGCCACCTAGTGAATATGAAATGCGCGCTAAGGGCGTTATTCCTTATCTTGATCCATTGCCTCGCTTTGAAATATCCCAACCGGGAAACCTTTTGCGCATTTTCGAGCGTGGCGGCCGTTTTCGGGCCGAAATCGGCATTCCCGAACGCGAGGAAGAGTCCGGCCGGCCACGAGCACGCCTAAGCACACGCGGGTTGGGCACCGAAAATCGATCGGACCCGGTTTTTGTGAGCCTACAACGAACGCGCCTATTTGATCCGACACTCAATTTCATGGGCACCAATGATCACGCCGGCGACTACCGCTCGAGTGGTTGCACGGCCTGTCATGTCATTTATGCAAATGATCGTTCGCCCGTGCATTCGGGCCCTTATGCAAAACATGGCCATCAGGCATTGTCCAGCAATCCCGATCCCATGATTCCCAAGAATGAATCGGGCCATCCGATCAAGCACAAGTTCACGCGTTCCATTCCTAGCAGCCAGTGTATCACGTGCCACGTTCACCCAGGCACGAATGTTATGAACAGTTACCTTGGGTACATGTGGTGGGACGAGGAAACAGACGGCGCGCACATGTATCCAAAAACCCAAAAATATCCGACGCCTGAGGAATACGTGCAAGCCGCGATGAGTAATCCAGACGAGGCGTCAGCGCGAGGGCTTTGGTCGAATCCTCAGTTTTTACAAAAGGTAACCGAGCTTAATCCGCATTTGCAACACACGCAGTTTGCTGATTTTCAGGGGCATGGCTGGGTCTTTCGAGCGGTTTACAAAAAGGATCGCAAGGGAGCGCTGCTCGACCACGAGGGGGCCGCAGTGCCTTCTGTGACGACTGCAAAGTTAATGGCAGCTATTAAAATGCCCGAGCTATTAAAGGAACAATATAGGCAAACCGAACGCCGGCCCGATGTTGGTAACCTCTCTGGTTGTAAAGATGTTAAGCGTGAGGGCGTCCCTGTACATTTGCTTGATATTCATTTAGAAAAGGGTATGCATTGCGTCGATTGTCATTTCGTACAAGATTCGCACGGCAATGCAAAACTGTATGGCGAGGTTCGGGCAGCCATTGAAATCCAATGTACTGACTGTCACGGAACTGTTAGCAAGTACGCAAATTTGCGCACAACGGGTCCGGCCGCTTCAAATGCGACAAACGAAAATCCCTCTGGCGGACGTGACTTGACAGTTTTAAGAACACCGTTTGGAAAACGCCGTTTTGAAAAACGAGGAGATAAACTCGTTCAAAACTCAATGGTCGAGAGTGACATGTCATGGGAAATTACTCAAACGAAGGATGTTATTGATCCTGAGCATCCAAAGTACAATGAAAAAGCACGTCTTGCGAAAACGATTCGGTTTGACGAGGCTGGAAGGCTTGACTGGGGCAACATTCCTTTGGACAAGGACGGAAATCCTAATGAACGCGCGCTGGCTCATTGCAACCAGAACATGAATTGCGTTGCGTGTCATTCCTCATGGAATCCAAGTTGCTTTGGATGCCATTTGCCACAAAAGGCTAACAAAAAAATGCCGGGTTTGCATAATGAAGGCGACGTGTCACGGAATTATGTGTCATATAACTTTCAGACCTTGCGCGATGATGTTTTTATGTTGGCGCGTGACGGCGATGTCACCGGCAATAAGATCGGGCCGGCGCGGTCGTCGTGTGCCATTCACGTCGGTTCCTACAATGGCAATCGCGACTCGATTTATGTGCAACAGCAAACGATTTCCTCCGACGGCTTGAGCGGCATTGCATTTAGCACGAATGTGCCACACACGGTGCGTGGGGGACCGCCTCTGAATCCATTCACCGATGGTGATAAAAACAACGGCCGCGCTTGCCATCCTGACTCGTATAAGCCTGGCCGTAATGAGACGAAGAGTTGTACAGATTGCCATCTTTCCAAAAATAACGACAACAACGCAATCTTTGCTCAGCTTCTGATGCACGGCACAGGGTATGTCAATTTTATGGGTCGCTACTGTTGGGTTGCGGCGAAGGAACATGGGGTGTATGGCGTCGTTGTGACGGAGCAGGAGGAACCACAAACGGTCATTGGAAGCACGTTGCATCAGCTTGCCTTTCCGGACTATTTTCGCCGACATCAACAAAAAAGTTACAAATTGCAATACGCTTACGAGCATTCGGGCCGTGATATCGGTGATCGATTGAAATCTCCCTTGCGAAAAGCGGAGATTTTGCAAGTGCAGCCACGCGGTGAGTATCTTTATGCGGCATGCGGAACCGAGGGGCTACGCGTTTTTGATATTGCATTTATTGACGATAAATCTTTTTCAGAGCGATTCACTACTGCTCCCGTTTCTCCTTTAGGACAGAAGTTTTTCGTAAAAACAAAGTACGCCATGGCTGTCGCGGCACCTTGCACGCCGGCACCGGACCCGACGCGAAATCAGCGGCCGGAAAACAAGGAGCCAAAAGTACACGCTCTTTTCGGCTATATTTACGTGGCGGACAAGTTCGAAGGGTTGATTCTGGTTGGTGCTGGTACTACAATTGACGGCAATCCTAGCAATAACTTTCTAAAACGAGAGGTGACATTCAATCCCGACGGTATTCTTTGCGGGGCGTGTAGCGTCACGATTGCAGGAAGCTATGCCTATATTTGCTGTGACGCAGGTTTGGCGGTAGTGTGTCTGGATGATCCAAATAATCCTATCTTGAGCACGCTAGTTCCATTTAACAAGCCTAAGTCGATTCAAATTCAGTTTCGTTATGCGTTTGTTTGTGATGAGGCCGGGATAACATCTCTAAACGTTGCAAATTTGGCCAAGCCTGTTCCTAAGGCGTTCATGCGAATGAGCGATGTTCACAGCATTTATTTAGCTCGTACCTATGCATACGTGGCGGCAGGCAAAAATGGATTAGTGATTCTTGATATTGAGAACCCGGAGAAATTTTGTGTCGATCAGATTTACAATGCAAACGGACACATCAATGATCTCCAAGATGTTAAACTTGGAATTACCTACGTTAGCGAATTCGCATATCTGGCCGATGGCAAAAACGGTTTGCGCGTGGTTCAATTGACGTCGCCGGAGACACCTGGCAATCAGGGGTTTAGTCCAAGACCTACGCCGCGGCTTATTGCAACCTATCCAATTCCCGAAGGCGGACACGCCGTGTCTGTCGGTCGCGGGCTAGATCGCGATCGCGCCATTGACGAGAGCGGCAATCAAATCGGGGTTTTTGGCCGCATCGGAGCAAGGCCATTGAATTTAGTGGAACAACAAAGAATGTACCAACGGCCAGACGGCCGACCTTGGTTTGTCAGCGATGATCCGCGTGACGAGATTTACGGCGTTCCGCGGCCTCTGGCGCGACCAAAATAGGGGCGGTGGAAATTTCATCGGCACTTGGGCGTATCTTTTACCATGGCGGCGCGGTCGAAAGTTTCATTTGGCTTGTCTTTTGACGAGTTGCTCAAAATTGGTGTTGAATCGTTCGGGGTCAAAGCTAATTTGCTTTTCCAATGCGTCCTTGAAATAGTCTTTGGCGACCTCTACTTGTCCTTCGGGTAGTTGGAGTTTGAGTTGATCGTTTAGCGTTCCGAAAAGCTTAGCAATGTTTGCATCAGCGAGATAGCCGGGGTCCAATTCGTACTGAATGGCGTGAAAGGCCCAAGCGAGCTGGCGGGCTGAATCAAAATCGTGCAACCGACCTTTGGATTCCCGGCCGAGTCCCACAAGGAGGCGTTGAGCGGTACCACGGTCAAATCGGATTGTTGTGATCTTTTTCAATACGTTGTCCGCTGATTGAGAAAGTTCTTGTGCGGCTTTGGTCACCATTTTTGGATCGCCAAAGGGTTGAGCATCGAAGGCAACCGACAGGTCCGTCAATTTGTTTTTGATATCAGTCGCTAGTGCTTTCTCGCGATGGAGGTCGCCTTGAGCGGCGTGGAGGATGCCGAGGTGAACCAAGGCCAGGGGCCATTCGCGCATTTGAGGACGGCCAGGGAGGCCGGCATAGCCACGTTTCTGTCGCCAACTTTTGGTTTTTAAGTCGTGATGGCAGGCGCAACAATCGAATTGGGCCAACTCGGGCCAGGCATTTTCGGGGTCTTTGGCGGGTGTCTTTTCCTTCGCCTGTGAAGCAAGCAGGTTCATCGATTCCCGAAGCGATACGAGTCCGGCAACAACAACGAGTTGGGTGCGCTCGAAACCCATATTGGCTCGGTCGTGATTTGAAATCTTCTGTGCTTCGGGTGTTTTTTCGGCGAGGTATTTCCAGTGCCTGGGCATGGCATCGCTGAACGTGGACATTTCAAATCCCGGTAAGGGCGGATGGCCGGCGGCGTACATCGTGTGAGTCACGACTTTGGCCTCCGCTGTATTGCCGATGTGGCAGGAAACGCAAAGGGTGACGTTTTTTTCGGGGTCTTGCAAGTTCGTCATTCCAAACTGCACTTCCTTGACGTGTGGTTTCTGTGATCGCCAGTAGTCCCGGTCGAGAAAATTGGAATGCTTGGCGACCCATTCCTTGTTGAAGCCATGACACACGCCGCAACTAACTCCCTCTTCAAGACTAAAACTTGGTTTGTGGATCAATGTCTCGTCCTTGATAAGGACGCCGTGACAACTGACACAACGCGGTTCGTGAGAAATGTCTCCCTTGATCCCAAGGAGGTTTGCCATTCGTTGACTGCGTTCATTTTTCAAGACTTTGTTGGCATTTCGATGTTTATCTTGCTTTGTCCAGATGCATACCTCGTCATATTTGCAAAGCAAAATGTCTTTTTGGGTTGGGTTATCGTGGCAACCACCGTTGCTGCATGCGCGGACGCCATAGTACAACTTGGTGGGGGTTTGCAAAACGTCCTCGTGTAAAACCGATCGCGGCGGGTTTCCGTGAGAGGGCATCGCTATCCACGAAAATATTGCGATGCTGCTCGCCCAGCCGGCGATCGCGAAGCAAGCGGTCCATTTCAGGCCTATCATGTTACCGTCTCACTTTAGGAACGTTCAGAACAATAACTCCCCGACCTCGTGCCCAGGCTCCGCCTGGGTACGCAGTTTCTTGCAGGCTCTGCCTGCCTAGCATGAAGCCAATCTATCTGATGTTCAGCGAGGCAGAGCCTCGCAGGTAGTGCGTTCCCAGGCGGAGCCTGGGCACGAGAAATCGGGAAGTTATTTCTCCCGACGTTCCTTAGTGTCGATATTTTTGAATTCCAATAGCCGCTTTCGGATCGCTTCCGGTTCATATTCACCGGGATTGATCGTTGTCTTGGAGAATCTCAGGAGAGCGTTTCGAGCGCCTTCATGGGAATTTTGCCACATATCGTTATGAGCCTGATAAAGGGCTGCCAAGCTCAAGGAAGCCTGTGTTTGAGCGTCGTGATTGCTGGCTGGCGTCAGACCGTGAGTTTTCTGAATACTTTGGCACAGCGAATCAACCCATGAGGGGCCAAATAGTTTTCGCTCCAGTTTTGCCTGCCAAGGACTCAACAAGATTGCTGCGGCCGTGGACTTTGAGGCGAGTTCTTTTCGATCGACATTGCCCGAATCCATTGCCGTCTTGATTGAGGAAAGGAATTGTAAAAGCTGCGGATCGCGGCCATTATTGAGGCTTTCTAGGATTTGTGGCGTCAATGTGACATAGGTCCCCCACGGAAGGGCGCTCTGCCTGCGTTTGCCGTAAGGTTGCTGTGGTCGGTTACTTGGTGAGGTGAGATTGTGATGGCAGGCGGAGCAGTCGTATTCGGCGAATTCCGGCCACGGTTTTTTGTGATCGCTCGCACGGTCAGCAAGAAGGTCCAGCGCGGCCTGGGCGGTCACGAGTTGGCCCACGGCCCAGGCGCGAGCTTCAAAATCCGGGCGGCCACGCGTGCTCACCTTTGGATCGCGATCTTTGGCGTCCGGCCAATGGTGCGGCATCATCGCGTGGAATGCAGCAAATTCAAAATTCAAACGTGGATGGCCGGCAGCAAGCAGGTCATGGTCCACATCCATACCCGGAGCGCCGACATGACACTTCACACAGACCTGGGCTCGGCCCAAGAGGCTCTGCGTATCGTTCATTCCGTGGCGCTGCTTTTCCATTGGTGTAATTTGTTTCCACGCCTCCAGATGATGAACGCTCAACCATTTCTCCGCGGGGCCATGGCAGCTTTCGCAACTGACGCCGTCGGTCCGAAAGTATGGGACGGTCTTATCCACATCGGCGTTCAGGTCGGGCGAGACGTGGCAGGTTAAACAGCGGAGATCCTCGTGAGCCTTCCTTTTTGCGTGAAGGAGCGTTTGAATCGATTGCGATCGGTCCGAAAACAGGACTTCGTAGGCCTGGGCATGGCGATCGCGCGTGATCCACGTCGCATACTCGCGGCCGACTTGGCTGTTCTCAGGACTCCCATTGTGGCACGCGGCGGCTGCACACGAACCGGCTCCGACAAATCGCGAAGAATTCGACGCAGTGCGCGGACGGGGTGCGATCTCCTGTCCGCTGTCTGCGAGCGAAGATATCTCATGCTGACACAAATAGGTGATTTCAGCGATCACCACGAGTGCCATGAATTCCAACCGCAGTTTCACGACCGCCCTCCCCGAGAAGCCTTGTTTCGAGAGATTTTCGAGAACTCGACGCGACCCATGAATAATCGTCCCAGAGGTGAAGGATTGTCAAGTAATATCGGCACAAACCGCCGCGATTGCAAGGGAGTATCGATCAAAACTCATAGATTGTGCCGAATTGGGCTACTTCAAGATTTGAGAGA
>ODAK010005971.1_pt1 | contig 12311 bp, 8 predicted proteins | sample 1539591 | NCBI WGS metagenome assembly ODAK01 (sample SAMEA3539303, study PRJEB22396) | soil metagenome | biome: tundra; feature: field; material: soil | place: USA | collected 2010-05 | depth 0.15 m | reverse complement strand
CGGGTCGCAATTTTGTCGTGATAAATGTCAAGGCGACAGACTCCGAAGGCGATCTGGTGGGCTTCTGCGACTTCGACGTGCGTCTGTCCGGCTGACGCGAGGTCGCTTTGGATTGGACCATCGCCGATGTCGTTCGCCGCGGCGCCGCCTCACACCCTGCGCATACGGCGCTGCGGTATAAAGATGCGACGTTCTCATACCGTGATCTGGACGTGCGCTCCAACCGCGTGGCCCAGGGTCTGCTTGCGCTGGGCATCCAGCAAGGCGAGCGTATCGCTGTACTGGACAAAAACACGCCGGAACAATTCGACATTCTTTTCGGTGTTAGCAAGGCGCGGGCGGTTTGTGTTCCCGTGAACTGGCGCCTATCGCCGCGGGAGATAGCTCAAGTACTAAACGATTCGCGCGCAAGATTCTTGTTTGCCGGAGCAGAGTACATTGCGATTATCCAGGAGTTTCGCAGCGAGCTAAAGTCGCTGAAACACATTTTCATATTTGAGCCTGCCGGCGAATTCGTTAGCTACACGGCCTGGATGCAGGAGCAAAGCGCCGAAGCGCCGAAGATGGAGATTGCTCCAGACGACGTTGCGCTGCAGCTCTACACTTCCGGCACAACCGGGATGCCCAAAGGCGTCATGCTGACGAACAGGAACCTGTTCACCCTTCTCGACGAGGGGCGGCGACTCTGGGGGCTTGATGCCGATAGCCGCTCCATCGTGTGCTTGCCCTTGTTTCATATCGGCGGCATCGGCTGGGCTCTGGCGTGCATGCGTCACGGCGGAACGGCGATACTCGTGCGCAATTTTTCTGCAGCTGACGTCTTGCGCATGATCGAGGAGGAGCGCGCGACACATATCAATCTCGTCCCTGCAATGATTCGGGCAATGGTCGAATGCGCAAGCGGATCCAAACACGACTATTCGTCGCTGCACCTCGTGCTCTACGGTACGGCGCCAATATCCAAACCGCTGTTGCTCGCGGCGTTGGAATCGTTCGACTGCCTCTTCGTTCAAGTGTATGGGCTGACTGAAACCACGAGCGCTATCACGCAGCTCGACGCTGCTGACCACCAGGTGCGTGGGCCACGCGAAGCACTGTTGCGCTCTGCAGGACGCCCCTACCCTTGGGTCCAGGCGAAGATCGTCGACCCGGCTACGCTTAAGCCCTGCCCGGCAGGAGAGACCGGCGAGCTGTGGGTGCGCTCTGCCCAGAACATGAAAGGCTACTGGATGAACGAAGAGGCGACAGCAGCGACCATCGATGAATTTGGTTGGCTACGAACCGGTGATTGCGGGCATCTCGATCGTGATGGGTACCTGTTCCTCACCGATCGTTTGAAGGACATGATCGTCTCCGGTGGAGAGAATGTATATCCCGCCGAAGCGGAGCGCCTGCTTGTGGAGCATCCACTCGTGGCTGAAGCAGCTGTGATTGGCGTGCCCCATCCAGCCTGGGGTGAAACCGCAAAAGCGCTGGTCGTCCTCAAGGCCGGGGGCCAGATTTCGGAACAGGAGCTCATCGGCTGGCTGCGCATGCGGCTCGCGCATTACAAATGCCCGACGTCGGTTGAACTTATGCGCGAACTCCCGAGAAACGCGGCTGGAAAGGTGTTGAAAAGGGTGTTAAGGGAGCCGTATTGGAAGGGGCACACGCGGCGGATCAGCTAACCCAGTGGGCCCACCGCTATTCCGGTGGTGATTTGCCCTGCCTTCCTAACCGGCTCCCTCTACCTGTACCGACATGGCCGTCAAACGGACTGTTCGCATCGCCCTGGCTTGGGCAATGCGGTGATATCGAATAAGCCAAATCGGATTAATCCACCCGCAACGAAGGAGGCCGGCATGTCCATCAAATTCAGAATCGCTCCATCCGTGCTCATTGTCGCTCTCGGCCTGGCAATTAGTCCAGGCCACGCACAAAACCGATACGATCCGGGCGCGACCGACACGGAGATCAAAGTTGGAAACATCATGCCCTACAGCGGCCCGGCATCTGCCTATTCCACCATCGGCAAAGCGGAGGCCGCATACTTTCAGAAAATTAACGACGAGGGCGGAATCAACGGCCGCAAGATCAAGTTCCTGAGCGTTGACGATGGCTATAGCCCCCCCAAAGCCGTGGAAATGACGCGCAAGCTGGTCGAACAGGACGAAGTACTGTTTATTTTTTCAGTTCTGGGCACGCCATCCATCTCGGCCACCCAAAAATACATGAACGCCAAGAAAGTGCCTCAATTGTTTGTTGCAAGCGGCGCGAGCAAGTGGGACGACCCACAGCACTTCCCGTGGATCATGGGCTGGCAGCCGAACAACAACGTCGAAGGCGCGATTTACGCCAAGCACATTCTGCAAACCAAACCGGACGCCAAGATCGGCGTGCTATACCAGAACGACGATTACGGCAAAGACTATCTCAAAGGATTCAAGGACGGGCTGGGCGACAAGGCGGCAAAAATGATCGTCTCCGAACAGTCGTATGAAGTCAGCGATCCCACCGTGGATTCGCAGATAATCACGCTCAAGGCGTCGGGAGCCGACGTTTTCTTTAACATTACAACGTCGAAGTTTTCCGCGATGGCCATCCGCAAAGCTTACGACGTCGGTTGGAAGCCAGCGCAATACCTCAACAGCATTTCGACTTCGGTGGGTGCGGTGTTGACTCCGGCTGGGCTCGACAAATCTGCTGGCATCATATCCTCTGCTTATCTCAAGGACCCGACCGACAAGCAATGGGCGAACGACCCGGCAATCAAGGAATGGGCAACGTGGATGAAGAAGTACTACCCGGACGGCAACCTGAGCGATTGGGCAAACGTGTTCGGCTACGCTGCGGCCCAGACTCTGGTACAGATCATTAAGCAATGTGGCAACAACCTGACGCGCGAGAACGTCATGAGACAGGCAGCAAGTCTCAAGGATTTCCGAATTGAGGTCGCATTACCTGGTATCCAGTTAGGCACCAGCCCGACCGACTACGCTCCGTTTAAGTCGGTGCAACTGCAACGGTTCAACGGCAAACAGTGGGAATTGTTCGGCAACGTGATCAGCAGGTAATCGCGGCCAGTTGGTACAAAGCTGACTAGCCCCCGGTACAAACCGAGCCGCCGCCTCACAGCGTGCCCCAACGCCTCGCCGCTCAGCAGCCTAGCTTTAGGCGACCAACGGCAAGACTAGGTCACACGCGTGAACCGCATGTCCCCAAGGGGAACCACGCTTGACGCGTAATTGGGAAAGCTGGACTGGGCGTGGCGCGTAACGAGCATGGAGTCGCTGGGTGTGCGTCCATTGCGGTTGTCGGCGCGGATGGTCGCCGTCGTGGACGGATATGGGCTTCACCACGGCCACGCACAACCCACTCCGCCACCGCGCTACTGCTCACAACAGCCAGTAGCATCATTAAGATGGCTTTACGCACGCGCCCCTCCAACCTGCCGATCTCGATTCTTAGTCGCATCCCCTGAACTTGCGCTGCTGACAGACACGCGCCATCTCCTGCGCTCGCTCGATTAGCGGCGCTGGCACTAGTTTTGCAACGGTGTCGAGGTTTTTCAACGCAGGCGCAGAGCCGGACGCAGCGGCAAGATTGAACCACATGTATGCGCGAACATAGTCCTGCTCGACGCCTTGCCCCTTGGCATACATCAGACCAAGACTGGATTGCGCCATCGCATCCCCCTGTGCTGCCGCCAGTCGATACCAATAGAGCGCATTATTGTAATCCCGCGCAACGCCTTGCCCGTTGTAATATGCCCGGCCGACGCTGAATTGCGCTTCCGCATTCCCCTGTACTGCCGCCAGTCGATACCACTGGAGTGCCGCTGCGTAATTCTGCGTAACGCCTTGCCCCCTTTCGTACATCCAGCCCAAATCCAATTCTGCTTGCACATTCCCGTGTGCTGCACCCAATCGATACCACCTGTGAGCCTCTGCATCGTCCTGTGTAACGCCTCGCCCTTTGCGATACATCAAGCCGAGATTAAACTCTGCCGCCGCGTTCCCGCGTTCCGCAGCCAATCGTAACCACGTGACTGCTTCTGCATAATCTTGCGTGACACCCCGTCCCTCCTCATACATCATTCCAAGTTTTAGTTGTGCTGCCTCCTCCCCCTGTGCCGCTGCCAGTCGATACCACTTGACAGCTTCTGCGTAATCCGGCGCGACGCCTCGCCCGTCGTCATACATCATCCCGAGTTTGAATTGTCCTTGCGCATTCCCTTGTATTGCAGCCTGTTGATACCAATTTACCGCTTCTGCGTAATCCTTTTCGACGCCTTGCCCTTCCTCATACATCGAACCGATCATGAATTGCGCTGCCGCCGCGCCCTGTGCTGCGGCGAGGTGATACCACTTGGGAGCCTCTGCGTAATCCTTGTTGACGCCCTGCCCGATAAAATACATGAAGCCCAGACCGGATTGCGCCTGCGCATTCCCCTGCGCTGCAAGTGATCGATATATTCTCAATGCATTCGCGTAGTCGCCGCGATTATGTGCAGCAACGCCATCTTCGAGTGGACTCGCCCACGCCGTTAAAACGCTCAGCAGCAGCACAGCCATCGCTGTTAGTAGCAGTCGTTTCACTGGTTACCTCCTCGTGTTGTTACGGGTGCTTCACCACTAGTTCCCGGAGCATGAAAAGGGCACAGGTACAGTGCGCGTAATCCCGCTAGCAGTCAATTGGGCACCAGGGGCTAACCAGCCCCGGCTGCGTCGCCCGTAGGGGGCGGGCGGATGGTCGCCCTCCATGCTCACGCGCCTCGGGCAGCACGCTCGTCGCGGGCGCAGGCCGGTTGAAACATTCGACTTACGCAAGGCCGCGAACGCGCCCTTCTGAAGCCAGTAACAGGCGCAACAAACTGTTACAGGTTCCCAAGGAAACTCATTAACCGATGGGTGTCTAATCGCACAAGGAGGGCGCGAACATGAAAATTATCAAAGTAGCGGTTGTCGCGGCGGCGTTGGCTGTATTCGGCGGATGCGTGGCGGTTCCGGTCGCTCCCCGCTATTACGGAGGTCCACCCGGCTATTACGCGTCAGCACCTGCATATTATGCTCCACCGGTCTATTATGGGCCGTCCCTCGGGATCGGGATTTATGGTGGAGGTCATACTTACTGGCGCCATTGATGTCGTAGCAAACCTCCATTCCGCTCGCCATGACTGCTCACACTCGACTTGCCAAATATCTACTTGCCTTGCTTCTAGGCGCGTGCGTGAGCGCAAGCGTGATGGCGGAAACGCTCTACAAATCCACGGACAGCAGTGGGCGGGTTAGCTACTCGGATAAGCCCTTGCAGGGCGCGGCAAAGGTCGAGCGGGTGCTGGTCCAACCGCTTGACCCGGAAAGCGCGGCACGCGGCGAAGCAGAACAAGACAAACTGCGCCAGCAGGAGGAAGAATTTCAGCAGCGCGAGCGTCGGCGCGAACGCGCGCTGGATAAGGCACACGCCGAAGTGATTGCAGCGCTCGACGCACTGAAGGAAGCGCAGCAGCGGCGTGAAGCCGGTGTAGAGCCACTCCCCGGCGAGCGGTTGGGCAACGCGGACGGCGGGAGCCGTCTTAGGCGTTCCTATTTCGAGCGCCAGCAGGCGCTCGACCGCGAAGTCAGCGCGGCGCAGGAACGGCTAGAGCAAGCCTATGCGCGCCGCAACGAAGTGCGCTGATGGAATTGAATGAGCCGCTGTCAATCTGCATGTTCAAGTAACTGCTTGTAGATGCACGCAGCGGGTCAATGTAACGGGATGGGAGAGAATCAGCTGTATCTGGCAGCCAACGACCGGTACTGCACCGCGTGTTTGGCACCAGTTTGGCACGGCCTCGCAGTCTCTCGCCAAAATCGCCTTAATTACCTGATTTAATTGGCGTCCCCAGGGGGATTCGAACCCCCGTACTCACCGTGAAAGGGTGATGTCCTAGGCCTCTAGACGATGGGGACTAAAGGGCTTGGTGATAACCAGGCGGGGCTGGTCGGTGTGGTGGAGGTAAGCGGGATCGAACCGCTGACCTCTTGCATGCCATGCAAGCGCTCTCCCAGCTGAGCTATACCCCCACGAAAGGCGCGAATTATACCGGTTCGCGCCCCCCCCTGTAAAGGCGGATTAGCTTTCCACAAGATAGGGTTGCAGCCGCGCCAGCACGGCGTCGCGACCGAGCAGTTCCATCACCGCGTCAATCGACGGCGTCTGCGTCTGGCCGAGCAGCATCACCCGCAGCGGCATCGCGATCTGGGGCATTTTATGGCCGAATTTCCCGACCACCGCCTTGACCGCCTCGTTCAGTTCCGGCCGCTGCCATTCGACCCGCTCCAGGCTGCCGGCCAGCTCGCGCACGGCCGGCATCACATCCGGCGTGAGGTGCTCGGCGATGAGCGCCTTGCTCGGTTCTATCCGCTTGTAGAACATCATCGCCGACTCGGCCATGTGCTCGAGCGTGGTGGCGCGATCCTTGAGCAGCTTCACCGCTTCGGCGAGCGCCGGGCCATCGTCGAGCTTGCCGCCGTCGCGCTCGATGCGCGGCGCCACCAATGCGGCCAGGCGCCCGGGATCCGCTTCCTTGATGTACTCGTGGTTGAGCCACGCAAGCTTGGCGGCGTCGAACTGGGCGGTCGACTTGCTCACGTGCGCGAGGTCGAACCATTCGACGAACTGCTCGCGCGTAAACTTCTCCGCATCGCCGTGGCTCCAGCCCAGGCGCGCGAGGTAGTTGAACAGCGCCTCGGGCAGATAGCCGTCCTCCGGGTACTGCATGACCGAGACTGCGCCGTGGCGCTTGGACAGGCGCTCGCCGTCCGCGCCCAGGATCATGGGGGCGTGCGCGAACAGCGGCAGCGGCGCGCCCAGCGCCCGGAAAATATTCACCTGGCGCGGCGTGTTGTTGACGTGGTCATCGCCGCGGATAACGTGGGTGATATCCATGTCCAGGTCGTCCACCACCACGCCGAAATTGTAGGTGGGGACGCCGTCGGCGCGCAGAATCACCAGATCGTCGATCTCGCCGTTGGCGACGGTGACCGGTCCTTTTACCAGGTCGATGAAGGTAACCGCGCCCTCGTCGGGATTGCGAAAACGCAGCACCGGTTCGACGCCTGCCGGCGGTATCAGTCCCGCCCGTTTCGCGTTCTCCGGACGCCATCGCCCGTCATAGCGCGGCTTCACCCCGCGCGCGCGCTGATGCTCGCGCATGTGCTCGAGTTCCTCCTTGCTCGCATAGCACCAGTAAGCCTTGTCCGCGCGCAGCAGCAGTTCCGCCACTTCGCGGTAGCGCTCGAGGCGCTGCATCTGCCGGTACGGCCCCTCGTCCCAATCGAGACCCAGCCACTTCATGCCTTCGATGATCGCGTTCACCGAAGTTTCGGTCGAGCGCTCGAGGTCGGTGTCCTCGATGCGCAGCACGAACTTGCCGCCGTGCTTGCGCGCGTAAGCCCAGGAGAAAAGCGCGGTGCGCGCGCCGCCGACATGCAGATAACCGGTGGGACTAGGCGCGAAACGGGTGCGGATCATCGGGATGCCGGCTTCTGAAAGAGCGCATTTTACCGGATTACGCGGGCTTTCGAATTGACCTGGAGAGGGCGTATGTGATTAAATCCGCACTCGGCCGGGCGGTTAACTCAGCGGTAGAGTGCCACCTTCACACGGTGGAAGTCACTGGTTCGATCCCAGTATCGCCCACCATTTCGACCCTCTGAATCATCGAGTTACATAGGGGGTCTGTCTGCTAGTTGAAAAACAGCAGACCAAGGTGCGACTGACCGAGATTGGCGCGTCCGAACTGCGGCAACCCTTCGGCCAGCGTTCCCGGCACTGCCTAGCCAAACTATGCTTTCAGGATCCGGCCGACTCGGCCCGCAGCAGCTTGCGTAGCTCCGCTTTGGAAATTTTCTCCAGCGTGGACCGCGGCAGGTCGGCAACCACTCTCACCTCGCGCGGCCGCTTGAACTCCGCCAGCGCGGTGCCGCACGCCGTCTGGATCGCGATCATCAGCGCCGCCTGGGCCTCAGGCGATCCGTCCGCCGCACGCACGAAGGCCACCGGCACCTCGTCGAGCATTCTGTCCTTGCGTGCGACCACCGCCGCCTCGATCACGCCAGGCACCGTAAGCAGAACGCGCTCGATCTCCGAGGCGGCTACGTTTTCGCCGCCCACCTTGAGCATGTCCTTGGACCGGTCGGCGAAGAAGAGCGAGCCGTCCGCACCCACGGTCACGCGATCGCCGGTCATGAAGAAGCCCTCCGCGTCGTACGAATTGGCCGTTGCCTCGGGGTTGTCCAGATATTCGGCGAACAGCGACAGCCCGCGCACGCCGCGGATCGACAGGTCGCCGGTCTGCCCGGGTTCGCACGCCCGTCCGTTGTCGGTGACACGGATCTCGTATTCCGGAGCAGGACGCCCTATCGACAGCGGCGTGTTCGGAAGGTGAGCGAGACCGACCGTGCCGTGCGTAATGGTCTCGGTCATGCCCCACCAGCCGACCGTCTTTATCCGGAAGCGGGCGTCGGTCGGTGGCTCGCAGACCGCGCTACCCCAAAGGCGATACGAGTGGCTCGCCGGCACCTCCTGTTCCATCAGCGCACGCGTGCAGAACGGGACCAGCGAGAACCAGGTGCAGCGGTGCTCCACCGAGATGTGCCAGAATCGGCTTGCGGAGAATCGCGGAAGGATTACCGCAGTGCCGCCGGCCCACAGCGAAGCCAGCACCGAGTAGGCCTGTGCATTCGTGTGGTATAGGGGCAGCGCCACCAAGTGCACGTCGTCGGCGCGCAGGTCTTCGTGCACGGCATTCACGCGTGCGCCCCAGAGTGCGTTGGCATGCGTCCACAGCACGCCTTTGGGCCGCGACGTGGTCCCCGAGGTGTACTGCACGCTGAACGGCGCGGTCGGGTCCGCCGCGCGGGCGGGAAGCGTTCGCGGATCACCGTCGATGCGATCGAAGCGTGCGTCGGCCGGCGGTCTCGCAGGCCCCGGCTCATCGCCGTTGTCTGTGTCCGTCACGGCGAGCCAGCGCAACTGCGGGCAGGCCCGCGCGACGAGCTCCGCAAATTTCGGTTGCGTGACGCCGGACACCGTTCGAGAGTGCGTAGCGAAGTAGCTCAGCTCGTCGGCGCTGGACTTCGCGTTGGTGGTGACGGCGACCGCGCCCATCCACGCGCAGCCGAACCAGGCGATGACGGTTTCCGGACAATTATCCAGGTGCACGAGCACCCGGTCGCCGGCGCGTACGCCGCGCGCGTAGAGCCCCGCCGCGAAGCGGGCGATGCGGTCGACGAACCGTGCGTAGGTCCAGGTCTGGCCTGCGCCGGTGAATGGCCGCCATACGAGGAAAGGGTGGTCGCTGCGCCGGACAGCCTGCAGCTGCAGCAACGCGCGAATGTCCTGACCTGCGAAGGGTTGAACGTGCTTATCGGCGCGAATCGACATTCCTGGCTCTTGTTCTGGGCTCGAATGAAACATCATTCCAACGCCTCTGCGTGCGCTTCCCGAGTTGAGTAACATCCCTGTACGAAGATTATACACACAGGGTCGCGAGCGGCCGATCACCAATGGCGGGTTACGACGCGGGCAGTAGCAGCACGAACAGCCCGCTTCGGCGCTGTTTTTTTGTGGTGGTCCGTTCTCCATCCGGCCCGCGGGACCCGCTGACTCCTACGCGGTACGCGCGATCTGAGGGCCTCGTGACCTCGGCACGCGCGCGGCGAACGGACAACACTCCTTGCGCAAGCGTGTCAGTTCTTTTCGCGAGGCGATCCCATGCGCGCTCAGAGGTCGTACGCGACCTCGAATCCCTCCCGCATTGCCTCCAGGATACGCCTGGGCTTCACGCAGTCGCCGATGACGTGCACGGCCGCCCCGCTGCCGAGCGTCTTGCCGAGCGCGGCCTCAGGCGCCGACCCGAGCGCTGCCACCACGGTATCGACGCCCTCGATGCGCGACTTCAGGCCGGCGCGCTCGTACGTGACGATTCCGCCCCGCACCTCGACGACGCGGCTCTGAGTCAGCACCTGTACGCCGAAGTCGCAAAGCCGCCGGACTAGCAATACCCGTGCACGCGGCTCGGTGCCGTTCAGAATTTCGGGCAGCATCTCCATTACTACGATGTTCTTGCCCTGAGCGGCGAGGTATTCCGCCAGCTCGCAACCTACTTCGCCGCCGCCCATTACCACCACCTTGGCGCCGGCGACTTCACGACCGGAGAGCACGTCCCATGAGGACACGATCTTCGCATCGATAACGGGGACCGACGGCGCGACCGGTCGGGCGCCGGTAGCGACAATGACGACCTCGGGACCCTCGCGCTCGACGAACTCGCGCGTCACGCTCGTCTCAAGGCGGGTCTCGACCCCCGACTTCGCGAGCTGCCGCGTCAAGTAGTCGCGCAGCGCGCGGATTTCCTCCTTGTGCGGCGGCACGTCGCCCATCAGGAGCTGGCCTCCGAGCCGAGCCCCCCGTTCGCACAGGACGACATGGTGGCCTCGAGCCGCGGCGGTGAGCGCCGCCGTCATCCCGCCCGGCCCGCCGCCGACGACAAGCACGCGCTTCGCCTTCGTTGCCGGCACGTCCGGGTACATTGCCTCACGTCCCGCACGCGGGTTGACCACACAGCTCACGTCGAGCTGCGAGTATAGTCGTTGGAAGCACCCCTCGTTGCAGGCTATGCACGGGCGGATGTCTTCGGCGCGTCCGTCCCGCGCCTTGTTCGCGAAATCCGGATCGGCGAGTAGCGGCCTCCCTATCGAAATGAAGTCGGCGTGGCCATCGCGGAGGATCTGCTCTGCGAGGACGGGATCGTTGATGCGGCCCACGACGCCGACCGGAACCCGGACCGCGTCCTTGATCGCGCGCGCGTGCTGCACGAGGAAGCCCTTCGGCATCGACATGGGCGGTCCGATGATGTACATCGTCTCCGGAATCCCGGCGGTGACGTCGATCGCATCGACCCCTGCGCCTTCCAGGAGCTGCGCCGTGCGCCTGCCATCCGCCAGCGTGGCGCCCCCCTCAAGGAAGTCGTCCACCGCAAGGCGGACGATGATCGGCAACTCGGTTCCAAGCTCGCGCCGCATGCCTTCGACGATTTCGATCGGCAGCCGCGCGCGCGCCTCCACACTGCCGCCATACTGATCGGTGCGCCGGTTCGAGTAGGGAGACAGGAAGCTCTGCAGCAGGTAACCGTTCGCCAGATGCAGCGTCACCGCGTCGAAGCCCCCGTCGCGCACGCGGCGCGCTGCGAGGACGAACCACTCGATCACCGTCTTGATTTCCGCCAGTGACAGCTCCCGCGGCATTTCGCCGCCGACACAGGGCAGCGAGGACGGCGCCAATAGCTGCGTGCCCGTGACAGTGCTGCTGCAACGTCGTCCGCCGTGCGCGATCTGGATGCTCGCCTTCGCGCCGGCGGCATGAACGGCGTCGGTGAGGCGACGCAGACCGGGAACGACAGCGTCGTCGTGGACGCCCATCGAATAGGGAGATATCTGGCCGGACAAGTGGACGTGGGTGAAACCGACGGTGATGAGGCCAACGCCGCCTCGGGCGCGCTCGGCGTAGTAGTCGACCAGGCGATCCGTCACCACACCGGACCAGGTCGAGTAGTTCGTACCCATGGGCGCCATGTTCAGGCGGTTCTTTAGGGCCATGGTGGCGATGTTATAGGGTGTGAACAGCGCAGTCAGTGGAGCGGTCATCGAAAGCCTCGGGTCAAAGAAATTTGCGTTCTACTTGCGTCCTTCGGGGGCGACACACTCGGCGCAGATGCGGCGCACGACTTCGCACACGGTCGCGTCGAATTGTGTCGTCAGTCCCTCTCAGGGCTCGTTTTGGATCTGTGCGGCGCGTTCAGCGGCCTTTGAATACCGCTTTGCGCTTTTCGTTGAACGCTTTGATGCCCTCGTAACGGTCTTCGGTTTCGACCAGATGGTTGTAAGCCTCGACTTCGAATCGATAGGCGGTCTTCAATTCCATCTGCATGCCGAAACGTACCGACTTCTTCACCTGCCGCACCGACAGCGGCGCGTTACCAGCAATGATGCGCGCCGTTTCCAGCACCTTTGGCAGGAGCTCCTGCGGTTCGCACAGTTCGTTCACCAGGCCCCAGTCGTAGGCCTGCTGCGCATTGAACGGCCGGCCGGTCATGATGATTTCCTTGGCGCGGCGTTCGCCCAGCGCACGCGGCAGATTTTGCGTGCCCCCCGCTCCGGGCATGATGCCGAGGGTCACCTCGGTCAACGCGAAGCGCGCGCTCTTGACGCTGTAGATAAAATCGCAAGTCAGCGCGGTCTCCAGGCCGCCGGCGTAGGCATGACCATTGACCGCGGCAATTACCGGCA
>ODAK010005970.1_pt1 | contig 12311 bp, 20 predicted proteins | sample 1539591 | NCBI WGS metagenome assembly ODAK01 (sample SAMEA3539303, study PRJEB22396) | soil metagenome | biome: tundra; feature: field; material: soil | place: USA | collected 2010-05 | depth 0.15 m | reverse complement strand
AAGGCAGCTTCTAGGCGGCCATGATGGCCTCCCTTCCGCGCCGTCGTGGCGCACTGTGCCTGAGGCACTCGGACTTGATCGACCCGACGAAACGCTCGGCGTAGGCCTTCAAGTTCGGGCTTCGCGCCGGCAGGCGCAGCAGCTCCACGTTGGCCGATGCCAGGATCTCCTTAAAGTGAGCGGTGTACAGCGGGTCCCTGTCGACGATCAGATGGCGCGCGTCTTTCAGGAAGCCGCTTGCCGCGTCCGTGAGGTTGCGAGCGACCTGCGCCACCCATGCCCCGTCGGGACTGTTCGAGACGCCGGCGACGTGAACGCGGCGAGTTTTCAGATCGATGACGAAGAACACGAAGTAGCGAACCAGCCCGCCGACCGTCAACACCTCAACGCTGAAGAAGTCGGCCGCTGCGATCGCGCCCCAGTGAGCCCGCAAGAACGTGCTCCACGAAAGCGTCTTAGGTCTCACGGCCGGGCACGATAGTCGCCGGTCGCCACCGCGCCAGAGGGCGCCGCCATTGCGAAAGCCCCCCGATTCATGCCAGGCCCAGTTTCCGGACAGGACGCGCACCTGGGAGCCGGCGCTCAGCGCCGACTCGTCGAGGCGCTACGGCCATCACAGGCGCCGCATGAGGGCGCGCGCCACGTCAACCTGGCGTCAACGGACGCGCCGAACGGCGCGCCGCGCGACGCTCACGTCAACGTGGCGTCAACGGGAACCGAGGAGGCCTCAGCGGCACGCACGTAAGTGCGCGAGATTGTTAGTTGCGCGGGCAGGATTTGAACCTACGACCTTCGGGTTATGAGCCGCCCGTAGAAACGCCGATCGAGCCTGATTCGCCGGGGATCGTCGCAGGTGACGCGGTCGTCGTCGCTCCCTCCCCCACTCCGAACCCCGCGATCGCCCGTGCCGCCGAGCGCCGGACGATTCGGGGAGACGAATCGGAGAAGGCGCGGGCGCTACTCCAGGCGGGGCTCGCGTTGCTCGACGTGGACGTGGCCGAAGCGCGTCGCCTGTTCGAGCGCGTGCGCGTGCTACTGGAGCCCCCCGCGGGCAACGTCGTCCGAATCCGAGAGCGCTCGTCCGCATGAATTTACTCGGCCGTGGGTGGCAGGCACGCGATAAGGAAGGCGGCTCCGAAGTCCGTCCGCAGGAGCGCACCTCGCTTTAGCCTGAGCGTCACCCCCTCCGGCAACTTCGTGGAGGCGCCGTCACGAGCAAGCTCTGCCTCGAGTGCCTCGTAGTCGGCGTCATGGTTCGAGATGGGCTCGAGGAATTGAATCCTCAGGACACCCAGCCGCTGGAGGTTGTCGAGGTATCGAGACACGCGTGGTGCGGCTGCGGCGTCGACCTCACGATAGAGAAGCGAAAACAGGCCTTGTGGCGAGTAGGACCTCGTTCCGAATATCTGATCGGCCCGACCGATTGGCGAGTATTTTTCTGGATTCGCGTGAATAGCTCGGAGGGAGCAGAGCCTCGTCCTTGGTGAGTTGCCGAACGATCTCGACGAAGCTCGGGTGCACGTCATGACGGGTGTCCACGTTCATCGCGGTTGCGAGGAGCCGCTCGAACATCTCGCGGAGAGGCGGATCGTTCTGCACGAACGGGTACGCGAGGAGCAACGGGCCGGCCACGTTCGCGGCGGGCTCCACGAGCTTCTCTGGGGGTACGCCCCGTAGAAGCTCGATGAGGCGGGCGTCAAGGTCGTCGTAGGCGATGTTCGCCGCGAGCAAGATGGTCTTTACGGGTCTGAGGACCGTGTTCAGGAGCTGGAACGGCACCGCGACGGCGTTGCCGATCTCCTTCGCCGCCGGCTGGATGGCGTCCTTGTAGACTGGCACCGCCGCGGCGATCACAGCGCCTGCTTCAAGCGCCCCTTTCACGATGGCCATCTTGTCGTCCGACATGTCGCCCCTCCGCTCGACCTCCGATGGTCGGACATCGGGCGATGGAGTCAACGGCGAAGAGGCCGCTACTTGCCCGAGCGACGGCCGGCGCGTGCGAGAGCGCGGTCGAACGGATCGGCGGGCTCCGCGTCGTTCGCAGGCGCAGGTACCTCCTCACGCGCCTCGACGCCCGACGCCTCGATCATCCGTTCGAGATCGACCCGCTTGTAGAGCACGTGCCGCCCGGGCTTGTACGCCGCCAGCGAGCCCGCGCGTTCGGCGGCGAGAAGGGTCTTCGCCTCGACCCGGTACTCGCGCGCTGCCTCGCGCCTGGTGAGGTACCGCGGCTCGGTCGTCGATGGGAGGGGCGCGGCGCGCGGCAGGCGCGAGGCAATGGCGTCCGCCAGGGCGGCGACCAGCTCGTCGGGGATCTCGAACCGCATGCCCGGCGGCTATGCCGAGCCGCCCCGGAACCCGGGTTCCCGAGCCTCGCACGGCACCGTTGGTCCGTCGTGCGACTCGCCGCGAACGTGGCATCGACCGCCGTGATAGCGATAAAAAAAGGCCCGCGGTCGCACTTGCAAGCGACGACCGCGGGCAACGAGGCGAACTCCGATGAGCTTTATCATGGCCGCGCACGCGGTCACGTTTGAGGACCCCGATCTAGAGGGCGCTCGCACCACGGGTGCAGCCGACAAGTCGCCGGATTCGTTCGACGATTTGCGGGCACGATCTGTGCTATTAGGTAAAGAAAAGGACGGAGGAGGCGGCAAGGAGGTCGAACTTTGGGAGCGGGACGCTCTGGGAACGAGTCCATCCAACACGCCCAGCGCCGAAGGCGCGCACGCCGCAGGCGTGCACGAGAGCGGGGACATCGCGTTCGACGATCTGCAGCTCAAGCCGAAGCGAAAGGCGGCGAGGGAGCGGACGCCGGCCGACTGGCGACGGCTCGAGAGCTACCTCGACGCGTACGCTCGGAAGTTCATTCCGCAGCACGTCGGGCAATGGGGGGTCTGGACGGCCGCGTGGCCGAGTCGGGGGCCGGGGTGGTGGGCAGCGTGGGCGCCGGAGCGGCTCGGCAAGTGGCAGGCGGCGAACGCGCTCTTCGATTCCAAGAGCCGGCTGGCGCCGCGTGGGATCGAGGAGACGCGGCTGCTCATCTTCGACGTCGACGTGCATGGCGACCCTCCCCGTGGTGCACGGACGCTTGCTGAGTGCCTGCGCGAGGCGAAGCGGGGCGTGAAGCGAAAGAAGGACCGCGCATGGCGCGCGTCGGCCGCCTTGCCATTGTTTCGGCGATTCGTGGAGGCGGGCGTCCCTGTAACGCCGGTGACGACCCCGCGGGGCTACCACTTCGTGGTGGTGCTCGATCGGTTCTACCCCGTCGCGGAGGTCGCCCGCGTGGGCCGGGCCATCGCAGCGGCGCTCGAGTGCCCGGCCGGGTGCGACCTCGAGGTGTTCCCGAAGCTCCGCGCGGACGGCGTGATGGGGGACCTGTGCGGCCTGCCACTGCTCGGGCCGGAGCGGGAGGTGCGGGGCGACCTCTTGACGCCCGAGGGCGGGCGCGACGCTGCGCTCGATCGGCTCCTCGCCGACGACGGTATCGAGCTCGAGACGCTCGGAGATCTCGTCGAAGAGCCGCCCCGGAACCCGGGTTCCGAGACTCCGGGGAGTGCAGCCGTGGGTCCGGGGAAGCGGCCCGCAACGCTCACGAACGCAGAGGTGGACCGCCTCTACGACGAGATGGACGAGATGACCGGGCGGCCGCCACCGAGGTCAGCGACGGTCGGTGCGGACGACCAGCTACACGGGCGCGCGTTCACCGCGCGCGTCCTCGAGCTCCAGCGCAAGATCGGCCGCCGCGAATCGCAGGAGGCGATGATGCGGCTCACGGCGGCCGCGAAGTACGTCGGCCTGACCGACCCCGAGGCGGTCGCCGCGATCGCGTGGTACGTCGCCCAGCCCAAACACGAGGCGGCGCATTGCAGGACGCGTGCGGGGCGGGCGCAGCTACTCGCGCAGGTGCGGGCGCACCTTCGGCACTTCCGGCAGGGGCTCGTGGGCGGCGCATGCCGCGTCGGCGAGATGCGGAGCGCCCCCGTGCGCGGGACGTTCGCGGCCTGGCTCCGGCATAGTGCGGTGGCCCCCCCATGCCCTGCCACAACCCCGCCGAGAGCTACACGCAGCGGCTCCTCCGCGTCCTCGGTGGTCTCCACCCCCGCGACCCGCGCGGCGCCGCCCGCGGGCTCTGCACGAGCATCGCGGACCTCGAGTACGACGCCGCGGACATCGAAGCTGCAGCCGACGCCGTCAAAGCGCTCGCGTTCGCGGTCGTCGCGCTCGACCTCGAACCCGAGCGCGGCACCGACGCCCTCTGCGGCTGGCTCTGCGCGCCCGAGCACACGAGCCTTCCCCTCCGGACCCCCGAGGGCATTGGAGCGCTCGCGCGCGTCTACTTCGCGCAGCAGCGGTACCTCCGAGGTCGAATCCGATCAGGCAGCGTCGTCCCCGGCGGTATGCGCAACCCCGGGGCGTTCGAGCGGATGAGAGAGCTCGCGGACGCTGGCGTGCCGCACCGCGTGTTCGTGGGGCTCTGCGCGACCTTGCTCGTGCCGATCGAGGCAGGCGCGCTCATCGCGTACAACGACAACGGGCAGAAGAGACGACGCGCACGGTGCTCGACGAACACCGCTCGCGCTGCGAAACCGGGCCTACGTCGCGCGCACTGACGACCGGACAAGCTTGTCTAGTTGTACTATCCTAACCACGTGACTCCTCGAGCCCGCCCCCGGTTGACCGAGCCGCGTCTGGTCGAGCTCCCCCCTACGGTACGCGTTGGCATCGAAGAGGCCGCGCGTGGGGAAGGCGTGACGCTGACGATCGAAGAGCTCGAACGCTGGGAAGAGAGCGGAGAATTGCCCGAGCGCATTGAGCAGTGGGCCGCATCACTCGACTGATGCCCCAATTCATGAGGGACAGGGCATCCCTCGGCGTGCGACCCGGTACGAAGGCGTTTGGCGACGTGGGTCGGACGGTAGGATCCTTGGCTCGTGCCGACGTGCTGCCGGCGTTGCTCGACCTCCACGGTCTCATGCCCCCCGGAGAAGGCATGAACATTCAAGCGTTCGGGCACGCGAGGCAGGTGCCCGGTCGCAATTTGTGGGTCTGGTACCAAGTCTCAGGCACCGAGGTCGTGATCGTCGGTCTCACTGCACAACTCACCGAGCGGTGAAGAGGCAGGCCCGGAACCCGGGTTCCGGGATGATGTGAAGCCACGACGGGGTCTACCAGCGAGGCCGAGCCCGCCCCGGCGTCGCCCTCGAGCCGAGCCCGGTAACCTCACGTAAGCACGTCGCCAGCGCCGGCAATCGTCTTCGCGCGAATCGTCCGCACCATCGCTCGAACCGCAGCGCGCAGCCTTTCGCTCGAGTGAATCGCGCGTTCGGCAACGGGTACCAAGCCCGATCGCACCGGCAGGATCTGTGCGTCGGTGCCCCTGCCCGGCTGATTCTTGGGCGTGCCCATCCGGATGCCAGCGTGGCGTCGCCCGTGTGACCTCCGCGCCCCAGACGCGTACCGAGGGCCGGCGCGCCGCGACCCTCACGGTGGTCCGCGAGCGCGTGAGCTTCGAGCTGGGCGACCAGGTCAAGCGCTACGCCGCGGCGTGCGTCTACAAGGCGGCCGAGCCCTCGAGCGCCGCGGCCCGAAAACGGGTCTCCCGCGCACGGCAGCTCGAAGAGCCCGTCGACGCGCTCAGCGCCGCGCAGGCGTCGCGCCAACTCGCCCTGTCGCTCGCCGTACCCGAAGGCGTGAGCGTGGAGACCTTCCCCGTAGCGAGTGCAGGACGCGGGCGGATGTGCGGGGCAACGCTGACAGGCAGGCAGCGCGCGTGCTCCGACGATCTCCGGCGCACCGGCAGCGACCGGCTCACGGACCTGCGACGGCACAACGACCGTCCGCGCGTGACCCTCGAGCTCCTCGACGCCCTCGCGCGGGTCGAGGTCGCGAATGACGCCTCCCGGAACCCGGGTTCCGGGGCGCTCGTACTGGTCGGCGAGCGGCCGATCCCGCGGTGCGCGCACGGCGAGCCGGAGTGGGCGCAGCTTCATGGTCGCGCGTACGTCACGCGCATCATCGAGACTGGCGTTCAGCCCGGGCGGAGGGCTGCGCGGGGCCAGCCACGCGATTGTTAGTGCGACCGAGGGAGGGGTCCCCGTAGTCTCCTCGGATCCATCGAAGGGGGCAGCCGTGAACGTGAGAGTACGTGGGCTCGGTGAGCACCGGGCCGCGTTGGCCGGTCTGCGCGGCGCACTTTGCGAGAGCTTCCTGTGCTGGGCGGCGTGCTTTCGGGGGCGCGCAGCTCGTGCTCAAGGGTCCGATCTCGGACCGATGCACCGAAGCCGGCCTGAAGGGATGCGAGTCGCTGACCGACGGGGTGCTCGAGTACGTCGACGGCGACCGAGATGAGGCCGTGCAAAAGATCAAGAAGGGCGCGGCGCAGAACTTCCCGGAGAAGATCCACGACTTCGCCGAGGCGCTTCGCGCACTGAAGTCGATCCCGGGAGCCGACCAGTCCTCGAAGTCGCCGATCCGCTCAGCGTCCACGGTGCCAACTTCGGCGTGATGAACGATGAGCCGCTGTTCGTCGTTCAGATGGCCCCATCCGCGGCGGCCCTGAAGGGCGATGCCCATTGCGCGATCACGTGGGCCGCGTCGGCGCGCTGAACAGGTCCAGCGACCTGCCCGACGAGCTCGTGGAGGCCCTCGAGGGCGCTGCGGACGTCGTGACGCGCGCGACTGGCGGAAGGAACGGGCCGACGTCGCGCCGTTCCGGGCCCTACACGGTCGAATGTAGGAAAGCGTCGAACACACTCTCGCCGGTAGGGAAGCCGTTCGTCTCACTCGACACGAGAAGGCCGAGCGCGAAGACGAGCGGAGCGAGTGTGAACGCATTCGACGGGGTCATCTCTTCAGCAACTCCGACGCGACAGACGCCGGCCCCTCCGTCGCCGATGATGCGATGAAGAGACTCCGGCATGCCATGAACGAGAGAGCTGAAGTAGCGGTACAGGACGACATACATCCCGCGGAAGCCATAGACATCGCCCGCCAGCGCGCCGAGGTGCTTGGACCAATGAAGGTCCGCATGATGTGCCATCGAGGCGAGCCCGAGCCAATTACTAGGGATCGCGTCCCTTTCGGCTTCGAGTCTCGCCTTGTCCTCGGGGCTAAGGAGCCGACGACCGAAGAGCGCCATGTCGTTGTCGGCCTTCAGTCTCTCGTCACGGTCTTTGCGCACCCATTGCGGGAGGTTGTTGTCGGGATCGATCGCGAGCCACGCGAACGTGGTCACATGCTCGTGGAGGACCCGCACGAGCACGCCCGCGGCAGACTCCTGCTCGTCGGAGAGCTCAAGCACCGACTGAACCAACCGTGTCGAGCGCGCGATGAACGCCGGACCTGTGACGTTCCAATCGTCGTGTCTGCCTATCGATGGGACGTCCAAAGGGAAGTGCGACGCGACGACACTGACGAGCTTTCCCGAACGTTCGCGCGCCTTCGCGATTGCTTCGAATGGGTCATGCAAGGTTGGCCTACTTGCCGCGAAACTCGGCGTGGTGTTCGTCCGAGGATCGAAGCTTGAATACGTAAATCGTGATGCGCTTCGTGATCTTCTTGACGCGCTCGACGATGTCTTCGGCGCTCCGACCGCTGGTCATCTTGTACGACGAGGCTGTTACTAGCTTGGCCCCCTTTCTTTTCAGGTAGGCGAGCAAGTCATCTTCGCGAGAACGGTCGTGAAGGTCGTAGGTGATCAGGTAGTCGGCCATGTGCCCCTCCGGCCAGCCGATGGGACCAGCGGCCTCAAGCGAGGTCAAGGGGACCCGCGCGCGCTCGCTGCGGCGTGCCGCTCAAGGAGATCCCGAAGGACTCCGGTCCCCGGGCCGCGGAAAAACGCGGGAGGAGCGGCCCACCGTCGTTTCTCCACGCCAGGACACTTTCGCCCCCGAGGCCGCGACGAAGCCGATAGAGCCGGTGCCTCGCGAGCTCGTATGGGCCGCGCGCATCGAGCGCATCGCCGTGGTCGCGAACGAGCGCTTGATGGTCGCACCCCGACCAGGACGCGATCACCGCCGCGGTCGAGAAGCTCTTCCAGATCTGCGCCCTTGCAAAGCGAGGTGCTCCGATGAGCGCCCCCAAGAAGCTGGCGAAGAAGACAGCGCGCCGAGCGGCGCCCATCACCAACCTGCGAGCCGCCGTGGCGGACGAGCTCGAGGCCGCTGGCCCTGCAATCGAATAATGATGTCGCCCGGGTCGATCTCCAGAGTTGACGTCGTGTCGCTCGCACGGCGCGATGCGAGTAAGCGTCGAGGACCGAGCGTCAGGGCCTGTGGCTCACCTCCACGGGCGCGGTACCACACCCTTCGTCGCCGTTCCACGGTCCTTATCGGTCATTAGCGCCGCGAATTCCTCGATGGAGAGTGTCCACCACTTCTTCTTGTCTCGGCGACCCCACATGATGGCGTCGCCGGTTAGCTTGACGTGACCGGAAACGCGACCGTCCGGTCCTTGGATCGTGTGTTCGACGGTGCGGATGCTTGATTTGATCGTAGTCTTGGCCATCTTTCGCCCACCGTAACGTTTGCCTTCGAGGACATCGATGAGAACGGTCGATGACAACGTTTCAGCAAGCCGCCATACGGCTCCGGGGAAAGCGCGAACGTGGGCCGCAGCCGCCCATCGCCGGGCCATGCCGCGGAGGTCCCTTTCGAGCGCGAGCTGATACCGCCGTCGACCCTCTTCTTCTTCCACGCGCCGCTTCTTGGCCTCCTCCTCGATCCGTCGGCGTTCGGCCTCGGCCTCTTGCTCCCGACGACGGTGCTCGGCTTCGAGGCGCGCCGGCTCCTCGGCTCGCGCTGGAGACGCCTTCTGGCTGCTGAACGATCGGTTGCCCATGTCTCTTGATGCGCTCGCGGACGACTTGGAGGATCATCGCGACCGGAGGACGGGGAGATGAACGTCAAAGGGCTGAGCGAGAACGGGCTCAAGATGCTACACAACGCTCTCAGGGATGCGTTCGAAGAGGACGAGGGGCTTCCGAGCCACGCCAAGAAGTACGGCGTACGCGAGTTCGCCGACTGGAAGGCTTGGGGCGACACGTTGGAGGCCGAACTGAAGGACAGGGGCGTGCACTTCATCGCCGTGCCGTGGAACGTTCCTCCCCTGCCGAAGACTCCGGCGAGGGTCTTCTACTACGGCAAGAGCGGTCCGTACGGGGCCTATCCCGTCCCCGGTGAGGTCTACGTCATCCAGCACTTCCAACGAGGGCCTTTCTTCGTGGAGACGGTACCGACGACGGGAGGGCCGGCTGCTCAGTTGGGTGGGCCCTTTCCCGATGTTGCATCCGCCCAGCAGAAGGCCGCCCGCCACTGAAACCGCCAGCGGAAGAATTTACCCCGCTGTAACGGAAATTCTAGAGACACCCGAGGGGGGCGTCTTTCGACTTTTCGGCTCTTGGTGGTAGTGGACACGCTGTTTGCCTTGGACCTGTTCACGATGCTTGAGCTTGAGAAGATTGGGCCGGTCGTCGCCGCGTCGTGGAGCGGAAAAGCGCGGCACGGATTCCCGATTCCGGTTCCGCGCAACGGCAGGGGTTGGGGAACGGGAACCGGGGAACGTGGGCTATCGAGGCACGGGCAGGTAGCCGGTGCGGCGCGCGCAGCCCTGGGTTGACGAGCGCGGCGAGGGCGTCGGAGACGGTGGCGCCGACGACGGACAGGAAGCGATAGCGCGCCGCCGAGCATGATTCGGGGCGGTCACTCGCTCGCGTTTAGCGCGTACGTGCGGCTCGGTGGCGGGATCGCGAACGAGGATTGCGAGGCGCGCGGCACTCGTCCCTACTCGAAGAACCAAGGCTGTCCCATGACCAGCTCTAAGACGAGCTGTGGGAAATACCGCTCGGCACTATTGAGCAGCTCGGTGATTACGTAGCCAAGGTCGGTCGAATCCAACGAAGGGGGTTCCACAAGTTCCGGCTCGTACCGCACCACGTTTGATAGTATGAAGAGAGCCGCGAGATAGGCGGGTAGTCGCTTCACGAGGGGGACATTGTCCCTCGCGATGTGATCGTACCAAACGGCGTCAGGTCTCCATTCAAGTTCGCCGAACAGATATTTGCGACAGAAATCACCTATCGCCGTTTCGTTCAGCGGCTTCTCCTTCACGCGAAGCGTAAATGGTGTGTTCGGGTCCAGCTCGCAAATGTCCTTGAACCAGAAAAACATCTCCGACCACCGAGCATCGAACTCCTCGCGCAGATAGTCGGGCGAGAGGAAGCGCAAAAACATGTCACCCTGAATCCATGCGACAATTTTGACAGCAACAACCGAAGGCCGTCCACTCTTGAGCAGCGGGAAATCGTGTCGCAATTCCGGCAGTAACGATATCAGGTCTCGCAAGCTCAATGCTTTGCCCGTGAGGTCGAGGGTCGAATCGACCGAACGGGCAAAGAGACCAAAGGTTCCCTTCGTCGAAACTGTGGCGCTGCACCTCAGAAGATCGCGATCACCAAAAAATTGAAGCCCGTGGCTCCTTCCAGCTTCTCCCATATAGGCGAGCATGATGCCACGAGTCAGGTTGAGGGCGGAGTAGTAGAGAAGGAGCGGGCGGGTTAGCTCTGACGTTCCAGTCGACGCCGTCCGCAGCTCAATCGCTTGTCGAATACGGAGCGAAGCCTTTTTTGCTAATGATGCGTCGTGCCCTCTTTGGGCGGCAATGCGAGTGAGACTGTCGATGGTCCCGATCCGCGCAATGTAGCGCCAGCACGTTCCAAGAGGATCTCCTTTTCGAATGTGGAATCCCCGCTGAAATGAGCCCACGTACGGAATTTGCCGGAACATGTGTGCCTCTCGCCGAGGCACGTTCCTAGCACGGGTACCCGCGACTCGTAGTGCAGAAGCGGGCAATGGACGCTGTCGTTTCCAAGCTGACCAGTCAAGGCGCGAAATTTGAACCCGACCGCTACTATCTGTACCCGACTGGGCTCCCGCTGGAAAAGGAGCGACCTTCGCGGCCCTGGCATCGACCGCGGCGGATGCCCTTGCCGGCCTGTTCCAAGGCGTGCAGCGAGAGGCGAACAACGGGCCAGGCCGGAGAGTTCGCGCCCTGGGATCGTGTAAACGACGAGTGACCGGGCCTGCGCCTCGTGACCGGCGGCGGACACCGTGAACGCTGCATCGAAGCCCGTGCGCTCAACTTGGTCGGCGTTCTCGAACGAGGGGACCGCAAAGGCGTGGTGTGCGCGTTATGTCGTCTCGTCGGGGGCTCTCGGCGTCCCTTGACCGCTCGGGGTCGCTACGACTTCCTATCCGCCGCCCGCGCGCTGGTTGGCCTCGACGACGCCAGGACGCGCGACCTGCTCGACGAACTTGTTGAGGCACTGGAGGGCGCCGCGGATGTCGTGAGGCTCGCAGGGCGGCGGGCGAAGCTACCCCGCTGACTGCGGTTCACAATGGACCGGACCCCTCGCCGTTGACGGTGGTACGCCCACCGGATGCGAAGGGCGGACGTGGAGCTTTGGGTTCTTGAGGTGGCAGACCGCGTGAAGGCCGGACAGCTCGTCGAGGACGCTCGTGTCGAACTGAAGAGCGAGTGGCCCGCGGCCGACAGCGGCGCAGCGCGACAGATCGCAGGGCTCGCTAACGCGGCGCAGCTCGAGCCCGTTCTCGTCGTCATCGGACTCGACCAGAATACCCACAGCGTGCAGTCGGCCGGTCAGAACGAGCTCGCCAATTGGTGGCCGCAAGTGGCGAAGTGCTTCAACGGCGTCGCGCCGACGCTGGAATGGTCCCTCGCGGTCCCGTTCGGGGATGTGGTGCTCTACGCGCTGCTTTTCGATACCGCAGCGGCCCCGTTCGTCGTCAGGGAGCCAAACGAGAGGCCCTTCAACCTCGTCGTCCCTTGGCGCGAAGGCACGGGGACACGCGCCGCGACCCGGGAGAACCTGCTCCGTATCCTGGTCCCCGCGACCCGGGCCCCCTCGGGCACCATTCTGAAAGGCGTGCTCGAGTTCACCGCTCCCGCAGAAGGTCGACCCTTCCGTCACGCGCGACTCGATCTCGCCCTCTACATCACAACGCGGTCACGCGATCCGGTGACGTTCCCGCACCACATGATCGGAGGGTACGTTCGTTGGCCGGACGCCACCGAGTCCGCAGTCTCCTGCGAGCGCTTCCACACGCCGTCGACGACTATCTTGAACTCATCCACGGAACTCGTTGCCCAAGGACCGGGGAGCGTCAAGATGCTGGCGTACGCGAGGGGCCGGGATCGATGTCGGAGCGGTGGAATGAGGCGTAGCCGGGGGAATTTATGAGGAGGTTCCCTCGTCGAAGGGGTTGCAAGACCAACCGACGACGGAGAACCCC
>ODAK010005969.1_pt1 | contig 12312 bp, 12 predicted proteins | sample 1539591 | NCBI WGS metagenome assembly ODAK01 (sample SAMEA3539303, study PRJEB22396) | soil metagenome | biome: tundra; feature: field; material: soil | place: USA | collected 2010-05 | depth 0.15 m | reverse complement strand
CAAAGACCTAACGGATCGCACCGAAGGTAGAGCATCCGAAAAGAGCAAAATCCCCAATCCCCTAGAAAAATTGACTACCGAGCAACTGGAAGCTTTACTGAGAACCGAAATTAGTGACCTTACGCAAGACTCAGCAACCACGATCAATTAATGGACATCTCCAAACTCTCCAAAGAAGAGAAAATAAAGCTTTATGAAACGATCCAAGAAGTTAAAAAGAGGGGGCGTGAAAAAGGGGCGGTTTATGCCCCAAATCCAGGACAGTTGGAGATCCATAAATGTACTAAACTCAATCGAGGAATATTTTCAGGAAACTCGTTCGGTAAAACAACCCTCGGATGTAACGAAGGTGTGTGGTGGGCTCAAGGTTTTAACCCAATTCTTAAGATCTTCTCTAAAGTCCCAGCTAGAATCATTGTTGTTCTCGATCACCCCGAGAAAGTAGCTGACAAATGGTTACCCGAGCTTCGAAAATGGACCGTAATTCCCGATGAAAGCCTCTTTAAACGAGGGAAACCCTATGTCAATAGAATCACCTTCTCCACAGGATCCGAATTCCTCTTTATGTTTCACGATCAAACCGACCTCCAATTTGAGTCCATCGAGTGTGACTACCTCATCTTCGATGAACCACCTCCCCGAAGGGTATATGTCGCGCTCATGCGAGGTTTACGGAACCGTAATCGTACCCCTCGCGTACTCATCCTTGGCACACCTCTCTCTGGCGCCTGGATGCGAAAAGAAATCCAAGTCCCATGGTCTAAAGGCGAGCTCCCCGATTGGGAATGCTTTACGTTTTCTAGTGAAGTTAATGCGAAAAACCTTCCCCAAGGCTATATTGAGCGCTTCTCCTCCGTACTTTCCGAAAAAGAAAAGCAAATAAGGCTACACGGGAAGTTCTTTGACCTCGATGGCTCTGCCCTCTCCCACCTCTTCGATAGAACGGTGCATATCATCGACCCCTTCGATTGGCCCGATGAATACCCAGTTGCTATCGCAATTGATCCCCATTCCACAAAGCCCCACCACGCCGTAATGGTGGGAGTCGATAAGGAAGGCTATCTCTATTACATCAAAGAAATGCGGATGAAGGCCATTGCACGACCCTTTGCCGCGGCCCTTAAAGAATTTTACAAAGGATACAGGGTTGTCGATATCACCCATGACTCCGCTGGCGAAGCAGAAGGGACGGGTGGCGAGGGCTTCCAATCGTTCTCCCAAGTATTACGTGACTGCGGGGTTCTTACCCGGGCTACTAACTACGAGGATAAGTCCGATGAGGACTTTATCGAACGCATCCGAAACGCCCTAGACATCCCAGAAGAACCCAATAACTTTGGAAAGTGTATCCCGAAACTCAGAATCTTTCGGGGGAACCCAGGCATCGTAAACGACATCGAGAATGTCACCTGGACCAAAATGCGAAACCACGATGAGTATAAGCCAAAACTCGATATCGCAGACAAAGACTACCTCTCTTGCCTAAAATACGCGCTTGCACAAAATTTAACTCCCCTTAAGGGCAAAGCTAAGATATTTCACAGAACACAAGGGTTTGAGACTTACGGGATTACAACCCAGAACCCCGTCAAAAAAGAACTAAAGAAGATGCGGGCTGGGTTTATTAATCCTAGGAAAAAAGTGAAAGCCGAACCGTGGTCTGAATGGTAAAAACCTGCGTAGTAAAAATCCCCTTCCCCGTTAGGAAGTCCTGGTGTGGAAGAACCCTAAATCTCCAACCGGCTTTTGAGTCTATTGGTGTAATCACAGATATGCGACTTGCTTGCAAGAAATGCCTCGAAGCCCAAAAAGACGCCAAAGCAAAAAAGATTAACCTTCAAAGAAACCAAGAAATAGGAAAGCAAAGAGGAAGGCCCGCTTTTGAGTACTAACCCTAAAGTTCTATGGCTCTACTCGGGTTCAATGAACGCGGAACCGATTATCGCGACCCTCCCGGGTGAGAGGTTTGATTTCTCTAAAAACCCAGACACCGATCCCCACACTAAAACCCTAGAAAAGGTGGAAGAGGTAAACCCGGATCTCATAATTTATATGGGTTCTGCCGCAGGCCCCTATTTTGCTAGGGCCGATGTGCTCAATCAAATAAAAGCCCCAATTATCCATTTTTGTTGCGACGCTTCTTGTCCTGGTTGGGACCGTGGAATTATGTACTACCGGGAAACCACACCCTTTGCTTTTACGGTAAATATCGATGGCAACGACAATTGGCTTAAAGGCCCTAGAGATCTCACCATGTGGTGCCCTCTGGATCCTTCTTTCTACAGACCGCTTCCTAAAGTTATCAATTTCGGTTGGGCTGGGGGCCTGGGTCCAGAGCGCGAGCAAATGATTTCAGAGCTCGCTGACCTTATCGAACTATTCCCTCGCAACGAAGAATACGGGAGCTACCACGAGTATGCGGACTTTCTCTCCTCCTGTAAAATCACGCTGAATATGGCTAAAAGCGGAAGCGGGCTTTCTCTACAAACCAAAAACAGGGTAAGAGAAGCAGGCTACGCCAAATGCTTACTTCTAGAAGAACGCGGAGCTCCCACTTCCAATTGGTTTGAGCTTGGGGAAGACTACCTAGACTATGGAAGTTCCGCCGAGGCCAGGGAGATAGTAACGAGAGTCTCGGACTCAATGATCGACCGCATCTCAACTAACCTTCAACAAAAGAGTCTTACGCTTTATTCTCCTAAAATCTTCTGGGACAAAGTATTATCTAACCTCTAATGGGGTTGGGTATTACACATTGCAGACTGTGCCGGGGGAGTGATCTAACTCCTGTTCTAAGCCTGGGTAATCTCGCTTTAACTGGGGTCTTCCGAAAGACCAAAGGCTCAGTCCCAAGACACCCTCTCAACCTTCTCAAATGCGACAACTGCGATTTAGTACAACTAGAGCACTCGGTAGATAAGGATATCCTCTTTGGCGAAACCTATGGCTATCGGTCAGGCCTTAACCAATCCATGGTCAGGCATCTAAAATCGATTGCCGATGAATTAACTCCCAACCTTAAAAAGGGAGATCTAGTAGTAGACATAGGCTCAAACGATGGAACCCTTCTTAAAAGCTATGCGAACCCGGGCGACCTGGAGCTACTCGGCATCGATCCCCTAATTCCCAAATTCAAAGAGTTCTACCCTCCCCACATCCAAACCGTTCCCGAATTCTTTTCCATGTGGAAGGTCCCCCGTAAAGCCAAGGTAGTGACTTCGATCGCCATGCTCTACGATCTAGAAGACCCCATCCACTTTGCACAACACGTGTCATCTATCTTAGAACGCGGGGGAGTCTGGTTTTTTGAGGTGAGTTACTTACCCACGGTCTTAGAACAACTAGCCTACGACTCTATTTGCCATGAACACCTGACTTATTTGTCACTTCGCCAAATCATTATGATTTTAGATGCGGCGGACATGGAGATTGTAAAGGCTAGCCTAACCGCTACCAACGGTGGGAGTATTGCGATTACCGCAAAGCATAAAAAATCAACGCCCACGATCTCAAACCGTCTAGATATGATGCGCATGTGCGAGTCCCACTTGTCACTCCCCACAACCTACAAAGATTTTGCGAAAAGAGTAGAAGTCCACAAAATAGAACTCCGCAAGCTTTTGGTGGGGCTTAAAGAAGAAGAAAAGGTAGTGATGGGGCTTGGGGCTTCAACGAAGGGCAATGTGCTTTTGCAGTACTGCGACATAACGCCAGATCTTTTGCCGCTTATTGGCGAAGTGAACAAAGAAAAGATTGGGTGTCTAACGCCTGGTAGCGAGATTTTAATTACTTCCGAAGAAACCATAAAAAACATGAAGCCAGATTATCTTTTAGTGCTGCCATATCATTTCTCGGAAAGTATTGTTCCACGTGAAACATCTTTCATAAAATCAGGCGGCAAGTTAATTTTCCCGCTTCCGATCAAGCCTTCTATCGTTGCGGGCTAAGGATGCTACAATCAAAGGCTGGGGGGCCTAAATGAGTTCTAGTTACAACAATGAAACGGAAGTCGCTAACCGCGGCACAAGACCCAATACCCTAAAAGGGGCCGACGCACAGTTGCGAGATCAAATCCCCGAAGCCCTAGCCCAAAAACTGGAAGAGATGGGCATAGGTGAAAAGGTCGCAGAAATTTGGCTGATAGGAAACGCCAACCGCTCTACTTGGCTAGAACGCCAACAAGTTTATCTTCAAGACTGGGATGAGTTTTTAATTTCGACTGCCGAGGGCCCATTCTCGGGAAGTTCGAACCTCCATTTACCAATGCCTTTTGTCATTGCAAAAACCGTCCACGCAAGATTTATGCAAGCGTTGCTCGGGCTCGATCCACCATTTTTTATTAAAGGCCGAACGGAAGGCGAGATCGAAAGGGCCTCTCATATTACGGGCCTTATGAAGTTTATGCTTTTGGAGCACGCTAATAACTACCAAGGCATAGAAACCACAGTCGATAGGTGGATTTGGAACTGGGTTACGGACGGATGCGGGATATTGAAACTTCGTTGGGAAACGCTTTATGAGAAATTCATCGACGTTGTAGAAAAAGAAGTCCCAGGTCCTCCCATCTATTCTATTGGCCCCGATGGGAAACAAAAGATGTCGCGAACTAAGGTTCGCAAAGAAGTAGATGAAGTCGTAACTAAAAAGATTTTTGATGGACCCATTTTTTCAAGGCGCGATATTGAGGACGTCCTAATTACGGGGGGCGAAGGGGACATTGATGCCGCGGACTCCATTATCGATCGTTATTTTCTTACGGCTTCTGAAATGTGGACTTATGTTGATCGGAAGATTTTTCGTGAAGAAGAAACCAGGGACGTCATTAAAGGCGGGCGCGACCATACAATGGGAGCTATTGCAGGGTTCATTAAGCTCCAGCGTACGCACGATGCTGGAAAAGCTTCCGTTAGAACGGCCGCCGAATTAGATAGATTTGAAATACTAGAATGCTACCTGAAGTTGGATGTTGATGAGTCGGGCATCAACTCCGAGATTGTGGTTTGGGTAGCTTATAGGTCCAGAAAGATTCTTAGGGCTAATTACCTGCGCCGAATGGTGGGAAGCGGAGAACGCCCGTTTGCGAAGATAGATTTTCACTTGCGACCTGGGTCTGAATATGGAACCGGGATTATCGAAATCTTGCATCCTCTCTCAATCGAATTAGATGCGATACACAATATGCGCATCGACTTCGGTCTGATTAACGTCATGCCATTTGGCTTTTACCGGCCAACCTCTAACCTCCAACCCGAAACGATCTCTTTAGAGCCCGGATCCCTAATTCCGTTAGATAATCCGCAATCCGATGTCTATTTCCCAAACCTCGGAAACCGAACGGCCTGGGGCTTCCAAGAAGAGCAAGCCATCATGTCGATGATAGAAAGAGTCACATCTATCAATGACCTAAACCAAGGGGTCATGACTGGGACTCAGGGACCGACTCGAACGGCAACGGGGGCGAATGCGCTTATTAACGAATCTTCTGCTAACCTCGATGTTTACCTCAGGCGTCTTAATCTGGGCTGGAAACGCTTACTAAAACTCACGTTCCACATGCTCCAGCAACGGATCCCAGTAGGACTTCAATTTAGGGTAACCGGAGAAGACGGGGCTGATTTTTGGGAAGAGGTGAAAGGGAAAGACTTCTTACAAGGGGATTTTGATTTTCAGATACTTCCCAACTCTTCACAAAGTAATCCGCAAATCATGCAGGCCCAAGCGGACTCGATCCTCCAAATGACGACAAACCCGCTAGATATTCAATTGGGGTTAATAACGCCAGCCCAACGTTTCGAAGCCCTTAAGAACTGGTTTCGCGTTCGAAATATTCAAGACTGGGGAAAATATGTCAAAAAGCCCGATGGCTATCAGTACATTCCGACTCCCGAAGAAGAGGCCAATCGCGTGCTTCGTGGAATTGATACTCCCCTACAGCCTGCGATGGATCACCAAGGTTTTATTGCCTATGTGGACCACATTTTTAAACACGAGGAGCTTTTGGGACAGTTTTCTAAAGAAGCGGCCGGGGCACTAAAGGCTCAAGCCATGAAGCACCAACAAATGCTAGCGGCATTAACGCAAATGCAAAATCAGCAAAATAATGTATCCCAAATGCAGATTAACCAGGCTCAGGGAAGCCAGGGGATTAGGCCCGGATCAGGACAACAACCGGGGCCCGCACTTCCTAATTCTCCGCAGCCTCAAAGTTCAAGTCCGGCACAAGGGCCCGCAGGCCCGGGGCTTGTGTGATATAACGCCGGATCATGAACGCAGAAAAAAGAACGGCTTTAGTGGATTTAACCGAATGCTCTGGCTTTCCGGTGCTTTTGGAAGTTTTAGACGATCTTGTGAAATTGGAAGAAAGTAAGCTTTTGAAGTACGATCTAAGAGATGGGAATTCAAATACCCTACTTATCACTAAATGCGAAGCGGACGGGGCAAGAAAACTTGCTTACTCACTTCAGAAGTATTTGAAAACCCTTCGGGGGGCTGCGTTAAAAGCCAATGACTAAAAGTCATACCTAAACCGACTAACCACGTAATGGGGGAAACATGGCAGAAGAAGTAAAAACACCGCCCGCGGCACCAGCCGCAGCAACGGCGGATGACATCAAAAACGTAAAATCAGAGTTCGATAGAAAGCTGGGTAATCTAGAAAAGACTAACCAGGCTCTTCTTGCCCAACTCCAGGTGCTCAATCAACCCAAACCTCAACCCGCTCCCGCTAAAAAACCACTAAAAGACCTCTGGTATGACGATCCGGAAGCCGCAGCATCGATAATCGCTAAAAAAGCTTCCGATGACACACTAGCTATCATCGGCAAAGAAAATGCCATCCAAGCCAGAAAAGGGAACGTCATCCAAGGCCTTTACCGCGAATACCCAGAGCTTCAAGACTACGATCACCCTCTAACTATCAAAGCGGTCGAAATCTTCGAAAAGCTCACCGATGAAGAAAAAGCAAACCCCATCGCCTACAAACTAGCCGTTAGGGAAGCGGCCGAGGAGTTAGAGATTAAGACTAAGGCTAAACGAAAACCCAAAGACGAGGAAGACTCCTTCTCCTTAGGCGGATCAGGCGGAAAGACCGAAAAAGGGACAAGGGCTAAGAGAAGCTCAGATCTCGACCCAAAAACGGTCGAATTCGCTAGGCTCGCAGGACTTGATGTCAAAGACGAGAAGGTCCTAACGAATCTCAAAAAGCATAACGATCGCAAAAACTGGATGACGTGGGAGTAAATGGCTAGCGTTAAAGCTTAACCCATCAACGGAGAAATTTTATGGAAGAACCAAAAAAAAACACCTTAATGAAAGACGGAAAAAAACCGATATCGCAGAAGCGAAAAGCCATGGATTTACTTGCAGACACAATCCTAGCCGATGACGTCTTTAGCTCGGCCCTCTCCCTAGACCCAGAGATCTCCCGAGAATTAGAAGACAAGGGCTTAGTCCCAAGATTTGTCGACGCTAAGAAGCTCTCTGAGATGGGCGGCTATAACGACAAAGGATGGCAAGTCTACCGTAGGGACAAAAAGCCTTCTGATACAATAAATCCCAGTGATTTTAAGTTTGGTAATGACCCTTCTGGTATTATTAGAAGAGGATCATTAGTGCTGGCAGTTAAGACCAAAGCAAACGCCGATAAGCACAGAAAGTTTTTAGATCAAAGAGCGCTTCAACAAGAACAGTCTAATAAAAGACGGGGCGAGGAACTCAAGGCTTTCGCAAGAAATAGCGGAATAGACGCGGTTATCCACGAAGGCTATGAGGAAAATGAAGCGCCAGGGATTTGACGGATTTTAAAATTCTAATGAGGGGGACCTTAAATGGGCAACACAAAGCGTAATGTCGGATTTCGACCCTACGGACAGGTTTTACGGGCGACTCAGTACATTGCAAACGGCGCAGTATATCCGGGAGATCTCGTTTATCACGGCTCTTCGGGTAACGTAATCACTTACGCATCATCGGCTATTCCGATTGTAGGAGTCGCGGCGAGTTACGGTTCGGGCCAAGGATCTCAGATTTTGGTCTGGGATCACCCCGATCAGCAATTTATCGTACAATCCGATGGCGGAACCCCCGCTAATCAGTCCGATATGTTTTATAACTATCAAGTGACTGCAACGGGTGGAAGCTCGCAATACAAAGTTTCTAGAATGACCTTAACCGGATCGAGTCAGGGGACAATTTCCACGATGCCTCTGAAAGCGGTTTTCATCGATCCTCGTGGCGATAACGTTTTGGGAACGTACGCCGATGTGGTCGTTGTGATTAATAACCACGTCTTTAAAGGCGGAACAGGAAGCGTCGGAGTCTAAGACGTCTTTTAAACTTTTTTGGGGGGATACTAAATGGCCGCACCAGTTGCAATTCGCAGTCAATATACAGATCTTTTTGGGAGCACGATGCTCCCCGTACTTGAAGAACTCTTTCGCGCTGAGATGGCGTTACACCCATCCCTTCGGGAGCGGCTTTTCAAAGTCGTAACCACAGACAGGGATATCTATCAGGTTTCGGAATTACATGACATGCCGTTATATAGCCAAGTGTCAGAAGGCCAAGACTACACCTTCTCCAGGCCGCGGCAGGGTGCGAATAAGACTTTAACCATTTCAAAATTTGGATTGGGTTTTAGTATTTCCGAGGAAGCGGTAGACGACGGAAAATTCGATTTAATCGGCGATATGGTAAGACGCCTAGCCCGATCGGGTTACGAGACGCAAATGGTTAACTCCATGAACGTCATCAACAATGGCTTCGGAACCCAAACGACCGCAGACGGTGTTTCATTATTCAACACCGCTCACACGTTGCCCAGCGGCCAGACTTTCCGAAATCAGCTATCGACCAACGCTGATTTGTCGGTGACTTCCCTCGAGACGATGCTCAGTGATTTTGAGACTCAGTTTGTTGGGGATACGGGAATTATCTACCGCATCCGCCCCAGGGTTCTTTTGGTTCATCCGAACCTTCGCCGGTATGCGTTGGAACTAGTCGGGTCCGAGTACAAAGCGGACACGGCCGACAACAACACCAATCCATTTAAAGACGATGGCTTAATGGTCTATAGTGACCCGCACCTGACCGATACCGATTTCTTTGGAGTGTTCGCACTCCCTGAAGAGACGGGCCTTCGCATCGTAGTTCGAAAACCCATTGAAACTAAAGCCGCAGGTCCCGATGTCGGTTTCAATAGTGATTCGATTTACTACAAATCCCGGTTTCGTGAAGCGATCGACTGTACCCATGCGTACGGTGTGTTCGCGTCGCCCGGTGCCCCATAGAGGTTTTGGCTTTTAAACTTGTGATTTAAGTAGCGACTACAGGAGAGACTAAAGATGCCTAACCGAGGAACTCATTTATCGGCCCCAGTTCGTTATACCCCAAGGGTAAACCATCGAAAAACGAGTTGGTACAGTGAGCTTTATGTGGGGCTTGATACCGACTGCGTGTCACAGTACTTCGATTTCTTATCCGTCGATGAGTACAACACCAATAACTACACTCTTAATAGTTCTGGGACGGGAACTTCGGCCGCAGTAAATCAGACTGCCAAAGTAAGTCTTGGAAGTTCTGCGATGTCGGTAAATGGCGCCCTTCTTCTTCAGACCGGATCGACCGCTGGCAATTATGCGTGCGCTCAATACAAGACCTTAAGTTGGATATTGGACCGGGCCATTGTCGCAAATACCCACGAAGACCAATCGGCTAAAAACCTCTGGTTTGAAGCCGCTTTCTCTGGCGATGTATCGGCCACGGACGTTGACCTATTTGTCGGGCTTTCGGAGACTGCCGCAAGTGTGGTGGGACCTTCTCCGATATCTCAAAACTATATCGGCTTTAACGTTTCTAACGGTGCAACGGCTGTAAAATACATTTCTTCAACTGGGGGAACCTCCGTATCAGGTTCCGTTTCCGATGGTAGCGGGAATGCGGTGAGCCTAGTCCAGGGGACTTTAACGACTGTGGGATTGAAATTTAATGCGAACAACGTAGATTTTTATGTGAATAAAAACTACATGCATAGCATCCAAGTGAATTCTCTTCCGACATCGCCCCTAGCCCTAACGTTCCAAGTGGTAACGAATTCAGCGACCAATCGGACCTTGGTTTTGGATTACGTTTACGTAGCAAAGAATCGGTAAAAATGGCGAATTACACAGTTGGAAATGTCTACGTAATTACAAGTTCTGCGGCGCAAGCGCCAGTGAACCTTCCCCACGTTAAGCGGATTTCGGCTATCAAGTATTTCTCTGGGATTTCATCGACTGCCGCGGCCTCTTCAACGGCTGCGATTTTATCCAAAGGGTTTACTTCCACTGGAGCTTCTCTTTGGTATGACAATAGAGCGGGTGGGCCATTTCTAGACCTTCTTGCTATCTACGATGGGGACGGAGTTACGGTTAGTGTTTCAGGTGGGGTTAGTCTTTACCTGTATTCGAGTGACGATGTTAGATAATTTTATGCGGAGCTTTTAAAAGGTGATGGCTTGGCAAATATTCGGAACGGAAATACATTTTATATCGACACCCAGTATTCAGGTGCGTCCGACGCGCTAGCCATCCAAGGGGTTCGCGTCCCCTATATCCAAATCTCTTCCTCTGCCGCAGTAAACAACGCAATCCTCGCTGACCTTACAACCGGCAACATCAAAGTAAATTTTCAAAACATCAATAATACAGGTGGGGCTGGCGACACCCGTCTTTTTGATTTTAGTAGTAATCCTATTCTTTTTCCTAACGGGATAAAGCCAGTAGTGCTCACGAACTGTTCTCTGACACTCTTTATTATTAATCCAACGGGGTAGACTATGGCGCTAACGACAACCTACCAATTAAAGACTTTTGCAGACCTCTACACCGCAGTCCGTGAAGAACTAAAAATCCAATCGACCGATCTCACGGCGATTAACCGCATTAAGCGAGATCTCAATATCGTATACCTTGAAGAGGTAGTCCCATTTGCCCAATGGAAATGGTTACGAGGGACGTTTGATGCAACGGTTTACGCGGCAATTACGGCAGGCACCGCAAACGCTACCCAAAATAGCAATACCGTAACGCTTACCGTCCCTATCACTTCATCGAAGGTAAATTGGCTTTTTGGGATTGTGGGATATTCCGAAGTCTACCGCATCGCAAACCACGTGGCCGGAAGTTCGACCATTACCCTCGAAGTCCCATACACTGGAACAACGAACGCCGCAGGTAGCTATAAGATTTGGACCGATGAGATTTATTTACCCTCTTTTGTAAGGGAAACCTTTTCCGTAACCCACGATTTCCAAGATCAACCGCTAGAAAACTGCGGTCTTCAGAAATACCGGGGCTATGTGGCAAGTCTCCCCAGGGCCGAGGGAAGACCCTATTTCTATACGACTAACACATACGTTGATCCGGTCGCCTACGCCATTCCGGCCGGGATGCCTGCGATTTCTTCCCGCTCTTCTTCGGACATCACAAAGACTTTAGTATTTGCCGGGGACGTTAGTAACTTCGTCCAACAAGGCGATCGAATTCGAATCTCAGGCTGTACTAATTCCGCCTACAACGGCGAATTCGTTATTGCGACGCAAGTCACAACGACTATCACTTATACCTCGATGGTCACTACCCAAGAGGTAACGACCGCGGACTCGACCCTGACCTTGCAGCGGATGCAGCCCTCATCGGACACGAGACGGGCTAAGCGAATTCAAGTTTATCCGGCTATTTACCAATCCAATACGACTCTTCATGTGGACTACATCCGCGAAGTAGTCGGCATGGCAGATGACACCGATGAGCCCTTGATGCCCATTGGGGATCGCACGATCCTTCTTTATGGAGGTTTGAACCGGGCATGGTCCAGGGAACGAAACCCAGAAGAAGCGACTAGAAATCAGGGGTTATTTGCCGCAAAACTTACTCGAATGGCCGGAAAGATGGATGACTCCATCGATCAGCCTCGTCTTGTGCCCTCTAAGATTTATCTAGGCAGTAAGCGCATGGCCCAGCGCCAGAAAGATACTAGAAACGGTCTTCCAGAGGGGTGGGGAGGCGGGAATACCGGGGGGAGTGTTGTTACGGGGATCCCTAATCGGGTTCCTATCTATGATGCGACGGGAAGTTTAACGGCCTCTAGTATCACGACGACCGAGCTTGGGTTTTTATCTACCGTAAATAGCGCACTTGATGGCGTTTCAGATGTGGCAACGCTTACTAATAAAACGATGGATGGAACGCGTAACACGTTCCTAAACATTCAAAATTCGTCCCTATTGAATGGTTCAAACTATTTTTACGCAGACGGTTCGCGTCCCATGACGGG
>ODAK010005968.1_pt1 | contig 12313 bp, 8 predicted proteins | sample 1539591 | NCBI WGS metagenome assembly ODAK01 (sample SAMEA3539303, study PRJEB22396) | soil metagenome | biome: tundra; feature: field; material: soil | place: USA | collected 2010-05 | depth 0.15 m | reverse complement strand
ATGCGCCCCAACTCGACGTCGACGTTGACCTCGACCCCGAACCCCGCCTCGCCAGCAGAGGCGGGTCATCCATCGTCGAGCATCCGGAGCACGTCCAGGAGCCGGCGGCGAAGGTCCCGAGCATCTGGGCCCGTGCGCCACGCGTCGAGAGCGTCGCGAAGGCCGTTGGCAATGGGTTCGCCGTCTGGCAGGGGAGGGATGACGGCGGATAGCTCGACCGCCTCGCCTACCGTTTCACCTCGTCGGCGATAGCGTCCTCAAGGTCCCCGGCATGGTTCGCGAATAGGTCGTTGTGATGGCCGCCGCGCACCACTCGCAACGCGGCCCCGGGGATGGATCTTGCGACCCGTTGCCCCATGGCGAAGGCCACCACTTCGTCGGCGTCGCCATGAATGACGAGCGTCGGGACGTGAATTCGGGACGCCTTCGAGAGGGTGTCGAACCGATCGGGGCAAAGGAGGCGCGTCGGCAGAAAGGAAACCACGCTCGCCGCCATCGCCGAGATCGACGTGTACGGGCTCACCAGAATCAGCGAGGCTCCTCGTCCGCGAGCCGCCATCTCTGCTGCTACGCCAGTTCCAAGCGAGATTCCCATGAGCGCCACGCGTCGCGGACCGATCCCCTGACGTTCAAGCTCGTCGAGGGTCGCAGCCGCGTCGCGGTAGAGCCCCGCCTCGTCAGGCGGGCCTGAGCTTGTGGCCAGGCCGTACCCCCGATACTCGGCGAGGACGACGCCCAGGCCACGGGCCCGCAGGTCCTCGGCGATTTGGACGCACCGGCCGATGGTCTCGCCGTTGCCGTGGAAGATCACGACTGTGCGCGCCTCGTCATCGGCAGGGGGGAACTGCACAGCGATGACGAGTGCGCCGTCGACGGCATGCATCGATAGCAGCGTGGCCCCATCGGGTGGAGCGAAGGGAGCGTCGGGGGGAGCCGGGTAGAGCAGCACGCGGTAGCCGAGTCGGGCGGCGAGGCAAATCGCGAGGTACCCGACCAACACCGTTGCCAGACCGCGAAACCATATCGATCTCGGACGGGAGCTGACCCCATCGATCACGGCTGCGGTTGGGTCGGCGGGTCGGGGCGGATTCCGACGTCGGGCAACGAGGACCGCAGCGGCGACGCTCCCGAGCAGCGCACCCGCGTACGACCCAACGTGGATGGCCCAGACAATGACGAAGCGCCAGACGCGGTAGGGGACTACGCCCAGCGTCAGCGCCGTCGCAGTCCCGATCTGCATGTACGCGTTGACGACGCCTGAAACCGCGGCCAACACCCCCGCCGCCGCCGCTGGAAGCAGTGACAGCGTCAGTAGCGCGCGGTAGGGCAACTGCGGCGGGTGCCCGCTTCGGCGCGGATTGTTTGCCAGGAGAAGCACGGCTCCACCAAGGAGTCCGGGCGGGAGGCCTGCGCGCACGGCGAGTAACGTGACAGCCCAGCGAAACGATTGTGGGGCCTGCGCAAGGCCCTTCCCGTAGAGGAAGTATTCCGGCGAGATCGTTGCCGTCACATGATCGTGCGCCACAGCGTACACGGTGGCCGCGAACATCGCGTAGAGGAGGAACGCGTACTCTTTGGCCCTTGCCACGTTGTCCTCACGTTGCGAACGTTATCCTCGTGGCGCCGCGCTCGAGCTCTCCAACACCCGGAGCCTGTCGCGTAATCCCGGGCCGGCCAGAACCCTTTTAGGGTGCGGTGTCGACAACTCCCAGCCAGGCCTCTTTCAGCTCGGGTGGGGAATCAAGAAACTCTCCGCGTGCGTCCAGAAGGCCCGCCCGTATTTCTCGATAGATTTGGCCTCCGCCGCCGACATCCCGCGCGTATCGTTGAGACATGAGCGGGAATCAGGAGAAGCGATTGTCGAAGACAATCGTCGAAGCGGCTGCGGCAGCCGCAGCTGCCGGGTTGTCACCCCCCGACCACCTTGGCGCGGCGATAGTCGCGGGCAGCGCCGTGGGGCTTGTGGCGATCTTGGGCACCGCGTCGACTTGGCTTCGCGACCGAAGCACGCGGCGATGGACCGCGAACTATGCCGCCTACCTCCACGCCTCGCCGAACGTGGATCCCGGCGTTGTGGAGGCAGAGCTTCACGCAAAGAGCGACGATCCTCACGTCTTGGAGCTTGTGCTCGAGAACGCGCGAATGATTGCCGAAGCCCTCACCGACAGCGCTGTGCCGGTGCTCGGGCGCCTCACTCGGGAATACGTCTCGAACGATCGGCATGCTGATGCGTTCTTCCGCGGGATGCGACGACTGCTGACGGACCTCAGCGAGGACGAGTTCAAGGCGCTCGGAGACCTGATGGTCCGGGCATCATCGGTGACCTTGCCGGGAGAACAGCCGAGCGACGTCGAACTGATGGTCTTCAAGTTTACGGAGGATCACGAGCCGCAGCTCTATGCGGTGCGTCGTACGATCGTGGGGGCACCCAACGACGGAGGTTCGAATGTCGCGGGCGTGTGGCAGTCGAAGGAGGGAGAGCAGCAACAACGTCTTCCCCTCGGACGGTTCGAGTTTGCCCTCAGGTTGTTCAACCTGTTGAAGACCAACGGGCTCGGCACGGTGGGGATCGGAAAGTGGGGGGTGTCCCCATCCAGCCAGCTACTGATGTCCTTCGAGGACGTTCGTCGAATTTGCTCGCTGATGGGTCCCTAGCGGTCGTTTCGGGCGCTCTCGAAGGTGTTGTGCTCCGCACGTCGCTGCGTCAATGAATCGACGGCGAGCGTCGCAGCCCCCTCAACCTCCGACCCTCCGCGGTCCGCGAAGAGGGGCCTGAGCACCATCACCGTTTTCGCGATTCGCCGCGCGCCTTCCACGGGCCGCTGCCGCGCCGCCATCGTTGACCGAGGCGCGGTACTTCACCCGGCGCGAGGCAGCGCGTGAGTACCGGGTCGAAGTGAAGGCGCTCCTCGCGGCCGAGCGCGCGGGCCTGCTGACCGCCTACCGCCCCGGGAGGCACATGCTCTACAAGCGGGTCGACGTCGAGGCGTCACGCGTCGAGGCGCGCGAGAGCACGCCGGCGCCGGCGAACGATGCGGAGCCAGACGATCCGTTCGAGCGCGCCTTAGCCACCACTGGAGCTGCTCCCCGCGCCCGAGCTCCCGCTCGACCCTGAGCTGCTGCCTGACGACGAGGACGTCGCGTCCGGTGCCCCGGCGTCGCGTTCCTTGGCCGCGTCCAGGCCTCCGCAACTCGCCGCGAGAGCGACGGCCAGGACCGTCGCCGGGATGACCGCTCTTCCCCCCATTCTCCAGATGCCGCCACGCTCGAGTCGCCCGGACCACGCGATCGCTTTTCTTTCCGACCGTTGTCGATCCATGCGGGGGCCGTTCGTCGTACGGAGAGAGCGAGCCGCGCGGGCCATGGTGGCGCCACGCCGTGCTCGCCGAGCGGAGACGATCATGGGCGACTTGACGGTGACGGTGTTCACGAGCCTCGACGGCGTGATGCAGGGCCCCGGCGCTCCGGAAGAAGACCGGAGCGGCGGCTTCGCGCATGGCGGGTGGCTCGCTCCTCACGTAGACGAGGCGTTCGGGCGGGCGATGGCGGCGATCTTCACGCGCCCCGACGCGTTCCTCCTCGGGCGCGGCACGTACGAGATCTTCGCCGGGTGGTGGCCCAAGGTGACGGACCCGAAGGACCCCATCGCCGGGCCGCTGAACGCGCTCCCCAAGTACGTGGCCTCGCGGACCCTCCAGAAGGCCGACTGGAACGCGACGACGCTCGTGCGCGACGTGCCCGCGGCGGTGAAGGACCTCAAGGCCCGCTACCCGCGCGAGATCCAGGTGCACGGGAGTCCGGGGCTCCTGCAGACGCTGTTCGCCGAGGACCTCGTCGACGAGCTCCGTCTTCTCCAGTTTCCGGTCGTCCTCGGCACGGGCAAGCGCCTCTTCGGGGGCGGCGCCGCGCCGCGCGGGCACGCGCTCGCCAGCACGATGACGACGAGCAAGGGTGTCGTCGTGAGCACGTACCGGCGCGTCGGCCCTCTGGCGGTCGGCTCGATGCTCGGGGCGCATAGGGCCAGGTCCCGATGATCCTCGAGGGGGATGCCGCAGAGCCCCTACGGTCTCGCGTTACCGCTCGATCAGATACTGCGCAATCTCGCCCTCGACCCGTTCGGGCGCTTCCAGGTGAAGGAAGTGACCGGCACGCTCGACGCGAACGCTGCGAAGAGGCGCGCTGAAAAAGCGCTCCTGACCGGCGGCTACCGCCGGGCCGATGCAGCCGTCGTCGACGCCGTGCATGTACAGCGTCGGTACGTCGATCTTCGGCATGCGTTCCCTGAGTCGCGCGGCCGCGGTCTTCGCGAGGGCGCGGTAATAGAGGAGGGGAGCGGGCATGCTCCGGGCGAGGCATTCCTTGAGCTCTCGCATCGAGGCCGGCTCCGGCTTCAGGCCTGGGGACCACGTGCGCCACAACCGGTCGACGAACGCGAAGTCCCGGGCTGCGACGACACGGTCCGAGACCCCCGGCAGGTTGAGGAACGCCATGTACCAGCTCCGGCGAAGCTGGGCTGGGCTCGTGACGAGAGCCCTCGCGAAGACCACGGGATGCGGGACGGACAGAATCACCGCTTTGCGGTACCGCCGTGGGCGGCTCGCGAGCGCGTCGTAAGCCGCCACGGCGCCCCAGTCGTGCCCGACGAGCACGGCCGGACGCGAGGGCGAGAGCGCGTCGACGATGGCCGTCAAGTCCGCGCCGACGCGGCGCGAATCGAAGGGGCCCGCGAGGGTCGACGGGTGGTACCCCCGGAGCCATGGCGCGACGACGCGAAAGCCCTCGGCGGCGAGGCGGCGCCCCAGTCCGCGAAACGTCGGCGCATGATCCGGGAAGCCGTGCGCGCACACGACGAGCTCGCCGTCGTCGGGGCCCTGGGTCTCGTAGCCGAAAGCGCCAGCCTCCGTGTCGACGAAGCGTCTCGCGAGGTCAGGCGGCACGGATCACGTTCGCTCCGTCGGGGACGACGACGTCGCGCGAAGCCGCTCCGCGAGCGTCTGGAGAACGGGAAAGGGAAGCGCCTTGTCGCCCAGGAGCACCACCGCCCCGACAATCTCGTCGCCCGGACCGGCCGGCGCAAGCGCCGGCGCGATGAGAGGCGTGAGCCGGAAGACCGCGGTGCCGACCTCGAACCGGTTCGGGTCCTGGCTGCCCTCGACGGTGCAGGTGGCGACGCCATCGGGATCGTCCTGCGCGACGCGCAGGCGTTCGTCGACCCAGGGGCGAATGAGCGCCAGGTGCTCGTCCCCTCCGATGCGCGCGGCGCAGGTCACTTCGTCGCCGTCGATCACGAACAAGTAAGCCTCGCGCGCGTCCGTGAAGTCGGAGAGCTGCTGCACCGCCCACTCGGCGCTCCCGGCGAGCGTACGACCGCCGCCGTGGCGCAACCTGTGCACGAACGTGAAGATGCGCTGCGACGGCTCGCCCGCTCGATCCGCGGCGCTTACACCGTCGGGCCTCGAAGATCTCCGCACGGCCTCGCGGGCCAGCTGCTCGTACCGCGCGACCAGAGCAGGATTGCGCGTCTGGCGGAACCAGCGATCCACCGCGACCAGGTGATCGGCGAACGCATCGCGGTCGCCGCGCATCGCGGCCAGATCGGCGAGGGCCTCGTGGAGGGCCCCCACCGTGAGGGGGTTCCCCGCGCCTTCGTGCGCCGCGAGGAGCCCCCGCAGCTGCTCTTCGCCGAGCGCGATGTTGCCCAGCCCCGCCTCGGCGCGCGCGAGCTGGATCTGCAGGTCGAGGTTCAGGGCGCAGAACTTGAGATCTTCGGGCGTGAGGTAACCGAGCGCGCGAACGCACACCTCATGCGCGCGCGCATGGTCGTGGAGCGCATTGTAAGCCCGCGCGTGGAGGCCTTCGCCTCGTGCCCAGCCGACGAGGCCGAGCGGCTCTTCGCCCTGACCGAGCACGCTCAAGGCCTCTTCGGGCGTTCCTCGCAGCACCAGGTAGGCGCCGAGAGCGCGCCTGTACGCGAAGCGCAGCGAGGGCACCTCGGCGCTCAGGCGTTTCAGCCGCTCGAGGCAGTCTTTGAGACCCGCCGCGTCTTGCGTACGCACGTAGACGGTAATGAGCCCGCTGTGCGTCCACGTCTCGACCTGCCACGCCGTTCCGCGCTGGATGGCGTGAACCTCGACCCGTGCGCGGTACCGCTCGAAGAGCTCCAGGTTGCCGCGGTTGCCGTAGTACACCATCCGCACCTGGTCGGCGCTCATCTCGTAGAGCTTCAGCTTCAAGCCCTCGAGCCGCTCGGCGTATTCGAGCGCCCGCGAGTCGTCGCGCCAGCACTCCGAGACGCCGCCGGCATAGAGCGCCCCGCCGAGGTAGAGGCCGTGGACGTGGCGCGGCAAGTCGCGCACGGCGTCGGGCCGATCGAGTCGCTCGATCATGCGCTGCCAGCGCGCCCGCGCCTCTCCGAGCCGGTCTTCCACCGTGGCCACGAGGTTCAGGCAGAACTCGTGCATGAAGGTCGCGACGTGGTCCGGCCCGAGGGCCGTCATGGGCTCGAGGACCGAGGCGTACCGCTTGCCGCCCGCCGGGTCGATGCAGATCGTGCACACGCCCGTGAGCGCCGCCACGCAGTTGAAGAGCAGCATGATGGCCTCGCGGAACGTCGGTCCGCGCGGGTTCCGCGATCGGATCGCGAACGCGAAAGCCGCAAGCGCGAGCGCGACGAAGAGACCGACCTTTCGTCCCAGATACGGCCGCAGGCGACGCGCGACCTTCAGCCCCACGATGGTCTGGAGGACGTCGACCGCCTCTTCGCCATAGCGGAACGCGAGGCGCCGATCGGCGTAGTACCCGGCTAGCGCCAGCGGGGCCAGCACCGACGCCATCTCGTGAGGCGACCGGCCCGCGGCACGGAAGCGCTCGAGCGCGATCTCGAGCGAGGGCGCCGCAGGGCCCAGGTCCGCGAGCTCGACGAGACCGTAGTGCTTGCCCGCGCTCGCCACGGCCAGGCTTCCGGCTTCATCGTCGCCACCGAGGAGCAGGTGAACGCCGGCCTTCAGGCGCTCGAGCTCGGAGAGGTCGCCCGAGTCGAGGAGGAACTGCCCGAGCCGGCGATGCCCCAGCCTTCGGCGCGCGTCGTCGAGCTCCGAGTGGAGGGCGGTCTTCAGCGAATCGCGCGAGAAACGGTAGCCGTCCGCCGAGCCCGCGAGCACGCCTTCCCGAACGAGCGCTTCCAGTCCGTCGAAGAGCGCGTGCCTTTCGCCGTCGGCCATCGCGGCGCACATCTCGAGCGGCATCGGCCCGTCGCGCAGGCTCAGCGTCTGCCCGAGCCTGCGGGCTTGCTCCGTGAGCCGGCCGATGCGCGCGACCTCGGCGTCGAGCCGATTCGCCGGCAGCGCGTCTGCAGGCACCGCCTGCGGGAGAACCCACGCGCCTTCCGCGTAAGCGATGACGCCCTCGCGACCGAGGTGCTCCGCGATGTCGATCGCGTGCCCGGGGTTTCCTCGGGCCCGCTGGTGCACGAGGTCCACGAACCGCGCGAGGTGCTGCACGTCGCCGAACACGGAGCGAAAGAGCTCGGCGCTCTCTTCGATCGACAGCGGCTGCAAGACGAGCGACGTCGCGTTCTGGCGCAGAGCCTGAACGGCCAGAGAGAGCTCGGCGTCATCGGTGCGCAACGCCGCGACCACCATCAGCCGGTGGCCCGTCGCCTCGCGCGCGAGCGCCGCGAGCCACGCGGCGGAAGCCTCGTCGAAGGCCTCGAGGTCGTCCGCCACGATGACCATCGTGTGGTGGCGCGCGACGTCGAGGAACCAGTCGCGGAGCGCGGCCTGGACGCGCATCCGAGCCTCGCCATGAGCTTGCGGCATCTCGGCGAGATCTCCGGCCGCGAGCTTGAGCTGGTCTCGAAGCCCGGGCGACACCAGCCCGAGCGTCCGCGCGTACGGCGCGGCGGCCGCCAGGGCCGCGACGGGCAGCGCGGCCAGCAGCCGCAGCGCGAAGTCTTGCGCCACGCCCAGCGTACTGCGATGAAAATGCGGCTCGGCCTGCAAGACGACAGCGCCCTGGAGCCTCGCCTCGAGCGCCATCTCGCTGAGGAGACGGGTACGGCCTACGCCCGGGGCGCCCGTCACGATGACCGTCGAGGGCCTGGCCGAGGCGGCGGACGCGAAGGCCCTGCGGATCGCGGCCCGCTCCGCCGCACGGCCAACGAACGCCGGGCTTCCGAGATAGCTCTCGAGGGCGCGTCCTTGCGTGTCTGGCTCGAGCGAGGCGACCACCTGCAGTCGATCGATCACATCGGCAGCCGTGGTCGGCCGCGCCAGAGGATCGTGACTGAGGAGGTCCTTCAGGAGCTCGTCGAGCGCCGCAGGCACCTCCGGCAGGTCGTTCCGCTCGAGCTCCGCCACCCGGCGCGAAGCAGGCCGCGGCCGTTCCTTCCACACCGACTCGAGATCCGCGAGAGAGCGCGCCGGGAAGGCGTGGCGGCCCGTCAGGAGAAAATAACCGAGCGCGCCAAGCGCGTAGAGATCGGTTCGCTGGTCGATATCGAGACCGTGGAGCGACTCCGGCGCGACGAACGGGGCCGTGCCCGCGACGTCCGCAGGCTTGCCGAACGTGGCCATCGTGCCGAAGTCGATCAACTTCGTGCGGCCGTCCGGAGTGAGCCACACGTTGCGAGCGCTCACGTCGCGGTGCACCAGCCGCCGTGCGTGGAGCAGAGCGAGTCCGGAGGCGACGTCGCGCAGGATGCGGCAGACGTCGCTCCACGGCCTGGGCGCGAGCTTCGCGACGTCGCTGCCCACGAGCAGCTCCATCGTGTAGAAAGGCCCGCGCGCGTCCGACGCATACTCGTACGCCTCGACGATGCAGGGATGTCGCAGGCTCGCGAGCGTGTGGTACTCGCGCTCGAACAGGGCGACGTGCTTGGCATTGGCCTTTCGCGAGAGCCTCTTCAAGGCCAAGTTCCGGCCGGTCGTTTCGTCGAGCACCCGCCACACCGATGCCATCCCGCCCTCGCCGAGCGCACCGCTGACGCGGTACCTCCCCGAGACGAGCGGCTCGGCGGCGTCGTCGACCGACGGTTCGTGCCCGCTGCGAACGGCGGCCTGTGGAATTCTCAGGACGGACCCCACTCGAGTGCCCCATGACGCTCGTAGTGGCGCCGCCACTCGGCCGCGCCACGGGGCTCCGCGTCTTTCGAAGGGTGATAGCCCGGGGTCAGGTACCGCGCGACCGCATAGAGGAGCTGCAGCGCCAGCTGCAAGCGAAGGAGAATCCGGCGAACGCGCGAGAGAGGATGCCCGCCCACGCCGTCGACCTCCAGCATGTACGTCACGACCGGGATGATGTCGGCTTGCGTCTTGCGCAGCGCCGCGAAGAGCCCTCTGGCGCGGAGCGCGTAGCGGCGATCGACCGCTCGCAGCACGTCGAACGCGACGTGCCGGTGCTCGATCTCCTCGGCCGCGTGCCACATCATGAGCGCCCCGAAGTGCACGTCGGTGCCCTCGAAGAAGGCGCGCTCGTTCTGGAACATCCACCGCGACAGTTGCGCCGTGATGGCCTCGTAGCCCGCCGTGTATGCCAGGCGCCACGCGAGCGGGTCTTCTTGCCGGCTGCGCACCAGCGACTGCTGGATGCCCTTTTCGTATTCGGCCAGCCGAGGATACCGCTGGCGCAGCGTGCGGCAGTAGCGCTGGTGTTGCCTGGAGTGGTTGGCCTCCTGGGCGCAGAACGCCGCGGCGTCGGCTTTGATCCGGGGGTCGTCGATCCGTGGCGACGCCTCTTTGATCGCGTCGATGAAGTACGGCTCCAGGTACGGCAAGGCGAGCTGAAACGCGTTGAGCATGTGACTGAGCTCCGGCCGTTTCGCGTTCCACAGGCCGCCGGCGCCTCGCTCGAAGGCGAACGCGATCTCTCGGACCTCGATCTTCGACTCGTTCATCAATCGGTCTCCAGCGCGCCCCGCTCGGGCTCGAGTGCGCCCAGCCCCTGCTCGATCTCGCCGTCGCCCGGAGGAATCTCTATGAGGAGGATCGACGCGTCGCCATACAAGAGGAGAAACTCGCGCTGCTCGCGGGCAACCGCCGCGTCCACCAGCATCGAAGGGATCAAGCTCTCTCGCGCTTGGGCCGAAGGCATGACCATCCTTCAGTATAAACGCCTCCGTGCAGCAGCACGCTCCCTTGCGGCGCTCCGTTGGCGCTGCCTACAATGCGCTACGCGCGGGCAGACGTAGGCCGCAGAGATACGGGGCCCACGTAGGGAGACCGGGATCGCGCCGTTTCGGCCATCTTCTTTCGGAACGACTGTCGATCCGCGCGCGGCTCGTTCGTCGTACGAGAACAGCGAGCGCACGCGCCATCGGGGCGCCCGGTCGCGGTCGCGACCCGTCAGCGCGGTGGCGGTCTCGGCGATTCATGCCTAAACCGCGCCTTCGATCGTCAGCTCGTCCCCTCACGAAGGCCACGCGCCATGTCCGACTCGAACGCTTCGCTCATCCGGCTCGACGAAGAGCCCCTCCCGGCGCCGGAGCCCTGGCTCGGGCAAGAGCCGTATCGCGGTCGGGCGCCGGCACCTCGGCCTCGACATCCGCGTGATGGGGAGCGTCCTCCGCCTCTCGAGCGCGCCGCTCGCGGGCTACACGATCGGGTTCCGGATCCTCATGTTCGCGATCCTCCCGGCGCTCGGGATCAGCGTTCGGCATGGTCGCGAGCCAGTCGCTGAACGGCGCCGGCGACACGAAGACGCCGACGCTGATCAACGTCTTCGGCCTCTCCGCGGCGGGCGTAATTTTGCGACCGTGTTGAGACGAGCCGCCGTCTGCGGCATGAGGCAGCGTGCGTCGGCTCACCGCCGTCCGGGGGCATGGCCGGGAGGCACAGCGCGCGCGTCATGAAAACACTCCTTCTTTGGTCCGGGTTCCTCGGCCCGGCGATCCTCGTCTTCGCGTGCGGTGGCAGCTCGAGCGGCCTGACGGGCGGGCCGAACGACGGCAACGGCTCCGACGCGTCCGACGCGACCGCGTCGAGCAGCGGCGGCAGCAGCAGCGGGAGCAACGGGAGCAGCGGATCCTCGTCCGCCTCGTTCGGCGGCAGCAGCAGCAGCGGGATGGGGACGGGGACGGGCGCCTGCAAGACGGGCGTCTACATGGGCACGTTCTCGTGCCTCTTCTACTTCGGGAGCGACGCGGGCCTCGGCCAGGCGCCCGACTCCGGCGGCGTGGGCCCGATCACCGGCACGATGTCGTTCATGCTGACGCAAGACATCTCGTCGCACGGCGAGCTCTCGACGACCGACACCGCGAGCGGCTCGTTCGACGCGACGACGGGGCTCTTCATCGCCGCGGCGGCCGACCTCTCGGGCACGCTCGACTGCAGCCTCGGCAAGTTCGACGGGCAGCTCCTCAACGGCGAGTACGGCTTCAACCTCGGCGGCATGCCCGCTCCCGATCCGAACAACAAGTTCCAGGGGCCGCTCAACTCCGACTACAACGGCACGACGGCGACGTTCGTGAACGGCCAGTGGTCGATGAACATCGCCGGCGAGGGCCCGTGCATCGGCACGTGGACGGCGTCGTACGCCGGGCCGCTCGACGGAGGCGCCGGGGCCGACGCGTCCGGCGAGTGATCGCGCGCGCGCGCCGACTCGACAGTGGACGGTGGACGGTGCACGGTGCAAGGCGATGCAATAGACGGCGCCGGGCGGCGTCGGTAAACGCTCCTCATGGCCGAGTTGGCGGTCGGCTCGAGGGCGAACGGATGTGGTCTTGACGCACACGCACCGTGGCGGTCTAGTTGGCTGCGAAGGGAGATCGCAGCAGCTTCTCCCATGGTGCGAGGTCATCAGCCGTTACCGTTGGGCCTGCGAGAAGGCGACGTCGTCGCGGGCAAATACCGGATTGGTTCGGTCGTAGGGGCCGGCGCGATGGGGACGGTCGTGGCCGCGCGCCACGTCCTCCTCGAAGAGGCGGTCGCGATCAAGTTCCTGCGGCCCGAGGCGCTGGGCCACGACGAGGCGGTGCCCCGCTTTCTCCGCGAGGCGCGGGCGTCCGTGCGGATCAAGAGCGAACACGTCGTGCGCGTGTTCGACGTCGACGTCTTCGGAGAGCCGAAGGCCCCATACATCGTCATGGAGTACCTCGACGGGTGCGACCTGGCCGAACGGCTCGAACAGCAGGGGCCGTTGCCGATGCGGCAGGCCGTCGACTTCGTCTTGCAGGCGTGCGAAGCCATCGCCGAAGCGCACCGCCTCGGGATCATCCATCGCGACATCAAGCCGGCCAACCTGTTCCAGGTCCGGCGCGCCGACCGCGACGACTTCATCAAGGTCGTCGACTTCGGCATCTCGAAGCTCAGCGAGCTGA
>ODAK010005967.1_pt1 | contig 12314 bp, 11 predicted proteins | sample 1539591 | NCBI WGS metagenome assembly ODAK01 (sample SAMEA3539303, study PRJEB22396) | soil metagenome | biome: tundra; feature: field; material: soil | place: USA | collected 2010-05 | depth 0.15 m | reverse complement strand
CGGCGCCCCGGCCGGCCGCCGGGGCCGGCCGCACTGCCAGCGGCCGTCAGCCCGCTGCCGCGCCGCCCGCTCGTCAAGGCGGGCCAGCCGGGCCGCCTGCCAGCACGCGCCCAGGCTCGCAGGCTGCCCCCGCCGCCGTGCCACTTGCCGGGGAGCGCGAGGCCGACCAGTCTGAGTCGCCGGTGCCGTTCTGGCTGCGGCCGTTGAGGCGCCGGAAGTAGCAACGGTCATGGAACTCACCTCAGGCCAGCGGAAGGCAGCCTTTGTGCTGGTGGTCCTCGTCCTCGCGGGGCTGGGTGCCTACTTGGTCGGGCCGTCAGCTTTCGGCTCTCGCCGTACGGGCCATGGTGGCTCGTCCCCTTCGCCAGCGGCCGGCCGCGGCCGGGCAGCGAGCAGCACACCAGTGGCGACCGAAACGCCGGCACCGACGGCGACCCCGACCGGAGCCCCGGCGGATTCGGGGGGACCGGACATTTACCAATGGCTCCCGTTCACTCAGCCGGAACTTGGCGCAGCCGTCAAGGTGGTCACGGCATTCGGCGTGGACTACGGAACCTATTCCTACGGCGAAAGCGCGGCACGTTACGTTGCCGCGATGCGGAACCTGATCACGCCAGCGCTATCGGCGCTTGTTGCGCGTGCCTATGCCGCGCCAGGTGTCGCGAGTTTGCGAGCTACCCAGAAACAAGTGGTCACGGGTGCCGCCACCATCAGCTCGCTCCGAGCATTTGGCGCGTCCAGCCTGACCTTCGTCGTGGCGATGAGCCAGCAGATTACCGACAACAACGGCCGGAGCAGGGTCTTTGTGCCCTATGCCGTGACGGTCACCGGCGGCGGTAGCAGCTGGCAGGTGAGCGATATCGAACTAGCCTCGGCCGGGAACCCATGATGTGGCAGCCGGGCTGGCCAGGACCAGGCCGGTCCGGAGCAGCCGGGCCGGGACCAGGCCGGGCGATAGGGCTAGCGCTGGCAGGCGCGGTCGTCCTGGTGGTGCTCGGGCTCATCACTGCGCCGATGCTTATCGTCGGCGGCAGCAGCCTGTTCTCTGAGTCGGCGAGTGGTTGCGCAGCCGCCCAGGCCGGCGGCGCAGGGCAGCCTGCGGTGAGCACCGCTGCACACGGCTCGATTCCTGCCAGCTATCTCGCGCTCTTTCAGCCGACGGGTAAGAAGTACGGCGTCCCTTGGGTCATCCTGGCTGGAATCGGCGAGGTGGAGAGCGATGACGGCCGGTCCAATCTGCCCGGCGTGCATAGTGGCTCGAATGCGTTCGGCGCGGCAGGCCCGATGCAGATCGGCATTGGCGGCGCTGCGGGCAACACCTGGGGCGGCGCTCCAGTGCACCCGGCCAGTGAGCAGGTCAGCGGCGTAGCTGCGGACGGGAATGGCGACGGTATCGCCAGCGTCTACGACCCAGCTGACGCGATCGCTGGTGCGGCGAAGTACCTGCTGGAGCATGGTGTGCTGGACAACGTGGCGGGCGCTATCTTCGCCTACAACCACCTGGAGATCTATGTTCAGGCGGTGCTGCAGTGGGCGAAGGTCTACGCCAGCGGAGGTTACTCAGTCGGCGCGGTGACCGCTGACAGCGCCCCCGCTTGCCTGACCGGGGTGGGGCAGGCGCCGAACAACGTGGTCGGCTCCGTTATCGCGTTCGCCGAGGGGCAGCTCGGCAAGCCGTATCAGTGGGGCGGCACCGGCCCGGATGCTTTCGACTGCTCCGGGCTGGTCATGGGGGCCTACCGGGCCGCTGGTATCGACATCCCGCGCACGTCGCAGCAGCAATGGCTGTGGGGGCCGCGAATTCCGGCCAGCCAGGCCGAGCCGGGCGATCTCATATTCTTCGCGGGCTCGGATGGCACTCCCACCGCACCGGGCCATGTCGGCCTGGTGATCGGCGGCGGCCTGATGATCGAGGCCTACGCCACCGGATTCCCGATCCGGATCGCCCCTTACGCCGGTCGCGGTGCCGTCGGTTTCACCCGGCCCTGGGCCCACCACGGCACGGTGCTCGCCGCGGGCTAGCCATGGCTGAGCGGCTCAGATCAACCGTTCTACTTGCTGCGCCTAGCCGCGAGCCCATCGTCATCGCCACCGGCGCCACCCGTACAAGGGCCTCAGCCAACGGCGGCGCTGACTCTCTGTCCTGGACCGGTGACCGCACGCAGCCCTCGCGGGCATCCTTGTCACCAGGGAACCGGGGGTTCAGGGGGAGCACCGTCCCGCGGCAACGTGAGCATGATGGTGTCGTCGGTGTCGTCGCGGGTCTGCGGACGGCAGCGGGATTGGCGGGTAGCGGCCAGCCTGAAGGGAGCCATCATGGACTTTGAACTGTCGGACGAACAGCGGCTGCTGCGGGACACGCTGCGAGCGTTCGTCGACGAGCAGATCCGGCCAGTGGCCAGGGAGTGGGAAGCGGCCGAGCGGTACCCGGACGAGCTGGTCGCCACGATGCGGCAGATGGGTCTGTTCGGGCTGATGGTGCCGGAAGAGTACGGCGGCATGGCGGCCGACATGGTCTCGCTCGCCCTGGTCTTCGAGGAGATATCCCGCGGCTGGATGGGGGTAGCGGGCATCCTGGGCAGCCACTCGCTGTCCTGCTGGATGATCGCCCAGTATGGGACACCGGAGCAGAAGCGCGCGCACCTGCCGGCGCTCGCGACCGGCGAGCGGCGGACCGGGATCGCGCTGACCGAGCCAGCGGCGGGCAGCGACCTGCAGGGTATCCAGACCGTCGCACGCAGGGACGGCGACGTCTACATGGTCAGTGGCCGGAAGACCTGGATAACCAACGCCCGGCACGCCGACCCGCTGCCGGTGCTGGTGAAGACCGACCCGGCGGCAAGGCCGGCCCACGCGGGCATGTCGGTGCTGCTCGTCGATGCCGGAACGGCCGGCTTCCAGGTGGTGCGCGATCTGCCCAAGCTCGGCTATCACGGGCCGGAGACCTGCGAGCTGGTGCTGGACGACGTGCGGGTCCCAGCCGGGAACCTGCTCGGCGGGACGGAGGGACGGGGCCTGCAGCAGGTACTGGCGGCCCTGGAGACGGGGCGGATCAACGTCGCGGCCCGCGCGGTTGGAGTCGCGCAGGAGGCCTATGACCAGGCGTTGCGCTATGCGGGGGAGCGCGAGGCGTTCGGGCAGAAGATCTCCGGCTTCCAGGCTGTGCAGCTCAAGCTGGCCGACATGGCGATGAAGCTGCAGGCCGCCAGGCTGCTGGTCTACTGGGCCGCGACACGGGCCGACGCCGGGCAGCGCACCGACCTGGAGTCGGGCATGGCCAAGGTCTACGCCTCGGAAGTCGCCATGGAGTGCGCGGTCGCAGCCATGCAGGTACACGGCGGCTACGGCTACTCGCGAGAGTTCACCGTGGAGCGCCTCTACCGCGACGCACCGCTGATGGTGATCGGCGAGGGCACCAATGACATCCTGCGGACGGTGATCGCGCGGGCGCTCATTGGCGGCCGCGGTTTTATTGGCTGAACGGATCGGCCTGCCACAGCGGCGCTGTCGCAGTCAGGTCGGCGGCTTCGGGGACGCCGGCCGCCTCCGGGAGGCTGGCTGGCTCCGGGAGGTCAGCCGACTTGCCGGCGTTGACTGTTTCCGGGAGGCTGGCCGGCTCCGCCAGGGCGTCGGTATCTGTGCCCAGCGCCTCGCCTGCGGGCCACGGCTCCGCGCCGGCCGCGGCGAGCGCCGAGCGGGCCATGCCGAATGTCTCGTGCACGAACAGCACAGGGTTGCCGTTGGCCAGCCCTACCGCTGCGCGCAGCGCGGCTTCCGGGCCGTCCGCTCTCAGGCACTGAATGTCCGGCCGGGTCCGCCGCAGTGCCGTCATGACCAGATCCTGCATCTCGCCCGGGCGGCGACCACGCTTATCGCAGTCCTCGTACACCACGACCGTGCCGAACCACGCGGCGATGGCTTCCGCCGTGGCGATGATCAGGTCATCGCGGCGATCGCCGGGCAGGGTGATCGCGGCGGCCGGATTGCCGCCCCACACATTGCTGATCATCGCGCCGGTCGCGGCCAGTGCGGCCGCGTTGTGCCCGTAGTCGACCAGCACCGGGCTGCCAGCGGCCAGGTAGAGGTTGGCACGGCCGGGGTTGGCCTCGCCAGGAACGAAACTCGCCAGGGCGTGCCGGATGTCCTTGGCGCTGACGCCAAGAGCACGGCAGGCCGCCACGGCCGCGAGCGCGTTCGCCACCATGTGCGGCGCTCGCCCGCCGAACGCGCCGGGAAGCTCGGCGACGCCGATCAGGGCAAGGTCCCGGCCGCCTTCGACCTCGACCAGCTGGCCATCGGTCACTTCGTAGGTGATGCCGCCGGCCAGCCGGTGCCGGCCGGTGACCGGGCTGTCGGGTGACTGGCTGATGTACCTGATGTCCGGCCCGTGCCTGCGTACCGCTGGACGGTCGGCGAGCGCGGCCGTGACAGGATCGTCGGCGTTCAGCACGACCGTTCCGCCGTTGCGGATCTGCTCGGCAACCAGCGCCTTAACACCGATAAGTTCGTCGAGGTCGTCGATCCCGTCGGACCCGAGATGGTCGGCGGTGATGTTGGTGATCACCGCGACGTCGGCCTTGTCGTAGCCGAGCCCCCCGCGGATGATCCCGCCGCGCGCGGTCTCCAGCACGGCGGCCTCGATGCTGGTGTCGTCGAGCACCATCTCGGCCGACTGCGGGCCCGAGGCATCGGCGGCATAGACCAGCCGTCCGCCCGAGTACACGCCATCGGTCGTGGCCATGCCCACGCGCAGGCCAGCCTGGCGCAGGATGTGGCCGATCATGCGGACCGTAGTGGTCTTCCCGTTCGTGCCGGTGACGGCGATCACCGGGACCCTGGACGGGGCGCCCGGCGGGTACAGCCGGTCCAGGACCGCGCCTGCCACGTCCCGCGCCATGCCCTCGGCGGGGGACAGATGCATCCGCAGCCCGGGGCAGGCGTTGATCTCGATCACCGCGCCGTGCTGGGCCGCGCCGTGCTGGGCCGCGCCGTGCTGGGCCGCGCCGTGCTGGCCGCTGGCGTACGGCAGGGGCGCGGAGATGTCGGCCAGCCGCAGGTCGACGCCGCAGATGTCAAGCCCGGCGGCCGCCGCCGCCCGGCGGCACATCTCGGCGACGTCCTCATGCACGAGATCGGTCACGTCCCGGCTGGTGCCGCCGGTCGACAGGTTGGCATTCTTCCGCAAAGTGATCGTCTCGCCGTCGGCTGGCACCGAGCCGGCGTCCAGGCCCTGACCGGCGAGATGGCTCAGCGCGGCGGCGTCCAGGGCGATCCTGGTCAGCTCGCGCGCGTGCCCGGGGCCGCGCCTCGGATCGGCATTGGCGACGGCGATGAGCCTGCTGATGTTCCTGACGCCATCACCGGTCACCGCCGCTGGCCGCAGCTCGGCGGCTGCCAGCAGGCGGCCGTCGATCACGAGGACCCGGTAATCCTTGCCGGGGACGTAGGTCTCCACGATGACCGCGCCGTCGGCAGCGCTCGCGTGCGCGTAGGCCTCGGCAGCCTGCTGCGCGGTGGTCACGCTGATCGCGACATTGGCGCCGTGATTTCCGTTCCGCGGCTTTATCACAACCCGCCCGCCGAGGAGTTCCAGTGCCTCGGCGGCTTCCCGGGGGCCGGCCACGACGATCGCGTCGGGTACCGGTATCCCGGCGCCGGCCAGCAACTGCTTGGCCAGCATCTTGTCGGCCGCGATGTCCACGCCGACCGCGGAGGTCTGGTCGGTCAGCGCCGCGCAGACCAGGCGCCGGTGGCACCCGTAGCCAAGCCGCAGCATGCTCAGGCTGCCGATGCGCCGGACCGGGATCCCGCGTCCGCGGGCCGCGGCGGCGATCGCCGCTGTGCTCACGCCGAGGCGGTCCCGCTCCACCATGCGGGAGATATCGGCGAGGGCAGTGCCAAGGTCAGGCTCCCGTCGCGCAAGGACGTCACCGACGGCGCGGATCGCGGCCAGCAGCAGTGCCTCAGGCACCGCCGAATCCGCGGGCTCGTCCCGCGGGCACTCCATCATCACGTCGTAGCGGCCGTCGGCGCCCGCCCACATGGTGCGGCCCAGGTGCACATCCCGCCCGGCCAGCCGGGACAGCTCGAGCGCGACATGCTCGGCGACGTGGCCGAAGTAGGTGCCGCGGGCCATCGCGCCGATGAACCCGCCGGGGCGGCCGGCCGCGCAATGGTGATCTGCGAGCCCGGGCAGTACTGCGGTCAGCTGCTCGGCGAAGCCCGGACAGCCGGTTGTCTCCTCCCGGGTCAGCTCGTCGAGCTCGAGTCGCGCGATAGCGACGGGCTTGGCGGCGAAGATGTTGGGGCCGCACACGTGGCGCAGGTCAATCAGCCGCACATCTGCTCCCTTGGACTGCTGGTCGTTGCTGGCGTAGCCGCTCAGTACCGGTCGTGCGCGGGGCCGATGGCGGGGGTGCGCTTGGCGATGTCGAAGACGCATCCGGCGGGGAGCAAATGCAGGCGCACGTCGAACAGCGTGATGGGATCGCAGTCTCCTGCGGGGTGAACGACGGTGGCACGTTCCGCGTCGGCGACCGTTGCCACGCCGCTGCCGAGCACCTCGAAGGTGTGTCCCTCGACCAGGATCGCGGTGTTCTCGTCAATCCCGACGCCCAGGTGATCCGGGTCGACGGCCACGGCGCTGAGCAGCCTGGGCAGGCGGCCGCGCTCGCCGAAGTGCATGTCGATGAGGATCTTGGCGGCGAGGCCCAGGCCCGGGCCGGTCCGCACCGCGGCGGCCGACACTTCCGGGCCCTCGCCGCCCAGGATCATCGTGCGGCCAAGGGCCGTGGCCCCGGCGCTGGTGCCGGCCACGACGAGCCCGGTGCCGAGGCGCTCGCGCAGGATTTCATTGGTGCGTGACCCGACCAGGGTTCGCAGCCTCGACTGGTCGCCGCCGCAGAAGAACACCCCGGTGGCCTCGGCGAGCATCAGCGCCGCGCTCTGGCTGTCCGCGTCAGCGCGGCCGTGCAGCCGTAGCTCCCTGGTCCGGTCCACGCCGAGCTTGCGAAACACCCGCTCGTAGTCGGCGTGCACCTGGTCGGGCATCCCGGTAGCCGTGGTGACAAGGACGATCCGCGCGTCGTCGCCGCCGCAGAGCTCGACGAACCGCTCCAGTAGCCCGGTGCCGCACTGCCTGTCCTCTGCGCCCCCGATGATGAGCAGGCGGCCCGGAGTGTCCCCGTCGTCCACGTCCTCGCCCTCGTCCTGGGCCGTGTCCCGGCCCACGAGGCGATGTGTACCCTCCATGGCGCAGAGTCAACCTGTCATCACAATTTGTGACGAGAGGACTGTCTCGGCCACGATCATGAAAGTGCGGGGCGGCGGTTAAGCGTCGGGATCGACGAGACGGCGCTGCCTGCCATGACGCGACGCGGAGCGCGGCCTGGACAGTTCATCGGGCAGCTGAAGCAGCGGATTGGACGCGCTGGCTACTACGTCGGAGGCGATGTCGATGACGCGGCCGCCACGATTGCGGGCCGCGGACCTGAGCTGCTCGAAGGCCTGCCGGGGCCGGATGCGATGGCGCTCGGCGAGAACGCCGATGGCCTGCTCGACGCGAATCCGGGCGGTCAGCGCATGCTGCAGCTGGCTGATAGTGTCCCGGAGCCGTCGTGCCTCGTCCGCGGACGCCTCGCCCGCAGCGAAGCTGTCCGGCTGCGGGGGAATGGGCTGCGCGCCGGCCGCATCGGCGGAAATCTCGGCGGCGAGCAGGTCGGCCAGGACCATCGCGCAGGTCAGGTCGGGAAGCTCTTCAGCGCCAACGCGCCAGCCGCCGGAGGTGCGCCGCACCACTGCTTCTTCGGGCCGTGCCACGGCACCCGAAGCGGGGCAGCCGGGACCGGCCTCCTGGGCGGGGGGCTGGGCCTTGATAGCCGTCTGGCTGCGGTGGTGAGACATCAGGACGTGGCAAGCTCCTTCAAGTGTTCGCGGACCGCGGCAGCTGACGGGTTCGTCAGCGCGCTCCCATCAGGAAAGACTACAGTCGGTACCGTCTGGAAGCCGCCGTTCACGCTCATGACGTAGTCCGCCGCCGCGGGGTAAGCCTCGATGTCGACCTCCGCGATCTCGATACCTTCCCGCGCGAGCTGGCTCTTGAGCCGCCTGCAGAACGCGCACCACTGCGTGGTGTACATGGTCAGGGGCTGTGCCACCTGTCTCAGCTCCTTCCACAGCATCCTTGCCGCTCAGTACTAACGCGTAACCGGGCCGCCAGCTTCCCGTGGCTGCGCCCGGTGTCGGCGGGGCCGGGGAAGATAGCGGCCGAACAGGAGGTGCGCCCGTGGACGGCCCGCACGACCATGCCCGGACCAGCGCCGACGAAGTGCTGGCCGCACTCGATCCCGAGCAGCGGGAGGTCGCGCTCGCGGCCCGGGGCCCGGTGTGCGTGCTGGCGGGCGCCGGCACTGGCAAGACCAGGGCCGTCGCGCACCGGATCGCCTACGCGGTGGCGACCGGCGTGGTGGACCCGGCACGCGTCCTTGCGGTTACGTTCACGACCCGGGCCGCCGGCGAGCTGCGCGGCCGGCTGCGCCAGCTCGGCGGCGCCCTGGTGTCCGGCAGCGGGATGGAGCAGGTGCAGGCGCGGACCTTCCACTCGGCCGCGTTGCGGCAGCTCACCCATTTCTGGCCGGCGACGGTGGGCGGCCCGCCGCCGCGGGTGCTCGACTCCAAGATCAGCCTGGTCGCCGAGGCGGCCAGGCGGCTGCGGCTGTCGGCGGGCCTGCCCGAGCTGCGGGACGCCGCGGCGGAGATCGAGTGGGCGAAGGTCACGCAGGTAAGGCCAGACGATTACCAGCTGGCAAGTGCAAAGGCAGGCAGGACGAGCCCGCTTAGCCCGGCCACCGCGGCCAGGCTTTATGCCGTCTACGAGGAATTGCGCAGGGAGCGGCATCAGGTGGACTTCGAGTCGGTCCTGGAACTCACCGCGGCGATCATCGCGGAGTACCCGGCAGCGGCCGCTGCGGTCCGGGACCGGTATGCCTACTTCGTCGTCGATGAGTACCAGGACGTCAACCCGCTGCAGAAACTGCTGCTCGATGCGTGGCTCGGCGACCGTGACGATATCTGTGTGGTCGGCGACCCGCGCCAGACCATCTACTCGTTCGCCGGCGCGACGCCTACTTACCTGACCGGGTTCCCTGCCGAGTTTCCTGACTCGACCGTGATCAGGCTGGTGCGCAATTACCGGTCCACGCCTCAGGTCGTATCGCTGGCCAACCGGCTGGGCAACGGCGGCGGCCTGGTCGCCCAGCGGCGCTCAGGCGCCGAGCCGGAGCTCACCGAGTACGCGGACGAGCAGGAGGAGGCGGCTACCGTGGCCCGGAAGGCCGCGGCGCTCATCAAGGCTGGTACTCCGGCCCGGGAGATCGCCGTCCTGGTGCGGATCAACGCGCAGACTCCGGTCTTTGAGCAGGCGCTCGGAGCGGCCGGGGTGCCATTTCTCGTCAAGGGCACCGAGCGGTTCTTCGACCGCGACGAGGTGCGCCAGGCGGTCGCGCTGCTGCGGGCGGCTGCCCGGTCGGCGTCAGCGGACGATCAGCCGGCGACTCAGGTCCGGGCGGTACTGTCCGGGATCGGGCTGACCACCCAGGCGCCCGGTGGCCGCGGCCGGACCCGGGAACGGTGGGAGTCCCTCCAGTCACTCGCCCAGCTGGCGGACGACTTCTTCGCCGCGGCGCCGCGGGCCACGCTCGCTGACCTGTCCGGCGAACTGGCCCACCGCAGCGCCACCGGGCAGGCTCCCGCGATGGAGGGAGTCACTATCGCATCGATGCACGCAGCAAAAGGCCTTGAGTGGGGCACGGTGTTCCTGCCCGGGCTCACCGACGGGACCATGCCGATCATCTACGCGCAGACCGCCGAGGCTATCGAGGAGGAGCGGCGGCTGCTCTACGTCGGCGTGACCAGGGCGCGGGAGCGGGTGCATCTTTCCTGGACGCTGGCGCGGTCACCGGGTGGGCGCCGGAGCAGGACGCCGTCCAGGTTCCTGCAGGACCTCAGCACGCCTGGCCGCCAAGACCGGGCGGGCCGGGCCAGGCCGGCCGGCGGCGCGCCGGCCGGCAGCGCGTCAGGCGGCAGTGACGATCCGGTGCTGGCGCGGCTGCGGGACTGGCGGAAGGCACGCGCCAAGGAACAGGGCGTCCCCGCGTACGTGATCTTCAGTGACGCCACGCTGCAGTGGATCGCCGAGCGACAGCCGGCCACTACCGGCGAGCTTGCCGCGGTCCCCGGTGTGGGGCCGGTCAAGCTGAACAGGTACGGTGCGGCCGTGCTGGCATTGTGCACGGATATATCCGCGCGCGCAGATGGCTGAGACGGGCGGGATCATGAGTAAGGCACTCGACGCCGTGGTGGAACTCCTCGATCTCGAACAGGTCGAGGTCAATATCTTCCGCGGACGTAGCCCGGAAGGCGAGCGGCGGCAGCGCGTATTCGGCGGCCAGGTGGCCGGTCAGGCGCTGGTGGCCGCCGGCCGGACCGTTCAGTCGGACCGGCCGGTCCATTCGCTGCACGCCTACTTCATCCGGCCCGGCGATCCGACCGTCCCGATCGTCTATCTGGTGGACCGGGTCCGGGATGGCCGCTCCTTCACCACTCGCCGCGTTTCAGCCATCCAGCACGGTAAGACGATCTTCACGCTGTCCGCGTCATTTCACCATGACGAGCCGGGCGTGTCGCACGCGACGCCAATGCCGGACGCGCCGCCGCCCGAATCCATTGCCCCGACAGCCGCGCGCATGGAAGAGCTATTCGGCGTTGCCATTCACGACTTCTTTCATCAGAACCCCATCGATATCCGGCACATCGGGCCGCTGACCTTCGAGGCGGTTGGCAACCCCGAGCTGCGCGCCACGAGCAACCTGGTCTGGCTGCGGGCCGACGGCGAGCTCCCCGACGACCCGCTGCTGCACGTCTGCCTGATGACCTACGCCTCCGACCTGACCCTGCTCGACTCGGTCCTGCTCGCGCACGGGCTGTCCTGGGCAGACGGCCGGACCAGCGGCGCCAGCCTGGATCACGCGATGTGGTTCCACCGGCCGTTCCGTGCCGACCGCTGGCTGCTCTACTCGCAGGAATCGCCGTTCGCGGGCGGCGCCAGGGGCCTTGCGCGCGGCGAGGTGTTCAGCAGCGATGGCGAGCTTGTCGTGTCGGTGGTGCAAGAAGGACTTATCAGGACTCACTCGTGAGGCCGGCTGAGGCGGCGCAGAGTGAGACCTAAGAGTGACCAGAAAATAGGTTGCCCGGTCCGCGACCAGGTACGTAGGCTGCTGTCATGTCTACGGGTCCAATGACGCTGCAGTAGGGAGGTGCCCACGATGGTGAACATGATCCCGGATGTTACGGCTGCCGCTGATAAGCGGGGCGGCTTCGTCATGGGCGTTTTCCCGCTGTCTGACGCCAGGACCTGCACGCCCGGTAGCACAGGTGCCGCCGCGCGCCCGCGCGCCTACTGGGCGAGCCATGTCGTTGGCGGGCACGGCTTCGGCCTCCTGCTCGGTCAGCAGAACCCCAGCAACCAGTACGACGCATCCACGACCCGTATCGCCGCGGCTAGCGGCGGGGCTCTGGGTTCGCATCCGGCGAGGGAACCGGTCTAGCAAAGACCGGCCTGATCCCCAAAGGCCGCGGACCCGGAAGCCGGGTCCGCGGCCTTAATCATGCGAGGCCACCGTTTTGTCAGAAGCGTGAGAGACGGTACGACCAGCAGATGAAAGGGGATCACCGATGTATTGGCCCGGCGCCACCGCCACTTTGAGGGGCCCGGCGGGGTTCGAGGCAGAGTCTGCGCAAGTGGCAGCAACCAACAGGACTGGCTCAGCGGTCCTGGAAGGCCCGGTGAGCACGGCCGGGATCCCGACTGGTCTCCCGCTGCCGTGCAGCGATGACCCGGAGCTTTTCTTCGCCGAGTCGCCAGATGACGTGGAGTCCGCCAAGGAGTTGTGCCAGGGCTGCCCGGCCCTGCAGAGCTGCCTCACCGGAGCTCTCGAGCGTCGCGAACCGTGGGGAGTCTGGGGCGGGGAGCTGTTCTTGCGCGGCGAGGTCGTGCCGCGCAAGCGGCCTCGAGGGCGTCCTCGCAAGACAGAGGTAGCGGCCTGATCACGGCCGCTAGGTCAGGCGGCAGATGACACAGAAATGGCGGTGAGCACCATGTATCTGACCGGTGAAACGGCCAGAGAGCATCAACAGGTAATGCTCGCTGCGGCCACGGAGCAGCGCCAGCAGCTGCGGGCGCGGGCGCTCGGCAGGGCGACGCGCCGGGCCGAGCGGGCGCGGCGGCGGCTGGCGGACGCCAGGCTGGCGGCGGGCCG
>ODAK010005966.1_pt1 | contig 12315 bp, 14 predicted proteins | sample 1539591 | NCBI WGS metagenome assembly ODAK01 (sample SAMEA3539303, study PRJEB22396) | soil metagenome | biome: tundra; feature: field; material: soil | place: USA | collected 2010-05 | depth 0.15 m | reverse complement strand
CTTCGGCGTACCCTTCCGACACGACTATCTGCGCCGCGTGCTCAAGGCCAGGAGGGACTACGGCCTGATCGACAATGCCGAGATGGACTTTCCACTGGTGACCGGCGCACACCGCGCGCACGAAGCCGTCATCGACCGGCGTGACTAATCGGCCTGCGACTGTGGTGAGCAGTGCAGTTCATGTACCCCGCGGTCCCCAAATTGAATGCGCGGAATCTGTTGTTCGACGTCTTCAAATCGGAAAGGTTGGCGGCGCGGCGACGGAACGGGCTGTAGGAACTCAAGCCAATGTCGGCCACACCGCCATCGGAACGATGACCAACGACACGTTCTACAACATTGGACAGTAGGTCAGTCTGAATCCACGGGGTGAGGCTCAACAGCAACCGCAAGCTTGCCCGTTCCACGCTGCACGACCTTCCTTCAGGAGCAACGGTACGGCCGCCAGTGCAGCAAGTGAATCAAACCAAGCGATATGGAAAAGTGCATTGATCACCAGGCCTGCTAGGGCAATAACGGCCAGATAGGCACATGCGGCCGATTGCACTGCGTCGGCAGCCAGAGCTGCATTGTTGCTGCGGCGCGCTTCCCGGCGCTTCAGCCTGGCCAAGATAGGCATCACGATCAGAGCAGCCACGGTGATTCCGATACCGAGGCGGCTTGTTTCAGGGCGCAGGCGCAACGCCAACGAGGCAATTGCCATGACGCAGACGATAAGAGCAAGAGCGAACAGTAGAGCGCCAGCAGCACGAGCGGCGTTCCGTTGGGAAATGGAAACGTGAGGCAGAAACTGCAAAAGAACCACTCCCGCGGACAATAGCTCCACGAAGCTATCGGATCCGAATGCGAGCAGTGCGGGGCTACGTGCCGCCGCTGCCGCATAAAGTGACAGGCCGCACTCGACCAACATCCATATGAGGGTGATTCCCTGGAGCCAGAACACCGCAGTAGAGCGGCCCGTCGGTGCGCAAGTCACGGTACTGGACCTTGAAAGCTGGATCTCGATCTGGACAAACTCGGACATTGTGCTTCCTAAAGCATAGCTCCTGATTCGTTGGGGCTGATTTCAAACTGATCACTACACATCCGTGCGCAAGCAACTCTCAACCGGCGCACTCTCGCTACACGAACCGCGCAAACAGCCGGCCACCCTGGACGCGCCAGTGTGTTGCGAAGCGCCAGGAGCGTAAGCGACGGGCGCGCGCAACGCACGCAAGCACCCGGCACGGACGGTTTATTCATTACGAGCCCCGGCTTCGCAGAAGACGGGGGGAGTAATTCGTCGCCTAAGCGGCCTTCCTTGAGCGACCTGCGATTTATTCACTCATGAATAAAAGCGCCAATGCGCTTCAAAGTGATGGCAAAGGGACAACTGGCAAGCCCCTCTATGGGCGTACGCGTCTCTCTCGGGGTTGTGCCAGGATGTTTTGGAAGGGGATATCTCGCTGGGTTGTTCCTGCGATCATCACGGGGGTTCGAAGCAGCTTGCTCATGAACTCGGCGACCAGTCCGACGCAGACTCGCACTCTTTGTGGCGTGACACGATCCCGGACGATGCACATTAAATGATAGTTCGACGCCAGATACAGGACTGTGTCAACGAGGGTTTCGTCCTCCAGCGCATTGGCAATCTCGCCGTAAGCTCCGAACGTTTTTGGCGTTCGTTCGTACTCGAGCGCAAAGCGCGCCTCACCGCCGTCACAACCGACCGCTACCACCGCGTCGTAATCTTTCGCATACCTGTAGCTGGTCAGATTCTGTGAGCAGATTTCGGTTGCAGGAGTCCACCTCACCAGCGCCCGGCTCCTCCAGAGAGCAAGGTGCACTTCGTTTAGTTCGAGCCAGTGCGCACAGCTCTGCTTAACCACGTCTACGTTTCTGCGTCCCGCGAACAACTCACCCGCATCGATCAACACGGACGCACCGTCCTTGCTAATCGAGTACACCTGGTGCCGCCCGCGTGCCAGCCCGGGACGTTTCTCGATCAAGCCATGGCCGACCAGCCGACGCACCCGGTGATCGAATGCCTGCCGGGAACCTTCCGTCTGTTCCAGCCGCATGAACTCGTACAATTGATTTCCGGTAACGAATCCGGATCGCAGGACCTGCTGCAGCAGAGGGATGTCCCTCGCTGGGCTCAATTCCATGGTTCCTTTTTCGTAACGCATCGGCCGTTCCTTACTCTGCCAGGCCTGCCCTTTCCAGCCGAAGGCTGGCGGACCAGAACTGCCTAGTTGAAGGCTCCGCGTAAAACGTGCCCAGTTCCCCGTGCACCCAGGAGTACGCCGGCATCAACAGCATCGCCTCCTGTTGGTCAGCGTTTTCACTGACGGACACAACCTGAACCGGATCGGCCTTCCAGCAAGACGACTCAATGTCGAGTCGTCCGGTGTACTCGGCTGTCACAACGAACAGGTAAAAGTCGGGCCGCTCCGGACCACTCAGCATTCGTTTGAACAGAATTTGCGTCCAACCTGCGCGAGTGGTTTCCGGATCCTTGCACTCGAACACGCGGTTTAACGAACGTGACGGGTCGCTTGGAGTGAAACCGCCGACTCCGTTGAACCGGATCTTGCCACCGATTCTCCAGCGGTAACGGACCTTGCCGCTGACCTGGACGCCAGTTGTGTTGTAAAAAGCTGCCTGAGCGAACCGCTTAGAACGGGCAGTGCTCGTTCCAAACCGTCGCTCCCAGATGCCGCCAAATCCTTTCACAGTCACCAGCACCGGCTACGCTCCTTTCAGTGTGCGGTTCTTTTGTTTCTCCGCTTCGAGCTGTTCCGTCAATTGGTTGATCCGTGCGATGAGCTTGCCTTCAGTTTCGTTTCGCCCTGGTGTTCCACTCCCGTTCCGCGGTTGGCTCGAACTGCCGGTCTGTCCCCCCTTCTCGAGAGCGTCCAGACGAACAGAGAGTTCGTCAATGAGCCGTTCCTTGTCGTCGAGTTTTGCCTTCAGGACTTTCCGGTCGCTGTCGACTGTGTCAAGTTCTCCGCGCAAACGGGTTAGCTCATTGCGGGCGTCAGTGGCCTCCAGTGCAGTTGGGCTGGCACGCCCGCTCAACTGCGCCTCAATCACCCGGTTGCATTCCTCCATGTGCCTGTTGTATTTCTGGATCGCCGTCTCAGCCAACGCGCGCGCGTACTGTGCATCGTTCCACACGTCGTTAAGAATTTCGGCGGCGCGCCAGAGTTTCCGTTTCTCGTCCATGACACGCACACCGTATGCCAACATCAGCACCATCAGCAGGCCCGTGGTCAGAGCACTGTACCAGAAGAACGGGTTCGCGCCGCTGGCGTCGAGGAATGCTTGCCGCCGCCGTTCGAGCATGGCTCCATAATCGAAGTCGTTCTTGTTGACCAGCTTGGTCGATGCCGTGAAGAAATCATCCTTCTGATCGTGCGGGCGCGTAGCTGCCTGGCGCTGATAGAGCCCCGACGCCGGCTGCTTCTCGTCCGCTTTGTGCGCCGGGCTTGACCCAGTCTGGCCATCGACCATCACCGTGCAGGCGACAATCATGCACACAACTTGCACCTTCATTTGCGGAAACCTCCTACTTGGCGACTGGGAACCCGGTACTTCCGCGCCAGATCCGGGTCCTTGAACCTGAGGTTGGCGCCGCTCGATTCCGCGCGCGAGTGCAGCATCCGTGGATAGAGCGCCGGCTGGAAGCCAGGAATTGCGACTTCCTCCGGCGGTCGAACTTGCAGCAAGGAGTGCAGTGTGCCGCGAGTATCATCCGACATCAGGATTTCCATTTGGCCCTTGGGTAGGTTCTTAATGGACTCGTCCTGGGAGCGCGTCTCGCGATTCTCGCTTTCGGTGGCACGTCCGGTTTCTTCGTACTTCCCAAACCCGAAGAATCCTCGCTCCTTTTGGACGCTGCGCCGCGTCACGACTTGTTCGGCCGACGCCTTGATGAAGTATTCGGCGGTTTCTTCGTCCCGCGTGCGGAGCGTGATGGTCGTGTTCGGCGCTGAAGTAACCTCCTCCTTGAAGCCGCGGCCAACCTGCATCAGTTGCGGGAGGCTCTGCATGGAGAACAGGAACGCCGTGTTTGTGCCTCGCGCAGTCTGCAGAATCTGCGCGAAGTTGCGATAACCAAACGGAGCGAACTCGTCCAGTACGACGGAGAAGATGGGGCGATTCTGACGCCGGCGGTCCGCTTTGTCCTCGTAACGTTTGCCGACCGTGAGCTGGATGTTTTGAAGCAGCATCTTCCCGAGCGAGCGCACCGGCTCGATGTTCTTGTTTGAGTTCAGGCTCACGAACAGGATCAGCTCCTGGTCGATCACGTCTTCGATCGACAACAAGTCGTCGTACTGCCCCGTTACCGCCGACAGTTCGTCGTCCAGGAACGTCATGCACTCGTTAATCAGGCCTTGGATTTTGGGCACACGCTCCCGGTCCTCAAGCGACTGCGTCAGGTTCTTTACGCTCATCTCAAAGTTCAACCGCTGCTGGGCGGTGACATTGCTGTCGCGATCGAGCCGGTGGACAGCCTTGTCGATTTGTTCCTTCAGTACGTCCTGGTCGAGCAGCATGACAATCACGTCGTAGAAGTTGTAGCGTGCGCCGGTATAGAACAGGACGCGCACAATGTCGCCGAGGTAGTTCAGCTGGTGCTTGGCGAAAAACTCGTCATGCAGGTTAAAGCTGCCGAAGATCATGTTTACCTGCGCCATATAGTTGTCGTCACGTGTGAAGAACGGGTTGTACAGGGCGGAGAACTCGGGACGCGATGGATTGAGCAACCGCAGTTGGTGCAGCCGTCCGGCGCGGTGAATGTGTGGCAGCAGTTGTTCGAAGAATTCGAGGTCTCCCTTGCCGTCGAAGATGACCATCGGGATGTGGTGACGATCCTCCGGTGGCCCAACGAAACGGGCGATGTCCTGGGTGATGATGTTTTTGAGGAGCGTGGTCTTCCCCGATCCGGTCATGCCGAGCACAATGCCCTGCATCACGCGCACTTCATCCGGCCAAAGCCAGGGCGTTTCGTCCATGTCGTAGCCGAGCAGCACGGCATTTTGGTTCCAGGCGGATTCGATTGCACGCTCATCTTTGCGCGCCGGGATGACAAACGGCGGACGTTTGTTCCGCTTGCCCCTCGTGGTGAACTTTCGTAAGACCGGCGCAATTACCGCCGCGGCAATAACGAACAGGTAGAGGGCAGCTTCGACCAACTGCTCTTTGCGGATGTGGTAGCGTTCGACTGCAAGGTACAGCAGCAGGGCGATAAGCCCGAAACCGAGCACCGCACCAACGACGCCAGCCTCGGCATTGGTGATCTCACGCCGGGAGTTTTCAGAGTGTTGGATCATATATGCACCTCACGCACGGCCCATGACCGTGCCGCTTGTGGCCGCTCTACATCGGCGCGAGATAGATTTCGAGCAACTTGCTGCAGCCCATGACGGCGACCAGGCTGGCGGCCGTTATGAGCATCTTCCAGGTCCGCTGTCCTCGTAGGGCGCACCAAACCGCATGTCCGAGAGATCCGACGACGCCGATCGGCGCCAGCGGCAATATCAGCCACGGAGGTGTGGTGATGCCCCACGGATCGTTCGCTGGCGCGGCGTAGGGTCCGGGATGGGTGAGCCACCAATCAATCAGGTATGTGCCGACGATGGCCAGAAGAAAGATGGTTGTCCAGTAACATACCGAAGTGACCAGTGCCGAGAACAGCACGTCCTGAAGCTGGACATCAGGCTGCCGTTCCTCCCCCGTCTGTTCCGGTTCGTTTGCCATTTTGGTTGCGCTTGACGCCATACTGCTCAGCTCCTCTTGTGCATCTCGTTCCGGTTCCATCTATCTCGCGTGATGGAAGCTGAAATAGAGAAAGATTAGTGCCAGGACGAGTGCGAGGATGAGGGTGATGGCGACGACCGATTTAGGCCGTCGTTTGCTTGCAGGTTCGAACGGGTTCCGCGGCTCCAAGACAGCATCTGTCACGGCGAGCCGGAATCCCGTGTCGTTGCGTTGACGAATCATCAACCGCAGACGCTCGTACATCTGCCCAACTGTCTGATACTCGGATTCCATGGCTTCGACTCTGAGAATCTACAGCACCAGTGTGGCGGTCAGATTCCCTGCGCGATCGATCGGAAACAGAATCTTTAGCACGGTGGGCTGGGTCTTCTTCGCGTCCGGGCTCACCGGCGGAAGCTGCAGCGCGATCAGACCAATGCGCGCTTCGCCTGGACCCACTTCCGCAACTCCTGGCTCGCATTGTGTGATTTTGACTGGAATCGGTGCGTCGTAAGTCTTCAAACGGCTGGCGTATTCCATCCCCAACTGCGCGTTCTGGAAGGCCCACAGCGACCGATCAAACTTCAGTCCAGTTAGGGATACGACCGCCGGAGGGCCCGCGCGCAACGTCTGGCTTGAGCGGTTCTCGATTGAAAAACGGACAAAGACCTCATCCTGCCTGCGATAGACGTCCCGGATCAGCACACCCATGTCGGCCTTCGCGGCCGCTGCTCCGCCAACCAATCGGACTGGCGTGCTGTTCAGGAGCATTTCGTTCGGCACGGTAGACACGACGGCCACCGGCGCTGGCTTCGGTTGGGCGACCTGTGCCTGCGGCTGGGGCTGGCGGTAGTCGATGGCGAAGTCCATTTGCCCCGCGTCGCTGACGGCCGGTACCAGTTCGTAGTTCAGGCGGGTCGAGGCGGTCCAGATGAAAAGGTTCGTGGCCACGTTCTCTTGAAGCGGCTGGATGAACACCTTGTTCTCGCGTCGCTCAACCTTGAAAGCTTGGGGAGAGCCGACAGCAACGGTGGCTACTGGCTCCGCTACTTCGATTACGGTCAGATGGTTCATAGCAGTTTGTACCCGCACCACGCGCTCGCGTGATGGGGTTTCAGTGTCGATTTTCTGCGCCGGCAGCGGGGGGAACGTCATTGTCAGCGCGAGAGTTCCTATCAGAAGGCGTCTCATATTCTTGATCTCCTTTCCTTTGTCCAACTAGCCCAGCGGCCGCTCTTTCGAGCGGCCCCGGGTGCTTACTTACTGCTCTACTCGCGCTCCCTGAAACGGCCGGGATTCCCAAGGGCGAACCGGCGCATGTTCGAGGAACGTTTGCTTCTTGGCATCGGTGTCGAGTTGCCGGATGCTCGCTGGATCGCCGTCCACGAACACCGAAAAGCTCGAACCGAGGGTTTTTTCGCAGGTTGCCAGAAACTCGCGCCGCTCCTCGCGACTGCGCAGAACTCTGGCCTTGCGGGTGCGAACAGCGGGGTGCTGCGGCAGGTTCGAAAACGTCACCATGCCATTCCGGATCTCTCCAGATCCTTCCTGGATGGCGAACGGTTGTACCGAATCCACACGCACACCGTCGAGAATGATGTTTCCGTGCTCCGTGATCTGGAACAGGAAAATACGCCGCTCCTGGATCTGCCCGCCTTCGAGCCGGATTCGCTCCACCCGGTACACATTCCCCGAGTTGTCGAACACAATCTCTCCATCAGGCAATTCAGGCAAATGAAGTTGAACGGGACGTCCGCCGGTCTCTTCGAGCAGCTTGTCGAGAGCTTCCTGCGGGAAGGCGTGAAAGACGATGGCGCCGGTGGCTTTGCCCTCTTGCGCGCTTCGTGTACTCGTCGCGATCGAGTGCAATGCCTGACACCAGCCTCTCCGGTTCTCCCGCTTGCCGTTTCCCCAATCGGCCAGGAAACGGTGAAAGTTTCGCATCTCTTCCCGGCAGCGCTCTTCGTTGTTACGCAGAGCAGCCTTAGCCCGATAGAGTGCCTTCGAAGCCTTCTTGCGAACGTCGGCGTTCTTGTGGTCTCTCACGGCTTCGAACTTCGCTTGCGCTTCGGCAACAGCAGCCTCGCACTTCTCAGTTCGTTTCCGGAGCTCGCCTACCAGGGTGCCGAACGTCTTATTGATCTTCCGGCATTCCTCGTAAATCTCCCGGTCGAATGTCTCTCCCCGGATCATTCCGCCGAAGTCGCGCAGCGGAAGAACATCCTGGAAGAGAATGCCGATCTCTTTGCGGGCGTGGTTATAAAGCTGCCCAACGATATCCGAGTTGCTAATGGCTACTTCCATCGGCATGTCGGAAATGCGTCTGGCCTCTTTTGTCGCCAGCCATGGTGCCTTGGGGACTTCAGTGCGGATCCGCTTGATCACGTCCTGATCCACCTGGACGTTGTGCTTCAGCGAGTCCAGTGCGTTTTGCAACTGATCCACCAGTTCGTAAGCGTTGTCGCTCCGCCCGGCCGCGATACAGTCACTGATCAGGTTCGTAATCCTGCCGATTTGATTGCCACGAGCCTTCATGGCAACGTCCGCCAGGTTCCACCAAGGGGATTTGGTCTTGGTTTTCTTATCCTTCTTCTTCTGAAAGCCCTCGCGCATGTCGAAACGGCTTTGCACAAAGCGGGGGAAATCAGAGTCTTGAAGGACGGCAACCAAGTCGAAGTCGAAATCGCCGCCATTGCGTTCCGCGGTCTTCGAGTGCAGTGAGAAGGTACCGGGAAGCCGAAGCTGGCGCTCGACCAAGTCGGGAATCTGCGCCGAATCCATCCTGCAGCCGGTTCCACGGAGAACCTGCTCCAAGAGGCGAGCGGTATCTTCGAACGACAGCATCTGGACGGGCAACAGGTCTTCCTTCATCCGGATGGGATAACGAATCACCAGTCCCCGCTTCGTTGAAAGCGAGCTGATGCTCCAGTCCTCCGGAATCCAGTCCGACCCAGCGAATACCTGTCCGTTGTGGCTGAACAGATATCCGTCGTCTGCCAGGGCAAATGCCGGCATCCGAAAGCCACCGCCGGTCGATACCTTGAAGGCCCACTTCGCCAGCAACTGTTGTAACTTGTTGTTGATGAAGGGGTGTTTGAACAGCATGCCGCTGCCGTCCGCTTTCAATACGGCTTCGACAATGCTGTTCTCATAGGAAGTGAACTCCTCGTCTTCGGAGTCCTCCACCTTTGGCTGCGCCGGAGACGTCCCAATTGCTTCGAGAAGCTTCTGGTAGTCGCCGGTCAGCGCAGAGGAGACCACGCTGCGGACTTCCTCAAGAGCGCGAGGGATGATCTCGGTCCTCAGAGAGTCGAGCGGCGCGTGTTCGGTCAGGGTGTAGCTCGACTTGAACTGCAGCTCGCGAGAGTAGTCCCGAATCCCCAGAACAATGGGAGACCGAAATCGCATCCCCTGGATCCCGCTCGTGAGCCCCGTAAACCACTTCTGGCACTCATCGAGGAAACCCAGCTCGAGCTTTGGTTTAACCGAGCTTTCCGGAAGAATGATGTCGGCCTTCAAGAGATCAGCAACGTCGTCTTGCATGAGCTTGAAGGAGCCTTTTGCCTGCGTCCGGTCGAAGGCGAGGCGGAACTGGTAGAAGCGATGATCGGGCAGGTTGAGTTTCCCGAACAGCCTCTCCGAAATCCACCCGCGGCAGTCGTTGGTTCCCAGCGCATGATCTTCGACCACCAACACGTCGACGTTTGGCTCCTGGATCACGACCTTGCAGTCGGAAACCAGAATGCCGAAGTACGTGATGGCAGCCTGCGGCCATTTCTGGAACCGTTCGGCGATCAGTTTCTCGTGTTGGGCATCGACGGCATAGAACTTTCCGTCTTTGGCCGACCCACTGGCACCGATGAGACAATACTCCCGGCCTTCGTAGCGCACGCGCATCAGGACCTGGCTGATCCTGGCCTGCTCGTACGCGTCCAAAAAACCGCCCGGTACTTGCATCGAGAGGACGCAGATTTCCGGATGCATCGCGAACAATAGCGTATTTTTCAGCTGCCCTTCCGCGTCGATCCGGGGGAATCGCTTTGCCACGTTGCCTTCCTCGTCGATTACGATCTGTTTCACGCGCAGAATGTCTGTCGCATGGTTCATGTTAGGCATCTCAAGTTCTCCTTTTCTCTGATCTGATTGGTTATGACAGAACAGAGAAAGGAGCCGCGCTCCTCTTCTGCCCTGCCGAAAACGTGAACGTTCCCGGCCTGGCCCCGAAGAGCCCGACCACTTGCTGATGCGATTCAGTTGTCTATTTGGTGAGGCTGGGTCGCTCGAAAACGAACCAACTTTGCCAAGCTCATCACTACCCTAAGAGGCCCTAAAGGTTGTTACGCCTCCGCGGTACTCCCGAACCGAAGGCCGTCTCTGTACGAACGAGAACAGCTTCCGGATACACTCGAAGACCACTGGCTGGTTCTGCAATGTCCACAGCAGAACGACTCCAGCGACTATCTTCAGTGCCGTGATCCGGTCGACGAACGCTCCGAGAAAGAGCGCCACGATCAAAACCACGACAATCTGGTTCTTCTCTGACATCGGCTTCTCCTTTTTGACTGCAAGTGAAGTTGTGCTGCACCCTACGGAACAGCAGAGTCCCAGAAAGTCTGGGTGCTTCCAGGAGACCGAAGTCTCCTCTATTTAAGAAGCCGGATTATTCTTCTTCAACGTCTCCTTCCTTAAGATCGGTTCCCCGGACCGGCCGATATCGGCACGGGTTTGAAACTCGGTAACTTTATAGAGGTTCACCTTCTCGCGAAACGCTTCGATGATGGCTTCCGCCTCGGTGGCACACTCGCGGCCCAAGGTCGGCACGTCTCCGTTGCGATTCGCGCTGGCCAAGAAGAACCGCTCTTCTCCGTTTGTCTGGGAGCTCTCTTGCCGGTCGCGCCGGCGTCGTGTTGCCGCACCTCGCCCAACGGCCGGTTTGGCGTCCCTTGTCGCCCGTACGCTTCTTCCTTCGCTCGCGACGGGTTGAGAAGGCTTCGAATCTGCAATCGTTTCTGGTCCGTTCACTGGCATCGCTCAACCGTTTCCTTTCTTGCGATCTCCTGTTTTTCGCCGGCATCCAGGCGCGATCTCCCATCGTGGGTTTCGGCTTTCCGATCCTTCCGGCGCCTTTCGATGAACTGGACGGCGCGCGGCTTCAGCAGGATTCCCGCCGCAAACAGGATGAGCGGCAAGATACCTACGGTGCCTTCCGACAAGCCTGCATGCCGCAATAACCCAGACATGCTGCTGTAAATAACGATCACGGTGAGAATCATGAGAACGTCGTACCTGTCGAACCATTTCGCCTTCGCATTGGTTGAACCCTCGGGTCCTTCCTTTACCTGTGAGCGCGCCTGAATTCGCAGCCGCGCCCGCGCTGCGAGAGCGCATCCGATGAAGAATAACCCCAGGAGGATTTCCAGCAAAACAATGCCAACTCGCGGGATTACCAGGATCAAAGCGGCGCTGACAAAAGTGCTGCAGCCAGCGCTCATCAGCACATCCGCTCGGTCATACGTAGAAGGAAACAACGAACGCATCTTTGCCTCTCTATTCTTCGCGGGTGTCTTTGCCCCGATCTCGGCGGCTTTCGACCACTTCGGTAATCTTCCGGCGCGCTTTGTAGCCGAACGCCATCAGCAGGAACGGAGATACCCATTCCAGAAACCAATCGGGTAGATCCAGAACATGGTGTTGCTTGGCGACGGTTCCGAGCAGAACGGACGCCAGGATCATGAGCCAGTCCAGTCGATCCAAACCTCCGAATCTTGCAAATCCCAACAGGTCCGTGTTCTCCCGCTTCTGGTTTGCGTCCGGATCAAACATTGCACCGTACCTCCATCGCTTCCATCGCTCTTTGAACTAGTCCTTTTTCCGTGTCGCCTCGCGCGATAACTCGTCAACTTGTGAGAGACCGGTGTTCTTGTCCCCGACCATCTGTTGTTCCCAGTAATCCGCCACCAACAGTCCGCTCGGGTTGTACTCAGTTCGCCGGTCCAGCGCCAGCCGCACGTTGTACCGGCCAACAATTTGGTCCGTCGTCTCCTGCTTATTCTTCAGCCGGTGAATCTCTTTAACCCCGAACGCTGTGAAGGTCAGGGGTGAACCCTGGACCACGCTGATGGTGCGGACCGTGAAATTTGTAATGATTTGGTCGTCCTGGATCTTGTTGACCGTGTCATCCTCCCGCAGGCGGCTGAGGACGAGCGCCTTGAAGTTTCCGGTCATCATATTCAGCGCGTCTGCCATCTGGCGATCAACCGTCGCCGGTGTGTAGTTCAAATAGTGGTCCAGAAAGCGACGAACTACGGCCTTTGACTCCACGTCTGTGGGAGCGGCATCGGCAGCAGACGCCGTGAACGTCAGCCCGCGAGTATGTCCGGGAGCTGGCGTTCCGCCGACAATCGCTGCCTCACCCTCGCTGTCCACACGGATCACGGTCGGCGGCTGCAGGCGCACGTAGACGGCGAAAGCGAAGGAGCTTAAGGCGATAACGCCAAACACCATCGCAAGCACCATCGAGCGGTTCGCATACGCTCGCAACATGCCATCGTGTTCGTAATAGCGCGTGTA
>ODAK010005965.1_pt1 | contig 12317 bp, 14 predicted proteins | sample 1539591 | NCBI WGS metagenome assembly ODAK01 (sample SAMEA3539303, study PRJEB22396) | soil metagenome | biome: tundra; feature: field; material: soil | place: USA | collected 2010-05 | depth 0.15 m | reverse complement strand
TGCGCTATCTGTTCTGGCCGGAAAGGCGGGCAATTCTCGGGGGGCCGCCGATCATTGAGATAGGATTCTCGTTCGAAGCGGCCAACCCCCAGGTCCGTGATTTCATCCTCGTCTTCTTCGACGGCGCTGGCAAACTTCTCGGTCGACGCGCGGTTGCGCTGTCGAAGTCGGGGTATCACTACCCCGAGGAGTTGCTCGCCAGTTTCACGCCTTCCGAAGGGCGGCGCCCGGAACTCGTGCTGATCAGCCCAGACTGGAAATCAATGAATATCGACCCGCAGCGCATCAACGCCTGTGGCAACCTGGTGGTGCGAAACAAGGGCACGGGGGATCGTGACGTCACTGAGTTCCAGAGCTGCTGGCGCAATCTCAATGCGACGATAGACGGATTCCCGCATTGGCTCCACCCGTCGAAGGGCGTTGTCGGAAGGACAAACGTTGTCGGACAGCTGCGCTCCGCGCGTGGCCTGCGCACCGGGATCGTCGTCGTCAACGGCTCCGGCAACCTGAGCCATTCGACTCCCGCGACCGTGAAGGTTCGACTGCACGCTCCGGACGGCGCGGCGAGAACGGCGCAAGCAGAATTGGCTGCCTTCACGGGCCGGGTACTCTGGGCGGACGAACTCTTCGAGGACCTCGAGTCGCTCCTCGGCGACAGCGGATTCGGAACCATCCTGGTGACCTCGGCCGAAGCCGATGTCAACTGTCAGATCCTCACGTGCTCGACCACCGGCGGCGTGTCACTCCAGCACATGTGGGGATACTGAAGCTGGGGGCGGCGCGTGCCGCGGGTTGATGTCATCCGCAGGATCGCGAGCACGGTGGCGCGATCACGTCACCAGGCTCATGTGCGGAGAAACCCTCTCGACCCCAACGGTATCATCGCAGCGACGCTTGGGCGGGAGCGTCTCCACGCCATGGATGTGGGCGCCGCAGGCGGCGTTGCGATGCACTGGCGCGACTACCTTTCCGTATTGGATGTCGACTGCTTCGAGCCCGATGATGCTGAATGCGCGGCCCGGCAACGCGACTCGCCGCCGAACGTCCGCTGGTACCCCGTCGCCCTCGCTGGGAACAGCGGTCGACGCCCGTTCTACGTTCTCAATCGGGCGACGGGTTCGTCCCTGTACCCGCCGAACGACCCGGTAATCCTCGAATACAGCGGACGATCATATGCCGGCATCCGCAAGGTCACTGAGATCGAGTGCACATCCCTGGCTGACTTTCTGGTCGAGCATCAGCGCCCCGTGCCCGAACTCGTCAAGCTGGATACGCAAGGCTCCGAACTCGAGATTCTATCGTCGCTCAGTGCCACGCAGGCCGCGGAAATGCTTCTCGTCGAGATCGAAGTGGAGTTTCTGGAGCTCTACAAGGGTCAGCCGACGTTTGGAGATGTGCACTCTTTCATGTGCGGACGCGGCTTCCGGCTCCTCGATCTTCGCACCCACAGGTCGTATCGCAATGCAATGGATCAGCCGAATCACTACCTGCGCGCGTACCTTCGAACCGCCGCGGGCAGCGCCGCGCTCAGCGCCGAATTGGTTGCGGGCGACGCGCTGTACATGCGGGACCCCATGCCGGGAGAGGCCACGGCGTCAACGTTGCGAGAGCTTGTCGCGCTCGTCTGCCTGCTCCGCATGTACCGATATTACGATCTCGCTATCTGGACGGTCGCACGCGCTGCACGCGACAGAGTTCTCAGCCCGTCGGAAAGCAGCGATCTGTTGCGCGATGTGATTCATGGAGCACCAGACTCATCGCTGGCGCAGCGCGCAAACCTCATCGGGAGTGCCTTGCGGCGAGCTGCTTGGATGCTGGGTCGGGATGACCACGAAGTGTTCTGGACGCGACGGAAGTGGCCCGATCAGTGAGTCGACGTGCCGCGACCGCGCGCCGAAGAGCGGCTCCGTAGCGTCACGACCGCTCGCGCTCGCTTCTCGCGAGCGCGCTCTCGCCGAATGGCCACACGGCGCGCTTCGCCCACGACGGACCCCAACGGGGTCAAGGCCGTCCACATTGCCTGCGCGGCGATTGACCGAGTGAGGAGGCCGACTGCGAATGGTATTCGCCTCGAGTCAAGTTCTGACCGGGCCCGAGTTGGGGGCCACGCCTCCGCAATGGCGAACAGACGTCGCACGACGCGAGCCGTCCCATGCCCATCCACCGGACCGAGCGCCGACTCGTACCAATCTCTGCATCCTGAGCTCGGAGGTGGGAGCTCGCACGAGAGCAGGTACAGCAAGTTCTCCGCTGAGGTGGCGTGGACGATGCACTCCGGCGAAGCACTGTCAAAGGGAATCAGCTCATCCCGAAGGCGCTGATACTCGTCGCCCCAGGCGGCGTATATCGTCCGCTTACCGGCTGCGACGGACTCGTAAAGGGCGGTCGACTGGAATCCGACGATGACGTCGGCTGCGCCGATCAGTTCCCGCACATCGGCGTCGATGCCCGCAACCTCCACTCCATCGTGCCAGGCCGCGCCGGCGAGACGGGCGATTCGCGCGGTCTCATCGCGATGATTCTGTTGTGGATGTATCTTGATCAGAACCTGGCAGTGACCTGCGCGCACCGCCTGCAGCAGCGCCGCCTCGGTCGCATCTCGAAGAGGCTCCCACGTGCGCAATCCCATCCCCTGACCGACGCCGGGGACGTAAGCGTCGAGCTCGTTCGTGAGGAACAAGACGCGCCGCCTTGGCGATGCAGGCCCCGATGCCCGTGAGGCGTAGACGTCGAATCGAGGTTGTCCCGTCACATCGATGAGCGCAGGGTCGACTCCAGCACGAACCCAGAATTCGCGATGGCGCTCGCTGCACACGGTCATGAAGTCGGACACGAATGGGGCCTCGACACGCATCTCCTGACTGTGCTCAGCCATCGTGTGAACCGAGATCGTTGTCTCCTTCTGCATGACGACCACTGGAACGCCGAGTGTATGAGCGGCGCTCGGGAGGGTTCGCACGTAGAAGAACGTGTCCGACGGCAGGACGATGAGATCAAACGCGCTCTCCAGGTAGAGACGACGCAGCTCACGGCGCAGCCAGGCGTCATACCGTCTCCGTGCCGGAGCGATGTCCGGATCGTTGTACGCGTGCAGCCCTCGGGCGACAGCGGCGCCCATGATGCGTATCGCGGGTGTCCTGAGCCGCTGATACGGAAACCGTCGAATATCGAGCGCTGGATCGGTCTCAAGCGCTCGCAGATCCTGATCTGAAAAGTGATCCATGGCCAGCACGCGGACGCGGCGCATCAGGCAGGGGGGCGCGCTGGACGCAGGAAGCCGAGCAGCGCCCGTCGCTCCTCGGCCGTCATCGCGAAACGGGTGACGCATACAACGTAGATGAGGCTGGCGGGGACACAGCACAGCGCAATCGTGATCAAACCTGTTGGGGTGACGGCGTAGGAGGTGAGGGCGACGATCAGCGCGAACAGCGCCGCCCAGGGGAGGATCGGGACGATCGCCTGCCGCAGAAACTGGCCGGCGCTCATCGAGAGTTCCTTCAGTGCGAGTCTGATGTACAGGGGAGCTGTGATGCCGTACCCCACCAGGGTTCCGATGATCACACCTGACACGCCGAGTGGATGGGCAAGGATGATCGACAATGTCAGATTGATTCCCATGGCGATGGTCACATAGACTGTTACCGCCCGAACTCGACCCATGCCAACGAGCATCGTGTTGGCTATCGTAGCCGTGCACGATATCAGTTGATAGGTGAGGAAGAGCTGCGCAGGACCTGAGTAGCGCGCGTACTGGCCACCCACCCACGAGATGAGCAACGGTCGAGCCAGGATCATTGCGGCGATGGTGACCGGCAGCGAGAGCGCTAAGGAGTAGCGGGTCCCTCGCACGAGAAGCGCCTGGAGTCGCACCCTCGACTCCAGCGCAAGAAGGTTCGCCGATGCGGGAACGACCGCGGCCGCACTCAATGACTGCGGGTAGGACGCGGCCGACTGAAGCCGCGCGGCAAAGTTATAGCCCGCCAGCACATTGATGCCGACCACGATGGACAGAATGACGGTGTCCATCTGCGCCCAGATGACGCCGTTGACTCGCGAGATGAAGACCCACGCACTGAATCCGGCGAGCGGTCGCAATGCCTTGCGGTTGATTAGTCGTGGCGATATGCGCATCTCAGGGCACAGGAGCCGCGCGACGACTGCGTATCCGATCGCCGCGAACGCGGTCCCGGCGATCATCACCGCGCCGAACGCCACGACACCGTGGCCCGTGAGCAGGACCACGAGGGCAAGGATCGTATAGATGATCTGTCGGGACAGGTCGACGACCTTGATCCAGCCATAGCGCTGAAGCCCTTGAAGCACGCCCACGAAAGCGAGCGCGGGCAATCCGAAGAGGGCCTCGGCGGCAAACAGGGTGAAGAGCAGACGCAGATCGTTCTGCAGAGCCGAACCGTGCACGTTGACAAACAGATGAGCCCCAACGACGGCGAGGGTGAGGAGGATGGCGACGGCGACGACGGCCGTGGCGGACAGTACGGCGAGCGCCGAGCTCACCACCTCGCCGATCCGCTCGCGTTCGCCGCGACCGTCGGCATCGGCGATGAACCTGGTCACGCCGGCCTGGAGTCCGAGGTCGGAAATGCTCAGATAGCCGGCGGACACCGAAAAGGCCAGTGCCAGGGTGAGCACGCCATACGGTCCCATCCCGAGGTGGCGCCCTGCCACACCGATGACGAAGAAGTTTGCAAGCAGAGAGAACACTCCGACCGCACCGGTGACGAGCGTGTTGCGGAAAACGCGGCGCCCGTGCGCGACTTCACTGACCGGGCCCGTCATGCGCCGCCGGACAACTCCGAGCCGGGGAGACCCCGGGCAGCGTCACGCTGGGCGTGATAGCGCTCGTTGCGGAGGGGCAGCCCACGTTGGTCCTGGAGCGCCGGGTCGCTCTCGAACGCGGCGACGACCGCAGCGAAGTCGGGAGGCGGCGACGAAGGAAGAATCTCCAGCAGCCGCGCGATCCGGGCGAGATCAGCGGGCACGTCCACGGTCAGGCGCATCCAGGAGATGTCGCGGGTATAGGCGACCAGTGCCGTGCGGTAATCGCTGAGGTGCTCACGCACGCGGACGGTGACATGCTCGCGCTCGTAGGGTTGGACCGCCTCGCGATCGACCCTGAAGAGACACGCAGATGTCAGTACCTCGACGTCGTAGCCCTCCGGGTACGTGGGAGGCTCGACATTCGCGGCGTAGTCGGCGTTCTGCTCGGCGCGCGTGTTGACCACCATGTCGACGATCTCTGGGTCGGTCAGGGGACAGTCGGCGGTGATGCGCACGATGACGTCCGCAGCTTGGTCGCGAGCTGCGGTGACATATCTGCTGAGCACGTCGTGCTCCGATCCACGCGTTACTCCGGCTCCGTGAGCTGACGCCAGAGCGGCGATCTCGTCGTCGACGGCTCCGACTGTCGTCGCGACCACGATGCCATCAATCGTCTTCGCTCGCGCGAGGCGCTCAAGAATGTGCACGAGCATCGGACGGCCGTCAAGGTCAGCAAGAACCTTGCGGGGAAAGCGTGTGGAGCCGTTACGGGCCTGGACTACGGCGATGTTTGTCATCACGCGGCCCGTGTCTCAACGAGTTGTCGAAGTGCGTCGGCGACTCGAACAGCACCCAACCCGTCGACGAGGTTGCGTCCCCGCGATGCCATATCGTCCAACCGCACGGGGTCGTCGAGGAGCCCTAAGCACGTCGCGGCCAGATCCTCGCTGTCGACGGCCAGGGCGCACCCTTCGGCAGCGAGGGCTGCGGCCTGCGCGCATTGATTGGGCACGGCTGCGGTGATCACCGAAGGTATGCCCACGCACGCGGCCTGGATCGCAGTCGTCCCAGCAGCGCCCACATAGACGGTCGCGCCGACGAGTCCATCAACGAGGCTCGGAGGCCCGGTCAGGGTGCTCAAGCGAGGCTCGCGCCCAAAGTCGTCGGCGCGCGCATCCGGTCCGACCACTTTGACGACCTTGACGATGGGGTCCATCCGTAACAGTTCGAGGCTCACACGTCCGGCGATGCCGTTCAGATCGGTCGACCCCGTAGACACTAGCACGCTTCTTCGCGCCCGGCCCCGCCGCATCACCGCCTCGCGTGCGGCAATGAATTCCTGTCTCACCACGGCGTATGCGGCGCCACCGATGAATGCCGCTGCTCCGATTGGGCGCCTTTCGTTGCCACCAGGGGATGGGTTGACGAAGAGGTCGCAGTCGGCGGGGAGGCTCAGGTCGTCGAGGACGGCCAGGGGCGAGCGATCGCGAAGTCTCCCCTGGAGCGCCGCGGGGAACACGTATCCGTCAAGCACGACGATATCCGCGCCAGGCGTCGCCTCCACCGCCGCGTCGGCGCGCGCTGCTGTGTCCCCGACCACGGTGAAGGGCTCGTGGCCGCGGGCCACCACGCGTTGCACGAGCTCGGTGTCGTCATGCGGGAGCACCAGCACGCTGCTGTAGTCTGGTCGGAGCGCATCGGCAAGCGCGAGGAGCCGCTCGAGGTGTCCCAACCCGACGCCGACTCCGCAATCGGCGATCAGGAGCGCGTGTCGGGTCACGGCGCGACCGCGCGTGCCGCCGCCCAACGCTGTATCCGGCTGAGCGCGGTGACGACGTCATCCTGGTCGGAGGTGGTCATGTCGGGGTAGAGCGGCAGGGTGACGAGGCGCTCGCACACCCGCTCTGCCCTTGGAGCGGTGCCGGGGACGCCACCTCGCGCTCGGTAGAGGGAGAGCAGGTGCACCGCCGGGTAGTGCAGCGTCGCCTCGATCCCCTCGGCGCGCAGGGCGTCGATGACCTGGTCGCGCTCGCAGCCGAACGTCTCCGGGTCGATCTCGATCGCGTACAGATGCCATGAGCTTCGCCGGTCAGCCACCCGTGGCGGCAGACCCACACCAGGGATGTCGCTGAGGAGCGCGTCGTAGCGGTCGGCGAGCTCGCTTCGCGCGGCGACCGTGTCCTCGAGGCGGCGCAGTTGCGAGAGGCCGAGAGCGGCCTGCAACGTGGTGATCCGGTGGTTGTCACCGAGCATGGTGACGTCGTATTTCCAGAGCGATCCGGCGCGCTCCTCGGCGGTGCTGGTCATGCCGTGGTTGCGCAGACTTCGGATGCGCGCGGCCAGCGCCGCATCCTCCGTGAGGCACGCCCCGCCTTCGCCGGTGGTGATGTGCTTGACGGGATGAAAGCTCAAGGTGGTGATGTCCGCCAGTGATCCGACCGGCCGTCCGTGCAGCGACGCGCCGAGGGAATGGGCGGCGTCGGCGATGACGGGAAGCGGACGCGGCAGTGCGGACTTGAGGGCGGGCACATCCGACGGCAATCCGGAATAGTCGACCGTGATCACGGCCCTGGTTCGATCCGTCACTGCTCGTGCGGCCGACGCGGGGTCGAGGCATCGATCGTCACCGATGTCCGCAAAGACCGGAGTCGCACCGACTCGGGCGATGGCGTTGGCGGTGGCCACGAAGGTCAGCGGAGTGGTCACCACCTCGTCGCCGGGTCCGATCCCGAGCGCGATCACGGCCAGGTCAAGCGCGACGCTGCCGTTGGCAACCGCGACCGCGTTGCTGACGCGGCACCGCTCCTCGAGCGCGTGCTCGAAGTCGGCGATACCCGCGCCGCCCGTCAGCGTGCCGGAGCGCAGCGCGCTCACCACCGCCGCAATGTCGCTGTCCTCGAGCTGGTGACGTCCGTAGGGCAGCGGCGTCGATCGCACCGGGGCGCCGCCGGCGATTGCGGGTGGACTGTCGACGCTCATCCTTCTTCGGCGGTCGCCATGACGGTTCCGGCCGGCCACGACGCCATGAGCTCGCGAAGCTCCGCGACCTCGAGCCACTGCGTGTTCCTGTCGCTGCTGTACACGAAGTCCTCGGCGACCGACGTTCCCTCGCTAGTTCCCCGTGTTCCCCAGAACGCGTGCTCGGGCTCGACGACGTAGCACCACCCGAGATCCCTGGTGTGACGGGCTTCCTCGGTGGTGATCAGCGATTCGTGCAGCTTTTCACCCGGACGGATGCCCGTGTAGCGAATCGGCATCCCGGGGGCGACGACCTCAGCGAGGTCGAGCACGCGCGTGCTCGGAATCTTTGGAACGAACACCTCGCCGCCGAGCATGTGCTCGACGCAGTCCGCCACCAGCTGGACCGCCTGATCCAGGGTGATCCAGAACCGGGTCATGCGCTCGTCGGTCACGGTGAGCTCACCGGTGGCGGTCTGATCGCGGAACAGCGGGATGACGCTGCCTCGCGAGCCGACCACGTTGCCGTAGCGCACGCACGAGAGCCGCGTGTCATGCGCACCGGCGTACACGTTGGCCTGGACGAAGAGTTTCTCGGCGCAGAGCTTGGTTGCGCCGTAGAGGTTTGCGGGGCTGACTGCCTTGTCGGTGCTGAGTGCCACGGCGCGCGGCACGTGTGCGTCGATGCAGGCCTCGGCAACGTTCTGCGTGCCGAGGATGTTCGTCTTGATGGCCTCGAAGGGGTTGTACTCGCACACTGGGACGTGCTTGAGGGCCGCGGCGTGAATGACTACATCGGCCCCTCCGATCGCCCTGCGCAGCCGGTCGCGGTCGCGGACGTCGCCGATGAAGAAGCGAAGGCGCTCGTCGTCGAACTTTCGCTCCATCTCTGTCTGCTTGAGCTCGTCGCGGCTGAAGATCCGGATGGCGGCGGGATTCCACTTCGCCAGCGCGGTCCGCGTGAAATGCTGACCGAACGAACCAGTCCCTCCGGTCACCAGGATGGTTCGCCCCTCGAAATGGTTCACAGTTGGCCCTCTTTGGATGCCCGCACGGCTGCTGAGTAGCCTACGGGACGCCAGCGGCCCTGCGCGCCGCCTGGCTCGAGGCGACCATCGAACGAGCCGTTTCAGGCCCTCATCTTGCCATCGCCGGAGCGAGGCGAGTCCTTCGGGCTCCCCTGGCGGGCCGTGATTTCAACCGCTGCGTCTAGACTCGGTGGGGTCGACCCCGTGGCTTTCGCCTGCCTTCGGCACCCGGACGGCCAATAACCAATCGGCGAGCCACGCCACCGCAGGAGCCACACCATGGAACTCGCTCTTCACTTCATGAACTTCACCCTTCCGGGTGGGAACAGGGCTCTCGGTCCAACCCTGGCGGCAACCGCGCAGGCCGCCGAGGAAGCCGGCTGCTCGACCTTCACGATGATGGACCACTGGTTCCAGATGGAAGGGTTCGCCACTGCCCAGGACCCCATGCTCGAGGGCTACACGTCACTCGGCTTCGTGGCCGGGAAGACCGAGCGGATCACCCTCTCGCTCATGGTCACGGGCGTCACATATCGGTACCCGGGGCTGCTCGCCAAGATCGTGACGACCCTGGACGTCGTGTCCGGTGGCCGCGCCATGCTCGGGATCGGGGCAGCCTGGTACGAGCGCGAGCACCTCGCGCTCGGGGTGCCGTTTCCGCCGATCGCGGAGCGCTTCGAACGCCTCGAGGAGACGCTGCAGATCTGCAATCAGATGTGGAGCGACAACGACGGGCCGTTTGACGGCAAGCACTACCACCTTGCCGAAACAATCTGCCACCCGCGGCCGATCCAGGAGCCTCGCCCGAAGATCCTCATCGGCGGTGGTGGGGAGCGCAAGACCCTGAAGCTCGTGGCGCGCTATGCGGACGCGTGCAATCTCTTCGCCCTGGGACCCCAGGAGGTGAAGCGCAAGCTCGACATCCTCGCCCAGCATTGCGAGGACGAGGGTCGCGACATCGCCACGATCAAGAAGACCATCCAGGGCGCCGCGGACCCGACCCAGAACCTGGACGGGTTCCTTCGCGAGATGGAGGAGTACGCCAAGCTCGGGATCGCCATGGTCGGTGTGCGGAACAGGTCGCCCGACCCGGTGGCCACGGCCAAGGAGCTTGGCAAGATCGTGCCGCTGCTCGCTCAGATTGGCCCTTCGTGACCGAGCGCTCCGGTCCGGCCGCTCGCCGGACCGACGCGCTCAGCGCTTTTGGGGAGCTAACCGCCGGAGAGTTGGTCCCCGACGGCCTTGCCCGCACTCTTGACGCTGTGGACGGCGTCGCCGACCGCCTTCTCAACATCTCCCTGTGCGTGCTGCGCCTTGCCCTCAGCTTCCTTGTCCTGGTCGCCCGTGACCTTACCCTGGAGTTCCTTCGCCTTACCAGCGAACTGATCGTGACGAGCTGACATCTTTGGTCCTCCGTCTTCGGCCACGCTGCTATCGCGCAGCGTGGCCGCCGTTGTCTCAGTAGTAGTGCCGGCGTCCCGCCACCGCATGTCCCGCCATCCCCATGAGCTCGAGCACGATGCCGATCACCACGAGAATGATCCCGATGGTCCAGAAGACCGGGATGGCCGCGATGAAGCCGATGATCATCAGTACGACGCCAAGGAGAATCATATGGGTCCTTTTGTTGAGTCGGGTCGAAGAGACGTGATCACGATCCGATGACCAGACCGCCGATGCCGGTAATGCAAAGGCCGCAGCCGGCAACTCCCAGGATGATCCACAGAGCCGTGCGTCGAGACGCGAAGTGGCGTCCGTGACGTCTCCGAAGGTAGTTGTGGCGAACTGTCAGCGTGTCTTCGCCGGAAGGTGGAGACATCAGGCACGTCCTGCCGGTTGCGAGGAGCCCCTGTCGACGGTCATAGCGTTCACATACGCCGTCTCGCGTAAGAAAATCAGTAACAGGGTGGCGGCGGTAAGCTGGCGCAGGCTGGGCGGTGGCCAACCAGTGCCATTGAATTTGGTGGAGCGGAGGGGATTCGAACCCCGACCTCTGCCGTGCGAGGGCGCGAGTAGAAATTCGAATACGAGGCGGCCTCCAAGTGGCCGTTTGACCAGTTCCCTCGCGACGGTGGACTCGACGAGAGACCCGCAGGCAACGAGTGACTTGCCTAGTCTGGTACGCCCAACATTCGTCACGTGGCCCCACCGCGGCGGACGGCGACGGATGTACTTGGGAGTTGCAGGGCCGAGCGAAGCGAGCCCTGGCGTCCCGGCTCACGAGCAGCAGCCTCGCACGCCGTTCCGCAGCCATGCTCCCGGGGGGCGGCTCGCGCCCACGGGTCTGGCTCCAGGCGGTCCAGGTCGTCACCTCCTACAGCGAAGACCAAGAACGAGACTATGTTCAGCCATCAATGCTGACTCCGGAGCGCCTGTGGCCCGTTCCATGCCTTCCCGAGATTCCGCTTTGCCTTCGTATTGACAAGTGTATGTACCAACGTCCATACTTTGAGGCGTGGAATCGAGGCGGGTGATCTGGCACGAGCACAACCTGCGCCACGTCACCCAGGATCACCCTGAGCGACGCGTCACACGGGAGGACGTCGAGGATGTACTCGCAGACAATGAACGCCAAGAGGAGAGCGACCCTCCACACGGAACCACAGTCGCACAGGGGCGGAACCGGGACGGTGTTGCTTTCATCGTCGCCTTCCTCGAGCTGTCAGACGGCAGTGCCTTTCCGGTTCACGCTCGCCGCGGTACGACAACGCGATAGGAGGAACAAACCATGACAGCACGACAACGCGAGGCCGACGAGACAATCGTTTCGGCGCAGCACTTTCACGACCCGTACGACGCTATGAGCGATGACGATTTCGACGCTTACATGGTGCGGCTGTTCGATCAGCCGCAAGGCCCCACACGGTCCGTCACCGTTCGTATGCCAGAGGCGCTTCTATCGCGTCTCCAGCACATGGCTGCACAACGTCACATGCCATACCAACGGCTGATGAAGCGCATGCTCGAGGAGTCCGTCTCCGGCCTGGAGCGTCGCGCATCGACATCCACGACCTCGCGTCGAACCAAGCCGAGGCCGCCGTCCTGAGCCGAGTTTTCGGGTGAAGCACCACACTCGTCACCCTTCCGCACAAAGCAGACCTTGCAGGCCATGAGAGCGGACCCCCGTGCTGTGTTGGTTGATGTGGGCGGGACCTTATGGTCGCAGCCGGTGCTCAACCCAGTTGATCGAGATCGCGAGGAGTGGGAACGACGGCTGGTCGCCGTCGGCATTGCTGGCGCAAGCCTAGTAATCGCTTCTATGACATCGTGCTACAGCAGGCCGGAGTCCCAGCCGGAGACTGTCTGATGGTCGGAAACTCGGAAACCCTTGATGTTGCTCCGGCGAAGGCACGCGGGATGTGGGTTATTCGCGTTGCCATCGAGGAACCACTCCCCTCAGCGTCCGGTGCCGACAGGGTCTGCGGGTCGCTCGAAGAGGTGCCGACCGCGCGTTTCTGAGCAGCGGTGCTTGAGAGCCCGGTCCGAGCGTTTGCGCGTGCCACCATGGGTCGTCGCGTATTCGGCCGAGCCGCTGAAATGACTCCGCGTGCT
>ODAK010005964.1_pt1 | contig 12317 bp, 13 predicted proteins | sample 1539591 | NCBI WGS metagenome assembly ODAK01 (sample SAMEA3539303, study PRJEB22396) | soil metagenome | biome: tundra; feature: field; material: soil | place: USA | collected 2010-05 | depth 0.15 m | reverse complement strand
CGATCAGATTCAGAACTATCTGCGCGACCGCATCCCTACCTGGAAAGGACAGTACGAGGGTGTCGAAGAAATGAAAGTCGCCGTCATGGGCTGCATCGTGAACGGCCCCGGCGAATCCAAGCACGCCAACCTCGGCATCTCTCTTCCCGGCACTTTCGAAGAGCCCGTCGCGCCCGTGTATGTGGATGGCAAACTTTCCACCACTCTGCGCGGTGACGCTATCGTGGCCGAGTTTATCGGCATTCTGAATAAGTACGTCGATACCCACTACACCCGTGTCAATGAAGCCCAGCCCGAACCGGTCTCAGTCTGATTCAATGCCTCGTTACTTTACGCTTACCGAAGCCCGCGCGGCGCTTCCCGCCGTCGGCAGGGGCATCCGTGAAGCCGTGCAGGCCAAATCTCGCTACGAAGAAGCCGACCGGGCCATACACGATCTCGCCCAGCGCATCATGATGATGGGCGGCGTCAACGTCGATACAGTCGCCGCCGAAGCCTGGAAGAACCAGCACGACTCTAACGGCCAGACCCTGAAGACCGTGATGGAGCGCATCGAAGAACTCGGCGTGCTGGTCAAAGATCTCGACATCGGTCTCGTCGATTTCCCCACCCTGTTCCGCGGCGAAGAAGTCTACCTCTGCTGGCGCATGGATGAAAGCGATATCGACCACTGGCATGGCGTCAACGAGGGCGTTGCCGGCCGCCGCCCCATCGATAAACACTTCGTCGATAACCACCGCGGCGACAGCGCGGCCTGATCTTCAGCCGGCGTGCTGTGCGCGCCCGCCCGAATACCATCGCCACGCGGTTGTGCAGATCGTCTCCAGCGACGAATGCTGCGGCGTCCACCCGAGTGCCTCGCGGATCTTCCCCGCATTGGCCACCAGCGCGGGCGCATCGCCTTCACGCCGCGGCCCGAATTCCACCGGGACCTTCCGGCCTGAAACCTTCTCCACCATATCTACGACCTGTCTAACGGAATGACCCTCGCCCGTACCACAGTTGAACTGTGCGCTCGCGCCCCCGTCCATCAGGTGCCGCAGCGCTCGTACGTGCGCGTCCGCCAGATCCGTGACGTGGATATAATCGCGCACCGCTGTTCCGTCCGGCGTGGGATAGTCGTCACCGAAGACGCGCAGTGGTTGTCCCCCCAGCGCAGCCTGAATCGTCAGCGGAATCAGATGCGTCTCCGGATCGTGCCACTCGCCGATCTCGCCTTCCGGATCGGTACCCGCGGCATTGAAATAACGCAGACAAACCGCTTTCATCCCGTAAGCCGAGTCGTACCACCGCAGTGCCTTCTCCAGAAACAGCTTTGTCTCCGCATACGGACTCAGCGGATCTTTCGGACTGTCCTCGCCGATCGGTATCACCTTCTGGATTCCGTAAATCGAGCAGCTCGACGAGAACACCAGTTTGTTCACGCCGGCTCCACGCAGCGAATCCAGAAATTCGATCGCCTGCGATATGTTGTTGCGATAATACTTCGCCGGCTCCTGCGTCGACTCCCCGACATACGCGTGTGCGGCGAAAAGAATGCCCGCCTCGATACCGTGCTCGCGAATCGTTTTCGCTACCAGCGCACGGTCCGCAATCGAGCCTTCGACAAACGGTCCGAACCGCACAGCCCACCGGTTCCCGGTGACGAGACTGTCCAGCGCCACTGGCAGAAACCCCGTCTGTCGCAGCATCTTCGCCGTGTGGCTCCCGATATAGCCCGCGCCGCCGGCCACCAGCACGGCCGGTTGCTCTGCAGGTGTCATCGGAGATGCGGCGTCCGGATGCCCGGGCGCAGGCCGCTCCACGCTTCGCAGAGAATAATGGAGTTCGCCGGGTTATGAGGATCGAACTTGATTGAAATCGGTCCCACCATCGTCATCGGATCTTCCGGCAACATCGATCGCAGTGACGAAGCGTCCTGCGCCGCGGTATAAGCAACACCCGCCACACTGTACGAGAAAGTAATCACCGCAGTCTCCGGATCGAAATCGATAACTTCCGCGTCACCCAGCTTGCCCAGTTGATGGACCTGCGAACGGCGCCGCAGCTCCATTTCATCGGGCGAGGGTTGCGGGTTGAAAAACAACCGCTCCACCAGCACAACGATGGCAGCCAACACGACCGTTCCGAGTGCGATGAGTTCAGGTTTCAACCGATAGCCCGAGGCGTCACGCGGGAGCCCGTTTACTTCACCGCCGCCGGTTCTTTCTGAAACACTTTGTTATAGTCCTTCAGAAACGTCTCAAGGCCCTTGTCGGTCAGCGGATGGTTAAACAGCATGTCCATCACCTTGAACGGCATGGTCCCGATATGCGCACCCGCCATGGCGGATTCGATTACATGCGTCGGCCCCCGCAGCGATGCCGAAAGAATCTGCGTATCGAAATCGTAGTTATCGTAAATCGCGACAATCTGGCGGATCAGATCCATTCCGTTCCCGCCGATATCGTCGATCCGGCCCACAAACGGACTCACGAAGTAAGCGCCGGCCTTCGCCGCAATCAAGGCCTGTCCCGGTGAGAAGCACAGCGTCACGTTCACGCGAATGCCTTCTTTGCTGAGCGCTGAGCACGCCTCAATGCCGTCGCGAATCAGCGGGCACTTCACGATTACGTTCTTGTGGATTTTCGAAAGCTCGCGCCCTTCGCGAATCATTTCCTTCGCTTCCGTGGCCACCACTTCAGCGCTGATCGGCCCGTCCACAATGTCGCAGATGGCGGCGATCTGGTCTCTGATCGGTTTGCCTTCCTTCGCAATCAGCGTCGGATTCGTGGTCACACCATCGACGATGCCCCACTCGGCGCCCTTTCGGATCTCGTCCAGGTTTGCGGTATCGAGGAAAAACTTCATTGTGCCCTCAGTATAGCGAGAGCTTAGGGCAACGCCGATTCCACTGCCTGCGATTTCGCACTCTCGTTCCCCGCCGTATCGACCGCGCTCACCTGGTATTGATACTTCACTCCCGGCTTCGCATCACGATCGCTGTAAGTCACGCCGGTCAGACCGTCTGCGACTTTTTTCCCGTCACGGTAAACCCGGTAGCCGGCGAAGTCCTTTTCGGTATTCCTGTCCCAGACCAGTTCGATACTGCGCGTCCCGGGAACCGCGGAAACATTCGCCGGAACCGCAGGCGGGAACTTGTCTACGGGCCTGAAAGCATTCAGGCCCGAGAGCTCGCTTTCGGCGGTGTTATTGTCATCCACCTTCTCGATCGACTGCACATAATACGAATACGTCTCCCCGTATTCGATCGAGGAGTCCAGGAAAGACGGCTTATCCGAAATTCCCAGCTGCACCAGATCCTGCTCGCCGTTCAGCTTTCGAAAGATGCGAAACTCCCCTGCTGCGGCATGCCAGGTAAGTTGCGCCGCATCGGGCGCGTCTTTCACTTCGATGCCTTCAGGTGCAGGCAGCGCCGGCACCACCGGCAGCACTTTGAAATTCGAAGGGCCTGCCGAGCGGTGATGCGGCCCGTACACATCCAGCCCGATAACAACTTCTTTGTTGTAGAATTTCGCCGCCGGCACCGTGACCGTCGCGATCGGCATGTCGGACTTCGGGACCTTGATATGATCCGCAGTCTTGTCCCACAGCGCAGGCTGGAACGGATTTTCCGCTGGCCCGATCCGAAGTTCGATGTCCTCATCCTTCACCGGGAGACCTTCCGTGGTCACCTTCGGAATCGTGAAATGGATAATGACATTCGATCCGCGCTCTACGGCAGCCAGATCTGTCACCCGCAAAGGCCGTTTCATCGCCGGCGGCAGCGGCTCCCCCATATACCCGCAGCCAGCCAGAAAAATTATCCCAAGGCCCAGATAAGCCTTACAGAGCCGCGACGGCAAGGGAGCGGTTGTCCGGTCGCAGCACCAACCCATCAGAGAATATACCGGCTCAGATCCTGGTCTTTCACAATGTCGGCCAGCTGCTTTCTCACGTACGCCGCGTCCACCTTCACGTTCTTCTTGCGTAAATCCGGGCCCTCGAAGGAAATCTCTTCGAGCAGCTTTTCCATAATCGTGTGCAGCCGCCGCGCCCCGATATTCTCCGACGACTCATTCACCTGCGCCGCGAACTTTGCCACTTCCTCCAACGCGTCGTCCGTCAGATTCAGCTTGATGCCTTCGGTCTCAAGCAGCGCCACATACTGTTTTGCCAGCGCATTCTTCGGTTCTTTGAGAATGCGCACGAAATCTTCCACGGTCAGCGACTTCAGTTCCACGCGAATCGGATACCGCCCCTGCAGCTCCGGAACCAGATCGCTCGGCTTCGAAACATGGAACGCCCCGGCCGCGATAAACAGAATGTGATCCGTGCGCACAAACCCGTGCCGCGTATTGACCGTCGTGCCTTCCACAATCGGCAGAATGTCGCGCTGCACTCCCTCGCGGCTCACATCAGGCCCGTGCCCGCCCTCGCGCCCCGCGATCTTGTCGATCTCGTCGAGAAAAATTATGCCGTTCGATTCCACCCGGTCCAGCGCAATTCGCGTCACCTGATCCATGTCGATCAGCTTCTGCTCTTCTTCCTGGACCATATAATCCATCGCGTCCGACACGCGCATGTTCCGCTTCTTCGACCCGCGCGACCCAAACATGGCCGGCAGCATGTCTTTGAAGTTGATACCCATCTCTTCGAGATTCACGTTGCTCGCGATCTCGAACGTCGGCGCCCGGTCTTTCACGTCCACTTCCACCATGCGCTCGTCGAGCTTGCCTTCGCGCAGACGCTCCCGGAGCTTCTCGCGCGTCTTCAGATTGTCTTCGGCATTCTCCGGCGCCGGTGGCACCAGCAGATCCAGCAGCCTGTTTTCCGCCGCCGATTCCGCCTTGTCCCCAATCTCGTCCAGCTTCTCGTCGCGAATCATGTCGATTGCGATGTCCACCAGATCGCGGATCATCGACTCGACGTCCCGCCCTACATAGCCCACTTCGGTGAACTTGCTCGCTTCCACCTTCATGAACGGCGAATTCGCCAGCTTCGCCAGCCTCCGCGCCAACTCCGTCTTGCCCACGCCCGTCGGCCCGATCATGAGGATGTTCTTCGGCATCACCTCTTCCGCCATCTCCGGCGGAAGCTTCTGCCGTCGCAAGCGGTTGCGCAGCGCGATTGCCACAGCCCGCTTTGCATCCGGCTGGCCGATCACATATTTATCGAGTTCACGGACGATTTCACGCGGTGTCAGTTCATCCAGAACCGGCCCCTCTTCGATCGATTGCCCCGGCAGATAAATCACCATGTCAGGCAAGTTCCTCGTAAGTAATCCTGTCGTTTGTGTAGATGCACGTCTGACCCGCGATCTTCATCGCTTCGTCCGTGATCTGTTTCGCGGACAGCTTCGTGTGACGCATCAACGCTGTCGCGGCCGATAAAGCGAACGGTCCGCCCGATCCGATCGCGGCCACTTCTTCATCCGGCTCGATTACGTCGCCATTGCCGCTGAGAATGAACGTGTTATTCGCGTCCGCTACCAGCAGCAGCGCTTCCAGATGACGCAATACTTTGTCGGTGCGCCAGTCCTTAGCCAGTTCCACGACGGCTCGCGGCAGATTTCCATTGAATTGCTCCAGCTTGGCTTCGAATCGCGCGAACAGCGAAAACGCGTCCGCCGTCGACCCCGCAAAGCCGGCTACAATCTTCCCGTTATAAAGCCTGCGCAGCTTCTTCGCGTTCGCCTTCAGCACTTCGGACCCGAGCGTGACCTGACCGTCTGCTGCCATTACAACTTTTCCATCGCGACGCACGCAGAGTACCGTCGTGGAACGAATTCGCTGCTTCATTTGTATTGAAATTTAAGTGTAACGCAGCGTTTGGACGAAGCTTCTCTATTTCCCATTGCGCTCACGCACTGACCGTGTAAACTGCAAACGAAGGGGCAAGTAGCGGCAATCAGGCCAAGGAACACGCGACCGTATAAGCGCCGGCATCGAGCAAAGAGGAGATATGGAGTACCTGGACAACTTCACGACCGTGCGGGATTGGGCTTTGAGCCCGCCCAAACGCAATCCCGACGATCTGAGCTTCGACGAACTCGTTGACGACGACGATGTCGACGAAGACGAAGATCTTGACGAAGAAGAAGACGAAGACGAAGACGAAGACGAAGAGGAAACCGACGTCCTCGAAGACGACCTCGACGAAGACGAAGACGAAGATGACCTCGACGAAGAAGACGAGGATCTGGACGACGAAGACCTCGACGAAGAAGAAGACGAAGAGGACGAAGAAGAATAGCGAGGCCGCCTCTCGGGGCGGCCTTTTCCCTTTCAAAAGTACACGGTTAAAAGGTACACGCGACATCAGTCGCGTTTTTTTGTTTTTACTTGTCCGTAGCTCGCTAACCGGTCACTGCAGTCTGGGCCTGCGACACCGATGACGCACGTTCGAATTCCGCCCGTTTCTCCGGGTAGTCCGTCCGGAAATGCGCCCCCCGGCTTTCCTCCCGCCACAGCGCGCACCGCGCAATCAACTCCGCCACCTGGTGAATGTTGCGCCGCTCAACCGCTGCGAGCGTAGGCATCCCCAGAGGCTCCCACTCGGTCGCGCGCAGAGTCTGGATAGCCCTCTTCAGACCCGCGCAGTCGCGCACGATTCCGCAGTCTTCCCACGTCAGTTCGCGGATCTCCCGCTCACCCATCTTTGGCGCCAGCATCTCCGGACGCTTCACTGCGCCTTCCGCCTGCTCGGCGCCGCGTGCACTCATCGTCCTGCCCGCGCGCAGCCCGAACACCACCGCTTCCAGCAGTGAATTACTCGCGAGGCGATTCGCCCCATGCACGCCTGTGCATGCCACTTCTCCCGCCGCGTAGAGCCCGGCCAGTGAACTGCGGCCTTCCAGATCCGACCACACGCCGCCCATCGCATAATGTGCCGCGGGATGCACCGGCGCGGGCTCCCGCGCAATGTCCACGCCATACGCCAAACAGGTTTCGTAAATCCGTGGAAATCGGTTTCGAATGAACTCCGCATCGCGTGCCGTCAGATCCAGCCACACATGCGGAGAATTCGTGCGTCGCATCTCCGTCACGATCGACCGCGATACCACGTCCCGCGGCGCCAGATCGAGCAGCGGATGATAGCGCTTCATAAAAGCTTCGCCGTCTTTATTTCGCAGAATCGCGCCTTCGCCGCGGAGAGCTTCGGAAAGCAGAAAGCGTGGCGCGCCTTCCACATGCAGCGCAGTCGGATGGAACTGGACGAACTCGATATTGCTGATCTCCGCACCCGCTCTCCACGCCATAGCCACACCGTCGCCCGTCGCTACATCGGGATTCGTGGTTTCTTTGAATACGCGCCCCAGACCGCCCGTCGCAAGCAGCACTGAACGCGCCCGCACATCCCGCAGCGTGCTGCTCTTTTCGTCGAAGATCACCGCGCCCACGGCACGCCCCTCCGACACCAGCAGGTCGGTGATCGCCGCGTAGCTTTCGAACCGGATATTCGCGAGCGAAGATGCTTTGCGGTAGAGCGTGCGCGCAATTTCGCGCCCCGTGGAATCTCCGTGCGCATGCAGAATGCGGTTGCGGCTGTGCGCGCCTTCCCGCGTGAAGGACAGCTTCTGCCCTTCGCGATCGAACTCCGCTCCCCACTCGATCAGGTCCTGGATTGCCGCCGGACCTTCTTCAACCAGCGTACGCACCGCCTCGCCATCGCACAATCCGTCGCCCGCGTAGAGCGTGTCCTGCTCATGCAGCGCTACTTCGTCGTCATCGCTCAGCGCCACCGCAATGCCGCCCTGCGCATACTCCGACGAGGATTCCCGCAGCGAATCCTTCGCGATAACGAGCACAGTTCCGGCCTTCGCCGCTTCAATTGCCGCGCGCAACCCGGCGACGCCGGCGCCAATTACGAGATAGTCGCAGTCCATCGCCATTGAGATTCTAACAATGTGACAAAATTTCGAGCATGCGTCTGATCTTCCGTCAGCTCACACTAGCCGTGCTCCTGCTCACACCTCTTGCCGCGCAGCAACCCAAAACGCCGCCCCTCGCGGCCCGCATCCAGCGCATGGAAGACATCGAAGAGATACGCACCGTGCTCGTGAATTACGGCCGCTTCCTCGACGCCCACGACTTCGCCGCGTACGGGCGCCTCTTCGCGCACGGCGGCGAATGGATTGGCGGCTTCGGCACCGTCAAAGGCCCTACTGACATTGAGGCCTTCATGATCAAAAACATCGGCGCCCCAGGCAAACCCACCGGCACCTGCCATCTGCTGTCCAACTTCATCATCGATGTGCACGGCGATCAAGCCACAGCCTGGTCCCGCTGGAACTTCGTCACTCCTGGCAGCGATAATAAGCCCGCCATTGCCCAGGGAGGCCACTACGAAGACAGCCTCGTCCGCGAAAACAGCCACTGGAAATTCTCCCGCCGGGAAGCCTTCGTCGACATCCCGCAAGGCGGCCCCGCTCCTGCCAGATAGAAATGGGGCAAGCCCCCCGGCCTGCGGCCGACGCGCTCGTCGGCCTCTTCGCCCGGCGTCCAATCGAATCTGTTAATCCCCCTCATTCGTCATGAGAAATTTACCTTCTTCATGGCACAATCAAGTTGAGCAGCAAGGGAAATTCAGGATGACTTTCCAGCGCTCCCCGTCCAGTACTGCAGAGCTTGTTCCGCGTCCGCCGCAACAAGTCCAGCCACGTAGCGAGTAGCCGGCAGAGCCGGTACCCGAAACACACGTCGAGCCGGAGGTGTCTCCGGCACTACATCACTAACTGGAGGAAATCATGCGCACGCTTCTGGTGCCGGTGTTCTATGTGTCTCTGGCAGCGGTTTGCCTCGCCAATACCCCCGAGGCCGAATCGAAAACCGCCCCGGAGTGGAGGAAGAATTACGAGGCCGGTCTCGAAGCCAGCCGGCTGCAGCATTACGATGAAGCTCTCTCGCTCTTTCAGAACAACTGGGATCACGCCCGGTCCGACGAGGAACGCGGCGTCGTCTCCCTCGCGCTCGGCCAGATTTACCACCATCTGGGTCGCCACAAAGATGCCGCTCAGTGGTTCGACCGTGCCCTCCACGCCTGGAGTGCCGAATCCATGTACCATGACCCGCGCCAGAGTCTGATGGCCGCCGTCAGCGCCGTCGATCTCGCCGATTCCTTTCGCGACACCGGCGATTACGATCACTCCGAGCTCACCCTCCGCCAGGCTCTCACCGCGCCTGCTGCCGATGAAGCGCCCAAAGCCATGGTCCGCAACAGCCTCGCCGATCTTCTCCGCGAAGAAGGCCGCGACGCCGAAGCGGAGCCTGTTTTCAATGAAAATCTGAAAGACCCGTCCAGTTCTCCCCATGATCGCGGCGGTTCCCTCATCGGTATTGCCGATATCGAACGCCGGCGCCACGCCTGGGATGCAAGCGTCGAGCACTGGAACCAGGCCCTCGAAATCAATCGCCGCGCGGGCGATTCCAGATCGGAAGCAATCGCACTGCGCGGCCTCGCCATCACGTGGCTCGATTCCGGTTCCCCTGCCCGCGCCGAACCGCTGCTGAAGCGGTCGGCGCAGATTATCGAGAACCTGCCCGAGCCTGCACCGGAGCAGCTGGCCAGCACACTCTCCGGCCTTGGCGAACTCTACCGCTTCGAAAACAAACTCACGCTTGCCGAGAACGAATGGACCAAAGCTCTTCAACTCGACCGCAACGAATTGGGCGAAGTGCACCCCCAGGTAGCATGGCTCATGGAAATGCTCGCCGATGTGATCTCAGCGCGCGGTGAGTTCAGCGTGGCATGTGATTACGCCAATCGCGCCGCTGAGGCGATGAGCGCTGCTTTTGGCGCCGACTCCATGCCCTTCGCCGCGGCCCTCACTAATCGCGCCCTGGTCGAAGAACGAGCCACCCGTTTCGATGAGGCCGCGCAGGATTACCAGCGTGCCATCGGCATCGCCCGCGATCACGCTTCCAACCGCACTCTGTACGCCGCTATGCTTCAGCGCTATGCGGATTTCCTGAAAGCCGCGCATCGTGGACGCGAAGCGAAAGCCATCGCCATCGAAGCCCGCAGTTTCCGCTAAGTGTCTTTCGCCGCTTTTGTTAGCCCGCGTACGCGGCGACTGTCAGCTGTTTCACCAGTCGCGCTGATATTGCGCGAATGCGTACGGTTTCGATCTCACGCAACCGTTCTCTCCTTGTGCGATCGCCGCTATCATTGGACTGAATGCCTCAGTTTCAAGTCACCACCCCGCAGAGGACTTACCCTGCGGTCGTGGAACGGGGTGCCATTGGGCATCTCGCGGAGTTTCTCCCGCCCGGACGCGCCCGCATCTTCGTCGTCACTACCCGCGACGTCTGGAAGCTCTATGGCGACATAGTCCTCACGGCTCTGGGTAATCGCGAATCGCACACGCTCTTCTTTGCCGGCGGTGAAGACAACAAGCGCCTTGCGCCCGTCGAAGCTTTCGCCGAACAAATGATGGAGAAAGGCGGCGATCGTTCCAGCGTAGTCGTCGCCGTCGGCGGCGGCATCGTCACCGACATGGCGGGCTTCCTCGCCTCCATCTTTATGCGCGGCATCCCCGTGATCCAGATCCCCACCACGCTCCTCGCGCAGGTCGACGCAGCGGTCGGTGGCAAGACCGGGGTCAACCTCGTGGCGGGCAAGAATCTCATCGGCTGTTTTCATCAGCCGCTCGCCGTCCTGATCGATCCCGCGGTCCTCTCTTCGCTCCCGGAGCGGGAATACCGCGCCGGACTCTACGAGATCATCAAGTCCGGCGTCATCGTCAGCGAGCCTCTCTTCCGGATACTGGCGGACCGCCGCAAAGAGGTTCTCGCCCAGGCGCCTGAGGTCGTCGACCACATCGTCGCCGAATCCGTCCGCATCAAAGCGGAAGTCGTCTCTGCCGATGAACGCGAATCGGGTCTGCGCCGCATTCTCAATTTCGGCCACACCTTCGGGCACGCCCTGGAAGCTGAGACGCACTACACCCGTTTCCTGCATGGCGAAGCTGTGTCCTGGGGCATGCGTGCCGCCACGTATCTCGCCGAGAACCTGGAGATGATCACCCCGACGGAAACTGCTGCCATCACCAGCGTGCTCGACGGCTACGGGCCCATTCCGAAGTGCGATCACATCGGCCGCACCGACCTGCAGATCCGCCTTCTGCGCGACAAGAAGACCGTTCAGAACCGTATTCATTTCGTCCTGCCCGTCAGGATCGGCGAAGTCGTCGTGCGCTCCGATGTCTCTATCGCCGCCGTCCAGCAGGCAATCGATCGCGCCCTGTCGGATTGCCGGGCTGCATGAGTTCGCCCTCGCCTTCTCTGGGCACCACTCCCGAAGACTCCCGCACTGAACAGGAAGCTTCACGCTGGGTGCGGTCGATGTTCGGTCGCGTCGCCCACCGTTACGACCTCGCCAACCATCTGCTTTCCGCCAACGTCGATCGCTATTGGCGGAGCCACACAGTAGCAAAAGTGCGCGACATCCTGCAGCGTCCCGATGCGCGCGTGCTTGACCTCGCCTGCGGTACCGGCGATCTTCTCATCGCCCTCGAACGCGCCGCCGGCCGCGGCCTCCTCGGCAGCGATTTCTGTCACCCCATGCTCACCGGCGCCAGCGCGAAACTGGAGCGCGGTCGTTTGAAGTCGGTGCTCTTCGAATCCGACGCCATGGCGCTCCCGTTTCGTGACGCCAGTCTGGACCTCATCACGATTTCCTTCGGCTATCGCAATCTCGCGAATTATCGCGCCGGCCTGATTGAAATGAAACGCGTCCTGCGTCCCGGTGGTGCTCTCGCCATTCTGGAATTCACGAAACCGCCCAACAAAGCTTTCGCTTCTGTATACAACTGGTACTCGCGGACTGTCCTGCCGGTCATCGGCGGCGCCATCTCCGGCGCTCCTGAAGCCTATAAGTATCTGCCCGAATCCGTCCGCAAATTCCCCGACGCCCCCGAACTCGCCCGCATGATGAAAGAAACCGGCTTTGCCCGCGTCGACTGGGAATACCTTAGCTTCGGCATCGCAGCCCTCCACCTCGCCCGCGTCTAAACTAAAAGCATGTCCTTTACTATCGCCGGGCGCACTTTCCGCTCGCGCCTGATGATCGGTACCGGCAAGTACCGCAGTTTCCCCGAAATGGCCCGCTGCCACGCAGCCTCCGGCGCCGAAGTCGTCACCGTAGCGGTGCGCCGCGTCAACCTCACTGATCGCACCAAAGAATCCATGCTCGACTACATCGATCGTGAGCGGATGTTCATTTTGCCCAACACCGCCGGCTGCTATAACGCTGACGACGCCATTCGCACAGCACGCCTCGGCCGCGAAGTCGGCCTTTCCAACTGGGTCAAGCTCGAAGTCATCGGCGACGAAAAA
>ODAK010005963.1_pt1 | contig 12318 bp, 8 predicted proteins | sample 1539591 | NCBI WGS metagenome assembly ODAK01 (sample SAMEA3539303, study PRJEB22396) | soil metagenome | biome: tundra; feature: field; material: soil | place: USA | collected 2010-05 | depth 0.15 m | reverse complement strand
GGCGTGAATTTCGTTTGCGTGCGTGCGCTAGGCGCAGAGGGACTGGCGGCCAGCACGGTCCCGGCCTCCGCGGTCATGCACATGGCCATGGGAAACACGGGTGCTCGTCTGATCGCGCTGGGAATCGCGATCTCAACCCTCGGCTTCCTGAGCCAGTCGATCCTCACCGCGCCGCGTGTCTACTTCGCCATGGCGCGTGACGGACTCTTCTTCGAAGCCGTCGCGAGAGTGAACAGGAAATCTCACGTGCCCGTGCTCGCCATCATGATGCAGAGCGTGCTGACGCTGGTGATCGCGCTGTCCGGCAGCTATGAGAAGATCCTCAACTATGTCGTCTCCATGGACTTCATCTTCTTCGGGCTGACCGGCGCGAGCCTGTTTGTGTTTCGCCGCCGGGAAGCAAAGTTAACCGCGGCGCCGGACACAGCGATTGGCAGCTACCGAGTGCCGGGCCATCCCTACACGACCTTGGTCTTTGTCGCGATCTGCTGGCTGGTGGTAATCAACACAATTTACAAATATCCAGCGAACACACTCCTGGGAATGGGAATTCTCGCGCTCGGATTGCCAGTGTATTGGTTTTGGGCGCGTCGCAGGAAAGCGCAGAACGAAGGAACTTAAATGCAGCCACGTACGCACATGGGCTCGCCCTACATGGAATTTGCCAAGCTGCACTCTGGCGCGAAGTACAACCTCGCCACCAGCGGGATCATGAGCTACCCGCTCGCTGAGTTGCCGGTGAGCATCACCGACCTCGAGATCAACGGCCCTGACATCTATGGCTACCCGCCGTTGCAGGAGCGTCTGGCGCGTTACAACGGGACTCCGCCCGAGTGCATTTTTGCCGCGGCGGGAACGTCGTTTGCAAATCACATGGCTATGGCCGCCTGCTTTAATCCGGGCGATGAGGTGCTGATTGAGCATCCCACATACGAGTTGCTGGAATCGACAGCGATCTATTTGGGAGCGAAAATCCGTCGCTTTGAGCGCCGGTTCGAAACTGGCTTCCGCATCGATCCGGCCGAAGTCGAGCGCCAGATCACACCGCACACCAGGTTGATCATCCTGACCAACCTGCACAACCCCAGCGGAGCCTATGCCGACGAAGCAACCATGCGCGCTGTTGGAGAAATTGCGAAGTCTCGCGGCGCACGCGTGCTCGTGGACGAGGTGTACCTCGAGACTTTTTACGGCAAGCGGCCGCGCCCGGCGTTTCATTTTGGCGATCAGTTTCTGGTGACGAGCAGCCTGACCAAGGGGTTCGGTTTAAGCGGCGTGCGCTGCGGTTGGGTGCTCGCCGATCCGGAAATTGTGCACAGAATGTGGCGCATCAATGATCTCTACGCTGCTACCCCGGCGTACCCTGCGGTATTGATTAGCGTGATCGCTCTCGACCATCTGGACAAGGTGGCAGCGCGGGCGAAGTTGCTGCTGGAAGAGAATCGCAGATCGCTCAGCGCTTTTCTGGATTCACGGACGGATCTCGATTTCTATCGCCCGGAGCAGGGAACCATCGTCTTTCCCAAGCTCCACAACGGCGCAATAGACATGTTCCTAAATCTTCTGCGTGATAAGTACGAGACCAGCGTGGTGCCGGGCGTTTACTTCGACATGCCGCAGCATTTCCGCATCGGCATCGGTGGCGAGCCGGAAATGACACGCGTGGGCTTGCATCGTCTTGGTCTCGCGTTGGATGAGTACCAGCGCAAGGCCTGATCGCCGGATTTTCATGCGGTGATGATTGTTTGTATAATGAACGGGTGAGGTTGGTTCGCCTTTTGCATTTCCGCGACCCCTTGCATCCAGCCATAGATGGGCCTGTAGCTCAGCTGGGAGAGCGCCTCGTTCGCAACGAGGAGGCCAGCGGTTCGATCCCGCTCAGGTCCACCATCTTTTCCGCTTTCATTCATGCCATCCCTGCGTCGTGAGGTTTCGCGTTTCTTGACGTTCCAGCCAGGTATCCGCTTGCATCGGTCGCCGAAGCCGGCGTTTTCCTCTGCCGGCTGAACCGATAGTGTTTATCATCGTGATATGGTCACGGAGTACAAACTGGGCGATATCATTGCCAACTCCGTAACCCATGGCGTCGGTGCAGTGCTCGCCCTCGCGGGCGCGATTGTACTGGTGATTACTGCGGTGGGTGGGACCGCCTGGCAGGTCGCCAGTTGCTCAGTTTTTGGCTGCACGCTGGTGCTGGTCTATGTCTGCTCCACCCTTTATCACTCGCTCGTCCGCACCCGTGCGCGTCATGTGTTGCGAATCATCGATCATTCGGCCATCTATCTTCTGATTGCCGGGACCTACACTCCTTTTGCCCTGGTGTCGCTGCACGGCCATCTGGGATGGTTTCTGTTTGCCATCGTGTGGGGTCTGGCGGTCCTCGGAATTGCGTTCAAGAGTTTCGCAACCGGACGGTTCGAGATCGCTTCGGTCATCGTCTATCTGGGAATGGGTTGGCTAGGCGTTTTTGCGGCTCGCCCTTTACTGCACGTTCTCACCTGGCACGGGATAGCCTGGATCGCGCTGGGTGGCCTGTTTTATACCGCGGGCATCATCTTCTACGCGCTCGACCGCCTGTCGTACTTCCATGCGTTCTGGCATCTCTTTGTGCTGGCCGGAAGCTCCTGTCACTACTTCGCGGTGCTGTTCTATGTCGCGCAACCACGCCCCTGACACGGGAAGTTCTGCTCTCTGCCCCAGCGATCGGACTGAGGTTCACGCGGAGTGGGCTTTTGCAGTGCTTGACTGCCGGGGTGACAACAAGTTGTCCAGGTAGCGTGACTTCATCTGCTGGCTCGCCAGAACTTGTTTCAGCGGCGGCAATTTGAGAATCACACCCAGGATGGCGGCCATGGCTCGATGGCTGGCCAGTGCTTGATTGTCGAAGATGAGGTCCTGCAGTCCGCCGCGTTCGATGGCCATCACCACAGCCCGATGCGCCGTTGTAACGGGCGTGATGACTCGCTGACCTTGTAGCTGCAGCCCGATGGCTTGCTTGTCGCAAACCCGGGCGCACACCCCGCAACCCAGACACAGGTCCTCGTTGACCTTGGCCTTCTTGCGTTTGTGGTGCAGCGGGTCTCCCGCCGCAACCATGCCCATCGCTTCCACTGGACATACATCGGCACACTTCATGCAGCCCGAGCACTTTTCAACCGCTATGGCTGGCAGAAAGTTGGTTGTGCTGATGGGATTCAGCACGGCGAAACGTTTGGCTGCCAACATGGCCTCGCAACAGCATCCACAGCAATTGCAAATGAAGGCCACGCGCTCGCGCACGTTCTCCCCAAATTGCACCAGGTTGCGGTCGCGGGCTTGCGCCAGCAGGTCGTGACCTTCCGCTTTATCGACCCGTCGGGCAATCCCGTGCTTGATCAGTGAGCCGGCCGTGGAGTTAAACGTCATGCAGATGTCCATCGGCGCATCGCAGGCGCGACCTAGATGCGACAGCTTGTGACGGCAATAGCAGGCGCCAATGCCGATGTGCGACGCCGTCTCCACCACCTGCGACGCCCGTTCGTAATCCAGCACATGCAGCGTGTTCTCCGTGCTCAACGCAGTCTCATTCACGAATACTCGGCCAATTTGTGTCTCGCCGTTCGCGAACAGGGCCTTCACGAAGTCCTCCTCGACGTTCAGGTATTGGTAGAAAAGTTCGGCGAGGAGTTTCTGGTCGTAATGGTTGCCGATGCGCATCATGGAAAACTCAAAGAACCCAGCCATCGGCGGAGGCATGACGAACGTCTGGCCTCGGCGCGAGTCTATGTCCAGCATCATGCCGCGCGACGCCAGCGCTTCCAGGATATTGCGGGACTCAACCTCTGATTTCTTCCAGAGGCGGGCTGCGGTATCGGCTGTGAACGGTTTGATGGGAAGCAGCGCGACCAGTTCGGCCTCTGCCGGCGTGAACAGCACTTCCAGTATCTGGAACAAAAGCTCAGTCGGCGGCGCCCCTTGCGGGAAGCGGTTGATCCGCTCCGACAGTTTTCGGTAGCCCTCCCTGGCGGTGTGGTGTGACATAGGACTAGCTTAGGCCGAATCGGCCAGAGCGAAAGTGCGGGCATCACAACTGTTTGTTATTTCTTGTTTGCAGTACGGATGAATTGGTCGGTCGTTCCGGGCTGGCGAACCAACCAGCAAACGTCGGTGGGAGTGGGCCGTCGTCGCTGGCGATTTCGCGCCATTCGCAAGCAGGCGGGCTCGACCCACGGTCTGCCCGCCTCACCTACCATCGCACTCCAGCCACTTCAATCGTTGACCCTATGGTTTGGGCGTCGCCGGCTTCTTCTTCCGCGGCGGCAACTTCCGGGACTGCCCCTGCACCTTGGTTTCATCCACTGCGACGCCGAGTTTATCCATCTCCCCTGCGCACAGTTTGCCTTCTGGTACGAAGTAGAACTCCGTGACCGCACTCTGCGTCCCGCCCTGTCGCGACTGAATGCGCGCCGAGTCGATCTTCGTGGAGCCATCCTTGGTCAGGTAGTACTTGACGTTGACGGCACGCCGCGCTCCCAGGGTTGGATCAACGGCGGTTTCCTTCTGGTCCGCGTAGCCAACAATCGCCAATGTTTCATTGGGATTCTGCTGCAGACGGGTGGCAAGTTTGTCGAGCACGTCCTTGCATGCGTTGTCCACGCGCCACGGCCGCTTCGGGTTTTCTTGGAAGGTACATTCTTCTGTCAATTTTTCAATCTTGACGCATGGCTCGGTCACCGGCAACTTAACCTGCACCGTGCAAATGCTGCTCATGCTCAGCGAACGGTCGTCAGTGGCAGTTCCCGTCACCGAGATGGTTTTCCCTCCATCCGCCGGGTAAGCCGTAACGGTGGCCGACGCTCCTTGCTCGTTCAACTGGCCGCCGGTAGTGGACCAACTGAAAGTCAAGGGACGGTGATCCGGGCTGCTTGCTGTCAGCGTGACCGTTGACGACTCGCCGACTGCAATCAGGGAGGGGATAATCGCGCAACTTACGACAGGCGGAATTGGCGTTGGCGGCTGCTTGACGATGAAACTTGTCGAGCACGTCGCCGAGTTCATCTTTTTGACTCTGGGATCGGTGACTGTGGCGTTGACGACATAACTCCCCGGCGCAATGCCGGTGGTGTCGATCTCGGTCGCTTGCGCCGTGGTCCCCGACAGTTTGCCGCCATTCGTGGTCCATCCGTAGGTAACGGGATGTTTCGAATTGAAGTTGGCGCCGCTGGTGGTGAGCTTTACCGGTTCTCCCGCCCACACTTCAGCCGGCGTCGGGGTTGCGCTGATGCTGCATGACAGCGGTGCCGAGCAATAGCCGCTCCCCAGGCTAAACACCACGCCTGCAGCCAGTCGGACACTATTCCATTGCGTCGGATGGTTGCTCGCGAATATGTGGCTATAGTTCGAGTAAATGTAATCCACCTGGGCCAGGCGAATGGAGAACCGCGGCGTGACGCTTAGATCCAGGCCCCCGCCGCCGCCTGCGGCGAAACTCCACTCGGTTCCGTGGCAGCAGTCGGGCGAAATATTCGCCGCGCCGACGAATCCTCGTACAAACGGCGACAACTTGTCGGTGTGGTACTTGTACTGCAATCCTCCCAGCGCGTATCCCACGCCGGTGGAGTCGTTCGATCCATTGGCCAGGTTGGGAGGCGTCGTGCCTCCGCGAAAGTGCCCGCTGCCATCAAGCACAAGTCCGAAATTAGGAGTATTGCGAAAATAGTACGTGTTGGAAGCGTCAAACGCATTGGGGATGTTGTTGATCTTGTAGTCCAAGTCGCCCCAGCCATTCGGGACAAGAAACGCGTATCCGCCAAAGATCTCATCTTCCGCCCGACAGGCGTTTTGTGCGGCGGCAACCGTTGTAAGGCAATATGCCATGCAACCCACTGCGATCCACGTTGCAACTCTCCATCTTCCCGATCTACTCCAACGCCATGCCATTCTGTCCTCCTGCAATACCGCAAGCATACATCGGCCAACACCTGGTTGCGCAAGTCTCAGGCCAGAATTGCTCAACCCCTACAACGACAGGCTAGACGTAACGACGGTGGAACGCACTAACAAAAACTGCCAGCCGAAGCCAGCAGTTTCTTTCCCCATTCAATGTGTCCCAAGGTTAGGCCGTCTGGCGCAGCCGTTTGCGCGCCCAAAAACCCACAAGCCCCGATCCCAAAAGAAGCAACGTGCCCGGTTCCGGGACGATGGTCAGCAACTCTTGAGGACCGTTTGGATTAGGATCGTACTGGTTGACCGGCGTATAGATACCGACCCGGTAGAAGTCGACTCCGGGGAAGCCTAAGATCGCTTCCTGCTGCGCGGACGCCAGCCAGTAAGGGGCGTTTCCAAGTAGCGGAGCGCTTGCGTCGAAGATGTGCCACACCGCGTAATTGATGTCGGTCCACTGAGCTTGAGGCGCAACCTGTGTCTGCAACAGGAGCCAGCCAGCTTCGTCGTAGAGAGTCAGTGCTTGCGGCAACTGGTTGAAGCGCAGCGTGCTTAAATTGCTAGTGCCGAGATTGGTGTAATTCGCCTGCCAGGTGTCACCCGGCGATCCTCCATGAAACCAGTCGTCGCACATCACATCGATGACGGGACCCCCGTCAATCGTATCAAAGTAGGGATACCCGCTTTGCCATCCGCCCGCCGAAAATCCCACCAAGGTAACGCTGGCTGGGCCCGCATACGCCGAACCGGTCAGAGCCAGCAACCCGATCAGCAGAATGAGCTTTTTCATTTCCAGCCCCTTCAAGTTGGTTACCACGGTCGTTTACCAACATTGAGTCCTACAACACCACGTACATCATGGGCTCGCGTTGAGTCCGCTCGCCAAGTAATGACCCAGGAAGGAAAAAACTGCAATGCCGTCCCATTTTGGGCGGGTGCACTTTTCGGTGCTTTCCGCGCGTTGCAGTGCCCCAAGCCGCTTTCTCGCGCTGAATCCTCCATGAAAGATCGGTCTTCCGCCATCATGTTGCTTACATCACATCGCGAAAGAAACCGATTTCCACGACTCGCTGCCACGCCATATGAAAAAATGTGTGACTGCAAAACCACCACGAGTGTTGGATTAGCCGGAAATTGCATCCAGCATCACTGTCGTACCCCAAACTACCAGGATCATGCGCCACTTCATTCCGGAATGCAAGCGACTCGTAAGCGGCTCCAGCCCACGTTGAAGCAGATGGTTTAGTTCCCGCTAATCTCCGGGTGCGGCTCCCTGTCAATAGGCCTCGCGATGGGCGACGAAACATATTCTGCCGCCCCCCGGTTTCTTGCAACAGGAGCCAACGATCCGAAGATCCAAAATACCGCTCCTTGCGTCAGAAGCCATATCCAAAAAATGGGAAAAGGAGCGGTTGGAAAAAGCTGAATGTAGTAGATAAAACCGATTTGACCCATAATCACGAACGACACCAGGTTCCGCCGTGTCACAAGGTACTGATAGGCAGCTTTGGCTATCCAGCCGTCGAGTACCGCTGTAGCCATCACTCCCATCACTCCGAAATCCGCATACCCCACAGACCGCTGCAGCATCCCGGGCGTAAATCCGTGTTTCGCGGCGCCTTTGTACATCCAATCGGCAATAAGGTGTTGCCCGTAGGCAAACGGCTTGTCGGGATACAGCGCCCGGGGCACGTAAAACCAAAGGTTAGACACTGTCACCATCCCGTAGCGAAAGTGAAATTGCCGAAAAGAGGCAATCATCATCGCTGAGTTCTGGAAGTAATTGAAATACGTGAGAGTGTCTATCAGCGTCCGGGCGCTCGCCTGCGTCACTTGCAGGGCAAGAGCCGAGCAGAATATCAGGGCGCCTCCCAGGACGATGAAACGGACCCGTACTTTACGAACGCAGAAGTTGACGAACAGCATACCCACGACTGGATAGGACAGCGAACTGGCCTTGGAGCCGAGAAAGAGATCCACAACCGCAAAAATAAACGCCAGGAACACCACTTCCCAAACGGTTCGCCGCCGCCGGAACAGCAGGACTAAAAACAGGAGCATTAGATCTGCTTGTGCCATCGCCCACCAGATGCCCGCCCCGATGCGGTGGTAAGAATATGCCTCCCGTGTATTCGTCAGCCACATCCAACCGCCGCCACCGGTTACCATGAGTGCACAATACGAGGCGATAAACTGCAATCCCAGACATCCAATGGCAATTCCGGTAATGTCATCGCTGTCTTGCAATGTCAAAGGGCGGCTCACTCTTACGAGCGCGCTCAGCAGTGGGTCTAGGGGTGAAAAGTTCACCAGGAACACCATGCCGAGGACCACAAAATAGAGGATGCTTAGAAAAATCGAGTAGTCGATCGCGCTCCGATGAAATGGAAACAACTTGAGTTGCAAATAGAGGATGGGAGCGAGAACGGTACTTATAAACCAGTACCCGCCAAAAAAAGTTAAGGGCGTAAGCAGGGTCTTGTATTTTCGGGATACAAGCAAGACCATCGCTACGATAGCGGTCGCGTTCAGCCCAAGCAGTGCGTTAGTGTTCATGTTCTGTTGAGATTTGCGATGGATCGAACATTAGTAGAATGAATAATGTCAGGACCGCCGGGTGTGTCGCAGGTCCCCAACCCTGGATTACCGCGCCGCCTTTGCACACGTGGCAACGCAGTATATACCCGGAAGCGCAAAATGCAACCCTGGCACACCCTGTTGCGTCGGTGAGTTTGTTGCAGGTGTTACCCTTAGAGGTTTGGTGAATGATCTTCAAGATGAGGACTGAGAGAACCTTGCCGGCCCGGACGCGAACTTGGGTGCTAGTCCCGTTGCTGCTTCTGTTGGCCGCTTCGGCGGCCTTGCCGCAGACCAACCTGGGGCCTGCAAGCTCCCCAACGGGAACAACTGCGACTCCGTCCAGTCCGGCGGCGCCACCATCCATCCCGTCGGCCCCGCAGGTAACGAATCCCGAGCAGCACAAGGGTCCAACCGAGACCTTGACAAAGTCCCGCCCGAACCCGGCCCAGGTGGCATCAAAGACCAATGAATTGACCGACTTTCAACAGTTTGTGGGACAGTCGCTGGGCTATGTCCTTCCCATCTATGGAGCGGGATTGTTCGACAATGCCCCCTCCACATTTGCACCCGTTGATCGCATCCCAGTCACGGCAAACTACGTGGTCGGGCCCGGCGATGAATTGCTGATTCGGGCCTGGGGGCAAATCGATCTCGACATTCATGCCAGGGTCGACCGCAATGGCAGCATCTTCGTTCCCAAAGTCGGCAACCTCAATGTCTCCGGACTCCGGTTCGAGCAAGTTCGCGGATTTCTGGCCTCGCAGATTGGCCGCATCTACCAGAATTTTGATCTCAACGTCACCATGGGCGATCTTCGCTCGATCGACATTTATGTGGTGGGTCAGGCCAGCCAGCCGGGGCGATATACGGTGAGTTCTCTCAGCACTCTGACCAACGCAATTTTTGCTTCGGGCGGGCCTTCCTACACCGGATCGATGCGCCGTATTCAATTGAAACGGGGCGCCAACCTGGTGACGGAGTTCGATCTGTACGATCTCCTGATCAAGGGCGACAAGTCGCACGACGTTCTCCTGCAACCGGAGGATGTTCTGTACTTCCTGCCGGTTGGGCCACAAGTGGCCGTCGGTGGACAAGTCAATACGCCGGCTATTTATGAGTTGAAGGGCGAAACCACCATGGCCGAACTATTTGCCATGGCTGGCGGATTGAACAACACCGCGTTCGGCGGCAAGGTTTTTGTGGAGGAAATCCAAAATCGGAGCTCGCGGCGGGTCGAGGAAGTCGCCCTGGATGCCGCCGGACTCGCCCGTCCCATGCAGGACGGCGACCTGTTAAACGTGACCCCGCTGTCGCCAAAATTTGAAAACGCGGTCACCTTACGCGGCAACGTCGCCAGCCCGGGACGCTATCCCTGGCACCAGGGAATGCGCATCAGCGATTTGATTCCCAGTCGCGATTTCCTGGTGACCCGCGATTACTACAAACAGCAAAACCAAGTCACTCTGGAATCCCAAACGCCGGGGACCAAGCCGTCTGCGGCGCAAAATGACGTGCGCCGCACCTCGCCGGACATCAACTGGGACTACGCCGTCGTGCAGCGCATGGATCCTCAAGACCTGTCCACCCGATTGATACCCTTCAACTTGGGCAACGTGGTTGTTGGACACGACCTCACGGATAATATTGCTCTGCAGCCAGGTGACATCGTTACCATTTTTTCGCAATCCGATTTGCGCGTGCCCGAAGTGAAACAGACCAAGTTCGTTCGTCTGGATGGCGAGTTTGCTGCGTCCGGCGTCTATCGAGTCAAGCAAGGTCAGAGGCTGCGGGAACTGGTGCGGGAAGCCGGCGGACTGACCCCATCCGCATATCTCTATGGCGCGCAGTTCAGCCGTGCCTCCGTCCGCGCCGAACAACAGCGACGGTTGAACCAGTTGATCGTTGAAGACGAACGCAGTCTCAATCGCAGGGCGGCACAACTCGCCACCACCTCGACCACCACCGCTGAGTTGGCGTCGGCGAAGGCGAATCTCGACGCCGAAAGGGCGAGCCTCGATCTTCTCCACAGCATCCAGCCTGATGGTCGCATCGTCCTGAATTTGCACCCCGACGACGCCACCGCGGATGCCATCCCCGACCTGGCCCTGGAGGACGGCGACGAATTCTACGTACCCAGCGTCCCCGCCACGGTCACCGTAATCGGTGAAGTTTACAACCAGGGCTCGTTCCTGCGTGTTCCTGGAACGACCGTGAATTCTTATCTGCGCAACGCTGGCGGCCCCACCCGCGATGCCGACAAAGGAAGGGTATTCGTTGTCCGGGCCAACGGCGGCGTGGTCAACAAGGACGCGTCTTCGTCGTTCTGGTCGGGTGGATTTGACGCTATGGTTCTCATGCCCGGTGACGCGGTGATCGTGCCCGAACAGACCGACAAAGGTTCCTTTGTGCGTGGATTAAAGGACTGGTCCACGATCCTGTTTAATTTCGGTCTGGCGGCGGCCGCCATCAAGATCCTGAGTCCGTAGGCTTGAAGCGTCTTAATGGTCCGCGAATCCGCTTTCGAAGGAAGCGAACTCCGCCGTCATAAGCGAGATCTCATGATTGAACCTCAGCCACCAGCGACGAACGACACAAGCCCATCCGTCAGTTCCTTGGAACGGGCCAGCGGCAGTGCCGACATTCTTGAAATTCTACTGGTGTTGGCGCGTGAAAAAAAACGCATCCTGCAGATTACCGGGGCGCTCACTTTGCTGGCAACGATTGTCGTCTTCGTCATGCCGAAAATGTACACCGCGACGGCCGCCATACTCCCGCCGCAGCAAAACCAGTCGATCCTGAATTCGCTTATCGGGCCGGGCTCAGCCGCCGTGGGCTCAAGCCTCAAGGACCTCGGATCCAAAGACCCCTCCGACCTGTTTATTGCAATGCTGAAAAGTCGCACCGTTGAGGACGCGCTGATCACGAAGTTTGACCTGCTACGACTCTATAACGAAAAGCGTTACCAGGATGCCCGCAAAGTATTGGAGAAGCGAAGCGATATCGAACAAGAGAATGAGACGTTGATCTTGGTTAAGGTGAGCGATCGCGACCCCAAACGCGCGGCCGACATTGCCAACTCGTGGGTGGATGAGCTCCAGGCGCTGAATCGGAGTCTGGCGATCACCGAGGCGGCACAGAGGCGCGTCTTTTTCGAACAGAAGTTGGAGGCCGAGCGGTCGCAGCTTTCCCAGGCGGAAGTTGAGTTGAAACAGCTACAGCTTAGGACGGGACTGATCCAGCCTGACGTGCAAGGACGTGAGCTTATCGGCGCCTTGGCTGCGGTTCGTGCCGAGATTGCCGGCAAGGAAGTGCAATTGCAGTCCATGCGCACCTACGCCACCGAAAACAACCCCGACGTTAAGCGCGTCGAGACGGAGCTGGCTGAACTCCGCTCTCAGTTGGCTCGGCTTGCCTCACTGGACCGGAATGAGGCCCCAGTGGTGCAAGGTAGTCTGCAAGTGCCTACGCGGCAGGTCCCCGAGTCCAGCTTGGAATACATACGGGTAGCGCGGGAATTACGCTATCACGAAGCCCTCTATGACTTTCTCGGCAAGCAACTGGAGGCCGCTCGCATCGACGAAGCCAAGAATGCAATTGTCGTCCAGGTCGTTGACCGCGCCGTTCCTCCGGAGAAACAATCTAGTCCCAGGCGACTCCTGATTATCGTCGTATCGGCTGTGCTTTCGTTCTTTCTGGTGTGCTTCGGCGTGCTGTGCTCGGAGGCGATGCGGCGAAAGCGGCAGGATCCCGAGGAAGGGGCGCGCATCGCGCAATTGCAACATTACTTACGAAACTCCACATAGGGCCTTTATGACT
>ODAK010005962.1_pt1 | contig 12319 bp, 11 predicted proteins | sample 1539591 | NCBI WGS metagenome assembly ODAK01 (sample SAMEA3539303, study PRJEB22396) | soil metagenome | biome: tundra; feature: field; material: soil | place: USA | collected 2010-05 | depth 0.15 m | reverse complement strand
CACGAGACGATCCAATTCAGCGCGGCGGGCCTCCGCCCATGGGTCTGATTCCGCTGGCAGGTCGCCGCGGATCAGTGATACCGACACCCGCGCCGCGGCCGCTGCCCCGCCGACGTTTCCGTCCCGCAACCGACGGTCGACTTCAGCGACGAGCGACGCCAGCTCGTCGGCGTCCAACCAGTCGTAACGCAACCGGTACCCGGCATCGGTGTGCTCGAGGCGCTCTCGCCCGAGCACGGCGCGCAGCCTGCTCACGAGTACCGCGATCTGGTCGGCCGGTGAGTTCGGCTGCTGTTCGCCCCAGATTGCCGTCGCGAGCGTGTCGACCGACACCGCGTGACCTCCGGCGAGCGCCAGAAATCGCAGCAACGAACGGCCCTTGCGGCTGCCCAGCGCTGCAGGCTCGATGCCGGCGACCTCGAACTCGCCGAGCACGCGTACCGACAGCGACTCCATCCCGCGATCTAACCAGCAGGCGCTGGTTGCAAGGCAGTTGCAAACCGGGCGGCACACCCTAGGCACGCAGGCTTTCCAACGACAAGGAGTTCGAGATGGCAGGAACGGCGGAACAGAAGAGCTTTCACCGACCCGATGAGACGCGGACCTTCGAGCGCGGGACTGTCGACCTCGTGAACATTGGCGGTAGCGAGATCGGACGGCTCACGTTGCAACCCGGGTGGCGCTGGTCCGACCACGTCAAGCCGATCGCGGGCACCGAACTGTGCGAGGCGCCGCATTTCCAGTACCACGTGCAGGGAACGCTGCATGTGCAGATGGCGGACGGTACCGAGTTCGACGCCCGACCCGGCGACGTCACCGCATTGCCGCAGGGCCATGACGCCTGGGTCGTCGGTGAAGAGCCCGTCGTTGTCGTCGACTGGTGGGGAGCCAGTAACTACGCAAAGTCCGACCCGGCCTAGGCGGTCGTCGCGACAGCGGCGGGTGAGCTCCGCACCGCCGCTGCCGTCGCTCTAGAAAGGCACCGGGACGGCGAGGAGCTCGGTGCCGGGTTCGCGGCCGGACAGGGTGCGGACGAACTCGATCGCGTCGAGGTCGAGGGTCGGGCCGCCGGTGCCAAAGGTGAACGAGGCGCCGGCGATGCCGGTGAGGTTCAGCTGGCATGGCTTTCCGTGGCGGTCGGCCCATTCGTGGGCGACGTCGGCGACGAGAGCTCCGTCGTGGTCGTGTGTGAGCGCCGGCGTCGTGGCGATGGCACGTGAGATGTCGATGCGATGCATCCAGGTGTCGCGGGTGAGGATCGTGTCGACGAGGTAGCCGATCGTCCAGTCCTCCATGGTGTCGCCGACCAGTTGCGGGATCGGCATGCGGCGCCGGCGGATGAAGCTTGGTGCGCGACGGCGGGCGCGGGCCGCGCGTGGGCCGGTCTTCGTGAAGCGGTCGACGATCTGCGCCGTCGTCATGTCTTTGCGCTCGTCGATCTGCAGTGCCGTGAGTGAGTCGATGAAGACCCCGCCGCGTTTCTTCGCGAGCCGCTGCTGGCGGCTGCTGTCGCGGATCGACGCGGCCATCTCGGCCATGCCGAGCACGTGGCTGGCCATCGTGCGCACGTCCCAGCCGGGGCACTCGGTGGCCTTGGTCCAGTCGTCGGGCTTGAGGGTGACGAGCATGGCGGCGAAGTTGAGGATCTCCGCGGCCGCGAGGCGCATGAGCGCGGGACGATCAAGTGTCGAGGTGCGCGGTGGGGCCCGCCGGGGAGCTGTGGGCTGGGCGACTGTCGTCATCGACTTCTCCTTCTGGAACCTGGTAATCCGAGGTAGTCGGCGAACATGTCGATGGCGTCGTCGAGGAGCTTGGCCCACCGGTCACCGCCGGGCTCGTTTGCTTGCTGGGCATTGATGAGTCCGCCGACGATGGCGGTGAAGAGATCGAAGTGTTCGTTGGTCTTCATACCCAGCCCCGGCAGGTCGCGACGGGCAAGCTCGATGACCTGGACGGCGGGTGCGTAGGCCTCCGCACTCGGCGTGAAGCCGGGGACGGGTCGCTCGTTCATCAGCTGGTAACGAATCGGATCTGCGACCGCGAAGTCGAAGAACGTGTGCGCGACGGCCTTCAGTCGAGCCCGTGGCGCTTTGGGCAGCGACGGCTCGAGATCGGTAATGACGTTGAGGTAGTCGCTCCAGGCCTGGCCGAACATCGCGTCGTAGATGGCGTTCTTCGAAGCGAAGTACGAATACAGGGACGGCGCCTGCATGCCGATCTGCGTAGCCACATCGCGCAACGTCAGGCCGGCCAGACCCTTCTCTTGTGCGATCGTCCACGCCTCGTCGAGGATCTCCGCGCGCGTAGCCTCACGCCGTTCAGTCTGCCTATCACGAATCGGAGTTCCTAACATAGTTAGGACAATGTCGGACGGCCGCCGATTAGTCAAGGCGCGCATCCGAAGGAGTCGTCGGGTTGTTGCGCTATCGCCGCTGCCAGGGGGCGATCGGCCAGCCGCGAGTTGCGTCAGTTGATCGACATGGTCTCCATCGAGAGGTACGTGTGAGCGGCCCATGAGGTTGGGTCGCTAGCGAAGTGTCGTTGCATTGCGTTGCCGTTCAGCGCGTTGTCCAATGCCGCCATGATCATCGATTGGTCGAGAACCAGTCGGCGGTGGCCGACCGCACCCGTCGTCGGGTTGACCGCGTCATAGAAGCCGCCGGCAGCGGTATAGATGTCGGGGTAAAGCGTGCGCAGCTTCTGGATGTTGGCATAGGCCTGCTGCGGCACGACGCTGAGCGCCAGGAACGATGCGTGCGGCGTCACCGTGGTTTCGGTGGCGCATGTCGTGCACTGTGAGAGACCTTGTTCGGCAGGGAAGGTGAGTCCCTCGACGCCGAATCCGCCGTAGCCGCCGGTGTCATCGGCGGTGCTCGACGGCGACAGGCCCCACACCGGGTAGTGCAACTGGTCGGTCGCGTACTTGATCTGTACCTGCGCGGTCCGCAGGTCGGCCAGGCCGAAACCGCGCGGCCCCCATGTCGTCTCGGGTACGACCTCGTTGGCCATCAGCCCTTCGAACATGCCGCCGGCGAACGTCGGAATGTAGGTCAGGTTGGTGCCGGGATAGGTGTAATGCCCTTCCCACACGCGGAAACTCTTGCCCGACTGCGGATCACGGTAGGTCTGCCAGTAGCCGACGGCCGGCCATTGGCCCTGCCAGGAGAAGTCGGGGTCGGTAGCGCATTGTGCGGGCGGAAGAGTGCGCCAGGTTCGCCACCAAACGTCGCCCGGCATCTGGTGCCGGCCCATCCCGACATACATCGCGATGCGCGGGTCGCTGTACAGCGCGCCGTTGTGATAGGCGGCTGGTCCCTGACCGACGTAGTAGCCACCGTACATCTGCCCCGTCGGCTGGTTGCCCGTGATCGCCGGGTTGGTGTTGCAGTTCGTCTGGGCGCGGTTGTCGTAGAAGATCGAGAAATCCATCGGCGCCATCAGGCTGTTGACCAGCGGGGCCAGCTTGGGCAGTGCTTGCCGCGCCACCATCAGGCCCGAGGCATACCAGCCGTTGTCGACGGCGGACAGGAATGAGCAATTGTCGAGCGTCGGCGTGGTCTCTGTTGCGCAGTCGATGTCGCCAGGGTTGCGGATCGCGTGCCCAGTGGTCGTGTCGTACCACTGAAGCAAGAACCCGGAGGACCGCTGAAGCGTCTTGACCTCTGTCAACGTAGCGCGCACCAGCGATTCGGCCTGCCGTTGGGTTACCAGATGCAGGTCGTTCGCCGCGACAACGGCCCACAGGTAGACCCCGATGTTGGCTGCCGACGTATAGGCGCCGCGCGTGGCCCCGGGCCCGATGTTATCGAGCGGCAGGTGCGTGGTCGGGTCGATATCGGTGGCATAGAAAGTCCACGTATCCCGTGCGATGCCATAGAGGACGGCGCGTTGCTGGGCACTGAGCCCGGCGCCGGCCGAGACGCCTGGCCCGCTGAGGCCACTCGCCCCGCCCGACTGCGCGCCCGCGGGCTGTGCGACGGCGACCACGACCGCAATCGTCGTCACGGCAACCAAGGCGATCGAACTACGTGCGCGCGGGCGGTGCAGACGCATCGTCTATCTCCTCATGCTGGTGTGCTGTGGATGCTGCCGTGGCCTTGGATGTTGCGGTGGCGCTGGACGCTCGGTGGGGCGTCGGTATCGCGTCGAGGAGTTGCACGGTGTAGGCATCCTGCGGATGCTGAAGCACCTTCTTGGTGGCACCCTGCTCGACGATGTGGCCCTTGTTGAGCACGATGATCTCGTCGGTCACGACCCGTGCGCTGAGCAGGTCGTGGGTGATGTACAGCAGGCTCAAGCCGTGCTCGGCGCGCAGCTTCGCGAGCAACCGCAGCACTCCGGCTCGCAACGAAACGTCGAGCATCGACACCGGTTCGTCGGCGATGAGCACGTCGGGTTCGCAGGCGAGTGCGCGGGCAATAACCACGCGCTGCCGCTGGCCCCCGGAGAGTTGATGTGGCAACTTGGTGGCGAACTGCTCGGGCGGCGTGAGGCCGACTGTTTCGAGCAGCTCGTGAACCCGGTCATGGGCTCGCTGCGCCGACATTCCCAGGAAGTTCCGGCATGGCCGCGCAATCGTGTACTCGACCGTATGCAAGGGATTCAACGCGCCGTACGGATCCTGGAAGATCATCTGAACGCGCTGGTGGTAACGCCGGAGGCCGCTCGCACGCAGCTTCTGCACCGCGATGTCGCCAAACCTGATCGATCCCGAGACCGGTCGTTCCGAGCCGGTGATCATCCGGGCCAGCGTGGTCTTGCCGCTCCCGCTGGCGCCGACGAGTCCAACTGCGGCGCCCGGCGTGACGGTGAAGCAAACGTCGTCGACGGCGATCATCTTGCGGTGACCGCGTCCGCGAATGCGGTAGGTCTGCGTGACGTGGTCGACGACGAGCGGGGGCACGTCGGTTGATACCGGCGGCACGTCGTCGGGTAATGCGTCGGTCGTGACCTCAGCTGACACCGGATGCCTCCTTTTCTGCGGCAGCGGTTGGCGCCCGCACATGGCACGCAACTCGACCGAGACCGAGCGGTGCGAGCGGCGGTTCGATGTGCCGGCAGACGTCTTCCGCGAGCGGGCACCGTGGCGTGAACGAGCAACCGGGTTCGTCCAACGACAGGTCGGGGGGTGAGCCGGGAATGCCGCCGAGCTGCACCTCGTCGGCACGCGGGTCGGCGTAGCAACTGAGCAGCGCTTCGGTGTAGGGGTGGTGAGGCCCGCCGAGGAGGTCGCTTGCCGGAACGTCTTCGACAATGCGGCCGGCGTACATCACCAGCACCCGGTCCGTTGCTTCGAGCACAACGCCCAGGTCGTGACTGATCAGGATCGCGGTGAAGCCGCGATCACGTTGCAGTCCTTTGATCGTCTTCATGATCGACGCCTGCACGATGACGTCGAGGGCCGTCGTCGGCTCGTCGAAGATGATGACTCGAGGTTCGAGGGCAAGCGCAAGTGCGATTGCGATGCGCTGGCGCATACCGCCGGAAAGTTCGTGCGGGTAGCGGCCGAGCACGTCGTCGTCGAGTTCGACGCTTGCAAGCAACTCGGCACCGCGATGATGAATGGCGGCCCGATCGTGGTGCTCGCCCGTGTGGGCATGGGCCTTCAGGATGTCGCCGAAATGGTGCTCGATGGTGCGCACCGGATTCAGCGCGTTCATTCCGCTTTGCAGGACGAGCGCGATGCCGTTGCGTCGCTGGTCCCGCAGCTCCTCGCCGTCCAATCGACTTATGTCGACGCCGTCGAAGGTGATCACACCGCTGTCGAGGCGAGCTGGCGGGCGCAGCATGCGGGTGAGCGCAAAGCCGAGTGTCGACTTGCCGCATCCTGATTCCCCGACGAGACCGACGAACTCGCCGGCCTCGAAACTCAGGTCGACGTCGCGCACCGACCAGATGCGCTGGCCACGGCTCGGCTCGTACACGACGTTCACGCCCTGCGCAGAAAGGATAGGCACGTCACTTCTCCCGAAGTCGCGGGTTGGACAGCGCGTCGACGCCGAAGTTGACGAGTGTGAACGACAGCGCCAGCAACGCGATGGCGAGGCCAGGCGCGAATACGAGCACCCACTGCCCCGTAAGCAGCGCGTTCTGCTGCTGGGCGAAGTAGAGGATCGTGCCCCAGCTCACCGTGCTCGGATTGCCAAGGCCGAGAAACTCAAGACTCGCCTCCGCCATGACCGCCGCAGTAGCCGCGCTGAAGAAACTCGCGGCCACGAGCGACGTCATGTTCGGCAAGATCTCCCTGAACACCACGCGAAACAGTCGTTCTCCCGAAAAGACAGCGGAGGTGACGAACTCACGAGACCGCAACGTCGAGGCCTGACTGCGGACGACGCGTGCACCGGTTGCCCAACTCGTGATCGCGACGACAAAGACGATCGTCCAGACCGACCGGCTCGGAATGTAGGCCGCCAAAATGATCATCAGGGGGATACCGGGGATGACCAGCGCGAGATTGGTGACGAAACTGAGCAGCTCATCGACGGGTCCGGGCCGGTAGCCGGCGATCAGGCCGATCGTTACCGCCACGATCGTTGCGGCCAATCCCGCCGTCAGACCGACGAGCAGCGACACCCGCGCGCCGTACAGCATCTGCGAGAAGACGTCCTGGCCGTTGCCCGTCGTCCCGAAAAGGTTCGTGCTTGTCGGATTGAGGTAGGGCGGAAACGTCGTGGCGGTCGGCGAGTGCGGGGCAAGCAGCGGTGCGAATAGCGCAATCAGGATGAAGACGCTGAGAATCGTCAGGCCGAGGCGCGCCTTGCCGTTGCTCCACAAGGTTCGTAGCGCGCGGCTCAGAAACTGCACCGGCCCAGGCAGCGCGGCGCTGGTGTTCAGCTTGATTTCGGCGCTGGTACCGGGCACCTCCCGGGGTGGTGGCGCTGTCGCGAGAAGGCTCATTGGCGAACCCTCGGGTCGAGGCGGGTGTACAGCAGGTCGACGACGAAGATCGCGACCAGCATGCTCACAGTGATGACGAGGAACAGCGCCTGCATCAACGGGAAGTCGCGGTTCGACACCGCGACATAGAGCAGGTTCCCAAGGCCGGGGTAGCTGAAGATGCCTTCGACGAGAACGGAACCACCGACAACGGCACCGAGGGACAGCCCGAACGCGGTGACGTTCGGCAGCAGCGCGTTTCGGGCACCGTACAGCAGCGCGATTGTGCGGGTGCGCAGCCCGTTGGCCTCGGCGAAGGTGACGTAGTCCTCACCCAAGATGTTGATCATGTTGTTGCGCATGCCGAACACCCAGCCTGACAACGAGGTAATGGCCAGCGTCAGTGCCGGAAGCACGCTGTGTTGGAACGCGTCGGAAAGAAATGACGGACCGAAATTCGGTGTCAGACCGGGGCTGTAGCCGCCCTTGATCGCGAACCAGTTGAGCTTGTAGGCGAGCGCGTACAACAGCAACAGCCCAAGCCAGAATGGCGGAAAGGCGGCAAAGAAAGTCGCGCCGATCGTCACTGTCGAGTCGGCGAGCTTCCCCCGCCGCCAGCCGGCGTACACCCCGAGGAGCGTGCCGATGACAAACGCGAAGACGGTGGTCGCACCGACGAGCATGAATGTCCACGGCAGCGCCTTGGCGATCGTGTGCGTCACGGTCTCGGTCGGGAACGAAAACGAGCGACCGAACCGCAAGTGCACGATGTCGTCTAGGTATTGCCAGTACTGGCTGAGCAGGTTGCCGTGCGCCGAGCCGAGCTGGATCTCGACGGCCTTCCGCTCCGCATTCGTGATCTGCACCCCTGAGGAGGCAAGCTTCCCAAGCGCGGCGTCGACCGGTGAGCCTGGCATCAGTCGGGGCAGGATGAAGTTGAGCGTGATCGCTGCCCAGAGCGTGATGAAGAACAGCACCACCTTGCGAAGCACATAGCCCATCGCGTACCTCCTGTCGCCCGATCGGGGCGGCTACGACGCCTTGGTCAGATGAGTGAGCACGACGAGCATGGCGTTGCTGTAGTTCGTGGGCAGGGTGTACGGGTGCGTAGCCGACGGCCAGCCCGTGAAGTTCTTGGTCGAGAACAAGCCCCAGCTGCCGCCGTAGTACATGAGCACGACAGGTACCTGGGTGTACATGACCTGCTCAAGTGCCTCGGTCGCCTTCAGTTGCGCCGGTTCGGCTGTTGCCGAGGCCAGCGCCGCCAGTGCCTGGTCGACTGCGGGGCTCTTGAACCGCTCGAAGTTGTTAGAGGTGGGGGTGTTGACTGCGGTGGCGAAACTGCTGTTCAGCGCGTTGTTGAAGTCGGTGTACGGGTTGCCCGTGCCGCCGAAGCCGCCGATCGCCGCGTCGAACGTGCCTGCCTGGATCGAGCTCGAGTACTGCGCGTATTGCGGAAGGTCGAGGGTGACCTTAATGCCGGCTGCGCCGAGTTCGGTGCGCACCTCAGTGGCTGCCGCCACCCAGTCGCTGAAGTTCGTCGGCATCACGATCGACATGGCCGCTTGCTTGCCGCCCTTGTCGACGAGCTTGCCGCCAGTGGTTGTGTAACCGGCAAGAGCGAACGCCGCGGCGGCGGCCGTCTTGTTCTGTGCCACGATGCCCTTCGCTGGCAGCGAGGGGTCGAGCCACTTTTGCAAGTTCGGCAAGATCAGCCCGGACAAGCTGGCCACGCCCATGTATCCGTTCACAGCCTTGGCAGCAATCGTCGCGCGATCGAGCGAGAGCGAAAGACCCTTGCGGAAGTTGACGTCGCTGTACGGCGCTTTGGTCAAGTTGAGGTACAGGGCGATTGTGCCGCCCGGCGGGAACCAGTAGACGTTGTGCGCAGAGTCGCGATCGACGAACGTCTTCTGCACGTCGGGCATGAAGTTGTAGGCCCAGTCGAACTTGCCACTTGTCACGTCGAGCTGGTTGGTGCCCTGGTTGCTGGCTTGTGCAGGGAACAGCACCTGGTTGGGCACGATCTTGCTGGCCTGCCAGTACGTCGGGTTCTTGGCGAGTGCGTACTGTGTCGGGGCGAACGAGGCCAAGGTGTACGGGCCGGTGCCGACCGGCTTCGTGTTGGCGAACTTCGCCGGATCGGCCACCGACGCCCACAGGTGCTGCGGAACGATCGGTGTCTGGGCGATCGTGGCGGCGAAGGGGACATTGGGTGTCTTGAACGTCACGGTGACGTTGTTTCCCGAGGCGGCAACTCCGCTGATCTGCTGCCACACGCCCTGAAGGTCGAGAGCGGGGAACTTCTTCAGCAGGTTGAAGGTGAACACAACGTCAGCCGGCGTGAAAGCCGTGCCGTCGCTCCATTTCACGTTCTGGCGGATCGTGTAGACGAGTGTCGTCGGGTCCGTGAACTTGTAGTCGGTCGCGAGAAACGGCGTGTACGTGCCGTCGATCGGGCTGGGGATCTCCAGCGGCTCATAGATGAGATACGTCCCGTGCATCTCCGCCGACGCCAGCGGGTTGAAGTTCTCCACCAGCGTGGGGTTGCCGGCATCGCCCTGGATCGTGAGAGTGCCACCAGCGTGCACACCACTGCTCGATGAGGCCTTGTTTGCGGAGCCCTGACACGCCACCAGGCCTATTGCCGCGGCCGCAGCGACCATCGCGAGAAGCAACGGTGAACCAGTTCGTGAAAGACGCCTCACGGTGTACTCCTGTCATCTATCCCCGCGCGCTGCCGGACGGCAGACAGGCGAATGCGAGCGACTGCCGGCATCGGCAGTGTGAAATCGAGCTGGGTGGCGCCGCTTTCAGGCTGGACGTCGGGCAGCCGTTCGTCGTCGAGCCGATCGGCTGCTCGCAGCTGCTGCCAGAGCGCCGCGTCAGGCCACTCCACGTCGGCCGGGTAGTTGGCCAGGATGTTCGAATGCTTCGCGTCGACGCGCGCGAGCTTGACCTCATACGCTGGCTCGTCGAGCCCACCGATGCGCAGGGTGATGTGCCGCTCGAGACGCGGCTCGCCGTTCATGAGATCGGCGTTGATCGTGCCGTTCCAGACCAGGACATCGACAGTGCCGTCGTCCCGCTTCGTCGCCCAAGCCTCCACGAGCACGTCGGCGCCGTCGCCGCTGACCTTGCAGGAGAGCACGTCATTGCCGAGGTTTGCGGCGAGATGCAGGGCCCAATAACGCGGCTTGCGGAGGTTGCCGACCGTGAGCAGCCCAAACCCATTGTGAAACAACGCGGGCGGGCGCCCCAGCTCCTCGAAGTGGTCGCTGATCACCCAGTAGGCCAGTGCATCGACTCGACCCTGAACAGCCTTGAAGCCACTCAGCACGAACGGCGCGCCGCTGACGCCGTCATGAATAGGCCCGAAATGCGTGTGTCCGACGCCCCACTCTGTCCACCACACTGGAATGCCCTTGAACCCGTGCCGCTCCAACGACGGCCGGGTGTCGAGCGGCTGGTTGCCGTACGTATGCGTCGTGATGAAGTCGAGTGACACACCAGCGTCGGCAGCGTGCGCCGTCAGTGTCTCGACCCATTCGCTCGCCGCGGTCGACGGACCGCCGACGCGCAGGCGGTCATCAACACTCTTCACTGCGCGCGCCGATTCGTCGTACAGGCGCAGGTACTCGTCCTTGGTGCCGGACCAGAACACGACGAGATTCGGCTCGTTCCACACCTCGAACGCCCAGGTCTCGACCTCGTCGATGCCGTAACGATCGACGAGGTGCGCAGCCAACGCCCGCACGACGTCGTACCACTCGGCCCAATCGCCTGGTGGCGAGATGATGCCTTGGTAGCCGAACACGGTTTGGGTCGCGTCACGCGCGATGGCAGCGGGCATGAACGACAGCTCGACGATTGGTCGCAGTCCGATCTCGAGCAACTGGTCGTAGAGCGCGTCGACCACGGTGAAGTCAAGCGCGAGGGTGCCGTCATCGGCTCGGGTGACGACATGGTTGTCGTCGTGCAAGATTGCGTGCGCACGCACATACGTCACACCAAGGTCGTCGTGCGCGAGGCGCAGTGACTCGGCGAACTCGGCGCCGATCTGATGGCCGTGGCCGTCGTCACCGAACTGAAGCTGGGTGAGCCGCTCAGAGCCGACCATGTGCCACACGCGGTCTAGTTGGCCGACGACCGATGTTGCGTCGACCGTGACATCGACAACGGGTGCCGAGGTGCCGCCGATGAGGGTGCCGCCGACGAGAGTGCGGCCGACCACCGGCGTAGTCCATTTCCAGGCCGGGTATTCGGCGCCAGCGACGGCCGCCACGCGGTAGCTGTAGTCAGTGCCGTCATCGACGTCTGTGTCAGCGAATTGCGATGTCGATACTGCAGGTACGTCGCTGCCGCCGTGGCCCAGAATCCCCGGTTGACCATCTGGGCCGGCGCGTTCGATCAGGTAGCCGGCAGCCGCTGGCACGGGCTCCCAGCTCAACCGAACGTGCCCGACCCCAGACTCGGCGCGCAATCCTGTCGGTGCGGGCAGTGCTAGGCCGGCGTCCGCGTCCGTGATGTCGGTCAGCCGATTGTAGATTCGCTGTTCCCAGTCATCGCGAGCTCGTTGCTCGCGGGTAGCGCTCGCCATGACGTGCGCCCTCTCTGGACTCCGCGGCCCGGAGACGACACGGGCGGTAGCGGTCGAGCCCGTTGTGCGGGCACGACGGCGCTACGCCGGATCGGCGCAAGGCACTGGTGGAGCACCTGAGGGACCCGCTGACAGGGGCCAGATCTGCATGGAGTTCAGGTGGTCAACCGCAGCGTTCCCCTTATTGCCGCTGCCAACCGTCCTGAGGAGATGAGCCGATGTGATCAGCGGCGGATGGGCGTCATGAAAGGCAGATCGTTACCTCGCGGTGTGGTCTGGGAGGGTAAGACGCATGGTGATGCAACGCGCGATGCGGTTCGCGACGGTCGCCGCGTTGGCCGCTGCCGCAGTCGGGCTGCCCTCCGCTGCCTCGGCAGACTCAGCGCTGCCGGCGTACAACGTCACGCAGCCCATCGGCGTCCCGAATGCATCGGCGGTTGCAGTCGACTCGGCGACCCATCGGGTGTATGTCGCAAGTCAAGTGAACCGATCCGTTGCCGTACTCGACGGACTCACAAGATCTACGCTCGCGACGATCACCGTGCCATACGCGCCAACTTCGGTGGGGATCGACTCCGCGTCGCACCGACTCTTCATTCTTGGTGATGTGACGACGCGCAATCCCCTGACGTTCACCATCTCGTTGTCGATCGTTGACACCACGACGAACGCCATCATCACCACGGTTCCTGGGCCTGCTTGGCCGGGGGCACTCGCAGTCGACACGGTCAACCACCGCGTCCTCGCAGCATCTTGGGCGTTCGATGAAACGGGCAAGAACCTGACTAGTGCGGCGCGGCATAAGTAGTTTGACAGTGTGGTGCGCGAGAATGCGTTATG
>ODAK010005961.1_pt1 | contig 12319 bp, 6 predicted proteins | sample 1539591 | NCBI WGS metagenome assembly ODAK01 (sample SAMEA3539303, study PRJEB22396) | soil metagenome | biome: tundra; feature: field; material: soil | place: USA | collected 2010-05 | depth 0.15 m | reverse complement strand
CATCGGAGGATAGTGATGATCCCGGCTTGGAGACGACAAACGCAGTCAGCCGATGGCCCATCTCCTCGTCATCGACCCCGACAACGGCCGCATCGACGACCGCGTGGTGGCCCCGAAGGAGCTCTTCCACTTCGCCTGGGAAGACATTCTCGCCCCCCGAGACAATCATCTCGTCGTCTCGGCCTTCGACGAACAGGCGACCAGCTTCGTCGACATAACCAGTGTCACCCGTGCTCATCAATCCGGCGATGACCTCCTTCCCACCACCGCCCGTGTAGCCCTCAAAAGCCATCCCGCTACCGACGAAGATGCGGCCGATTTCTCCGTTGGCGACTGGCACGCCGTGATCGTCGAGGATGACCACCTGCGTTCCTCCCGGCGGTCGACCCACCGTTCCCGGTGCCAACTTCAAGTCGGACGGCCCCGCCACTGTGGCCCAGCCCGTTTCAGTGGACCCATAGAAGTTGTAGAGAATGTCGCCAAAGGCGTCCATCACCGACCTGGCCAACTCTGCGCTGAGCCTGGATCCGCTGCACACGATCACGCGAAGCGAGGACGTGTCGTATCGGCGACGAGTCTGCTCTGGTATTTCCAGAATGCGCTGGAGCATGACGGGGACGGCAATGAGTGTCGTTGCCCGGTGATGGGCAACGTCGGCCAACACGGTCTCTGGGTCGAACCTGTTTCGCACGACGAGGGTGCCCTGGAGGCCCAGGGCAAATCCCATGAAGCCGAATCCCAACAAGTGGAAGAGTGGTGGCGAGACGATAACAGGCTCCCGTGCCCGCAACGGAAGCTGGGAAAACGCGCTCACGACCGTGTCGAAAGGAGGGGTGAGACTGGCGCGCTGGGCGCCTTTTGGCACCCCGGTCGTTCCCGACGTCATAATGACAATCCGCCCGGGTCGCCGTGGCGGCTCGGGCGGATTGCGGTCTTCGATGATCGAAGCTTCTCGAATCTGGTTCTCGGGGACCGACGATCCTTCGAACCCGGCGATACTGAACGTTGGTGCAAACTCATCGCCGAAGACCGCCGCATCGACTCCCTCGCGTTTCAGAACCTCTCCAAGTTGGTGTGGTCCGAAGTCGGTGTTGAAGAGCACGAGATCGGCGCCAAGTTTCGATACGGCCAAACTCGCCTCGAGGAAGAACCGATTGTTGCGGCACATGAGGCCTACGGTCCTCCCGGGACCAACGTCGAGACGCGCCAAGGCGTGTGCAACGGCATTGGCCTCACCCTCGACCTCCTTCCAGGACATCGAACCCGAGTCGTCGACAACGGCCATCCGATGCGGCGCTCGGAGGGCGGCAATGGCCGACGCGGTGGCGAGGCCCGCTCCCCACTGGAAAGTCAGCTGGGCCATCCGCAGGTACTCAAGGGGCCTCACGGGCCGGAGGATGCCGGTCCGTCCAAGAGCGTGAGCGGCAGATAATGCCTGTCGGATATTCATCCCTCCCTCCTCGAGGCAAGCCTCTCGAGCCGCCGAAGAATGCCTTGTGCGAACGCAGGAGCCTCCAGTTCGTCGCTGTCCTCGCCGCGCGCCGCCGAGGAGTCACCTGACCACCTATAGGTGAGACGGAGAAGGCCGTCGAAGGGCGCAGGCGCGATGTCGGCGAGCAGGCGTCCCATCAGCCCCAGCGTGGGGGCTACGCGGCTCGGGCGCTCCACCACCGCTCGGCAAATGCGCTCGCCTGCCTCCTCGGCGGTGAGCCCGGGCAGGAGCCGGTACACCCGTGTTGCCTCGACCATCGGAGTGTGAACTAACGGCATGTAGATGTTCGTGACCGCTACCCCATCTCCGCGCACCTCGGGCGCGATGCATCGCAAGAACGACTCGAAGGCCGACTTGGAAGCGAGGTAGGCGGAGAAACGCGGCGCGCTGAAAAGCACGCCCAGGGACGAGACGTTGAGGATATGGCCACGCCTCCGTTCACGCATGCCCGGCAGGACACCCAGCACGAGGCGCACAGGACCCAGGTAGTTGACGTCGATCGTGCGCTCGAAGTCGTGGAAGCGGTTGTAGGACAGCGCGATTGAGCGCCGGATGGAGTGCCCCGCATTGTTCACGAGCACGTCGACGTCGCCGTGGCATGTTCGAATACTCTCGACCAGCTGCGCTACCGCGGCGACATCCGACAGGTCTGCTGGGTGCGGGCACGCCCGCCCCCCGGCGGCCTCGATCTCGTGCCGGAGCGCCTCAAGGCGCTCCTTCGACCGCGCCACCAGAACCGTTTGAGCGCCGGCCGCTCCCAGCATCCTCGCGGTTGCCTCACCGATGCCCGAAGAGGCACCGGTCACCACCACTGTGGAATCGGCGACAGCTCTGCGCAGGTCGGTTCCGAGGTCCCGGTGACGGGCCACTGCCTTCACCTCCTCCCCTACCATGTCAGGCTCACCCATCCGGCGTGTCAGACGACAGGGCCGACAGTCCCAAGACTTGCTCTCCGGACTCGCTCGAGCTCACCTTGCTGAGTACGTCGATCACTACAACGGCCATCGGCCGCACCGATCCCTCGGTCAGACAGCTCCGCTGTCGACGGCCCCGGTGCCACCTTTGACGTCAGCGCCCAGTCCAACACAACTACGAACATCGGACAGACCCCGGCGGGCTCATCCACGAATACAGACTGGCTGCGTGAGGGCTACGGATGAGCTTTTCGGCACCTACAGGCTCGTTGTGTACCAGCGTGGGCAACCGGGATCGTGCAAGATGGGCGCTACCGAGCAACTGAGCGGAATCGCGCCGGGCTGTCTCGTTGACCTTTCAGCCGTTGGATGGCGGAAGCGACCTCCGCCAGGCAAGCTCGTGGGATGACGAACGGACAAGTTCCACTCGGAGCCGTCAACGGCGACGCACATCCGATGTTTGCACCCGTGGTGTCGTATTTCGGCCAGCTGTTCAACCCGAGCAGTAGAGGTGGTGGCGCCCTGGCAGTCCGCTGGCACGGCCAGCCCGTGGTGGACGTGTGGGCCGGGTTCGCCGACCGCCGCCGGTCGCAGCCCTGGGAGAGAGACACGGTCACCATCTGCTTCTCGACCACCAAGGGCGTGGCCTCCACCGTCATCCATCGCCTGGCCGATCGTGATCTTGTCGACTACGAGGCTCCGGTGGCGAGCTACTGGCCGGAGTTCGGCGTTGCCGGCAAGCAAGCCATTACCGTGCGAGAGCTCCTAAGCCACCAGGCAGGCCTGCACTCAATGACCGACCTCGTCGGTCGCCCGGAGGACCTGCTCGATCACATCGCCCTCGAGAATCGACTAGCGGCCCGGTCGCCCGACCCATGGCCGGGGCACCCCGGGTACCACGCAATGACCTACGGGTGGCTCCTGGCCGGGTTGGCTAGAAGGGTGACCGGGCTTGGCATGGCCGACTTGGTGCGTGAGGAGCTCGCCAGGCCTCTCGACACCGACGGCTTGGGCATCGGAATGCCGCCCGACGGTCTCCGTCGCTTTGCACCGCCCATCGGCAGGACTCCGCCCGTGCGCCCCACCCCGCATCTTTTTGCCAGCATGAGCGCCCGGTCCATGCCCACGCTCCGTAAGGTCGAGCTGACGCGCCGTTTTCTTGAGGCGCTCTACGTCCCGTACTTCGACCAAGTCCTAACTGGCCCGTCGCCGTTGGTGCTGAACACCGAGATGCCGTCGGTGAACGGCCTTCTCTCGGCTCACGCGCTGGCCAAGCTCTACGCCATCATCGCCAACAACGGCGAGGTCGAGGGAGTACGGCTCTTGTCGCGGGAGACGGTGGGGATGCTGAGCAAGATCCAGACCAGAGCTCACGACGCCGTCATCGGCATGCGGATGAATTGGCGCATGGGATACCACAGAGCCGGGGCCCAAGGGTACCGGGGTGACTCTGCCTTTGGGCACTACGGCTTCGGTGGCTCGGGCGGTTGGGCGGATCCAGCCACGGGACTGTCTTTTGGCTTTGTCACTAACGAGCTGAAGCTGATCCAGGCCCCGGTCGGGGGCGATCATCGAATCTTCCGTTTGGCGGGACTGGTGCTCCGATCGGTTAGAGCAATGCGCAGCTGACGCGTAGAGAAGTGGTCTTTCGGGGCCTCGATCGCCTCTCATCCGCTCGGAGGACTTGCGGACGATTCGGTCTGGCGGGGTTTGGTCCCTTCCTGAGCAATCCCGGCCATACAGCGCGGTCAACCCGAAAAGCAGGCGGTTCTAACAGCCCGACTTCCTGGCCCCGATGAGGAACCTGTGGGTGCCGAAAAGTCATCCAGCACCGACAGCCTGGGCTTTCCCATTTTGATTGCGTCAGCAAGAACGTGGGAAATCGGAGTCAATAGCGTGGGAAACGGGTGTCCAGACGTGCGGTCCCAGCCCTGGAAGACGGGGTTTTGTCGATAGCCCACAAACAAACCCACCCACACACACACACACAGACACGTACGCAAGGGTGTCGACAAAATTGGCCGTTCGACGTCGACAAGAACTGCGGCGAGACCGGCGTTAAGGAGCCAATTCGAGAGTCTCGGCGTGGCGACTTGAGCAATCGTCATCCGTGAGGAATCACCTGATCGACAGCGGTCCGTCGCTCGTAATGGGAGCCGGCACCCTGCACTTGAACTGCCGGCACGCTCCCCGATCGGTGGATGATGCCGACGTCGTCGCCGAGATAGGAGGCCACGACTCGCTCATCGTACAGGACGGCGGACGGCGATCCTCGCGTGACCACCCGACCGAGGTCCAGAGCGATGATCTCGTCGGACACGGCACTGATGAGCGGCATGTCGTGCTCGATGATCACGATCGAGCACTGTGTGGCTCGCTGCATGTCCTTCAGCAGGGGGCCCAGTGCCTCGGTCTCTCGCTGGGCGACACCCGATGACGGCTCGTCGAGTAGCAGCACCGTCGGGTTGTGGGCGATGGCCATGGTCAGGTCGACGATGCGCCGCACACCGGTGGAGAGCTCGGAGACGAATTTGTCCCGAAAGGACTGGAGGTTCATCAGCTCGATGAGCTCCACCACCCGCCCCGCGACTTGACGCTCGGACTGCTGGATCGCCGGTAGGTCGAGCAGTGCCGCCAGATGGTCCCGCGTGGCGATATGCCGTTCGAGACCCATGGCGATGTTCTCCGAGACGGTGAGGGACGGGAAGATACGAGCGTCCTGGAAAGACCGCCCCAGGCCGGCCTCCGACCGTCGACTCGCCGACCAGGTGCCGATGTCGACGCCGCCCAGCTCGATCCGACCGCCGTCGACTGGGAGCACCCCGGAGATGAGGTCCAAGACGGTTGTCTTACCCGCCCCGTTGGGGCCGATCAGCCCAAGCGTCTCACCACGACGCAGGTCGAGCGTGACATCGTCGACGGCGACGATCCCGCCGAAGCGTTTGGTGAGGCCGCGGGTGGCGAGGACGACCGGCTGCGACGCCAAAGGATCGGCTCCGCCGTCCCGGGACGTCTGGCCGCTGACCCGCACTGCGGGGGCGATGGTGCCGTTGCTGACCGCTCCTTCGAGGAAGACGGATCGCAGGAGGTCACCCCGAGCCAGGAGCTCGGCGGCTGCTCCCTCGAAGCGGACCTCGCCCTTCTCCATGAAGTAGGCGCGATGTGCAATGGTCAGCGCCACGTTGACCGACTGCTCGACCAGAATTACCGGACATCCCTCGGCGTGGATCGCCCGGACTATTTCCAGGAGCTGCTCGACGATGGCTGGGGCCAGGCCCAGGGACAGCTCGTCGATGATCAGCAAGCGGGGCTTGGCCACGAATGCCATACCCAGGCCGAGCTGCTGCTGTTCGCCGCCGGAGAGGTTCCCCGCCATCTGGTGCCAGCGGTCCTTCAGACGTGGGAACAGCTCCATGACCCGTTCCGTGCGAACGTGGACCTCGGCGGCGTCTTCCTTGGCGAACAGCCACGCCGCCGCCTTGAAGTGCTCAGCGACGGTAAGGGTGGGGAACACAGCTCTGCCCCCGGGCACCTGCACGATCCCCATCGCTGCGCGCTTGACCGGATCGGCGTGGGTGATGTCTCGACCGTCGAAGACGATCGAGCCGTCGATCGGATCAACGAGGCCGGAGACCGCCTTCAACAACGTGGACTTCCCGGCCCCGTTCGTGCCCAAGAGGGCGACGATCTCGCCCTGGCGGATTTCCATGTCGACCCCGAACAGCACCCGCACCTTGTCGTAAGCGACGTGCACGCCCCGGCACACGAGGAGCGGAGCTCCTCCGGGCGGCGGCCCGGCCGACGGCATTGGGGCCGCCACGGTGACCGGCAGCGGAGGCACGCTGGGGACGAACAATGCCGGCGAGGCGACATCGGTGGGCGGCGGAGACGGTCTCGAGCCGACCGGCGGGGCTGGGGCGACGGCGAACACCGGCGCCGGGTCAGGGGTGGCGGGAACCGGGCGCCACCGAGGCGGCGCCGGGGTGGGGGCGTGTCCCCGAGCCGAGTGATCGCCTCTCGAGTCGAGCCAGTGGCGGACGTCGAAGACGAGCCCGAACACCAACCCCACAAATGCGAGCGAAACGATGACCGTCATCACGGCAGAGCCGCACCGTGGGGAGGGGGCGGATGCTGCAACGGGCCCGGGTCGGCTGTGGACGCCACGCCGGCGAGCGGTGTGTCGGCTAACGGCGCCGGGGCGAGAGTGGAGGGCACGGGGACGGGCTCCGCGCTCGTAGCCGCATCCGCCGCCAGCGCCTGAACCACGATCCCTCGGCGCCTCGCCACCCGCCGCAACCAGTCGTCGCGCTTCTGCATACCGAGCTCGGCGGACCCGCCAGGGTTGAAGTAGGCGTTGATGAGCAGGATCGGGCCCGTGAGCAGGAGCGGCAGCGTGGTCTCGATCGTGGTGGAGTGGAACAGGTCGTAGACCCGGGGGCCGAACACGACTGCCACCTCGATGCCCATGGCACCCATCACGGCCCAGGGAACTGAGCTGACGCCGGCAATGGCCACGGCGAGGAAGATGGTGAGGCTGGACTGAGGCTCGTAGGTCCCGGGCACGACGTTCTGCTGGGCGTAGGCGAAGAGCACCCCTGCCAGGCCGGCGATCCCACCCGAGATGGCGAACGCCGCCAGCCGGGTGCGCGCGGGGTTGACGGCGAAGGCGGCGGCGGCGCGCTCATTGTCGCGCAAGGCGATCAACACCCGGCCGGACCGGTTCCGCCGGAAGGCGAGGGCCGCCACCATGACCAGGGCCAGGAATACCAGGCAGACGTAGTAGAAGGCCCGATCCCCCGACAGATCAATCCGGCCGTACAGCACGGGCCGACTGAGGTGTGCGGACAGACCTGACGGCAGGATGTGCGCGCCGATCCAGTAGTGCCCGTTGAGGAGGTAGTTCGGCACGGCGTAGCCGAAGGCAAGGGTCGTGACGGCGAGATAGAGACCCTGGATGCGCAGCGACGGCAAGCCCACGATCACCGCCGCGACGACTCCGGTCAGGATGCCGATGCCCAGCGCGGCGAAGAAGTCGATGTTGTAATTGGCGACGAGGCCCCCGGCGACGCCCGCAGACGCGCCCACGAGGCCGAACTGACCAAGGCTGATCTGTCCGGCCCACCCCGTCAGCACGACCAGGGACACGGCCACGATCCCGTAGAGGGGGAGCAGGACCAGGTATGAGACGTTGTCGACGCCCAAGATGTAGGGCAGCGCGATCATCAGGCCGGCACCGACGACGACCATGCCCCACCGGGCCGCGGCGACCTCGGGGACCTTGCGCAACTGGGCAGGGATCGGTCGATACTGCTTGACCGTCTGCCACCGACCCTCGCCGGCGTCCAGGGCGCGTGCCGTCCGGCGGGGCTGGGTGAGGAGCGCCCCCAAGATGACGAGCACCATGATCGACGAGGCGATGCTGTTGTCCCCGGAGTTGATGATCGTGGCCGTGATGAGCACGCCGATGCCCATGCCTGCCGCCAGTGCAACCCCGAAGCGCTCCATGCGGGACACCACGGCGGCGGCAAGGGCGTACAGCAGGGTGTCGAGACCCAACGTGGCGTCGTTCGGTGTCCCGATGAGCGGCGCCTGCACGTAGATCGCCAGCGCCGCCAGCAGGCCCGCCAGTGCCCAGGCTGCTGCGCTGACTCGGCGGACCGGGATGCCCAGGAGGAGCGCCCGGTCGGCGTTCTCGGCCGAGGCGCGCAGCGCGATTCCGAGCCGCGTCAGGCGCAGGAACGCCGCGAGGCCAACGGTCACCACGGCGACAGTGAGAAATGCGGCGATCTCGTTCCCGGTGAGCAACGGCTGACCGCGGCTCGTGTGCCACACCAGGTGCTGCCATGGCGTCGTGACCGACGTCCCCTGGTTGGTGGCCTTCTGGCCGAGCCATACGGGAATGAAGAAGGCGAGGACAGCCAAGCTCTGTGCCACGGCGATGGTCATCACCGTGGCGATCAGCCGGGGCACCGCGTCGAACCGGCGCATGACGAGGTCGGTGAGCAGCCCCACGACTGGCCCTCCCACCAGCACGATCGGCAGGACGACAAGGTAGTTTGCGCCGTAATCCAGCACGAGCACCAGCGCGATCACCGCGGGCACTGCTCCGACTGCGCCGGCAGCGAAATTGATGATGCGCGTCGTCCGGTAGATAAGGACGATCCCGACGCCGATGATGCCGTACAGCGAGCCCAGCGCCAGACCGGAGACGAAGTCGGGACCCGAGAGCCCGAAAATGAGCTCGACGACAGCGATGAAGATGGCGATGGCGCTCAGCCAGCGACCGATCCGCGCCGGCCAGCTCGCCCCTCGGGCCGCCTCGACCACCGGAGTCAGCGACCGGGGGAGCAGTGAGGACCTCACGAGGACCGGGTCTTGGGGATCGGCGGTTCAGCCATCCTGAGGAAGCTTTGGGGCAAGAACCTCGAGCCCTCGATGTCCACGAAGGTGCCCGGCTTGCCGTTGTAGGACGAGGGCGTGCTCCTGGACCAGTAGACGACGGCTGCGTCGATGGTCCAGTCGTAGCTGCCCTTGGAGAACCCGAATTCGGCGTGGCCGGTCTTCCCTCCTCCGATCGTCCCCATCGAGGGGGCGGCCGCCGCCATTCTTGCCGGGGTGAGATCAGGGCCGGTGTTCTCGATGAGGCTTCCCAACATGTTCCACAGCTCCCAGGTGCCGGTCGCCACATACGGCTTCATCGGGAGGTTCGTCCCTCCGCCGAGTCTGTACGCGATCGGGCCGGCCTCCTTTGAAGGCGGGGGAAGTGAGGGGGCCGACGTGATGCCGAAGGCGTTGTCGAACTCACAGCCCGCCTGGTACTGCGCGCAGGCGAGCGATGACTGGGTTGCTGTGGACTCGAAGTTCTGCGCCACGGCATCGACGCCCATGCCTTGCACATCAGCGAGGATGTTCTCCGGGTAGTAGTTGTGCTGCTGCTCCCCGGAGTACAGAAGCTCGGGGGCGACGGGGTCACAGAGACAGACCACGTCCGTCGCGGGTTCGCTCGGGGTGTCCATGGCGGAGACCCCGGCGTTGATCTGCTGCGCAGCCGTGCTGATGTCCTGTGAATAGAAGTAGTGGTGCTGCGCGACGCTCCCTCCGTCACCGCAGTCGCGGTTGAGCGCGGGGACGAGGACATTGGTGACGGTGTCCTCGTTGTCGGGGTCGTTGGTGGAGATGACTCCCAGAACCCGCTTCTTGCCGTTGAAGTTCTGGGCGGCGTTCTTGTCCTCGGCGAAGCTCACCGTCCGGTCGCTGTTCTTGCTCGTCAGCTGATTGCACCAGAATTTGGCGAAACCCTCCTCGATGTTGGTCGAGCTCTCCCCGGGTGACCAGAAGTACGGGGCGTTGGCCTGAGCGAAGGCAGTGCTGAAGCCGACTCCACCTAGAGCGATCGTGTGGTCCTGCGCAAGGCGCGCGAAGCACACCGAACAGAGCGTGGTTCCCCATGCGACGGCGTACGGATGGTAGGTCTGGACGATGCTGTCCATCTCGGCCAACAGACATCCCGTGTCCGGAGGAACGGTTTGACAGGTGCTGTTGTAGGTCACGACCTTGAGCTTGCGCCCCCACAGCACGTAGTGGGAGTTGACGAAGTTCTGAAACGCCGCGTTGACCTGCTGCGTCTGGGCATAATCGACGTACAGCCCCTCCCCCCGGAGGATGGTGTCTACGATCCCGCCCGCGTCCGCGTAGTAGTCGACCACGGTGATGGTCTTGTCCGTCACCCCTTGGGAGGTGCCGCCGCCGTTGTCGTAGCTCCCACCGATCGTCCCGGGCGTACACGGAGGGGCGTAGTAGTCGATCGACGTCGAAAACTCTCGGCCACCGCTGCAGTGGGTCCGGTCACCAGCTCCTCCCGCCGTTCCCGAGAAGCCGACCGCAGGGCTCCCCCCGGCGGAGCTCGACGCCGACGAGGACCCTTGACCCGGAGAGGTCGAGGGGAACAGCACGATGATGAGCACCTGCGCCGCGAGAAGGACGGCCAAGGGCATATAACCCCGGACCAGGCGCCTGACCTTCATTGGCCTCGTCCTTGGTCTGCGCGGCGGTGCGGGAGCGGGCGCGGGGGATCGACAGAGCCACGTGACCCGGTCACGACGGCGTGGTCGACTAGCCGGCCAACCCCCATACGTCCCCCACTCCCCTTGGCTCGAATGTACAGCCTGTATCTGCCAAGAGACTCATCCTGGACTCCCGACCTGGAACTTCTCCCTCTTGCTTGTGCTTACAAGATTGTGGGAAATCGAGAGCAACAGCGTGGGAAATAGCGCGAACCAGGCGTCCGTCCCGCCAGGTCAAGAAGGTTGTGTCGACAGCCCACAAACAAAGGGGTTGAGACATAACTGGTCGTTTCGCGACGACAAAACCCCTGCACAAGTTGTGTCGGATGGGTTCCCTCGGCGGAAGTTGCCCCCTTTCAGCCGATCGCACGGCGGTAGGTGGGCCCTGGCCTCACGATTCAGGCCGCCAACCAATCAGGAGGCGCGCTGACTCCGGCGCCGTACATCTTTGTAACCAGTGTTACGCGCTTCTCGGCGGAGGCTCGGGCTTCACCGCAGCGACGGCGGTGGCGGCCGGCTTCCACGTGTCGAGGTCACGGGTCGGCCGACGCGAAGGAAGTCGTCGTAGTTTTACCGCCCGATCGGCGGCCCGCTCGCCGACGAAGGTGCGGATCTTACGGAGGTTGGCCGCAACCAGGAGCAGCGCGACGAAGACGCTCTGGGCGGCCACACCCCGGATTCGACGGCGTTGGGGATGGTCGAGCGCCTCGTGGTTGCCGTCTTTCACATACCCATTGAATCCCTCGATGCAGTTTCGGAGCGTGTGGTACACCGAGTTCCATTGGTCGCTTCGGTAAAGGAGTTCCTGGGCGTACTTGGCCCCGTTCTCGGGCGGCAGAGTGATCGACTGCTGAGTGCAGATCTTGGGCCGGTGGGCAACCACGTCGCCTTTGACCGGGATGCGAAGCCGCCCCTGGGTGGTCGTGCGGACGGAGGTCGGTTTGAGCTCGCACCGCGCCACCGGGTTCGGGTTGGACGCCGGACACCGGACCCGGGTGTGCCCTCCTTCGTCGGCACCGGCTTTGGTGATGACGAGGTATCGCCAGCGTTCGGCCAGCCGGGCGCGGTAGGTGGGCTCGTCGATGACCCCTGCGTCGAAGTCTTTGGTGGCGGTGATAAGTCGTACTATCCGAATACTCGATCGTGCCGATGAGCAGGCCTATCGGAATCTGATACTTCTCGGCTACCTTCCCCGACGATGCGAAGGTACCGAACGAGCGGCCAACTCTGGGCCTTTGGATATCTCGCCGTTCGCCGGCTGTTCGAACTCATCGTCCTTCTCACCCACTCCGATGCCTCCAAGGAGATCGAGTTGCTGGCCCTTCGCCATGAGGTGGCCATGCTCAGGCGCCAAGTCACGCGTCGGTCCTTCGATCCGGCCGACCGTGCACTTTTCGCCGTCCTCAGCCGCTTTCTCCCCCGTTCTCGTTGGACATGTTTCGGCGTGACACCTGCCACGTTGCTCGCCTGGCACCGCCGACTGGTGGCTCGACGCTGGACCTACGCGCACCGCCCACCGGGGCGCCCCATGGTGGATGAAGAAACCACGACACTTGTGGTGCGCCTGGCCAGGGAGAATCCCCGCTGGGGCTACCGGCGCATCCAGGGCGAGTTGATGAAGCTCGGCGTCAGGCTGGCCGCCAGCACCATTGCCCGGATCATGAAGGACCGTGGCCTTGGACCAGCACCTCGCCGAGTCACAACGTGGCGTGAGTTCATCCATGCCCAGGCGTCTCACATCGTGGCCACCGACTTCTTCAGCGTGGACACGGTGCTGCTGCGCCGCCTCTACGTCCTGTTCTTCATCGAAGTCGGTCGCAGAAGGATCTGGATCACTGGCGTCACTGCCC